>Ga0137796_10002141_pt1 | contig 10758 bp, 8 predicted proteins | sample OV2TP3_FD_97704 | JGI IMG/M metagenome (GOLD analysis project Ga0137796, IMG submission 97704)
CGCCGCAAGCGTGGCAGCGGCGTCGTAGCCTTCCTGCGCGCCGTAGACGACGCCCTTGAGCTTGAACTCGTCGGCAATCGCGATGGCGCGGGCCATTTCCGACGCGGAATTGCCGGGCAGCATCACCGGGTAGCCTCCGGAGAGGATGTGCTGGATCACGCGCTCGGAGCGGTCGTAGGTCGGCCGGCGCTGCTTGGGATTCTTCGCATAAGCGGACTGTGCCACGGCGTACTGGATGGCGTCGAGCAGCACCTGCTTGACGTAAGCGAGCGTGCCCATCAGCGACCCGGGAAAGCCTGTGAAACCGCCCGGGCTGGAGAAAGTCACCTGCAATGTGGCCGGAGCTTTCACCACCATATAGCGCGGTGCGTCGCCCGCCGTGTTGATGACGGCGCCCATGCCGGGGAAAATTCCCTGCGCGGGCACGCTGACCACTGTGGTGAAGCCGGCGTTGCGCCACTGCTCGAACTTCGCGTCGTTGCCGTTCAGCTCGTCGGCGGCGTTTTCCCACGGCGTGGTGCCTGGACGGTCTTCTGGACCCTGCGCTGGCGGCCGGCGTTGTTGTTGTTGCTGCTGGCCTGCCGGAGGAGTGCCACCCGGCGGACCAGCGCCTGCAGCCGGTGCGGAAGGCACGGCGAGACCGTGGTTGGTCATCGCGTCGATCAAGCCGGGGTAGACGGTGAGACCCTTGCCGTCAATCACCCAAGCTTCGGGCGGGATAGCGACGTCTTTGCCCACGGCGACGATCAGCCCGTCGGCTATCACCACCGTGCCGCCTTCGATCGGCGGCCCGCTGACCGGCACAATCTTCGCGCCCGTGATGGCGAAATACGGTGGCCGATCGGCCTGCGCCGGCTGCGGCCCGCCCAGCGCCAGCAAACACACTAGCGCCGCGACGCCAGCCAGTGCCGTCGTGCCGAGCCTCTTCGTGCCCCGCAGCAATCGTGCGGCTAGTCGCACAGTCTTACACACACGCCCCGCTCGCATTCGGCTTACTCCTTCCTGCATTTCAGAAACGAAAAGGACAGATGCCCCTGAGTCAACAACCGCAAATCCAGTAGACGCGGGATGCTACGCCCCGGTTACGGCCCGCGTCAACCTTGCCGACCGTGGCACTAGTTGCGGAGTGGTTTGCCGGTTTTGAGGGTGTGGGCGATGCGCTCGAGGGTTTTGGGCTCGCCGCAGAGGGAGACGAAGGCTTCGCGCTCAAGGTCGAGCAGATACTGCTCGCTGACCATCTGCGGTGACGTGAGGGTGCCGCCGGAGAGCACCCAGGCCAGCTTGCGCGCCACCAGCGCGTCATGCTCGCTGATGTATTCCCCGCGCAGCATCATGTGCACGGCGAGCTTGGCGGCGGCGAGCAACTGCTCGCCCAGCACACGCACTGACGGCTCGGTGGGTGGAATGGCGGGCGCGCGGTAGCCGGTGCGCGCGAGCGCGAGCGCAGTCTGCTTGGCGTCGGCTACAAGGCGGTCGCGGTTCATGCACACCGGGTCGGACGGGCGCAGATAGCCCAGCGCACGCGACTCTTCGGCGCTGGTGCCGACCTTGGCCATGGCAATATTTTCGAACACGGGTTTGAAGGCGTGATAGAGGTCGAGGTCTTCCCCGCCCGCCGCGTGCTCGTTGGCGCGGATGACCATCTCCTTGCAGCCGCCGCCGCCGGGGATCAGTCCCACACCGGTTTCGACCAGCCCGATGTAGGCCTCGGCCGCAGCGTGGATGCGCGCGCAATGCAGCGAAATCTCGCAGCCGCCGCCGAGCGCCATGCCCTGCGGAGCCGACACCACCGGCTTGGGCGCGTGCTTGAGCGCCAGGTTCACGTTTTGAAACTGCCGCACCGCGAAGTGGATGTCGTCCCACTCCTCTTCCTGCGCGTACATCAACAGCAGCATGATGTTGGCGCCGACGGAGAAATTCGGAGCCTGGTTGGCGATGACCATGGCGTCGAAATCGCTACGCAGGCGTTCGAGGCCGGCGTGCAGCATTTCGACGGTGTCGCCGCCGATGGAGTTCATCTTGGAGTGGAACTCGCAGCAGAGCACGCCGTCGCCCAGGTCAATCAGGCTGGCGCCGGGATTCGACGCGACGACTTTGTTCTGCTCACGCAGTGACTTGAGAAAGATGACGCCGTCGGGTTGGGGCTCGGGCTTGTAGCTGTTGGCGGATTGATCGAAGTAGAGGGTGCGGCCTTGCGCAGCCTGGTAGAAGGACGACTTGCCGCTGGCGAGCAGCTTCGCGACCAGCGCCGGTACGGCGCGGCCTTCAGATTCAATGCGCTTCGCGGTATCGGCGACGCCGAGCGCGTCCCACACTTCGAAGGGACCGAGCTCCGCGGCAAAGCCCCAGCGCATGGCGCGGTCCACGTCAATCACGGCGTCAGCAATTTCCGGCACACGCAGCGCGGAGTAGCAGCAGACCCCCGAAATCTGCGCCCACAAGAACTCCGCCGCTTTATCTTTGCCGGCCACGAGCGAGCGCAGGCGCTCCGGCAGGTCTTCGATTCCCTTACCAGCTTCGATGGAGCCAAACTTGGCTTTGGCGCGCGGGCGGTAGTCCATCGTCTTCCAGTCGAGCGCAAGGATTTCTTTTTCGCCGCCGCCGCCCTTGATGCGCTTGTAAAAACCCTGCGCGGATTTTTCGCCTAACCAGCCGCGCTTCAGCATCTCCTCGACCAGCGCGGGGACCTTGTACCAGTCGCGATGCTCGTCGCCGGTGGCGTTCTCGTAGATGTTGCGCACCACGTGCACGAGCACATCGAGCCCGACCAGATCGGCGGTGCGAAACGTGGCCGACTTGGGATTGCCGATGGCCGGGCCGGTGCAGGCGTCCACTTCTTCGATGCTGAGGTCGAACTTCTCCATCAGCCGGAAGACGTTCATCATCGAGAAGGTGCCGATGCGGTTGGCGATGAAGTTCGGCGTGTCTTTGGCGACCACGATGCCTTTGCCAAGGCGGCGGTCGCAGTAGTCGCCTAATGCGGCGAGCACTTCGTGCTTCGTGCGCGGGCCGGGGATCAGCTCGAGCAGTTTCATGTAGCGCGGCGGATTGAAGAAGTGTGTGCCGACGAAATGCTGCTGGAAATCGTTGGAGCGGCCTTCGGCGATCAGGCGCACCGGCAGCCCCGAGGTGTTGGTGGAAACCAGCGTGCCGGGGCGGCGGTGCTGCTCGACGCGCTCGAAGAGCTTGCGCTTGATGTCGAGATTCTCCGCGACGGCTTCGATGATCCAGTCGGCTTCGGCGCACCAGGCAATGTGGTCGTCGAAGTTGCCGGCGGTGACGAGCCGCGCGCAATCAGCGGAGAAAAACGCCGCGGGCTTGGACTTCTTCGCACCGTCGAGCCCGGCATTGACGATGCGGTTGCGCACGGCGGGATGCTCGAGCGTGAGGCCTTTGGCCTTCTCTGCGTCCGAGAGCGCGGGGGGCACAATGTCGAGCAGGTAGCAGGGCACGCCGGCATTGGCCAGATGCGCGGCGATACGCGCGCCCATGGTGCCTGCGCCCAGCACGGCGACTTTTTCGATGTGGTAGGTCATCTTGTGATCCTGACTTCGGGCTGCGAGCCTCTCGACGGTGCGGGAAAAGCAGGTTACAGAACCCGGCGCAGCGGGTCAACTCGTGCTGCGAGCATCCCGCGCCTCGCCGGACGAATCAAACTGACAGGATGAAGACGCCGCCAAAGTTCAAGGTGAAGCGGCCGATGCGCTGGCTGCGCAAGGCCCTGGGCAAGGTGAGGAACTTTGCGTCGGGGCGGCGTCCGTTGCCCACGGACCGCGCGCCACGCGTGGGCCTGGCGCTGGGCGGAGGATTCGCGCGCGGCATCGCGCACATTGGCGTGCTGAAAGCACTCGAAGAGGGCGGCATTCACGTGGACGCGGTTGCCGGCACCAGCGTGGGGGCGTTGATTGCAACTGCGTTTGCCAGCGGCGCGACACTGGAAGAGATGGAACGGCACGCCGCAGAAACGCAGTTCAAGGACTTTGGCCGCTGGACGCTTTCGTGGATGGGGCTGGCATCGAACGAGCGCCTGGAGAGCTATGTGCGCCGCTTCTGCCTCGCCAGCAAGATTGACGAGATGAAGACCCCGCTGGCCATTGTGGCGACCGACTTGGGCACGGGCGAGCCGGTGAATTTCACGAAAGGCGAAATCGGCCCCGCGCTGCGTGCGTCGTGCGCGTACCCTGGCTTCTTCCTGCCGGTCGAGCACGAAGGCCGCATCCTGGTGGATGGATTTCTGGCGTCGCCGGTGCCGGTCAATGCGGTGCAGCTGCTGGGCGCGGAGTTTGTGATCGCGGTGTTCCTCGATTCGAGCCCGCCGGACGAAAAGCCCGCCAACATGCTGGACGTCATCGGACGCTCATTCGCCATCATGCAGCGCCACGCCAACAAGACGTGGCAGCGCAAAGCCGACGTGGTGATTGCGCCGGACGTGGCGCACTTTGCGTGGGACGATTTCGCGCGGACGCCGGATCTGATCGCCGCGGGCTACACTGCCACCGTGGCTGCTTTACCGAAGATTCGCGCCGCGCTCAAGCCGCCATCGGCGCCACTGGAGCCGGTTGCGGAGAGCACGTCGGCCGCCGACTAACGCTGCCTTCCACACAGTGAAGAATAACGAACCGCAGCACGCCATCGTCTAACCACAGCATGAACCCAGTATTTCGAGTGGCTGCAGCCGTGGTTTTGCTCGCCTCTGCTGCGGCGGCGCAAACAGCCCGGCCTCCGCAGATTCCCGAGCGAGACCGCGTTCGCCTGGCGGAAGCGCTCCGGCTGGCGGATGAGGTCGGCGAGAAGCTCTGGCCTGGTTGGGCGACGGCGCCCTTTGCTGTCCTGCTGGTCACGCCGGAGCACCAGTTTTTGATCCGTCACCCGCGCCCCACGGACGATTTCACTCTGCTGGGCCGCGACGAATTGCTCGGCAGCGACGTGTACTTCCGCAAGCGCGGCTTTCAGCTGAATTTCGAGGCCGCGTTCCCCCTAGCGCTGCTCTTCCACCACAACCGTGACGGGCTTGCCGTTGGCTTTGCCGCGTTTGGTGAGCCATTCGCCAAAGGCGGCAGCGAAGCGCGCGGGATCCACACGCAGGCTGGCTTCGAGCGCGCCATCGCCGGTGGGCAGGGTGTCGTCGAATTCGGCGGCGCCGGTGAAGTTGCGCATGCAGAAGGCGTCGAGCCAGTCGAGCGGGCAGGGGCGGCGCGCGCCATCCACGACGACATCTACTTTGATTTTGCGGGCGTACATGGAAGGACAGGTTACAGGTTTCGGGTGGCAGGTGCCAGGGGGCGAATGCGGTCAGCGAGTACCAACCCCGGAGATTCTTCGGTCGCTGACTTGCTCCCTGCGGAGCAAGTCAAAACCGCTCCCTCAGAATGACAACTGCCCTGATTCCACGTTGCTGCGTGTTGCAAAAGCGCGTGGGGGTGGCATAAGATTGCATTGGTAGTCGCCGCGAAGTGGTCCGGCCGTAGTGACGTCATCGTGAGCCCGTCGAGGCGAACGACGTCTCCCGTAATTCATACGCAGTCCTTGGAGGCACCCTTGTCCGCCACAATCAAGCAGTGGGTTGAAGAGGCATCCCGGTTGACCAAGCCGGGGCGCGTGGTCTGGCTGGACGGCACGCCGGAGGAGCGCAACCGGCTGATGAAGCAGGCCGTCGCTGAAGGCGTCTTCAAACCACTGAATCCCGAAACGTATCCCAACTGTTATCTGCATCGCAGCAATCCCAGCGACGTGGCCCGCACCGAGCAGGTCACCTTCATCTGCACCAGCAAGAAAGAGGACGCCGGCCCCACCAACAACTGGATGGCGCCCGACGAAGCGAAGCGCAAAGTGGCGCCGCTGTTCGACGGCTGCATGAAGGGCCGCACCATGTACGTGGTGCCCTACGTGATGGGTCCGGTGGAGTCGCCCATCAGCAAAGTGGGCGTCGAGATCACCGACAGCCTGTACGTGGTGGAGAGCATGCGCATCATGACGCGCATCGGCACGGCGGCGCTCGATCGTTTTGAAAAGACGGGCGAGTTCGTCGCCGGGCTGCATTCGCTGGGCAACCTCGATCCCGGCCGGCGCTACATCCTGCATTTCCCCGAGGAGAAGCTCATCTGGAGCATCGGCTCCGGTTACGGCGGCAACGCGCTGCTGGGCAAGAAGTGTTTTGCGTTGCGAATCGCCAGCGCGATGGCACGCGAGCAGGGCTGGATGGCAGAACACATGCTCATCCTCGGTCTCGAAGACCCGTCGGGCAAAGTTACCTACATGGGCGCGGCGTTTCCCAGCGCCTGCGGCAAGACCAACCTGGCGATGATGGTGTCGGCGCTGGAGCCGATGGGCTACAAGGTCACCACCGTGGGCGACGACATCGCGTGGATGAAGGTCGGCCCCGACGGCTACTTGCACGCCATCAACCCGGAGTATGGCTTCTTCGGTGTGGCGCCGGGCACCAGCATGAAGACCAACCCCAACGTGATGGAGCAGATTTGCCGTAATTCATTCTTCACCAACGTGGGACTCACCGCGAAGAACGAGCCATGGTGGGAAGGAATCGACACCGACCCCGGCGCGGGCATGCTCGATTGGCAAGGCGAGCCGTACGACAAGGCCAAGCGCGCGGCGGCGCAGCCCAACTCGCGTTATACCACGCCGGCGAGCCAGTGCCCTTCGATTTCGCCGCGCTGGGAGGAGCCGGCGGGCGTGCCGATTTCCGCGTTCATCTTTGGCGGGCGCCGCGCACGAGTCGCGCCGCTGGTGTATGAGTCGCGCAACTGGCAGCACGGCGTCTTTGTGGGCGCGACGATGGCGTCGGAAACCACGGCCGCCGCGACCGGCGCCGTCGGCGTCACGCGTCGCGACCCCATGGCGATGCTGCCCTTCTGCGGCTACAACATGGCCGACTACTTTGGCCACTGGCTGGCCATGGGCAAGCGCATTCCGCATCCGCCGCGCATCTTCCACGTCAACTGGTTCCGCCGCGGCGCCGACGGCAAATTCCTGTGGCCCGGCTACGGTGAAAACGCGCGCGTGCTGAAGTGGATCCTGGAGCGCTGCCAGGGCAAGGGCAAAGCAGAGGAAACGCCGATCGGGTACGTTCCTACAGCCGACGCGCTCACGCTCGACGGGCTCAACATCTCACGCGAAACGATGGAAGCGCTGCTGCACGTGGACCCCAACGACTGGTCGCAGGAGCTCGACGACACCAAGAAGTTCTTCGATCAATTCGGCAAGCGGCTCCCGCAGGTGCTGTGGGACGAGCACGAACAACTGGCCGGGCGGCTGGGCCGCGTGGCGGTTGCGAAGTAGGTGATGGGGAATGGGTGATAGGTGATAGGTAAGGGACGAGCGCCAGGCAGTGAGTTGGAGATGAGAGCCTGACGTCAGTTCCGCCGCTCGAATTCCGCATCGATTCGCGCGCGCCGGACATAATCAGGCGGTAAGCCGCACCAACAAACTGATGTTTACTTCGCCAGCTAAGACCGTGTTATAAGCCACAACCATGGAGTTGCGATCTCTGGCGTCGAAGGTGGCTCAGTTCCTTCGCCCATTGCTTCCGCGCTCTCCCCTTCAGATCGCGGTCGTCCTAGGAGCACTGCTCCTGTATTGCGCCCCTTTCATGACGTGGTGGGTGCCGTCTTTCGATTCCAGAGTCCTGATGGGCTTGGCGAATGACACTCAAAATACATGGCCAGTCCCTTTTCTCACGGTAAAGATTTTGAGTTCTCTAACGACGATTGGAGCCGGGTTTGCTGGCATCGTTCTCTGTTTCGGTTCGCCACAGAAGCCGGCGCGCTTCTACGCGATTTGGATCCTTCCATTTGTCTCACTCGCTCTGGCGCTTGTTGTGTTCAATCATCTATTCAGGCTCCCCACACCGCAGTCGGTTCTTGATGATAATCCGATCTTGGCGGCCCCCGTTTTCGAGAATGCTTCGTCTTTTTTCTCCTATATAGGACCCGGCTTTCTTGCGGCCGCCCTTGGTCTGGTGCTCGTGGGTCTCGGCGTACGAGTGCACGCCAAGACCGGGAACATACTTCCCGTAGATTTTGCGGGTGAGGTGGAGCCGAAAGCCCAAAACGCGCGGCGCAAGGAAATGCTTAGATTCGTGCTGCTGGTCTACGGCTTGACGATCATTGCTCCCTTACCCATGGCGCTGACACTCTTGATTGCAACCGAGTTTGGAGGTCCGCTACCGAATGACCTCTTCTTGTACCAGCGTTTGGCAGTGATACTGCAAACCCTTCCTGTTGCATTTGTTGGATTGTGGTACCTGAGGAGAGAAGGAAGTGTGCGAGAGCTCTTTCGGCTGGTTGCACCAAAGTTCCTCCTCATCAGCGTAGGGCTTCCGCTGCTAGCGTACGGAGTGCCGAGGGCCACCTACTATTGCAGCGCGGAAGTCATGCACTACCTCAATCCAACGGATTCTCCGGGGCCCCCTCCGTTTCTTGAATTGTTCGGTCTTCCGCCAGTCTGGACTTTGTTTTACTTTCTGCCGGCCCTATTGGAGGAGATCGGGTGGCGGGGTTACCTTCAGCGGCGAATGGTTTCTGAATTTGGGCTCAAGCGGGGCTTGTTCCTAGTGGGGATTGCCTGGGCAGTATGGCACTTGCCGGGTAACGTAGGAGACTTGCGAATGGATCAGGCTGTACTTTCAATCATCATCCGCTTTGCATCCATCTTTGCCATGCTGGTTCCATTGGGCTGGCTCTTTTGGCGGACTGGATCGGTAATCCCTGTGGCAATCCTGCACGCCCTGTCGAATGCAATGCTGCATAGCAGCGACAGGGCAGATTGGCAGGCGCCGAATTGGTTTGGAATAGGCGAGTGGGTAGTTCTGGCTGGACTCGGATTGTGGCTATTCAAGCGTTTGCCTTTGGATCCACCAGCATCGGAGCAGCCTGCCACAGAACCGAAGCAACTGCCGATGGAATCGAGTCGTCCCTAGAGGATGGATTCAACTTCAGCGTCGATGGCGACGTGGGTGTGCTCGAAGCCGTTGATGCGGTAGGCTTGCGCGCCGGGCTGGCTGCTGAAGTGGAAGAAGCGGCTAATGTGGTAGTCCTCGTCGAGCACGCTGAAGGCGCGCTCAAGCTGCGTGGCGTCGAGACCGAACGACACCAGGGCTACCGGCTTACCGAAGCCGCCGGCCAGCTCCTGATACTTCTGCACAATTTGCCGCAGATTCATCGACGGTCTTTCCTGACCTCCCTACTTCGTGCCTACACCCATACGTACGCCCCCGCCTCCCCATAAGGCAAGTTCATGTACAGCAGATTCGCGTCTTCGAGCATGCCAAAGCTGAGGCAGAGCTGCGCAGCGCCGTGTGCTGCGCAGAACTTGCGCCCGGGCGCGGCTCGGACGAGCGCCGTCTCGTCGAGCTCGCGCACTTGCTCGTGCGGCAGCCAGAGCCACGTCGCGCGCCGGCCGCAGGAGCGCTCGTGCTCGCACGGGTCTTTGCCCAATTCGCGCAGCCGAGCTTCGATTGCAGCAGCAAACTCAGGCGTGAGGCCTGCTGCCTCTAAATCCTTTTGCGCAACGAAGAGATACTGCGTGATGCCAACCGCGGGCTCGAACACGATTGTACGTCCTGCAAACCCCGCCAGCGCAGGGCGGATGACCTGCGTCAGGCAGGCCAGGCACAACGATGCCTCGGGCCGCGTCGCGGGGCCGGAGTTGCGGGCCGCCGGCTTGCCTTGCAGGTAGAGCGTGTCGGGCGCAAGCGCCGCCATCCACTTGGCGTCGTTTTCCAGGTGCTCGCACTCGGCCGGCGCTCCGGAAAGTTGCGCCATGAAGCCGCGTGAGCCGGGACGAAATCGGATGCCGGGATACGCCTCTTCCAGTGAGCGCGACCTCACGCGCCCATGGTAGCAGACGGAATGCGCGCACGGTGATGTGAGCAGTAGGGAGGGGCGCATTTCGAGTTTCGGCTCGCTTCGATTATCATAGGGAGCTTTGTCAGCGAACTTTTTCGCATAAGGAGAATGCACCATGCCGATTACCGCAGGAGCCGCCGCGCCGGAGTTTGCGCTGAAGGATCAGAGCATGCAGGAAGTGAAGCTTGCTGACTTCAAAGGGAAGAAGAATGTGGTGTTGATGTTCTACCCGCTCGACTGGAGCCCGGTGTGCACCAACGAGCACTCCTGCATGGTGAACGACATGGCGGAATTCGAGAAGCTCGACGCGCAGGTGCTGGGCCTGAGCGTGGATAGCGCGTGGTCGCACAAAGCCTTCGCGGAGAAGATGAATATCCGCTATCCGCTGCTGGCCGACTTCCATCCGCGCGGCGCTGTCGCCGAGAAGTTCGGCATGTACCTCGCCGACAAAGGCATCACGGGGCGTGCCGTCGCCATCATCGACAAGCAGGGCAAGGTGGCGTGGTTCAAGCAGTACGACATCCCGCAGCTTCCAGACATCAAGGAAGTCGCCAGCGCGCTGGCGCAGGTCAAGTAGGCAGATTTAGCCACAGAGGCACAGAGACACGAAGGAGCGGGATCTCTGTTCGTCCTGTCTCTGTGTTACCTTCCTACAGAGAATCTTGTCCGCAGAGGAGAGCGAGGGATGCCGGCTGGTCCGGGCCCCATTGGGTTTATTGCTTTCGCGGCGGTTAAGGCTGGCGGCTACACCGCGGCATGCGGCCTGTTGAAGCACATGTACGGCCTCCCAAAAGATCAGCCGCCAAGCGCAGTGGCGTTAGGCCTGACGAGAACGGCGGTGGGAATTGCCGTTGGAATCACCTACGGTCTTCTGTGGATCAATCTCATGCCAAGT
>Ga0137796_10002142_pt1 | contig 10756 bp, 14 predicted proteins | sample OV2TP3_FD_97704 | JGI IMG/M metagenome (GOLD analysis project Ga0137796, IMG submission 97704)
TTGCAATTTGGCTAATTCTGCTGCTTTGCCAAGGCTTACTCTTCTTGTAGCATATTCGCTTAAAGCGTACTCTAGTCTTTTCTGTTGTATGGCAGACTCAAGCAGTTTTCTTATCATGCTTGATTTATCTGTTTGCTCCTGCTTTGCAAAAAATTCTATATCCTTCTTAATTTCATCTGGGACCCTTGCAACTACTCCTTCTGGCATGTTATCACCTATGTTTACAGGAAGTATGTTTGTAAACTTATATATAAATGTTGCGGTTTTGGGTTCTGGTTCTGGTAAATTCCAAAAGGTTTATATCCATATAAGGATAAAATCAGTTAGGTGATTAAATTCAACAAAGAAGATTTGGATGATTGTCCTTCAATGGAAGAAATGTTTAAGATTGGAGATAAAATAAAGAATCAGAGAAAGTATAGTACTGAAGAGATTATAAAATTAATCAAAGAGCGAAGGAATGAGGAATTGCATTTGGTAAAAAGATGATTTTAAATTATCTCTTACGACAAGGATTTTGATAAGCTGGAGATAAAGAGAGTGGAGCCGTAAATGATTTTTATTGAAATAATGAGGTTTATATGGAGATGGTGAAGTAGATATTGAAATGTTAAAATTAGTTTAATCTAAGGTCATTGGGTAACGGAAGTTTATACAATTGATTACTAGGACCTTGTCTAAACATAAATTGCATATAAAATTTATCTCCTTCTTTTATTATTAATGGTAAATTTAAAGTCCTTTCATAGCGTAATGAATTATCGGTTTCGTCAAAAAAAACGGCAATAGCATTTGAATTTCTCATCCATGGTTGGAAGTATCTTGTTTTAAGCATTGTAGCGGTTTCTTCTTTTATGTTATCCCCATATCTCCATAATTGTACATAATAATTAAGATATTCTCTTCGTGAGTTCTGTTGCAATTTAGAACTCATCATATTTGACCCTTTTTCTAGTTCCTCCTTATGTGCTTCTAGCTCATTAACCGCTTGAAACATTGCATTGATAAATAATTCCGAATTATCCTTATGATAGAAATCCTGCATTTTCATGAAATCAAAACCACTTCTCAGAACTTTTGCGTGATTAGCTTCATGCAACGCTATTATTGATGTTAAATCACCTTCACTTTCCGAAAAAAAATTTGAAGGAACAAAAAGTTTTGGTTTAGGCACGCGTTCGGTTCCTAAATCTATTACATTGCTTACAACTTGAGAGGTTGTTATAGTATCTAATGTTTTATATCGTGGGTATTCATTAGCATATTGATTTGCATTTTGAGGAGTTAATATTATTACATCATTGTATAAACTATCTTTGCCATATCTCCTTAAAGTTTCCTGAATCCATTGCTTCTGCAATTCAGGATTATTTCTAGCTCTCTGGTACAAGTCATCTTGAGAAAAAAATTTATATAGTTGGACAGCAGCTGCACCAACAGCTAAAGCAGGTAGTCCTATAACAACTCCCTTAACAATACTTCTTCTTGTTGCTTTGCTAGAATTGTTAAGTTCTTTTTTATTTAACCTTTCTATTTGCCCGCTTTGTTGCCTTGTAATCATCTTATCCCCTCAACCCCGCCACAAACAAAGCCTGGCTCCATGCCAAAGGCGTATTCTCATTATGCTCATTGCTGTTTGCATAATACAATTCAGGCAATTCTCCTTTTTCATTCATCGCTTCAACTGATTTTCTCATGTAATAGGCGTATTTTGAGGGTTTTTTCATCTGCTTATAGATTATTGCAAGCCATGCCAATCCATTTGTCCATTGCGCTTCGCCATTCCTGTAATAATACTTGTCGCCAATATATCTGATAATCCCTTTTTCTTTCAATAATTTTGTTTCAACATTTTTTAATATATGATTTCTTTGTTTTTTGTTTATAACATTATAAGGATATATCAATGACAATAAAGCCATATCAATTTCTTTTGTTCCTGATTCTCTTGGAAGCAATTTGTTTAAGGCATTTTTTCCATTCATAATTAAATTTTTATCAACATCGGCAAGCTTGCTTATTTTCTTCAATCCGGCAACGCAAGCTCCAATTGAGGATGCATGCACTTCTTCATTTTCTTCCCACATTCCATTGTCCTTGTCATGCCAATATTCTACACTTTCAAGGTAATTAACTAGCTTCTGGATTATTCTTAAGTCATCTCCATTTCTAATAATCTTTATCCCCTTTTCTTCCAAATCACCTATCTTGAAAAGCAAAGCCCCTATGGCGTCGTTTTGCTTGTTGCCCCATTGCTCCCATATTTCTTCCATTGTGATTGGGTCGTATCTTGCGTGGATATATTGATAGGCATGCTTTGGTTTTTCTTTTATTGCCCAGTCTATTTTGTACTCATGTTTCAAAAGAATATCAAGCAAAGCCCTATAAGTTCTTTTAAGATCCCTTATCTTCTGCGCAGCCTCCAAACCGATTGCAGCATATACATTGTCTCTAATCCAAGCTAAGTTATAGCCTGTTTTAACAGTCATTCTGCTGGCTGCGAAAAGGCCTGTTGGATATTGCATTTCCTCGATTATTTTAAGTGATTGGTTTAGCATTTTTGAATTTATTGTTAGTTATTTAGTTTAAATTATTCTCTTCTTATTCTCCGAATACTTTCCATAAACTCTGGACTGTTAAATGTCATACCGATTTGTTCAATCCCTACATCATAAGATGGCCTTTTAGAGTATACCCTATAAATTCTGTCTATAACTTCTGGGAGCATACTGACATCCGGTTTTTCTAAAGGAGTTGCACCTGCGGTTATAGCAGCCCTTATTGCGTCTCTTTCTGGCTCGTATATAACTGACATATCTCTGCGATACGCATCGTATTCTTCTCTTGATCTTCGAGCAGCAGATAAGGAACTGCGGAGTAAGTAAACAGGAATTTGCAATTCGGTGGCTCTCCTGATAAAAGGTATAAATCAAAACCTCTCTTCAGTTGGTACACCCCCTGTAGGAACAGCTTGTATCACAATTACATCCAGCCCTTCCTTTAAAAGCAGATGATATAATTCTGGCTCAAGACCAGGAATTACTTGAAAACACAATATCCTCGGCGTATAAGCTGTTTTCCCTACTGCTGTTTCAACCATGGGTTAGAATATACCTTAAATCCCTTTATAAATCTTTCTATTTTGTTGTTACTTAAAAGTAATTATAATACCTATTTACATTTCCGAAACAACGAAAATTCATAGAATTTTCGAGTCTCGAAAATCTATTTAGATTTTCGAAACATTTAAATATATCAATTATCTAAATATATACTATGGCAATAATGACTATAAGCATAAAGGACGAAGTAGCAAAAGAATTCAGGCAGACTGTGAAAAAAGAAATAGGTGAAGGCAAAGGAGTTTTAGGCCATGCTGTAGAGGAAGCTATTAAAAAATGGATTGAGGAAAAAAAGCAAAGAGAAATAGCTGAAAGGCAAAAGAAATTCATGAAAGAAGGGTTATATTCATTGAAGGGATGGAAATTCAACAGAGATGAAATATATGACAGAGGACTCTGAACTATTTCTTGTTGATACAAATATTTTAGTGTATTCTTACGATAAAGATGAGCCGACAAAAAGAGGCAAAGCAGAGGAGTTACTGAGCAGATGCTTCAGCGGAGAAATTTCCCTGGCAATATCAATTCAAAATCTGGCAGAATTTGTTTCTGTAACAACCCGAAAATCAAAATTAAGCTTTGAGCAGGCCAGAATTAATGCCAGCGACATAATAGATACTCCAAATTTTAAAAAGATAGGTTACAAAGCTGAGACAATAATCTCAGCAATAGAAATCATGAAAGAATTCAAATCCTCTTTCTGGGATTCGTTATTGGCAGCAACAATGAGAGAGAATGGGATTTTTAATATTTACACAGAAAATGTTTCTGATTTTAAGATTCCATGGATTAAGGCAGCGAATCCGCTGAAGTGAATTATCGTTCTATTAAAAAACAGAAAAATTTATATATTGTTCTGCATTAAAACAATTTATGGACAGCGTATTTGAAGAGTGGAATGCTTATGCTGGAAAGCAAGGGCTAAAGCAGAGAGACATAAGCCTAAGCGATATAACCGATAATGCAAAGCTCAAGATAGTGCCTATTACAGGAGTGAGAAGGGCAGGAAAATCCAGCATTTTGATGCTGCTCCAGCAGAAGCTTGCCAATGAAGGAAATAAAGTTGCCTATATAAATTTGGAAGACAGCAGGATAAAGGATGATAAGGGTATTTTGGACAATGTTATAAAATGGTTCGGCGATGACGGCTTCTTATTATTGGATGAAATCACAAGCGTGAACGATTGGGAAGGCTGGCTTGCCAGAAATCACGAGATGCTCAAGGGTAAATTAAAATTGATCACAAGCTCGTCCAGAAAAAGCCTTATAACGCCGAGCAATCCCCTGAGAGGAAGAATGCTCCCGCATGAGTTGTATCCGCTTTCTTTCCGGGAGTTTATCGAATTTAAAAATATAGAGGCGGAAAAAACAACAGCTGGAATAGGAAAAATAGAGCGGGCATTAAGCGAGTATTTAGTTTTTGGGGGCTTCCCGGAGGTTGTGCTGTTGGATGACAATACTAATAAAATCAGGCTTTTAAATTCTTATTTTAAGGACATTATTGGTTTAGATGTTTCTGAAATATCCAATGAAAATATAGGTATTGTAGAAACATTTGGCAAGTACATAATCGAGTCGTCATATTTTTCAGCCTCAAAATGCCTTAATTATCTCAAGACATTAGGCTATAAGATAGGAAAGCAGAGCATATTGAATTTAGAAAAGTGCTCCCAAATTAGCTATTTGTTTTTTTTCATCCAGATTTTCTCAAGAAATATCAAAGATAGAAGCCAATATCCGAGAAAATCCTATTTAGGTGACACGGGATTTATGAATGCTATAAGCGGCAAAAAGGATATGGGCAGGCTGTTTGAGAATGCCGTCTTGCTGGAGATAAAAAGAAGGCTAAGGCAAAACCAGGAAATAAACTATTGGAAAAATGCTGAAGGCGCAGAATGCGATTTCATTATACGGGAAGGGCTAAGCATAAGCAAAGCAATCCAGGTTGTTTGTGATATTAGGGATGAGAAAACAAAGCAAAGGGAAATTAACGGCATTGCAGAATGCATAAGGGAATTTGGCTTAAAAGAGGGATTAATCATAACAAAAGATTATGATGCCGAAGAAAAAATAGGAAATAAAAGAATAACGTATTTGCCTTTTCGGAAATGGCTGTTGGGAAGTGGTTAAACTGCTTTTTTGGATTAAGGCTGTGAATCCGATGAAGTGAAAAATTATACGTTAATGAAAACATCTCTTTGAGTTTCTAGATAGATCCTAATTCTCTTACTTTATCGCGGAATCCTGGAGTTATTTTATCTCCAAATTCTGCAGAAGAATGTCTTAAAGCTTTCATAAAATAATCTATATTTCTTGGCTCAAGAGTTACTAATTCATGTGCCAATAAATCTCTATCACTATCAGTTCCTAATACTACCATATTCCAAGCCACACCTGCGAAATTATTAGGGGTTGTTTGATTAAATACTTGTGGAAGCATTTTAATTGCAGCTCTATAATCAAGCCTAAATAAAGCGTAGAAGGCATTTTGAACGAGATCGTAATGAATATTTCCATTAGTTATATATCTTAAAAATAAATCTTTAGCTTGGTCTTTTCTTTCTTGCGGAAGTGCAGAGTCATAATTCATTGCAAAAACATTCAAAAGCCTTGCTTCTCCAGCTAAAGAAAAATAAGGAGGAGTAATTGAAGGACTACCTTTACTCAGTAGAAGATCAAGCGCAATGGGACAAGATTGTTTATCTTTGCCCTGTTCCAAAAGAAATCCTAATCCATTAACGTAATCGAAAGTATTTTCACCAGACGGAATTTCATGAGCTAGTTCTCCCATAAGTTCTCTGGCAGCCCCAAGAATTTCTTCTTTATAGGATATTCCTGGATTATTAAAATGGACACCAGCAAAATATAAAAGTAAGGATTCTGGAGGTTCAAGTCCGAATCTATCGACTAGTTGCGGACCAGTGTCAAGTAGTATTCTATCCCTTACGAATTCTTTGATTGTTCCATTATTTATTATTTTTTCAATACTTGGTCTAAATGATTCGAATTTAGTATCCATGACTTGAAATAGGGGTTTTTCCAAATATTTAAATCTTTCGGTTTTTATTATTAGAAAGTAGTGATTTTCAATCCACCGTATAATACATCCTTCTATTATTCTTCCCCTTATTCTCAACAGAGACTAAAGAAATCTTGCCTATCTCGGATGTATTCTTGACTTGTGTTCCGCCATCTGCCTGTATATCAATTCCGGGAATTTCAACAATCCTTAACTCAGAAACCTCAGGGGGCATGACAGCAGCTAGCTTTACAATTCCAGGAATCTTCAAAGCATCTTCTCTTGGCAAGAAGTAAATCTTAACATCAATTGCTTTCTTAACCCATTCATTTGCCATATCTATATATTGCTGTATTTTATGTCTGTCCAGAACATCCAAAGAAAAATCAATCCTTGACTTGTCAGTTCCTAGCTGATTGCCTGTGCATAGAGCTTTTGCCTCATTATATAATATAGCGTCTATTATGTGAGCAGCAGTATGCATTCTCATTAACCTGTATCTTCTATCCCAGTCAATCTTGCCAGTAACTTTGTCACCAACTTTTAATCCGGGCTTAGCCACTTCATGGCTTATTTTACCATCAAACTTGCCCGCATAAACGACTGAGTATTCTGAACTATTACTAATAATTACTCCAGTGTCATGAGGTTGACCGCCCCCGGACGGATAGAAAGCTGTCTTATCCAAAACTACATATTTATCATCATTAACGCTTGCAACATTAGCTTCAAATTCTTTCAAATAAGAATCGTTCATGTAGAGTGCGTTTTTCATTTTTTAATCGTTTCAGTATTTTGTCATCATTCCGCGACCTTTGCACTTTCACGAGCTATAATGGGTAAATGAATGCGAGCGTGCTCGACATGCGTTCGAGTTTGCCGCACACTCCCAAACAACTTTCTCGCACGCATTTCCCCGTATGATTCTGTTGTAGTGAGTTGTAAGCGGGTTACATCATTATCGTTTACTGATAGATGTCGCTCGAGTATTGTTGAAATTTAATTAATTTATTGGTAATATAGCTTATTGTAATCACAATAAAAAGAATAAATATCGGAAATTTATACTTTTTCCGATATTTAACAAAAATTTTCAATCTCTCGCCATTGCCCATATGGCTTTAATTGCTACTACAATAGCAGCTGGCGTCACAAAAGCCGCAACATTGCTAACTGCTGCTGCCAGGAAACTCCCTAATGCCTCTGGAGGAATTACAGTCAAACTTTCCCTGGCGCTTCCAGTTGCAAGCAATGCCACAGCAGCTACTAAGAAAGGGGTTGTTTCTCTTTCAGTCACATTTAGGAATCCAACAATTAGACCTAAAGCGACAAGCACTAATGTAAGCTGGCCTTTCCAAGTTGGTGCCAGACCCAGCAAGAGTGCTATTATAACACCCCCTACAAATGCACTTTGTCCTAATTTACCTCCCATTTTAAGATTCCACCTCCATTTAATAGTATTAATAAATTTCTATATTGAGTTAATATATAACTTGTATTTAAAAGTTTCGGAGGCAATTTTGTTACCATTTGGTTGGATAGTTAATATACTTTTTTTAATACTTAGAATAGACTCTAAATGACTAAATGACGATAACATAAATCTGTTGGAAATTATTATAACATGGTGGCTATTTTAATAACTTTTTAAGGTATTAAATTTACTCCTTGGGCCAAAATTGGTTAATAAAGGTTTACCATTATTATATATAATTGTATATAAAAAATTTAATCTAATCTTTGTGAAAAAAGTCTATTTATACTGTATTTTAATAAAATAAGGGATATTTTTCTTCATTTATACGAGCAAATTTCGAAAGATTTATATAGTGGCATTGTTAAAACTATATATTGTAAGTACTTTTAACTTAGGAGGTTCAAAAGTAGATCATTGAGCCTAATCGTTTACACTCGGAGGTGAAACGTAATGGAAAGACAAATTGGGAATTACTCTTTCATTGTTGGAGTAATATTGGCTATAGTACTTGGCTTAGCAGCCCCAAGCCTAGGCGCAGCTGAAGTATGGCTATGGTCATTACTAGTTGTGCTTGGTTTGATAGTAGGGTTCCTGAACGTCTCAGGAAAAGAAACCAAGGAGTTTTTATGGGTCACAGTTGCTTTGGTAATTGTAGCTTATGCAGGTAGCGCCCAAGTAAGTTCTTGGGAAACCAAAGTTAAGCTAATAGGACCTTACCTGACAAGCATCTTTGACAGTATCTTGGCATTCGTGGTGCCATCAAGCGTTGTTGTGGCATTAAAAGATGTTTGGGTATTAGCCAAAGGCGAAGCTTAAAAGCAACTTTTTTTATTTTTTCTTAAATTATATATATAATAATGGTTTTCTGGATTATATGGAGATATTCCCCAGTGTTTACATAATCGATTTGGCATTATACTTTGATTCGACTTTAGTTATTGCAGATGCCCATATAGGCTATGAGGGAGTTCTAAACAGGCAAGGTATCCTGATTCCCAGATTCCAGTTGGAAGATATGACTGCAAGAATGAATAGCATATTGCGCAAGCTTGCACATAGGATAATTGACAGAATTATTATCAATGGTGATCTAAAACATGAATTTGGTGCTATATCTGAACAGGAATGGCGGAATACATTAAGATTTCTCGATCTTTTAGCCAAGCATTGCAAAGAAATAATTCTGATAAAAGGCAATCATGATACAATACTAGGACCCATTGCTAAAAAGAGAAATCTTAGGGTATTAGACAACGTGATAATTAATGATAAGCTAATTGCACACGGCGACAAAACTCCAAGCAAAGAATTGCTGAAAAAAATCTCCACAATCATAATAGGCCATGAACATCCTGCTATATCAATTAAAGAAGGTTCCAGAATTGAAAACTATAAATGCTTTCTTAAAGGCAAATTCAAAAGCAAGAACTTAATAGTACAGCCATCATTTAATACTATAATAGAAGGAACAGATGTATTACGAGATGAAATCCTAAGCCCCTTTCTTCAACAAAACTTAGGTAATTTTGAGGTTTATGCAGTTGCAGATAAGATTTATAAATTCGGCAATTTGAAAAGCATGAAATAAAATGCTTAAATACTAAATCATAAATTAAATTATTAAGTGTTATTAATCGTATTTGAAAATGTAATTCCTGGCCAGTTTTTGGCTTTATTTGCAGCCTTTTTCATTGATTTTTCGTCATTTTGCGATAATAATTTACATTTATTTTGCTTTAGCGCTAATGCCTATCGCAAAGAAAACAAATACATCAAATGCGTGGCTTGCTTAGATACCAATTGCAAACATTTATCTTATGACGTAAATAGCTAAACTTCCTGGTATACATTGGCAGTTATTTTGCCTTTAATTCCCTTTATCGGAGGCCTTGCAGCCATGGTAGCCTTTGTATACTTTTGGTGGAAAATTACAGAAGTTCTTGGGGAGCCAGGATTGTAGGCCATATTGATGATAATCCCAATCGTTAATTTAATAATCTTAGGCGTAATGGCCTGGGCAAAACAATTCACTGTTTTAGCTTTTGTACATTTTGCCTAGCAAATCGGATTTGGTAATCAAGCCGATAAGCTTGCCTTCTTCAGAAACCAAAACCACTGGAAAATGCCTGAGTAAATTTGATATAACTTGTACCGATGTTGTCTTTGATATAATAGGGGGAGACTCCTGCATTATATCCCGTACATGAGTTCCTTTTGAATTCAGCATAGCGTCCAGAATTGTGGATTCTGACACCAAGCCTATGAGTTTGTGATTGTCTATGACTGGCAGCTGTGAAATCTGAAATTTCTTCATTTTTGATATTGCTTCCTTAATAGAATCTGCTGGATTGATATGGATTATTTTTGTTGTCATAAGTTGATCTGCCTTTATGTCTTCTTTTTTTTCCATTTCACTTAGAGCAGCAAATATTTTCTGTATTTTTGTGTATGTCGGATCAATTCTTGCAGATTCTATTTTAGCAATGAGAGACTGAGAAACTCCGGCTCGGTTGGCCAGCTGCGTCTGAGTCAAACCAAGCTTTTTCCTAATTTTTTTAACTTCTTCCAGTTCGTAAGTCATTTTATTGGAAATTTTAATTCGTTGATTTTTTAATTAAAATACTTTTAATGGCGGCAAACACGCATTTTCTGTGAAATGGTGAGCGAGGTCGCGAACCTCGCATTTCACTGTTGTTGTTGGAATTTTCTCTATATGCTTTTATTTTGGTATCATTAACCTATATTTAAAATTATTCCTTTTGGAATATTTCTGGCACAAAGTTATTAAAATCAAAGAATATTTAGTTTGCCTAATGGGTATTCTCAATAGGTGAGGTGGGCGAGAATCCAGTTCAAATGCAAAACAACCAAAGCTTTATAAAATGTGAAAATTTGCCTCTTTTTGATAAAATTTTATTGTCCAGAAATAGTTCTAGTATGACAAATAAAATTTCAAATATTCAAAAATTGGAACATTTGCCATTTATTAAAGGCAATTTTGGAGTTTTGTCAGAAAGAGAAATAGCTAGAAGATTAAAACTTGGCAAGACCACCATTAATAGATGGTCAAGAGAATTAGGCTTGGTACATGTTAAACACACTGTCAATGAATCATTTTTTGATAATCTAAATGAAAAA
>Ga0137796_10002143_pt1 | contig 10755 bp, 12 predicted proteins | sample OV2TP3_FD_97704 | JGI IMG/M metagenome (GOLD analysis project Ga0137796, IMG submission 97704)
CGGGGCCCCCAACTCCACGAACGTGAACCTCCCCTGGGCGCTGGGTGTCTGTTCCAGGAAGCGCTCAATGGCGCGAAAGCGCTCGCCAATCCCCTTGGTGTAATCGATCCGGTCGACCCCGACCCCGAGATACTGCGCGCTCACACCAAGCTCCTTGAGCAAGCCCTCTCGCGCTAAGGAGGCGGGCGTGTGGGTCTGCGGCGGTCCGCTAAGATCGTTGACGGCCAGGCTGATCGGAAACGGCTTGACAAGAGTGAGATGGTCATGCCGATTTACCGCAAGATGCATATCCGATTGACTCAAGTCCCTCTCGGTCGTAGACTGACGCCGTGGACGAAGACTATCCCCGCACCATGCTGGAGTTCGCAGACCGCTTCCGCACTGAGGACGCCTGCCGGGCGTATGTGAGTCAGCTGCGGTGGCCGGAAGGGTTTCGGTGTCCGCGCTGCGGCCAGGGCCAGGCCTGGCCCACGAGCCGCCATCTCTGGCAGTGCCGCGCCTGTGGCCATGACGCCTCGGTGACGGCGGGGACGGTGTTCCATCGCACGCAGCTGCCCCTGCGCGTGTGGTTCCAGGCGATCTGGTTGGTGACGAATCAGAAGAGCGGGGTGAGCGCCTTGGGCCTGCAACGCACCCTGGGGTTGAAGCGGTACGAGACGGCCTGGGCGATCCTGCACAAGTTGCGCCGGGCAATGGTCCGCCCTGGGCGTGAACCGCTGACGGAGCGGGTCGAGGTGGACGAAATCTTCGTCGGCGGCGTCGAGCCCGGCCAGGGCAAACGGCACCTCGGGGAGACGAAGGCGCTGGTCGCCGTCGCGGCGGAAGTCCGCGGCCGGGGCACGGGGCGGATTCGGCTCCAGCGGATTCCGGACGCCTCGGGCGAGAGCTTGGTCGGCTTCGTGCAGGGGGCGGTGGCTCCTGGCGTGGTGGTGATCACGGACGGCTGGACCGCGTACCCGGGCTTGGCCAACTGCGGCTATCACCACCGGCCCCGCGTGGTGAGCGGGAGCGGCCGGACCGCCTCGGCCCTGTTGCCCCGGGTGCATCAGGTCGCGGCGCTGTTGAAACGCTGGCTCTTGGGCATCCACCACGGCCGGGTGTCGCGGGAGCATCTCGATGACTACCTCAATGAGTTCACGTTCCGGTTCAACCGACGCCTCTCCCGTCACCGCGGGAAGCTCTTCTATCGCCTGGTGCAGCACGCCGTGGCGATCGATCCCATTCCATACCGGAGCCTCATGGGATCCAAAGACCATCAGCTCGCTCGCCAACCCTTGTCCACGCATGGCGAACCGTGACCTGACGCGCAGTCTCGTGGGAGTGCTTGTTACATGCGCTGTGGGCAGCGCGGCGCACGTGGAAGCCGGAGAATCCACGAGGCTGATTCCGCAGACCTACGAGGAGTGCAAGCAAGCCGGTCCCTTGGCGCGCGAGGTGTCCGCATTGCGGTGTGTGTATACCCTGGAGCCCGAGCCGACCGAGCGTTTCACCGCCTGCCTGTTGCAGGCAGAGACTTACCAGCAGTGGAGAGAGCAATCCTGTCGGTGGCTTCCAAACCAGGTTGTACATGGTAGCGGCTACGGCTTACGGTGCGGGAACACCCTGGTCGGTGTCTTCGGCGGCCCGTGCGAGCTGATCTACTACAACCCCTCGTACGAGTTCCCCCAAGATTATGGAACGTGCAAAGCGCGTGACGGTCAGCTCGACCAGACATACTTGGCAGAGCCTTTGTGTACAGCGGAACTCGATCTGCCACCGTACTACGGCGCCCCGAATAAAACGGTCTTCACCCTGGAAATCGGCCGCCGTCTGATGGACGCTTGCCGGACACAAGGCGGCAACTACGCATTGGCACTTGGGAAGTATCCAGAATGCCGGAAGACGTTTGAAATCCAGACCCCATCGGCATGCGAAGCGCTCTCAGGTCAATGGCAGGAAGTCCTCAGTGGACGCTTCGGGTGTGTCATCAGGCCTCCATGAGGAGGGGATGGTCGGCATGCGTGCTCGGTTGAGCCGGAACTTGATTTGATCGGATATGCATCTCGGGCTTATATCCCGGCAATAGTACAAACGGCACTATGGATACAATCAATAAAGCATCAGGCCTTGGGTCTTTAAAATTTACAATCCCAGGGCGCTCAGATGCCAATGCGGCCGGTTTCTGGCGGCAATATATGAATCGCGATTTCAAGGCGGGTGAAACGTTTTACGTCCAATTCCGCCAACTGCTCTCCCCCGAAATGCTCACCGTTGATTGGTCTGGACTCATGGGGACTTCCTGGAAGCAAGCCATCTTCCACGGGCCTCTCGGCACATGCGCCGATGTCGAATTGACCACGGGTCATCGCAATTCAACCGAACAAATCCCGACCATGTACACGGAGTGCGGGTCTCGAGGCCTCTATACCAATAACGGCGTTCCTCCCTCTTTGCTTGAGCAGGGCAACTACAACTGCGCCTACGGGAACGTCAATCAGGCCGACTGCTTCTTCTATCCCGCCCTGAAGTGGATGACCTTCTACTACCAAGTCTCCCTTGGAAATTGGGGTCAACCCAATAGCACCATTCAGGCGTGGGTCGCGCTCGATGGGCAACCGTATAAGCAGTGGATTAATCTACCGAACTTTGTTCTCAACAATGATTCACCGGGGGTAAACGATTACAGCCTTGTCACCCTCTTGCCCTACATGACGGGCAAGGACTCCAGCATCAACCACCCGACCGCCTACACCTGGTACGACGAGCTCATCATCTCCACCAAACCGATTGCTGCCCCGGGGGCCACGGGCCTGCGCGGCGACCTGGATGGCAATGGCGCGGTCGATCTGGACGATCTGCGGATGATGATCTTCATGCTGGTGGGGACCGTGCCGAAGGACCTTGCGAAGGCCGATCTCGATGGGGATGGGCAGCTGCTGCTCGTGGATCTGCAGCTCCTCGTGAGGATCTTGGTGGGGATTCCGTGAGTTGTGATTTCCTCGCTATCAATTCCACCAAACAAATTCCACCAAACTGGCTTGTCGCCTCACAAAGATATGGTATACTTGGAGTAACATGTTGCCAGAACCGGCATTCAAACGAAAACAGTATCTGGTGGATCGCAACTACCAGCTGCAATTTGTCAGCCGGGTCTTCATGGTCGTGCTGGCGGTCGCCATCATTAGCCTGGCGGTCTCGAGTGTGCTGCTGTGGAGCCATCTCTACCGGCCGGACATGACGTCCCAAACCCCCCTCATTACCTCGCTGCTCGCCATTGCCACGATGATGTTAGTGGAGCTGCTGGTCGCGATCCCCCTGGTGTTTTTCTTAAGCTTGCGCCAGAGCCATCGGATCGTAGGCCCCATGAATCGCATCAAACGGCTGCTGCAGGCAATCGGCAGCGGCGACTTCTCGCAGCGCATTACCCTGCGCAAAGGGGATGCGCTGGAAGACCTCGCGAAAGAAATCAACCAGATGACGCAGGAGCTCCACCAACGATTTTCCGGCGGCTCCACGAGCGACGTGCCGCCGACGTCGGCCCCATCGACGTCATCGTCACCCTCGTAATCCACCGTCACCGACACCGAAGCCAACCAATCCAGTCCCCCACGCCATGATCCTGCAGGACCGCGTGGTCCTCATTACAGGCGGCGCGCGGCGCATCGGCCGCGCGATCGCGATGGCCCTCGCCCAGCGCGGGGCGCACATCGTCTGCTCCTATCATCACTCAGCCGGCGAGGCCGCGACCACCGTGAAGACGCTGGAGCGCTACGGCGCCTCGGCCGCGGCGATGCAAGCCGACCTCACGCAGGCCACCGAGATCCAGCGGCTCATGGACCGCATCCATCGACGGTACAGTCGCCTCGACGTGCTGGTCAATAATGCCGCTGTCTTCGATCGCGTCCCCTTCGAACGATTGACCGAACGGGATTGGGACCGGGCCTTGGACACGAACGTCAAAGGCCCGTTTCTGTGTTCGCTCCATGCCAGTCGGCTCATGCGACAGCGACGGGAAGGCAAAATCATCAATCTCGCCGATTGGGCCGGGGTGCGCCCGTATCGCGATTACCTGCCCTATTGCGTCTCCAAAGCCGGCGTCATCGGCCTGACGAAAGCGCTGGCGAAAGAGCTCGCTCCGCACATCCAGGTGAATGCGATCGCGCCGGGGCCGATTCTGCCGCCGGAGGGGATGACACGCCACGCCCGCGCTCGGATCGCGGCGCGGCCTCTGTTGAAGCGCTGGGGCACGCCGCGTGATATCGCCAACGCGGTGGTGTTTCTGATTGAAGGAACCGACTTCATGACCGGCTCCGTGATCTTCGTCGACGGCGGCCAACTGATCGCGTAACGCAAGAGATGCAACGACGATGTATAGCGTGACGAAGACGATTGAGTTCTGCTACGGGCATCGGTTGTTGAACTACGAGGGCAAGTGCCGCCATCTCCATGGGCATAACGGCAAGGCGGAAATTGAGTTGAGCAGCGAGACATTGGATCGACGAGGGATGGTGCGGGATTTCAGCGAGATTCAGCGCGTGATTCACGCGTGGATCGACCGAGCGCTCGACCACAAAATGCTCTTACATCATCGCGATCCGGCGCTGCCGGCGTTGCGGCAACTGGGCGAGCCGCTCTTCGTCCTCAAGGAGAATCCCACCGCTGAGGCGATCGCCCAGCTCATTTTTGACTACGCCGCCTCGCAAGGATGGCCGGTCACGTCGGTGCGCTTATGGGAAACGGATCGCTCGGTCGCGACTTATCGAGGGCCTGCTGCTCGCGCCGCGGGCAGCCGCCCGGGGGCCACGACGCGCGCGCGAGCGACCCGACGCGCCATGCGCCGACGGCGCTCCACCGTGACCGCCGCGTAGCCGATCCCCGCCAGCGCTTGCTTCTTCACCCGCACCTGCACGGCCTTCGTCGCGCCCCATTCGAGCATCATCGTCGCGATCGCGTGCGCAAGCGTCTCCATCAAGCGGAACGATCGGCGCTGCGCCAGCTCGGCGATCGCCCCGGCGAGGGCCGCGTAATCCACCGTCTGGCGCACATCATCGTGCTTCGCCGCAGCCGCCGCGTCAATCTCCAGCTCGACATCCACCCGGATCTCTTGCGGCTGCTCCCGCTCCCACTCGAATACTCCGAGGCGGCAGGAGACAAGCAGATCGTGGATCGCCAGCGTATCAGCCATGGGTCACGGGCAGGAGCAATTGATCCAAGATGGTGTGAAGGTCGCGCTCCAATCCGCCGGCATAGCCGCTGTGGTCGAAGACGATGCGACCTTCGCGATCCACGATAAAGAGCCGGGGGATGCCGGCGACCCCGTAGCGGCCCGCCGCCGCTCCCTCGCGATCCAATAAGATCGGCGCGGTGAACCGCTTCCCCGCCCACGCGCGGACCTGTTCCGCCGACTCGCCCTGATTGATCAGCAGCACCATGACTCCGCGATTCTTATAGCGCCGGTAGACCGCCTCCAAGGACGGCGTAGAATACCGGCACGGGGCGCACCACGTGGCCCAAAACTCCATGATGACCGGATGGCCGCGCAACGAGGAGAGGCTGACGGGCGCTCCCGTCAGCTGCGGCAGCGTAAAGTCGGCCGCCGCGACGGGCGGCTCAACGCGCTCCCATTCCGAGTTGAGCCCTCCTGCCGGCTTGCATCCCGCGCCGGCAAGCAGCAACCCGCCGCACACGACCATCAACGAGGAGAACATGTTGGGAGACATCGGCGTTGCCGGTCGCTGAGCTACTCTTCCATCGTCGAGGTATCGCCGACGGGAAGCCCCTGATCCCACGCGCGCAGGACGCGGCGCATGATTTTCCCCGAGCGCGTCTTGGGCACTTTCTCGACGAACGCGATCTCTCGCGGGGCCGCATGGGCCGCGAGGGTCGTTTTCACGAAGTCGGCGATCTCTTCTTTTAACTGCTCCGACGGCTGGTGGCCTTTGCGCAGCGCGACGAACGCCTTGATGATGTGCCCGCGCACGGCATCGGGCTTGCCGATCACCCCCGCCTCGGCCACGGCCGGATGCGCTACCAACGCACTCTCCACTTCAAACGGCCCGACCCGCTCACCGGCCGTCTTGATCACATCATCGGCCCGCCCCTGATACCAAATGTACCCGCGCTCATCCTTGAAGGCCGAATCCCCGCTCACATACCAGCCGGGGATGCGGAAATATTCCTGATATTTTTCCGGGTTCCTCCAGATCTCTTTCATCATTGAGGGCCAGCCGGGCTTGACGACCAGGTGGCCGAGCTGCCCCGGAGGAAGCTCACGGCCTTGGTCGTCGATGACGGTCGCGTAGGTCCCGGGGAACGGTTTGCCGGTGCACCCAATGGGAAAATCCAGGCTGCGATAATTGCAGATGAGCTGCATGCCGGTTTCGGTCATCCACCACGTCTCATGGGGGGCGATCCCGGTGACGCCGCGGATCCATCGCAGCGCTTCGGGGTTCAGCGGCTCGCCGACGCTGCAGATATGGCGCAAGCTCGAGAGATCATACTGTTTCGGAATCGCGTCGCCGGCGGACATGAGCATCCGATACGCCGTCGGGGCGCTGTACCACATCGTCACCCGGTAGCGCTGGATCGTCTGATACCAGCGATCCGGGTCAAACCGCCCGCCGATCACGACGCTGGAGGCCCCCAGCGTCCACGGCCCGTAGATTCCATACGACGTCCCGGTCACCCACCCGGGATCTGCCGTACACCAGAAGGTATCGTCATCGCGCAGATCGAGCGCCCATTTGCTCGTCTGGTAATGGCCGACCATCGCGTACTGCCGATGCAAGGCCCCTTTGGATTTTCCGGTGGAACCCGAGGTGTAATGGATAATGAGCCCGTCGTCGATCGTGAGCCATTCCGGCTCGAACCACTCCGGCGCGCCGGCCATGGCTTGGGCATAGCTCACCTCGTTGGGGGCGAGCACGGTCTGCGGACCGATGAGGATGAGCCGTTTCAGCGCGGGTAACTTGGCGAGCGGAATGCGAACCTTGAGGATGGGAGACGTCACGCAGACGACTGCTTCGCTATCGCCCAAGCGATCCTCGATCGCCTGCTCCATAAACGCTTCAAACAGCGGCACCGGGATCGCCCCGACCCGATTGATGCCGAGGATGACGATGTACAGCTCCGGCGTGCGCGGCAGAAACACCCCGACGCGATCCCCTCGCGAGACCCCCAGCGCTTTGAGCACATGGGCGAAGCGGCTCGTCAGCCCTTTCAACTCTTGGAAGGTGTATTTTTCATCGCGCCGCTCGAAGTCGGTGTAATACAGGGCGACCTTGTTCTTGCGCCAGGAGGCCGCGTGGCGATCCACCGCTTCATGCACGACGTTGACCTTCCCGGTGCGGGACCAGTCAAACTCCCGCTCCACGTCCTTCCAGGTGAAGGTCTTCGCGGCGGCGGCGTAGTCCTTGAGATTCGCGTCGATGGTCTTCGGCTTGCGCTGCCACTCAATCGCGGCGGCTGCGCTCGGTTCGGCGGAAGACGGAGCGGGGATCGGCCCTGAGGGAGCGGCCATGGCGACCTCCTATTCAGGCGGCGACGCGACCTGCCGCAGGATCACGAGTCAGCAAAGAGGTATGTCCTTGGATGCAGCGGAGCCGGTTTATTCAACAGCACCAAGAGCGCAGCACCGGCGAGGAGCACCATACCGCTGACGACCCATCCGGCCGGCGTGTCGCGCAGCGACCACCACAGGCCCGCCGCGAGAATATTGAGCAACGCCAAAGGCAGAAGAAACTTCCACGCCAGGCCCATCAATTGATCGATCCGCAGCCGAGGAAACGTTCCGCGCAGCCACACCAGGACAAACACGAGCGCATACGTCTTCGCGAGAAACCAGATCCAAGAGGGAATGGGCTGCGTCCCCCACCAGAGCACAGCGCCGCCCATCGCCATCACCCCCAGCCCTTTCGCGACGATGGGAAGCCGTTTCGCCGTCGCGAGCAGCAGCGCGAGCAGCCCCGCGAGCGTCCAGCACGGAATCGCCGGGGCGTCCCAGCCGCCGAGGAACAACGTCACGGTCAACGCGCAGATCGCGAAGGATTCGAGAAATTCCGCCATGTACCAGAGCGCGAACTTCATCCCGCTGTATTCCGTGTGGAATCCTCCGACAAGCTCGGACTCGGCCTCCGGCATGTCGAACGGCGTGCGGTTCACCTCGGCGATGCCGCTGAGGAAAAAGACCAGCGCTCCGGCGAACCCCCACGGCGTCCACACGAACCACCCGTGCCGGATTTGCGCTTCCACAATGCCCACCATCGAAAGCGTCCCCGCCACCATGATGACCGTGACCACCGATAGCACCTCCGGCACTTCATAGGAGATGATCTGCGCGACGGATCGCATCGCGCCCAGCACCGAGAATTTGCTGCGCGACGCCCAGCCTCCCATGAAGATGGCGTAGGAGCTGATGGAGGAAATGGCCAGCGCATAGAGCAGCCCGACGTTGAGATCCGCGGCGATCATGTGGCGGCCGAAGGGCAGCACGACGAACAGCAGGATCGCCGGAACCACCGCGAGGAGGGGAGCGAGCAGATGCAGCAGCCGATCCGCCCCCGTGGGCACGATATCCTCTTTGATGAGCATCTTCAAGCCGTCGGCGAGCGGCTGCAGCAGCCCGTAGACGCCGACGCGGGTCGGGCCCAACCGATTCTGCATGCGGGCGATGAGCTTTCGCTCAAGCCACGTCAGATACATCATGATGGCGGGCGCGATGGCGGCGATCGCCCCGATCTTCAGGAGCATCTCAACCCAGGGTTGAAGCGGGAGGGGAAACAGGCCGCGCACCCATGCGACGGCGTTCACGAACATCTGATCAAGCTCCTGCGCCGGGATGTGGCTCATGACGCAGCGGGCTCGGACGGTTTGGCCGCGGAGGCCGCCGCTTTGGCCGCCTTGGCGGCCAGGCGCCGGTCCACGGTCGCGGCCTCGGTCGGCTTGATCTGCTGGAAGTATTCATTGCTGCGCAGCAGTTGATCCTTGTGCATCACCATGTCCTCGAACCGCCCCTCGCCGGCGAGCTCATACTGGCGATCCATTTCGATGGCATCGAAGGGGCAGACATCGACGCAGATGCGGCAGGACATGCACACGGAGGTATCGATGTCGAAGATGTTGGGCAGCGTGCGGCCGTGGGCTTTGACCGGGCGGCCCTGCGCGTCCTTCTCCATGATGATGTGGATGCAGGCGGGAGGGCACTCCTGCTCACAGATGCGGCACGCCACGCAGCGCAGATTATCCGGCGTCTGGTCATAGACGAGAAACGGAAAATAGCGGAAGCGCTCCGAGTGCTGCTGCTTGACGTCCGGATACTCCACCGTCACCACGCCGTTCGGCGATGGGATGCGCAACAGGCGCAGCAGCGCCCGGCCCCAGGGGTACGTCTCCACAAACGTCTTGAACGTCACCCCCATGCCTTTGAGCACACCGGTGCCGATCATGGGCTGTTACCGGTCGACTTCGCAGAGCACGATATCGATGGAGCCCAAAATAATAATCGCATCGGCGACTTTGTGGCCGAGGCACAGGTCTTCGAGCACGGTCAGATTGATGAAGCTCGGGGCGCGGATGTGATAGCGATACGGCTGCGGCGATCCGTCGCTGACGAGGTAAAACCCCAGCTCCCCTTTCGGCGCCTCGATGCGCCCGTAGGCGTCGCCCTTCGGCGGCCGGAACGTGCGCGGGGCCTTGCCGATCGCCTGCCCCTTGGGGCTGATCGACGGACTCGCCTGCGGCAGCTCCTTCAGCGCCTGCTGCAGGATCTTGATGCTTTCGCGCATTTCCAGGATGCGCACGTAGTAGCGATCGTACGTGTCCCCGATGGTGCCGAGCGGCACCTTGAAGGCAAAACGCGGGTAGATCGAGTAGCCATCCACCTTGCGGATATCGTAGTTCATCCCGGAGGCGCGCAGCATCGGCCCGGTAATGCTCGCGTCGACGGCCAAGGCCTTGGGCAACACCCCGACGCGCTGCGTCCGCTGCTGGATGATCTCATTGGTCGTCAGCAGCGCTTCAAACTCGTCCAAGAACCTCGGGTAGCCGTCGACGAGCGCTTGGCAGCGCTCCACAAACCCCGCGGGCAGGTCCTCGCGCACGCCGCCGGGCCGCACGTAGTTGCACATCATCCGCGATCCCGAGGCCATCTCAAACAGATCGAGGATCTTTTCCCGCTCGCGAAACGCGTACAACAGCGGCGTGCCGAACGCCCCCATGTCATTCAGCAGAAAACCCGTGACCGCCGTGTGATTCACGAGGCGGGTGAGCTCCGCCATAATGATACGGATGTACTCGCCCCGCTCGGATACCTCGATGCCGGCGAGCTTTTCGATCGCGATCGATAAGCCGAGGTTGCTGGTCATGGCGCAGAAGTAGTCCAGCCGGTCGGTGTACGGAAAGCAGCCGATGTACGTGAGCCCTGCCTCCGCAATCTGCTCATGGTTGCGGTGCATATAGCCCATGACCGGCTTCAGCTTCCGGATCGTCTCCCCGTCGAGGGTCGCGATCATGCGGAACACCCCGTGCGTCGAGGGATGCTGCGGCCCGAGGTTGACCTCGAGCAGCTCCGTCCCCATCCCCGGCGCCGTCTCAGTCTTGGGCTGCATAGCCCCCTAACCCTGTAAAAAAGTAAAAATGTCTTTGAGCGTTTCTCGGATTCATGTTATACTTGCTTCCACAAATGGAGGTGCCTCATGTTGGCCAAGCTCACCCGAGGTAACCAGCTCACGATTCCAAAAGAGATCGTCGAGCGGGTTCATCTGCAAGCCGGACGAGATT
>Ga0137796_10002144_pt1 | contig 10751 bp, 9 predicted proteins | sample OV2TP3_FD_97704 | JGI IMG/M metagenome (GOLD analysis project Ga0137796, IMG submission 97704)
CCAATACAACTCGGATAGTGTAGGCCACTTGTAGCCGTACGGACCCCGAAGCCGACAAAGCTCAGTGGTCTCCACCATGGTACAGATGCGCTTCTTGTCACCAAAGGGTGGATCAAGGCCCAGCCGAAGGTACTCTGCGGAGATGATGCTCTCGTCAAATCGCATGTTGTGAGCCACGATGATCTCGGACTTCTTGGCCGCCGCGCTGAGTTCTCTCAGCACAGTTGTGAGCTGTTTTCCCTCGGCCCGCGCGCGCTTCGTGGTTATGCCGTGGACGCGCTGCGCTTCCCTGGGGATCGTGAAGCCGTTCGGTCGAACGAGGTGTGACGCCGACTCGATATGCCGATCCGTCTTGCCGTAGCGCGACCATGCAACCTGGACGACGCGCGGCCAGTTGCCAAGATCGGAGATCGGGGCTTTCCAGCTTCTGGGAAGCCCCGTCGTCTCGCAGTCAATGATCAAGTACATTGCACTTTGTCTCTGGCCTGTCTTTACCTGTCCTGGGATTACGAGCCTTCCGCTTTGAGCCCGTTGCTTTCACCGTCCAGGCGCCAAATCCCCGCTCAGTTTCCGTTCTCATTTTCCAGCCCTTACTTTGACACCTGCCGCAAAGAGATAACCGGATTTCAGTTCTTCAGCCATTTGCGGAATCAGTGCCTCCAGGTTCTTCCGGTATGCATCTCGCCATAGCTTTTTCAGTAATGCACGTGCGTCTTCGTTGACATGAAGATTGTCGTCCTCGTCTATGAGAAGCATGGCCACATCATTGGTATGCTCGGTAACTGCGAAGAAATACTCGTCGCCGTCTGCCTGCTTTGACTGTGCATATTCTTCCACGTGCTCCTCTAATTCGTATTCGAACAGCGCCCAAGCAAGCGGGCCATCATCGAGCAGTGCCTTTCTAAGATTCCTCTCAATGGATTTCTTACTCATGCTCTTCTTCGCCATGCCACTCCTCTTTAGCAAGTTGGATGCATCCTGTAAGATTCCCCCTTCACAGCAGCTTCGCATAGGGGGCCATTATGTTGACGTGGATCATGCCGAACGAAGACTACTGCGTAATTCCTTCGCCGTAGCCAACCCACGTTAGTGCCTCGCGAACGACGTCTGTTCGATCAGTCTCTGTATAGGCCCCGTTCCCACCGTACTTCCATGCGCGTCCGTCATCGCTCAGGTTGATATATCGGCGAGTTATGGAGTGCTTATACAGGTAGACAGCGGCGCCATCGGCTCCCTGGCCAGAACCCATATACATAAAATCGCGATAATGGTCAAACCCGATTGCCTCCTCAAGAGGAGACCAATGCGGTTCGTATCCTTGATCTTTCGATGGGTCAGACATGGCTGCCCCTGGGAGTTGAAGGAATCTGTGCCATCTAATGGTACCGGCATGAGCGGCGCAGGGCTTGGGGGACGGCTTGCTTCAGGTTAGCGAAGGCGGAGGAGCGAGGCCATACGGGCGAGGAAACCACCGACCGGCCCTGCACCCGACTCCATACCGTTGGTCAGGCCGCCTCTCCCTTGCTCCTGCTCCAGGCAGGACGAGCCGCCAAGATCCTTTCGAACACTGGACACCCTTCCCGATGCGCCCCGGGCAGGTATCCCGTGCTCATCAGGAACTCGCCCACGATCTCACCCCCTGTGAACTTGAAGGTCCTCTTGAACAGCTTCACCCATTCGGGCTTGCTCAATGGGTGATGATGCTCCAGCCAGGCCGAGAAGGACCCGTACCGCTTCCGGATCTCCGCCAGACAGCGGGCATTCTCGATGGCCGCGTCCACCTTCAGGCGATTGCGGATGATGGCCGGATCGCTGAGGAGCCGGGTCCGGTCTTTCTCGTCAAAGGCCGCAACGGCATCGATATCAAAGCCCGCGTAAGCGCGTTGAAAGCCGCTTCGCTTCTTGAGGATGGTCTCCCAGGAGAGCCCGGCCTGGTTGATCTCCAGGATGAGCCGCTCGAAGAGCAGGGGGTCGTCGTAAAGGGGAAAGCCGTACTCGGTGTCGTGGTAGGGTCCGTGAACAGGATGTCCAGGGGCAAAATCGCAGTACGCGCTCATGATGCTCAGGCCCTTCTCCTGAGGCTGGTCAATAAGGCAGCAGATGTCCCTCAGGCGGAGCGCTGGCTTCGTCCCTCCGGCAGGTACCCCATGAGCGCGGGTGCAGCATCCTGGAGGGGCCTGCGGAGGACGATCTGGCGGCCTTTCGAGATCCCATCCTGATACACCCGGGTCTGCCGGACCCCACGGGAATACCGGGTGGTTGTTCGAGGGTTGTGGCGCTTGAAATACGCCTTCAGCCGGGGGTCCCCTTTCCAGACCAGCGCGTGTCGCTCCTGAAGGTTTCGCGCCTGCCCCTGGAGCTTCTGATAAAAGCCCGTGAGAAGCCCTGCGCAGTACCGCTGTCTTTCGTGAGGGGAAGCCGGCCCCTTCTGCGCTCGATACTGCGCCCACAGGGCATCGAGCAGGCCCGTCAGGTAGGTGTAAACATACTCGGCCATGCTCAGGTTCTCAGGCGTTCCATAGATCTGAAGGACCTTTCCTGGCCTGTCCCTCCGGGCATCGTAGCTCTGGGCGGCGAACACCAGGACGAAGAAGAACTCGTTGAGGATCGACGCCAGGCGGTATTCGCAGGATGACCACCGGCCTCTGACCTCCCCCAGGCATCGCGTGCTGAATGCCCTTTCCCGGTCGAGGTCCACCCTGTCCAGGTTGTGCTTGAGCAGCAGGCCGTGCGCCTTGTTCATGGCCGCCTGGGCCTCGTGCGCGTGGGGGCTGCCGGTGAGCGCCAGTAGCTTCCTGACTTTGACCAGCATCCGGTCTTCTGCCTCAGGCGGGAGGTCCGGACCCTTCAGATCATCGGCCCCGGCCCGTGCGCGGGGGCTGCACCGGAGGCGCTCGCAGGCGTGCCGGAAGGCCGGGCCGTGAGGGGGCTCTCCCCGGACCTGGAGGACCTCCTGCACGTAATGATGGGCCATCTCGTGTCGGAGGGTCTCCATGACCAAGAGCCAGGGGTGGCGCCAGAGGTGAGACTCGGAGAGGGTCAGCAGCCGCCTGTCCCCATCCCAGCTGCCCAGTTCTTTAATGCCTCTGCCTATCTGGATCACAGGACGCTGAAGAGCGCCTGAGAGATAGAGGGTGTTGTAATGCGCCCACCAGTGATACAACTGGTGATTCCAGGCTGTCCGAAGCCTCCCTGTCAGCTCAAGGTGCTCCACCTCAGGACCTCTCCGTGAGACGTTTAGAGGGCAGATTTGCGTCCTTCGGGTGGACCTGTCCTGCCGGATCGCACAGCGGCCCGTAGAGTTCCGGCCTCCGGTGGTGGAGTCCGTAAATCCCTTCTGCGCGGCGAGCATTCAGGACATCCAGGTCCACCTCGTAGAGCAGCACCCCCTCCCCTTCTTCCAGCTCCTGAACGATGTCCCCCTCGAAGTCGATGGCCATGCTGTGCCCGTTGTGCCGGGGCGCGGCGTGGTTCACCACCAGGATGAAGACCTCATTCTCAAACGCGCGGGTCCTCAGCAGACACCGGTGAATATCCGCCGTGGGACAGCCGCAGGCTAAGGGGTTGAAGATCACATCGGCCCCCTGCAGCATCAGCAGCCGCGCGCTCTCCGGCGTCTCCCGGTCGTAGCAGATCATGATGCCCGCTGTCATCTCCCCCGTAGACGTCGTGAACGTCCAGACCGGAAACTCGGACCCGTTTCGCCATCCCCCGCCGGTCTCATACCGGTTGATGTGGACCTTGCGCATCACGCCCATCAGGGCCCCTGACGGTTGCAGGACGGCCATGGCGTTCTGGATCTCTCCCTCCCGAAGCTCGGACAGGCCCACCAGGACATAGATTCCCAGCTCTCGGGCCAGGCGGGAGAAGGTCTCCGTGGAAGGCCCCGGAATGGACTCGGCCATCCGGCGCTCGGCCTCTCCCCCCACGAACCCCGTCAGGGCCACCTCCGGCGTCATCACCACCTGCGCGCCCTGGCTGGCGGCCTGCCGGATGAGGCGGATGGCCGTCTCCGTGTTTCGGGGCTTCCCTTCCGGCAGCCCCGCAAACTGAATCCCTCCGAGCAGGATGCGACCCTTGCCCATACTACTCTTCCCCCTGCACTTGACCACCTGGCCGTGGCAATCTCTCTCACGTCCCGGCCTATGGCGCGTTCGACGCCTGTCCACAGTTGCTTCTCAGCTCTCCGCCTGACCTGTCCCGCGCTTCTCCGCCGGCGAGGGCTGTAACGAGGAGAGGATTCTCACGCCTCCCGACCCTTCGATGGCCTTGACGGCGATGTCCTGGACCTGGCCGTAGGACTTCTCGATCTGCGTGGAGAGCTTGGTGAGTTGCTGTTGCTGCTCTTTCACGGTCTGCTGGAGGGACTCGATGCGCGACTGAAGCACCTTCTGCTCCCCCTCGAACTCCTTTCGCATCAGCGCCTCCCGCCCCTCAGACTCGCGGGTCAGGCGCTGCGTGGTCTCCTTCACGGCCTTGTCCACCGCCGCGGTGAGTTCGCCGGGGAAGGCGGCGGCGCGTTCTCGAAGCTGGCTGAACTCCGCCTCCCGCTCCTTCAATGCCTGCTCGCGGGCCGTCAGGTCCCTCTCCAGCTCCTCCCGGCGCAACCCCAGTTCGCGCTCCATCCTGGCCTTGTCGTATTCGAGTTGCTCCTGCGCCAGCCGCTTCTGCCGCTCGAAGGCGTAGGTGTGCTCCTCCGCCTCGCGCTCACGCCTCTTCTTCTCAGTCGCCTCGCGGGCCTGGACCTCTGCCTCGTGGGCCTTCTGCTCCGCCTTCCACGCCTCACGGGTCGCTGCGATCTCGGCCTCCAGTGTTTGCCTCTTCTCGGACATCTCCGCGTCGAACCGCTCTTTTCTCTCCTTTTGCGCGTCCAGCAGCGCCGCCAGCGACAACGCCTCCTTCTCGATCTCGAAGATCTCCTTCAGCTCTGTCTCCTTACCCTCCACGGCCCTCCTGACGTGAAGGTACTTTCCGATCTCCCCTTCCATCCGGTCGGAGAGTTCCACGAGCACCTTGCTGATCTCTGCCCTCAGGTTGCCCACCTCGCGGGCGATGCCCTCCGTGGACAGCGAGTCGGCCACCTGAACGGCCTCCTCCTTCCGCTTCTCCTCAACCCGGACCTGCGGCTTCAGCTCCGTCTCGCGCTTCTCCTTCAGGCGCTTGACGACCTCCTTGTAGGCCGCCAGCATCTCCTGTTTGGTGTTCGTCATGGCGATCTGTGGAATCGCAGACTCGGCTTGTGGCGTCTCTGCCATGGTCGTTTCCCCTCTCTTCGTCCAGGGCTGTGTCTCTCCGCTGAGGCTATCGAAGTCTTGATCTCCCGCACCCTCTTGAAGTCTGTCACAGTAACCTGTCACAGCTTGTCACAGCACCGGCTCGTAGTACTTCGTCGGGTCTGTGGAGCCTGTACCCACCTCCCGCACCAGTCCCTTTTCCACAAGCTGTTTCAAGTCGCGTTGCAGACTCCGACGATTCACCTGAAGGGCTACCTGGCACTCCCCCACGGTCCCCCTGCCCTGCTCTAGCAGGAAGCCCAGAACTGCCACAGGCCGGTCCTTCAAACCTGCCTGGCGGGCCCTGGAAAGGATGACCTCCCGTCGAATCACCTTCTCTCCTCGGTCCTGGACCTCCCGCATCTGGGTGGCCAGGCCCTCCACGAAATACTCCAGCCATCCCGTCAGGTCCATACCTCGCTCGCGGACGCCCTGGATCGCCCGGTAGTAGGCCGTCCGGTCACGGTCGTAATACTCGCTGATGGTAAAAAGCCGCTTGAAGTCGTATTCCATCCGGTAAAGGCAAAGCGTTGAAAGAAGCCTCGCCGTCCGGCCATTTCCGTCCAGGAAGGGATGGATGTGAACGAGTTGAAACTGGGCGATGCCTGCCATTAGAACCGCGTGAATCTCTTGCCCTGAACCCAGCCAGGATACCAGATCAACCATCAGAAAGGGGACCTCATAGGCCGGGGGCGGTGTGTAAATGACCTCTCCGGTTCGGGAATTGACCACATAATTCTGAACCTTCCGGTACTTCCCCGGCGCAGCCGAATCCCCTCGCACGCCCTGCACCAGCCGCCTGTGAATCTCCCGGATGAGCCCCTCGGTTATCGGCTCCCCGCTGCCGAGGTAGCCAGCCACCAGGTCAAAGGCTTCGCGGTAATTCAGGAGTTCGCGTGCTTCGTCCGGGTCCACCTCAGGAACCTGTAACCCCGCCAGCAGTCGCTCTGACTGCTCCAGAGTAAGCCGCGTACCCTCGATATGGGTGGTGTGATGAGCCTCCAGAATCAGGGCTCGAGCCTGCATCGCGGCGATCCAGTCCTCAGACAACCTGGCCGCCTCCAGGAACCCACGCACTCGCTCAATCCTGGTGAGCGCTGATGCAACAGCGTTGGTGATCGTAAACCGAGGAGAAAAACCCATGCTTGGGCTTGACCTCCGCAGGCATCGCCAAAATGTTTAAAACGAGATATTACCCTCTTTTTTACCCTCTCTTGAAGGTATTACCCTTTCTTCTCCAGCGTGCGCCCGGGCCTCGGCCCAGGTATACGACCTTCTCTGCGCTGACCCATTCACGGATACCTTCCCTTCTTTAACGCGCTAATCATCCACCCCACCGGGTCATTGGCCCTCCCCTTCGTCTTCTCCAGACACCCCTGGAACTTCGAGAGGAGGATATCCCCTCGATACCCCAGCGCGCGCAGGTAGTCGAGCATCTCGTTGAGCTTGGAGGCTGGGGGACGAGTCTCTGCGCCCAGAACCTCGTCCCAGGCGTCCTGCGCGTCGAAGATGTCGCTCTGCTCGGATGAAGGCCGGCTGCGGACGTAGATGTCTTCGATGTCAGATAGGCGTCCCTGAGACGGGGCCGGTGGAGAGGTCCAGGGCTCAGGCTCAGGAGAAGGTCGAACTTTCAACACGACGTTCCCCCGCACCCGATTTTCACCCTCACCGCCGGACCGTTCGGGCAGTACCGGGCATGGTACTACTGGGTGAACCCCGGGGGGTAGATTTTTATTCTTAACACCAGTACTTTCTTTATTTATGGTGTCGTTTAACGATACAGTGTCGTTTAACGATACGGTGTTTTTCGACACAGTGTCGGAATGCGATACAGTATCGTTTAACGACACAGTATCGGATCGCAATATAGTATCGGATTGAGGGCCAGCTTCTTGGCCCTCAGGGCCATTCTCCTCCTCTGACGAGGGGAGCAAGGGGGCGACGGACCGGATCTCAGGGGGGCGGAACACCCGGTAAATGGTGCCTTTTAGGGTCTTCTCGTTGACTGTGAGGATGGTCTTGATGTGCTGTTTCTCCTCCAGGCTCTTCAAGGCCATCCGGAGCGCCGTCTTTCCCACGTTGCAGCGCTTCAGCAGGGCGTCGTAACCCACGAAACAGTGCGTGTTGCCGAAGCCATAGGAGAGACGGTAGAGCTGCCGGTACACGGCCTGTTCATAAGGGCTCTGATGCTGGGCCAGGAGGTCGTCGATGGACCAGAGGACAGCGGTGTATCTCCCCTGCGGCCGGACCTGGATGTTTCCGTGCCGTGCCAGGAGAGCGGCGATCTCCGGGTGCGTGTGCAGGGGATGGACGGGCTCATCGGTTGCAGACGCGGAATTCGATACTATATCGTTTGGAGATACAGTATCGAATTCCACTACAGTATCGTTTGGCGATACAGTATCGATTTTCGACACTGTATCGGATTGAGATACAGTATCGTTTGGAGATACAGTATCGGATTCCACTACAGTATCGTTTGGCGATACAGTATCGATTTTCGACACTGTATCAGATTGCAATACGGTATCGTTTGGCGATACAGTGTCAGGTTTCGGAGATTTTCGAGACCGGGGGGGCCGGGATGCGCCTCTGGGAGGGGAGATCAGCTGGTGCATCAGGTCCCGCTCTTCCTGGCGGAGTTCTTCTTCGGATGTGGCCACTCCGGCAGGGCGGGAGACCGGTCTGGGGCGTTTGGCCACGATGGCGCTGGCGTCGATGGGGGGGCGTGTTGCAGCGCGCCTTTCCTCAAGCTTCTTTAGCAGTGAGGACTTCTTGGCTGCCATCCCTCTCCTCCTGCAGGTCTGTGGGTTCTTCCTCGGAATCCGTGGCGGCCACCTCGTCCTGGGCCTCGCAGCGCCGGATGACCTCGCCGGCCAGGGCGACGTAGTCGTGCGCCGCCGGGGCGCGGCCGTCGTGCTCGAACACCGTCAGCTTCAGATGGGTGGCCTGCTCCACCAGGGTGTTCTGCCGGACGCGCACCTTGAACAGATTTCGCTGCCCAAATATATGCATGGTCTCGTTTTCAATGGCCTTGGCGATGTTGAGCCGGCCATCGAACCGGGTCAGCAGAACGCCCAGGAGGGCGAGGTCCGGGTTGAGTTGCTCCTGCACGTCTCGCACGACCACATTGAGCTGCTCCACGCCCTCCAGGGCCAGGGAGTCCCCTGCGGCAATGGGGATGATGTAGTAGTGCGAGGCGGTCAGGGCGTTCACGGTGAGCATCGAGAGGGAGGGAGGACAGTCGATCAGGGCGTAATCGAACGCCTCCCGCACGTGCGCGTCGATCTTTTTGAGCAGCACGCGGGAGGGGTCCAGGGCCTGGTTGCTGATCAGCTCCCGCTCCAGTCCCGCCATGTGCAGGGAGCCGTAACAGAGTTTGATGAGGTCGTCCCGGGTGTCGAGGTAGGTCAGGCCAAGCGACTGCCGGGAGCCGGCCCTCAGGGAGTCGTAGACCGTCGTCCGCGCCTTTTTGCCCGTGTCCAGGTTCCCCAGGATGATCGAAAGGTTGGCCTGAGGGTCCATGTCCAGGCAGAGCACGGTCTTCTTCCGGCGGGCCAGGGCCTTGGCCAGATGCGCGACCGAGACGGTCTTCGCAACCCCCCCCTTCTGGTTGATCACGGAGATGATTCTGACGCTCATAAGTGTAAAACTCCTTTTAGAGTTATGCAAGTATAAACCGGGGAGCGTCTTTGTAAATACTACAATGGATTGAAGATGAGAAGGGGGAGACCCCTGTATAAAGGGGTAAAATGGAATGTGGGGGAGGACATGAATGCAAACAAGGAGAGTTTTTTATGCAATATTATCAGGCATGATAAGTTCTCTTGGGCCGGATGTCAAGCAAAAATTCCGGGGGAAATCAAAAAAATCGAGGATTCCCGGCCTGATTGGGCCGGGTGAAAGAAATCCTTGACGATTTCATGCGATCATCGTACATTGGGTCATCTCCCTTGAAAGACTCAACGTCCCCAGTGTTTCCCCTCGTTTTATCTGCCCGTGTCGGGTTCCATCAGGTTTCCTGATCCCGTTCTTGATCACATCCATCTCGCAGTGTTTACCAGTGGGAGGACAGACATGGCGTCCATCCTGATCGTAGAGGATGACCCCTCCGTGGCCGAAGGGGTGTCGGATCGTCTGGCCGCAGAGGGCCACGAAGTCACAGTCGTGGGTGAGGGTAAGGCCGGACTTCAGCAGGCCCGCGCCGGGGGCATCGACCTGATCATCCTGGATATCATGCTCCCCGGTGGGCTGAACGGGTTTGACGTGTGCCGGACCCTCCGGCAGGAGGGGAACCGGGCGTTGATCCTGATGCTGACGGGCAAGAAGAAGGGTGAGATCGACCGAGTTCGGGGTCTGGACCTGGGGGCGGACGACTACATGGTCAAGCCGTTTAGCGTGGCGGAGCTTCAGGCCCGTATCCGTGCACTGCTGCGACGTTCCCAGATGGAGGAGAGGAACAGGGTCCTGCCCTCGGTTCAGTTCGGGAATGTGGCGGTGGATTTCGAGGGGAGGGTTGCGACGGTGGGGGGCGAGGAGGTCCACCTGTCCCCGAAGGCGTATGAGGTGCTTCGGGTGCTGGTGGAGCACAAGGGGCGAATTCAGAGCCGGGAGGCCCTTCTCGACGAGGTGTGGAAATACCGTCCAGCGCCGGAAACGCGGGCCATAGACAAGGTGATCACAGAGCTGCGCGACAGGCTGGAGTCAGATGCTCGGAAGCCCAGGCACATCCTGACGGTGCACGGCCTGGGGTATAAGTTTACGGAGTGATCGGATGCACGGGGGGTCTGAAAATGGATTAGATGATTGTTTTCAGTTGAATTATCCTGTTTTTTGTTCTAAAAATCCCCGTGTGCATCAGAACATTTCCGAACAATTTAGAACAAAAAAAGAACAATTCCTGAACAACTTCTGAACATTAGATTCTTACATTTGGAGGTAGCAGTGGGGAGACGTCAAAGTATCCACTTTAACCGAGCAGGGGGCGGCAGAGGCCCTCCGGAGGGGAGACCGGAGGGTTTACCGCCGCCCCCGGAAAGGGTCTCCCGGCGGATGCCGGGGACACCCCAACGAGGCTCCAGAAGGCCACAGGAGAGCGATCCGAACAACCTGCGGGAGGGAGAGAGAAAGGGATCGAAAGGGCCTTCGGGAGCCGTTTTTTATGCCCCGGAGAGGGTGTTTTGTCCCATAAAAACGCCCAAAACGCATATGACATAATCTGTATTTTGACATGATGGGACCCCGCCAGGTCCCCACGTTCCTGCACGCGGTTGCCGCGCTGTGACCCCCAAACCGGACTTCCAACCGATGACCGACTCGTCCCCGACATCCCACGCCAAACGCCTGCCCAGGGCGCTGACCCCTGACGAACTGACCGCCCTTTTAGACGTGCCCCGGCAGACGCGCGACCGGGCGCTCATCCAGGTGATGGCCGGCTGTGGCCTGCGGGTGTCCGAGGCGTGCAACCTTCGGATGGAG
>Ga0137796_10002146_pt1 | contig 10747 bp, 12 predicted proteins | sample OV2TP3_FD_97704 | JGI IMG/M metagenome (GOLD analysis project Ga0137796, IMG submission 97704)
TGGAGGTGCTGCGCACCGACTACATCCGCTTCGCGCGCGCGCGCGGTCTCAGCGACCGCGCGGTGCACTTCGGCCACGCGCTCAAGAACACGCTGGTGCCGGTGATCACCATCACCGGGCTGCAGCTTGGCTCGATCATCGCCTTCGCGATCATCACCGAGACCGTGTTCCAGTGGCCGGGAATGGGGCTGCTCTTCATCCAGGCGGTCAACTTCGCCGACGTGCCGGTCATGGCGGCGTATCTGTGCCTGATCGCGCTCTTTTTCGTCGTGATCAACCTGGTCGTCGATCTCCTTTACTATGCCGTCGACCCGCGGCTTCGCCTGCAACCGCTATGACCGGCCCCATCGAGCGCATCCGCCAGTACCAGGCCGAGCTCGCCGGCATCCGCCGCGACTTGCACGCACACCCCGAGCTTTCTTTTCAGGAGCAAAGGACGTCTGCGCTTGTGGCGGACTACTTGCGCAAGCTCGGCATCGAAACGCATACCGGCCTCGCCACCACCGGGGTGGTGGGGGTGGTGAAGGGGCGCGGCGCATCTTCCCGGGGAATCGCGCTGCGCGCCGACATGGACTGCCTGCCGATCCACGAGCAGAACAGCTTCGCTCACAAGTCGAAAAACGAGGGCCGCATGCACGCCTGCGGGCACGACGGGCATACGGCGATGCTGCTCGGCGCGGCGCGCTATCTCGCCGAGACGCGCAACTTCGACGGCACCGCGGTGCTCGTGTTCCAGCCCGCGGAGGAGGGCGGCGGCGGCGGCGAAGTCATGGTGCGCGAAGGCCTGTTCGAGCGCTTCCCGGCGGACGCGGTGTACGCCCTGCACAACTGGCCCGGCCTGCCTCCCGGCCAGATGGCGGTGCGCGCCGGCCCGGTGATGGCCGCCACCGACGAAGTGCAGATCACGCTTCGCGGCCGCGGCGGCCACGGCGCGATGCCGCACCTCGCGGTCGACCCGGTGGTGGCCGCCGCCCAGGTGATCTCGGCGCTGCAGACGATCGCCAGCCGCAACGTCAGCCCGGTCGACGCCGTCGTGGTCAGCATCTGCTCGATGCAGACGAGCCAGCTCGGCGCGTTCAACGTCATCCCGGACGAGGTGCGGCTGGTCGGCACGGTGCGCAGCTTCCGCCACGACACGCGCGACCTGGCCGAAAAACGACTCAAAGAAATTGTGACAGGGATTGCCGCGGCGCTTTCCGTATCCCCTGGGATTGAATACCGCCGCGGCTACCCGGCGACGATCAACAGCGCCGCCGAAGCGCAATTCGCGGCGCGCGTCGGCGAGCGGCTGTTCGGCAAGGGCAACGTCATCACCGAGCACGAGCCGACCATGGGGGGCGAGGACTTCTCCTACATGCTGCAGGCGCGTCCCGGCGCCTACATCTTCCTCGGCCAGGGCGGCGCTGCCGGCGGCTGTTTCCTGCACAATGCCAGTTACGATTTCAATGACGAGGTGATTCCTCTCGGCGCCGGCTACCTGGCGGCGCTCGTGGAGGAAGCGTTACCGATCAAATAGAGGAGGAATCATGAAAAGACTGCTGTTCGCTTTCCTGTGCGGGACGATTGTGCTGGGCGCTGCCCGTGCCGCAAACCTCAAATGGGCGGCGCAGAACGACATCCTGACGCTCGACCCGCACTCGCAGAACCACGCCACCACCAACTCGATCCTGCAGCACACCTACGAGGGGCTCACGCGCTACAACAAGCAGTACCAGGCCGAGCCCGCCCTGGCGACGGGCTGGAAGCAGCTCTCCGACACGCACTGGCGCTTCAACCTGAGGAAGGGCGTCAAGTTCCACGACGGCAGCCCGTTCACCGCCGACGACGTGGTGTTCTCCTTCGGCCGCATCCAGCAGAAGCAGGGCACGATGCAGATCTACGTCACCGGCGTGAAGGACGTGGTCAAGGTGGACGACTACACGGTGGACTTCATGCTTTCGGGCCCGGTTCCCATCCTGCTCAGGAACATCGTCGACTTCCGCATCATGAGCAAGTCCTGGGCGGAGAAGACCCGCTCGCAGAACGTCCAGGACTACGCGAAGAAGGAGGAGACCCACGCCTCGCGCAACACCAACGGCACCGGGCCGTACCTGATCAAGGGCTGGGCGCCGGACAAGGAGATCACGTTCGCCCACCACAAGGGCTGGTGGGGCAAGCTCGACGGCAACGTCACCGACGTGGTCTACAACCCGGTCAAGTCCGACGCGACGCGCGTCTCGGCGCTCCTTGCCGGCGACGTCGACCTCGTCACCGACCTGCCGGTGCAGGACGTCGATCGCCTGCGCAAGGAGCCGAAGCTCAAGATCCTCGACGGCCACGAGGTGCGCACCATCTTCATCGGCATGGACCAGCACAACGCGGAGCTCAAGTACGCGAGCGTCAAGGGCAAGAATCCGTTCAAGGACGTGCGCGTGCGCAAGGCCCTCAACATGGCGGTCGACCGCGAGGCGATCAAGCGCGTGGTGATGCGCGGCCTGTCCATCCCCGCGGGCATCATGGTCGCTCCCGGCGTGCACGGCCACTCGAAGGACATCGACGTCGTGATGAAGCCCGACGCGGCGGGCGCGAAGAAGCTCCTCGCCGAGGCGGGCTATCCCGAGGGCTTCGAGTTCACCCTCGACTGCCCGAACAACCGCTACGTGAACGACGAGAAGATCTGCCAGGCGCTGGTCGGCATGTGGGCGAAGGCCGGCCTCAAGGTGCGGCTGAACTCGATCCCCTTCGCCAACTTCATCCCCAAGATCCTCAACGTCGACTCGAGCGCCTACCTGCTCGGCTGGGGCGTGGCGACCTTCGACGCGCAGTACACGCTGCAGTCGCTGGTGCGCACCAAGACCACCGGCGCGGACGGCAACTTCAACCAGGGACGGATCTCGGACCCGAAGCTCGACACCACCATCGACGCGATCAAGATCGCGACCGACCCGCGCGCGCGCGACGCCCTGCTGCGCGAAGGGCTCGTCACCACCCGCGACCAGCACTACTACGTGCCGATCCATCACCAGCTGCGGCCATGGGCGATGAAGAAGAACGTCACCACGGTGCACAAGGCGGACGACCGGCCGGAGTCGCGCTACGCCCGGGTCGCCGGAGGAGTCTGATTCTCAAGGCGCTCTGGGACCACGACCTCGCCTGGAGCTTCCGCAGGTCGCCGGTCACGGTAGCGGCGGCGGCGCTCACGCTCGTATGCGTCGCCGCCGCGCTCGGTTCCCCCTGGATCGCACCGCAGGACCCGTTCGCCGCCGCCGCGCTTGACCTGAACGCGGCGTTCAAGCCCCCGGCCTGGGTAGAGGGCGGCAGCCGCGCCTACCTGCTCGGCACCGATAACCAGGGGCGCGACATCCTGTCGACCATCATGCACGGCGCCCGGATTTCACTCGGGGTTGGGCTTGCATCAGTAGCCTTTGCTTTGCTCCTCGGCGTCTCGCTGGGCCTGATCTCCGGTTACCTCGGCGGGCGGCTCGATGCGCTCATCATGCGCATCGCCGACGTCCAGCTCTCTTTCCCGGCGATCCTGATCGCGCTGCTCATCGACGGCGTGGCACGCGTCGCCCTGCCGACGGAGCGCCACGACGACATCGCGATCCCGGTCCTGGTGCTCGCCATCGGCCTCGCCGGCTGGGTGCATTACGCGCGCACCGTGCGCGGCTCGACCATGGTCGAGAAGGAGAAGGAATACGTGCAGGCGGCGCGCGTCATCGGCCGCCGGCCGCTCGCGATCATGATCGCGCACGTGCTGCCGAACGTGATGGGGCCGGTGCTGGTGATCGCCACGATCCACATCGCCACCGCGATCATCACCGAGGCGACGCTGTCCTTCCTCGGCGTCGGCGTGCCGCCGACGCGGCCCTCGCTCGGCACGCTGATCCGCGTCGGCAACGAGTTCCTCTACTCGGGGGAATGGTGGATCACCGTGTTCCCGGGCGCGGCGCTGGTGATCCTCGTGCTCTCGGTGAACCTCCTCGGCGACTGGCTGCGCGATGCCCTGAACCCCAGGCTGCGATGATTCTCGAAGTCGAGGAGCTGACCGTTCAGTTCCCGACGCGGCGCGGCACCCTCACCGCGGTCGATTCAATCAGTTTTTCGATCGCGCCCGGCGAGGTGCTCGGCGTGGTCGGCGAGTCCGGCGCGGGAAAGTCGATGACCGGGCTCGCCGTGATCGGCCTGCTCGAGCCGCCGGGGCGCATCGCCGCGGGCGAAGTGCGCCTCGAAGGCCGGCGCATCGACCACCTGCCCCACGAGGCGCTGCGCCGCATCCGCGGGCGCCAGATCGGGGTCATCTTCCAGGACCCGCTGACCTCGCTCAATCCGCTCTACACCATCGGCCAGCAGCTCGAGGAAACGATCTTGACCCACCTCCCGCTGGGGAGAACCGCGGCGCGCGCAAGAGCCCTGTCCCTTCTGCGCGAAGTCGGCATTCCCGCCCCCGAGGCGCGCTACCGCAATTATCCGCACCATTTCTCCGGCGGCATGCGCCAGCGCGTCGTCATCGCCCTCGCCCTCGCCGCCGAGCCGCGGCTCCTGATCGCCGACGAGCCGACCACGGCGCTCGACGTCTCCATCCAGGCGCAGATCATCGCGCTCCTCAAGCGTCTCGCCGCCGAGCGCGGCGCCGCGGTGATGCTCATCACCCACGACATGGGCGTCATCGCCGAGACCGCGCAGCGCGTCGCCGTGATGTACGCCGGGCGCATCGTCGAGGTCGGGCCGGTGCGCGACGTGATCCACGCGCCGCAGCATCCCTACACCGTGGGCCTGATGGGCTCGATCCCGCGCATCGGCTCGCAAAAAAATCGCCTTGTTCAGATCGACGGGGCGATGCCGCGGCTCAACGCCATCCCGCCGGGATGCGCCTTCAACCCGCGCTGCCCGCGGCGCTTCGAGCGCTGCCTCGCCGAGCGCCCCGAGCTCCTCGCCGCCGGCGCCAGCCGCGCCGCCTGCTGGCTGCATGCACCTGCTTAAGCTGGAATCGGTCAGCCGCGACTTCGACGTGTCGCGCCCATGGCTCAACCGCGTCATCGAGCGCCAGCCGCGCCGGCTGCTGCGCGCGGTCGACCACGTCAGCTTCGCGCTGAGCAAGGGCGAGACGCTCGCCCTCGTCGGCGAGTCGGGCTGCGGCAAGTCCACCGTGGCGCGCCTGATCGCAAGGCTCTACGCCCCCACCGAGGGCGTCATCGAGTTCCGCGGCCGGCGCCTGCAGATGATTTTCCAGGACCCCTACGCGAGCCTGAACCCGCGCTGGCGGGTTCGCCGCATCATCGCAGAACCGATTCAGATCCTTAAGACGAAGGACCGCGTTGCCGAGCTGCTGACCCAGGTCGGCCTCTCGCCCGACGACGCCGAGCGCTACCCGCACGAGTTCTCCGGCGGGCAGCGCCAGCGCATCTCGATCGCGCGCGCGCTCGCCGGCGAGCCCGATCTGCTGATCTGCGACGAGCCGACCTCCGCGCTCGACGTCTCGGTCCAGGCGCAGATCCTCAATCTCATGGCCGAGCTGCAGGAGCGCCTGGGCCTCACCTACCTTTTCATCTCGCACAACCTCGCCGTCGTGTCGCTCGTGGCCGACCGCGTCGGCGTCATGTACCTCGGCCGGATCGTCGAATTGGCGAGTGCTTCAGAGCTGTTTGCGCGGCCGCGCCACCCCTACACCCGGATGCTCCTCGATGCGGTGCCCGACCTCGGCATGAGCGGCAAGCCGCGCACGCCGGTCGCCGGCGAGGTTCCCAACCCGCTCGCCCCGCCCGCGGGCTGCCCCTTCCATCCGCGCTGCCCCCACGCCAACCCGCGCTGCCAGGCGGAAGTGCCCCGGTTCACGGACGGCGTCGCCTGCCATGCCGTCGAGGAAGGCCGGATCTAGTCAGCGGATGTTCGCCACCCCGAAGGGGACGTGCCCGGCGGCGACGTGCAGCCGCGCCGAGTCGACGTGGCCGCGCTGGTCGTCGAAGTAGAAATCCGGCTCGAACGCCTTCAGGAACTCGCCCTTGTCGAGCCCGCCGAGGAACATGAGCTCGTCGACGGCGACGTTCCATTCCATCAGCGTGCGGATCGCGCGCTCGTGCGCCGGAGCGCTTCTCGCGGTGACGAGCGCAGTTCTCAGCCGCACCGGCGAATCTTTCTCGTTTTGCAGGCGGTGCAGCGCCTCGAGCAGGGGCTTGAAGGGGCCTGGCGGCAGCGGCTGCAGCGCATGAGCGGCTTCGTGCCGGGTGAAGGCGTCCAGGCCGTCCTTCTGGTAGACGCGCTCGGCCTCGTCGGAGAACAGCACCGCGTCGCCGTCGAAGGCGATGCGCAGCTCGTCGGAGTGGCGGCTCGCCGCCTGCGTCGATTCCGGGTAGACGCGCGCCGCCGGGCACTTGGCGTCGAGCGCGCTCATGACGTCGCTCTCGTTCGCCGACAGGAACAGGTTTGCCTTCAGCGGCTCGAGGTAGCGGTACGGCGTGCGGCCCCGGGTGAATACGCCGCGCTCGATTTGCAGCCCGGCAAGCCTCGCCGAGCGGAATACCCGGAGCCCCGAGACCGGGTCGTTTTTCGAAAGCACGACGACTTCCACGCGCTGCGCGTCCGGCGTATTGAATGCGAGCAGCTTCTTCACCAGCGGGAAAGCAACGCCTTCGCGCGCAGGTACGTCGAGACGGCCGTATTGCAGGGCGATGTAGGCGTCCTCGCCGTCCTTCTCGAACACGCGGTTCTCCTCCTCGAAGTCGAACAGCGCGCGCGAGGAGATCGCGACCACCAGCTTGCCTTCCACGGAGTAGGGCATGGCGCTCCCTCGGCGTGATTATCCCATCGTCTACGTGGCGGCGGGCGGACGATGCAGGATTCGCCCGACGACGGCCTCGAGAACTTTCTTTGAGTATGGCTTCGTGATGTAACCGTCCGCTCCCAAACGCAGGCCCCTCGCAACATCGTCAGCGTCCTTTTTGGCCGTCAGCATCACGATCGGCAGCGATGAATACGAGCGCAGCCTGCGCAGCCTGCTCAGGATTTCAAAGCCATCGCCGTCAGGCAGCATCACGTCGAGCAGCAAGAGATCCGGTGTGCCCTCTTTCGCCAAGCTCCTGAGCATTGCCGCCTTGGAAGTCGCCACTCGAACCGCATAGCCAGCCATTGATACGCGCAAATCCGCCAGCGCGAGCTGGTCAGGATCATCCTCTACGATCAGGATCACAGTTTCGGCGCGCGGCTTTGCGCTCGCCTGCGGCTTAAGGCGGTCCGCGGCCAGACAAGCTCCATGACGCGTGAGTTCATCCCGCGCGCTTTGAAGCTCACCCGGCCTCACGGAAAAGACCGGCGCACGCTTCTCTGACGCCCGGGGCCGGGCATCGGCCACAAGCTCGACCAGCCGAAGTTGCTCAAGCTCTTCGAGACATTCCGGCAGCCGTTGCTCTGGGAATTGACGTACAAGATTCTCCAGGTGTTCATTGCCACCAAAGTCGATGATCCACAGGATGAAGCGGTAGTCCGACGGAACAGCCGGGTCCTTCGACTCCCATGCTTGGCGACCGGCAGCGGTCACACGATATATTGGTCCGCGCATATGGATGACTCATTGCTGGCGCCGCATCCTAGCCCGATTCCTGGAGCGTTGGAGCGGGTGATGGGAATCGAACCCACGTATTCAGCTTGGGAAGCTGATGTTCTGCCATTGAACTACACCCGCTGATGCCCAATCATACCGTCATCATCCGATGGGGCTCATCCAGCGCGTCGTAGGGGTACTGCTCGGCCTGCTTTTCCTGGCCGCGGTCTTCGTATTCGCTTCGCTCGTCCTCGGCGTGCTGCTGGCCATGGGTCTCGTGGTATGGGGCTGGCTGTGGTGGCGTACGCGCTCTCTGCGACAGGCTCATCGAGGCGGAGTCGTCGTCGAAGGCGAATACCGCGACGTGACCCCCGCGCAGCGCATCGAGGAGCGCGACGAGCCCTTCCGCAAGCGTCCCGCGCGGTATCATTAGCCCATGATCCAGGTCACCGTGAACGGCGCGGCGCATCGCTTCGGGCAGCCGATCGAAGTCACGGCCCTGCTTTCGACCCTGAAGCTTTCCGGGAAGAAGGTCGCCGTGGAAAGAAACGGCGAAATCGTGCCGAAGAGCGCGCACGCCAGCACGGTGCTCGCCGACGGCGACAGGCTGGAAATTGTTGTGGCGGTCGGCGGGGGCTAGGAATGCAAGATCCCCTCGTCGTTGCAGGCAAGTCCTTCCGGTCGCGTCTGCTCGTCGGCACCGGGAAATACCGCGACTTCGCCCAGACGCGCGCGGCGGTCGAGGCTTCGGGCGCCGAGATCGTCACCGTGGCGATCCGGCGCACGAACATCGGCCAGAACGCGAACGAGCCGAGCCTGCTCGAAGCGCTGCCGCCGTCGAAGTACACCTACCTGCCGAACACCGCCGGTTGCTATACCGCGGAGGACGCGGTGCGCACGCTGCGGCTCGCGCGCGAGTTGCTCGACGGCCATGACCTGGTCAAGCTCGAGGTTCTCGGCGACCCGCACACGCTCTATCCCAACATGCCGGAGACGCTGAAGGCGGCAGAGCAGCTGGTGAAGGAAAGCTTCAAGGTGATGGTGTACTGCTCGGACGACCCGGTCCAGGCGCAGATGCTCGAGGCCGCCGGCTGCATCGCCATCATGCCGCTCGCCTCGCTCATCGGCTCGGGCATGGGGATCCTCAACCCGTGGAACCTCCAGCTCGTGCTCGAGAAGGTCAAGCTGCCGGTGCTGGTGGACGCGGGCGTGGGCACGGCTTCCGACGCGGCGATCGCCATGGAGCTCGGCTGCGACGGCGTTCTCATGAACACCGCCATCGCCGCCGCGCGCGACCCGGTGATGATGGCGCGGGCGATGAAAAAGGCGGTCGAAGCCGGCCGCGAGGCCTTCCGCGCCGGCCGCATGCCGAAGAAGCTCTACTCGGCCGTGCCGAGCTCCCCCCCCGAAGGGAAGATTTCGCCCAAGGCGGCTTGAACAGGCCGATCCGCAGTTATGTCCTGCGTCAGGGCAGGACGACCCCGGCGCAAAAGCGGGCCCTCGAGGAGCTGCTGCCGCGGTACGGCCTCGCTTTTTCACCCGTGGAGATCGACCCGCCGCGGATCTTCGGCCGCGCCGCGCCGCTCGTCCTGGAAATAGGCTCCGGCATGGGCGAAACCACCGCCGAGATTGCGAAGGCTCATCCCGAGGCCGATTTCATCGCCGTGGAAGTGCATGGGCCAGGCGTCGGGAGCCTCTTGAATGCGATAGAAAGGGAAAATCTCTCCAATCTGCGAGTCATCCGCCACGATGCGCTGGACGTGCTCGAGCACATGATCCCGGACGGTACGCTCGCCGCAATCCACCTTTTCTTTCCGGATCCATGGCCGAAAAAGCGCCATCACAAGCGCCGCATGGTGCAAGCCGCCTTTGCGGCGCTTGTCGCGCGCAAGCTCATCCCCCAGGGCACGCTCCATGCGGCCACCGACTGGCCCGACTACGCCGAGCGGATGCACGAGGTGTTCTCGCACGAAGCGCTGCTCGAGCCCGCGGCGGCGGGCTTTACCGCGCGGCCGGTGACGAAATTCGAATCGCGCGGCCGGCGCCTGGGGCATCCGGTGCGCGACCTGGTTTTTCGTCGCAGAGGAAAAGCGCCAGCAGCTCGTTGAGGAAGCGCTGGCCGCGCGCGGTGGGCCGCACGCGCTTCCAGTCGCGCTCGAGCAGCCCGGCCTGCTCGGCTTTTTCCAGCTGCCTCTGAATCCTCATGACCGGAAGGCCGGTGCGCTCTTCGAACAGCGCGACCGGGAACCCTTCCACCAGCCGCAGCGCGTTCAGCATGAACTCGAAGGGCAGCTCGCGGGCAGGGACTTCGCTTTCCCTAAAAGACTCTTCTTTCATGTAGGCGTTCGGCTGCTTCGCGCGCTCATGCCGCGTGATGCGGTCCGGGAAGCTGATCTTGCCGTGCGCGCCAGCGCCGATGCCGAGGTAGTCGCCGAATTGCCAGTAGTTGAGATTGTGGTGGCAGCGCCGGCCGGGCCTGGCGAATGCCGACGTCTCGTAATGTTCGAATCCGGCATCAGCCAGCACGCGCTCGGCTTGCAATTGCATTTCTGCACAGTCGTCGTGCGCGGGCAATTGCGGCGGCTTGCTCCAGAAAACTGTGTTCGGCTCGATGGTGAGCTGGTAGGCGGAGACGTGCGGCACGCCGCTCGCCGCGGCCTCCTCGATGTCGGCGCGCGCCATGGCGAGGGTCTGCCCGGGCAGGCCGTACATGAGGTCGATGTTGACGTTCTCGAAGCTTTCAAGTGCGCTCCCGATGGCTTGCCGCGCCTCGCCAGCCGAATGGATGCGGCCGAGGCGCGCGAGCATCCGGTCCTCGAAGCTCTGCACGCCGATCGAGATGCGGTTGACGCCCGCCTGCCGGAAGCCCGCGAAGCGCGCCGCCTCCACCGCGCCGGGATTCGCTTCGAGGGTGATCTCCGCGCCCGGCTCGAGCGGCAGGCGCGCGCGCACGGCCGAGAGCAGCACGTCGATCGATTCGGGCGAAAAGAGGCTCGGCGTGCCGCCGCCGATAAAGACGCTCACGAGCCGCCGGCCCCACACTGAGGGAAGCAGGGCTTCGAGATCCGCGACCAGCTTCGCGACGTATTCCCTTTCCGGCAGCTCGTCCACGCGCTCGTGGGAGTTGAAGTCGCAATAGGGGCACTTGCGCACGCACCAGGGGATATGCACGTAGAGCGCGAGCGGCGGCAGCGCCTCAAGCTTCATCATTCAACAACCCTAGCAGCTTCC
>Ga0137796_10002148_pt1 | contig 10745 bp, 12 predicted proteins | sample OV2TP3_FD_97704 | JGI IMG/M metagenome (GOLD analysis project Ga0137796, IMG submission 97704)
CTACCATGTTTTTTAGCTTTGCGAAGGCTATATCCAGTGTTCTTGTCCTCAAGCCGCAATCAGGATTTACAAAAATTCTTTCAGGGCCTAAAACCTTGGCCGCGTATAATACCCTGTCCCTTGCAAGCTCCGGGCCTTCGATAAAATTTGAGTGTATGTCCAAGACGCCTAAACCGATGTTTCCCGGAACATCATGCTCCTTAAATAAATCCAAAACCTTGTAGCCTGTCCTCGCACTTTTATCAACTCCAAGGCTCCTTGTGTCCTGATTTGCAAATTCCCATGCATACTGGTAGCAGTTTTTCATTTCCAGTATAGCTGGAAAAAATACCCTATAGTCGGAAAAACACATATGAATGCTGGCTTTAACATTTAATCCTTTTACCGACTCATTAAAGGTTTCCACGACCAAATCAACTTCGTCAGGATATGTTGTTGCAGCCGGCTCATCGATCTGCACCCATCTTGCGCCCTTGTCCACCAAAGCCTTTATGTTGGGCCTGATGACATTTTTTGCCAATGCAATTGCCATTTCCTTCCTGTCTAATTTCTCCGATCCAAAAAGCTCGAACAAGGATGCGCTTTCCAGCCTTTTTTTGCCGTAAAATTCGTTGTAGGACCATTCTGCAAGCGTGTAAGCGCCTGTTATAGGAACCTTAAGCTCGTGCTGTGTCTTGTCCTTCAAAAACAAAAATTCTTCCTTATGGTAAGGCAGCTTGAAAGCAGGCTCTGCTATGCATGAGGCTTTCCGGTATTTCATAACATCAAATGCCCTGACAATACCCTTGAACTCAAAGCCATTAATGTCGGAAACAGGGTCCTCATACATCTCTACCCTTGTCTGCTCGCCATCATATATTATGTCCAATCCGGCAGCTTCCAGCAGCTTTAAGCCGAATATTTGGGATTCTTCTTTCAGCTTTTGCTTTAGTTCATTTAATTTTTCGCTGTCTTTTTCAGTTTTTATGCCATTGATTATTTTTATTGTATTTTCTGTTCTGTTTTGTAATCCAATTTTACCATACCATTGCCTTAAATCCTCAATATCCTTATTAGTAGCGGCGCCTTTAAGGCCTTTTACGCGCCAAGCAGGCTTTTGCAGGCTTCCTATTTCCTGTGTTGGGAACAGTGGTAAGTCCGTCATTTTGCAACAATGGATTTATTTTTATCTTATGCACACAATTATTTGCGTTTGTTTTGTTTCTTACACATTAAATTTCTTTTTGGCAATGAAAATATTATTATGAATAATAAGGAAATTTTTCTTAATGTCTAAGTAATCAAAAAATTTCCACATCTGTTGGTTGTGCACAACTAAATTGGATTGTTTTTTGCTTTTAAGTTTACAGTCAGCAAAAAACCCTCTTATTATTTTTAATTTTTATTGAATAAATATTACTATTGGGAAAGATAAATTTACTATTGTCGTTTTTATTATTAAAGCGTTTGTGAACTTTATTGTACATCTCATTAATTTAACAACTCCCTTGCTTTTGCCAGGCTTTCTATTTTCTTCTTTGCTATTTCTTGCGGAACTAATTCTAATGGACGATTAGGAACCAAAGCCAGGCCTTGGGGATTAATCTTTTCTATCGCTTGTTTGGCGTATTTTGCCAAAGTTTCAGGCTCCTCAATTAATGAGTTTTTTGAGTTTACAACGCCTAATTCAAGAAATTTATCAAAATTTCCATTGCTAAATTTGTTTAAATCGGTATTATAGGCATCTAAGCCTATCCTATCAACAGGGTAATTTGCTATTCCCGGCAGAAATTTAGATGCATCTCCATTGTAAAGGTGCAAGCTTGTTATTACTTTAATGTTTTCAGTTGCTATCTGCAATGATTTGGCTGTGTTGTAGACAAAACCTTTAGTTTCTTCGGCATAGCACATGCATGGCTCATTGAATTGAATAAAGGAAACGTTTTTTTCCCTTTCCAACCTTTTTGCTTCCTTATTTAAAACCTTGGCAATATCAAATAAAGCTTCTATGAAAGCGTCATTCTTAATTGTTCCATCTTCATTCTTATGTATCCCGCCGGAAAGGTAGGCCAAAGCAAATGGGCTTGGCAGGATAACTTTCTTTTTTCCCGAGGGTATTAAATCTAAAAATCTGTCATCATTCAGGGGTTTCTCAGCCTTTTCTAATTTTTTCAAAATTAACGGCTTCCTGTAGAACGTGTTTGTGTATATCTGCCTTGTGACTGCGTTTTCATCAGCATTGCTTCCTTCTGCATGCAATTTCAGGGCGGAAGCTATCGGCCTCAGGAAATCGTCCCAAAACAACTGGCCATCAAAAATAAAATCCAGGCCAAGGTTTTTTTGCAGCTCAATGAATTCTTTTGTTTCTTTTTCAAGAGCTTTATGGTAGCTTTCTGAAGTCTCGCGGCCCTTCAGCCATGCACTCCCGATGTTTAGAGCTGAATCCGACCTTGGCAAAATACCGTTAAGGTATGCTTCTGCTTCCATTTCTAAAACGATATGATTATGGTTTATAAAAGATATTGACAAATTTATTCTGATAAGAATATCTCACTGATTATGCTGCCGACAAATTAGAAATCCAAGCTTTTTTGTTTCCATAACAGCTTTTACCCTAAATAGAGCATTATTTCATAGATTAACATAAAAATTTTTGGGTTTTTGGGGTTAAATTCTATTTTTTTCATATTATAATTTCGGCTTGTATCTATTTAATAGCATTGCATTGCCAACCACACTTATGCTGGAAGATGCCATCGCTATTGCCGCAAAAATGGGGTTAAGCAGGATTCCAAACGGAAAAAGCATTCCGGCTGCTACGGGTATCAAAATAATATTATAAAAGAAAGCCCAGAAAAGGTTTTGCTTCATCTTGTTTACGGTTCTTCTGCTTAAGTCGATTGCAGTCACAACGTCCCTCAAATCATTTTTAATCAATACAATTCCGCCAGTTTCCTTTGCAATGTCTGTTCCTGCTCCTACTGCAATGCCAACATCAGCTTGAGCAAGCATAGGGGCATCGTTAATGCCGTCTCCTACAGCAGCTACAACTTTGCCCTTTTCTTGCAGCTCCTTTACTTTCTTTGCTTTATCCTGCGGCAAAACTTCTGCCATAATATTATCAATGCCTAGTTGCGAGGCAATTGCTTTTGCAGTTCTTTCATTATCGCCTGTTATCATCCAAACCTCTTTGCCCATATCTTTCAGCTCCTGAACAGCTTCTTTGGAAAACTCTTTTAATGTGTCCGCAATTGCAATCAATCCGATAATTTTTTTGCCATAGGCGGCTATAACAACGGTCTTGCCTTCACTCTCTAATTTTTGAATTTTTGTTTCTATTTTTTCTATTGGAATTTCATAATCCTTCATAAATGCCCTATTGCCGACTAAAACTGTTTTATTTGCGTAAATTGCTTTAATTCCTTTGCCTGCAACAGTTTGGTAAAATTTGCCTTCCTTTATTTCTATCTTCATTTCACCTGCCTTTTTCACAATTGCCAATGCAAGAGGATGTTCTGAGCCTTTTTCTGCTAATGCAGCTAAAAAAATCAAGTCTTTTTCTATAGAATTAATCGCAACGATATCTGTAACAGAAGGCTCGCCTTTTGTTAAAGTCCCGGTCTTATCAAAAATAATCGCATTTATCTTATGCGTCCTCTCTAAATATTCCCCGCTTTTAATCAATATGCCATTTTGCGCGCCTTTGCCTGCGCCTATCATTATAGCAGACGGGGTTGCAATGCCCAAAGCGCATGGGCAAGCTATTATCAGCACTGAAATCAAAATAGTCATTGCCAATGCAAATGGCAAATTGCCGATAAAATACCAAAAGGCAAATGCCAAAACTGAAATTAAAATAACTATAGGGACAAAATAAGAAGAAACCATATCAGCTAATCTTTGCATAGGGGCTCTGCTTGCTATCGCTTCCTGGACCATTTTGACTATTTGAGCAAGAGTTGTTGCTTCGCCAACTTTAGTGGCTTTGACTTTTAATAAGCCGCTTTTATTGATAGTAGCGCCTATAACCTCATCCCCTGCTTTTTTGCCGACAGGTATTGACTCGCCTGTAATCATTGACTGGTCAACAGCAGAATACCCATCTGTAATAATGCCATCAACAGCTATTTTTTCTCCAGGCTTTACTATGAAAATATCATTGACTTTTACTTGCTCAACAGGAATTTGCACTTCTTTTTGTTGTCTAATAACAGTTGCCATTTTTGGCTGCAAGTCAATGAGTTTTCTTATTGCTTGCGATGCCCTTCCTTTAACTATATGCTCAAGATATTTGCCAAGCAAAATAAATCCGATAATAAGCCCGGATTCAGTAAAATATACCTCTGTTGTAGCAGCTGTAACTTTTGGCAATATCTGGGGCCATAAAATGCCTTGGAAAGCGTAAATGGTGCTGTAAAGCCAAGCTGCTGATGTGCCTATAGCAATTAAGCTATCCATATTAGCCTGCTTTGCTCTTATCGCATCTAAAGTCCCTTTATAGAATCTAAATCCTCCAATAAACTGCACTGGAGTTGCAAGAAAAAAAAGCCAGATATAATTGGGAATTCCAAACCACGAAATCTTGTAAAGATATTCAAAAATTGCAGTTAATATTCCTAAGCCCAAGCTAAAGATAGTTATATACTTCAAACTTCTCCTTTCCTTCTCCGGTTTAAGAAAAGCTTGCAAACAATTGCTGCTGCAAAAATAGTATTTTATTCCTTCCTGCTCTACTTTGAATTTAGCTTTATTCCCATCAACATACATTCCGCATATCGGGTCTTTTGGCATTTTAGCTTAATTTAACAGCATGCTTAGTTATTTCAATGTTGCAGCTATGTTTCTCTTTGCACCATGTTTCGCATTTGTCTGCCCATTCTTTCTCTTTATACAAAAATTTGCATTCACTGCATTCAAAATAATCTTTCTTTCCTGCTACAATTTTTCTTGTCATTTTTACAAAAATAGATTTTATTCAAATTTTATTTAATTATGTTCTTTTCGTAACTTGCTGTCCAAACTAAATTCCCCAGCTCCCGAAAACACTAAAGATAAAGTTGCAACAGCCAGCCCAAAATCCCTGACAGCTATATCATTATAGCCCAATGAGAATGCAATGCCAAACAAGTGCAGTGTCAGTAAAAATGCCGCTATTCTGGTAAATAAGCCCAATATTAAAAAAATACCAAAAATAGTTTCAAATACGCCATTTGACATTATTATTGTATGTACTGAAAAATTAGGTATATTGTGCATAAACTGCAATGGATGCTCATGCATCATTTGAGGGCTATGCGGATAAAGCCATTGAGGCACATAGCCTAAAAACAACTCAGGGTTAATAAGCTGGTTTATGCCAAACCATAGGTAGACCAAAGAAACAGCTATTCTGACTATGTCTGTTGAATACTTTTTGTTTTGCCCTATGAAGTTTTTTATTTTGTTCATCCTATTTTTTAGATTTTGGCTTTTTAAATAGTTTGCGCTTGAGTTTATTGAAGAGGCTTGAAGCTGCATAGCCTAAAACAAACAGTATGGCAAAAATGAGGAAGTTCTTAAATGCTTTTTCAGCGACTTTTTCAACAGAAACTGGAAAGCTGGTTTTTACGTCCTTGCCTTTATGCTTAGCAGAAAAATCTATTGTGTAAGTTCCGCTCTCCTTAAACATATAGCCGAAAAATAAATGGCCTTCTTTTTTAATCCTAAAATCTCCACTTGTGAAAAGTATCTCATTACCTTTAGTAATTCTAATCCATAAGCTTTCTATATCAAGAGGCTCTTTGGTAGATGAATTATGTACAGAAAGGCTCATTATAACCCTTTCATCAGCTTTAGGCTCTTTTGGCTCCATGCCAAACTCAAATAAAAGGCCGTTAGCTGTTTTCTGAACGTAGTTGCCTGCTCCATTCCCTAATGCAATAGGTACTGTTAGAATAAGTGTAATAATCAAAAGTGGTATTTTTATCATTTTTTTGCAATTTTTCCTTTTACATAAAATAACAAACTCAAAAGAACTAATGTCCCGCCAATTATCCAGAATATTATCAAGTAGTTCTGCAATGCTTTGAAAGGAACGCCCGCTATTATTATTCCAGAATTCAGTACCAATAAATTTTTTGAAATGCATTTCTTTTTAAAATAAAATGCTAATGTTATTGCAAAAAGCAAAACTGCTGCTATCCAGAACGGAACTGCAACTTTCTGCAGAAAAAGCAAAGGCATTCCAACGATTGTAATGCCTATTAATGAAAGCAATGCGATTATGCCCAAGCATACATTATGGCATACTTGATAGCCTCCCAAGAAGCTCAAAGCCCCGGATATCGAGCTTGAGAAAGATGCTGCTTTTTCCGACAGGGCATTGTTTATTTTTTTTATCATTTTTGCTGTTTTTTATTTATTCATTTATATTCTATTAATATTTCATCCTTATCATGCATGATGTATTTGCCGAATTCATTATTAGGCTGTCCATTTACCGTCATTGTTAAGGCCTCATTTTCGTTAGTGCAGTATTCAAAAATGCAAGAGCTGTTGAAATTTTTGCCCCAGACTTTGAAAAAATATCCAAGCGTTAATGTCTCTGGCTTTTGCCATGGCCTGTTGTTTTCAAGGTGTATTGTGCCGTCGCTTTCATGAGTGTGTGTTGGGGACATCCTCATACCGCTTATTTGATTATCCATATTATTGCCTACGCTTATCCCGATATTTGGAGGTATAAAATGCTCTTCGCCTTTGACTATTATTTTAAGATTAGGATGCCAATGAATAGGTTTTTGGGGGATCCCACTTGTATTCTGGTTTGAAGACGGGTCTTTAAATAAAAGAATGAAGCTTGCAAATATCAAAATTATTACAAAAATTATAATATAAATTGGTTTTATTTTCATTTTGTTATTACAGATACTTTTTTGGATGTTACCGGCAGACTCTCAACAGATTTGATTTCGTCACTTTTTACTAAAGCATCAAGCAATGCTTTCCATTTCTTTTCACCAAAAGCTCCAATTCCTATGTAGATTATTTTTCCATTTCTGTCAATTGCGTACTTAGTTGTTGTTTTTGTTATTCTATAGTTCACAAGTATTTCGGTTTGTCCAGGAGCAAACATAGTATTTTTAAGTTCAGGATATTTCTTCTTGTATTCTCTTATAGCAATTAAATCTTCACTAAGGTCGAGGTCTATAGACAAAATGCCGACCTTATCTTCGTAATTCTTGTAAACTTTTGACAAGGCTGCATAATCTTTTGCACACCAAGGGCACCATGTTGCAAAAAAATATACAATAACTGGTTTTTTATTTTCAATAAAATCACTAAGCCTGACTGCTTCGCCATCTGTTGTAACGACTGTGAAATTGTATGGTGGATCACCACCTTGCAATGTCGATTTAACCTGAAAAACCTGATCAAGTTCTTGAGTTTCAGACTTTGTTTTTAATTCAAGATTATTTTGAGCGCAGCCATATATCAAAAAGATAAAAAAGATTATTAAGATAAATTGTTTATGTCTCATTTTTAGCTCTCCTTACAAATGTCTTAATGAATTGATTTGGTATTCTTCTAGTACCCCAAACTATGCTCAAAATCATCAGGGTAAGGCTAAGTGGTATTAGAATAGGTCTCAGTTTAATGAAAAATACTGTAAAGCTAGCTAAAACTGGTCCTAAGGCTATTAAAAATGTAGGAACACAACAAGCAAATCCTGTAAAGAAGCTTGGTAAAAAACCTAAAATCCCCTTAAAGCTAGTACTGACATTACATATTTTGGAGATATGATAACTGTAAACAGCCACAGCTATATTAAAGAAAACCAATATAGCTAAGAGGAGAGCTAGCAAAATATTAGGTAGGGAAAATAACAAAGCCAATCCATTGTAGTTAAGAAGGGCAATTGGTTCCCAAAGAAACGGAGCAATTTGTTTGAATATCTTAGTCTGCCAATTGTCTAAGACTTTGAAAGATAGAAGTTCTTGCGTCTCTATAATAGTAATGTTACCGATACTATAAAGATAAAAAATAAAGTAAACAAGTGCAACAACAAAACCGATTATTTTTGCTTTTCTTTCTTTCAAAACCTCCCTCAAGACATAAAAGATTGTTGCCATGTTAACCTATTAATTATAAATTTCAGTTTGAGGATAAAATGCGACCCATGCAAACCACATTACATCAAACGAGTTAACTGGTTCTAATTTTTTTGATTTCATAACTCCATTGACAGATTTGCCAAAAACATTCCATTCAGAACCAGTCTCTTTATCGACTATATTACCATTATTAATCTCAAAATTTAAAACCCTATTTTCTAATTTTCTAGAATAAACTCTAACCGTATCCAAAGATTCATCATAAATTACAACAATAGGCATTTCTTCAATGAAGAGATTAGCAATTTTATTTTCAGCAATCTTACTTTTAACAATAGCTAATTCTGAATTGTTAATCTTAACACCTACCACTATTCTTTTAGCCTCAAGTCTATTATCTTTTGCCATGACCGGAAAAAAGGCTCCTCCAGAGTCATAGTAGTTATTAGTTGTTAAATATGAACCATAGGGGTCCCTTCCATATGACCTTATAAATCCTGTATCTCTAGATAAAACCACAGCATTTGGATATTTACCTCTAGCTTTATTCCACCTTGTCCAGATTACTGGAAATTGTTCTAAAGTTCTACCTTTTTGACTACCTGTAACTGCTACCCCTAGAATTTGTGGCCAATAACTCTCAGTGGCTCTATCGTACATAACCAAATTGCTGTTAACCAATTTTCCTGAAGTGCCAAAAGTTGTTTCAATGCTATTAAATTTGCCTTTAAATCCTATAGCTGAGCCTGTTAAAGGACAATATGTTACAGCAATCTTTTCTCCATCTACATCATCATTTACTATTTCATGCCATACAAGAATTTTTTGAGGGAATATTTTCACATTGTTCTTATAATCAACTACAAAAACTACATCATTTTCTTCAAGAAATTTGTCAGCTTCTGATACAGAGACATACTTTGGCTCATCTATAGATGGGATACCATCTTTTGGAGGTCCACCACTTACTATATTGTTTGCAAATTCTTCTAATCTTTTTTCAAGCATTTCTTCAAGAGGAATTCTGGCTAGGCCAGATTCGGGTGTCTTTCGCTGTAATTGAGAAATAGAATAAAATAATACAAAAATTACAAAGATAATTAAGGCTGCTTTTAAATACCTGTACTTAAATTTTTGATCGCTTTGCTTCCTTTTTATTTTATTTTTCATCGTGACTGCACTTATTCAATTTCTGAGTCATATATTATATATCTTCCATGCCTAATGCTTTCCTCAATTGCCTTTCATTTACCCCGCCTTGTGAAACAAGCTTGCCGTCTATAACAATGCCGGGGGAAGCCATAATCGGATATTTTTTAAGAACTTCGGGCTTTTCAGTGACAATGACATGCTCGACTCTTAAATCTTTCTTTTCCCTCTTTAACCCTTCCAATATCTCAAGCGCCCTTCTGCAATGAGGACAACCGGGAGTTGATAATACCAATACGTTTGTCATGTTATATCACCTTTTTGATTTAAGATAATACCAAAAAATCGGGATTGCAATCATTGCAACAAGCACGTAAGGACCTAGCCATTGCGGGACTGTTTCCAAGATGACGCTTGTTTGCGTATCCAGTTCTTCAGATTCTGCTAACTTTCCCCCTGTCAGAGTGCTTATTACATTGTTCCAGCCTTCATGTACTGGGCTTTCTTCAAACCAGCCGCGGAAGAGTCCAGTAGCAACAAACAATAACGCTCCAATGATTACTAAGCCCCACGCAGTATATTTTCTTATTGCCTCGGCTTTTTGCGTGACTTTCGGCAGTAAATTGACACCAAGTATGGCCAAGATTGCCAAAAATATCAATGGAGTGGCTCTTCCAATCCCATGTACTGCCATCAGGGACCAGCCATTTACTAAATCAGCAGTCCCTATGACATATGCCAGCAAAACATAAAATACGGGATTTGGACAACCAACGCCAACATTTGCCAATATCAACCCAAGAGAGAATACCCTGATGTAATCTCCTTGCTTATTCAGAAATTGTGGTAGTGGGCCCTCGTAGCCTGGAATTTTCATTCTTATGAGCCCCAACTCTGTAAGTCCGAAAATAAATGCCATCCCGCCTCCAATAATCCCGGCAATTATATTAGCTGTTAAAAGTCCCGCAATCTTCCCTATTTGGGAGAATACTAAGCCATATAAGCTAAATGTAATCATCATCCCCAAGCCAAAAAAGAGAGCCATCGCTATTCCCTTCTTTGCACTTTCTTTCATTGTTACAGGAATAATTATGAAAGCCAAAGGCAGCGTGCAAGGCAGAAATATCATTGACAAACCTGCTATATATGCCAAAGTATAGCCAACAGACTGTGCAGGATTTGTAAAGAATGAGAACAAGCCTATGACAATTATGGAGAACAAAATAAATGCAAATCCAACCAGCCAAGTTTTGATTTTTTCCATTACAATAACAAACTTGTTAATAACAATATTTTTATTGTTCTCATTTTCTCAACATCCTTTATAATGAATTTTTATTGCAGACAAATTCTTCGTCTGAACATAAACAGCATACGCAAGTAAACTCACGCTTATTACTCCAAGCACAGGCTGAAATGGCATAAAATAAGCTACAACACCGCTTAGTCCGATAAGCCATATTAGCAATTTGTTGCATATAGCGCAACTAAAAGAAAAAAATCCGCCAACAGCACCGCCTCCAGCAA
>Ga0137796_10002149_pt1 | contig 10745 bp, 9 predicted proteins | sample OV2TP3_FD_97704 | JGI IMG/M metagenome (GOLD analysis project Ga0137796, IMG submission 97704)
AGCCGCGCGCACAGCGTCGCGGATGATCGCCGCCATCCGTCGCCGCGTAAACACCTTGAGCGCGGCTTCGGTTGTGCCGCGTTTGGACGCCACCTGCGCGATGAGCGCCTCAGGCGCTTCGTCGCTGCGCGCGAGCAACCCGGCGCTGCCGATCGCTGTCTGGCGGGCCAACCGCGCAGCCGTCGCGCGCGGCAGCCCCACGGCCTGCCCCGCGGCGGCCAGCTGCGCCGTGAGCCAGAAAAAGTAGGCCGGGCCTGAGCCGCTCACCGCCGTGACCGCATTCATCAACCGCTCAGGGACGATGACCGTCTCACCGACGGCCTGAAAGAGCGTTTGGGCGAGGGTGAGATGTCGTTGCGTGGCGAACCGGCCACGCGTGACCGCCACAATGGATGTGCCGACACGTGCGGCGGTGTTGGGCATCGCGCGGATGACCGCTGTGCGTCCTAACCGTTGTTCCAGCCACCGCGTCGTGATGCCCGCAGCAATGGAAATCACGAGGGGCTTGCGCGAGGCGGCGCGCATCGTCGTCACGATGCGACCCAGTTCCTGCGGTTTGACGGCGAGGACAACAATCGTGCTCTTCGCCATGACGTGGGCCACATCCACGGTCACACGAATGCGTAGTGTGTTGGCAACACGGCGCCGCTGACTGGGACGTATTTCAGCCGCCAGCAGACGATGTCGCGACACACCGACCGCGAGCAGCCCTTTGATGAGCGCCGTCCCCATGGTCCCGGCACCGATAATGCCAATCGTCTGATGGCGTAATGCTCGCGAAAGACTCATGGCCACTGTGAGAAGAGCGTCCAGCGTCCAGCATCGAGCGGCAGCGAAGCGGCGTATCGTCGGACGTCCGACGTCAGACGTAAGACGAAACGCCAGCCGTTGCCGCCAGACGACTGACGCCTAACGACATCCAGCTCATCGCACGTCCTAACCCACATCGCACATCCCTGCCCCACGTCTCACTTCTTCCAAAATGACTCCTGAAAGATGGCACTGCCGACTCGGACGATGTCAGCTCCTTCTTCGATCGCGATGTGAAAATCGTTTGACATGCCCATGGAGAGCTTCAAGGGTGTCCCCGTCGCCTCTTGCAATTGTTCACGCAGCGCGTGGAGCTGACGAAAGACCGGCCGCACGGCTTCCGCCTCATCGGCGAGTGGGGCCACCGTCATCAATCCGACCCATGTCAGGTGTGGACACTGCTGCAGACGCCGCGCTAATGCGGTGACGTCCGTCACCGTCGTCCCGTATTTCGCCGCCTCCCCAGCGACGTTGACTTCAAGGAATACATCCAGGGATCGTCCGGCCATCGCGCAGTGTCGCTCCAGCGCGTCCACAATCCGCTCGGAATCCGCCGAATGCACGACGTGAAAGAGCTCGACCGCGTCCTTCGCCTTGTTCGTCTGGAGATGGCCCACCAGATGCCACGTGACGTCAGCCAGATCGGCGAGCGCAGCAATCTTCGGTCGGGCTTCCTGAATGCGATTTTCCCCGAGATGACGCAGGCCCGCCGCGTACGCAGCGCGCATGTGGGCGGCAGGCACTCCTTTCGTCACGGCCACGAGAGTGACCCTCTGAGGATCGCGACCGACACGCGCACACGCTTCAGCGATCGTGTCTCGGACGCGCGCAACGTGCTCTGCAATCCACCGCATGGTGAGGGGTTATTGTAACGCGGGTTCCGTCGGAAGTCAAACGAGTCGAGCTCCGACGGGTGACGCGGCGACCCCGACTAGAAGTCGGAGCGCCGAGCGCCGCAGTGGCGCCCCGACTGCTGTCGGGGGACCGAGGACGCGCAGCGGGGGATACGGCGCGGCAGGACCCGTCGGGGCGAACGAGCTAAAAGTAATCTTCGTAGAGTTCGCGGGCTTTGACGAGGAGTCGTCGAGGCCACCTGGCGTCATCGCGCGAGGGGCGTGCGGGTGACGCATCCTGGAACGCCGAGGCAATGAGGCCCAGGGCGGTCACCGCGGTGAGGGATGGCTCGCGACCGAGGTACCGCGGCGGTAGCGTCACGCGCCCGAGTTGGACCGGACGACCAAACGCCGCTTCGGCCAACTCCAAGAACCCATCCATCAGGACGGTGCGGCCGGTCAGGAGGATGGCCTCGGCCTCGAGCTCGCCAAGCACCGCGTGGGTGGTGGTGACGAGGTGGCGGAGGAGCTGCTGGCTCTCGCGCTTCAGGAGCGCCGTGAGCGGCCCTGCCAGCGAGAGGATCGCTTCCCGCTTGAGTGTTTCGGCCTCATCCGGCTGCACCTTGTGCGACTGGATCACAGCGCGACTGAGGTTGTCGCCACCACTCGCGAGCGTCGTGGCCGCCAGCAGGTGCCCCTGACGCATCACGATGATATCGGTGAGTCCCGCGCCAATGTCGAGGACGAGGACCGTCTGCTCGCGGAGCGTTGGCGTCAGCAACGCCTGCGCCGAGGCGACACCGCTGTAGACGTGCTGCTGCACCTCGAGGCCCGCCAACTGCACCGCCTTCGTGAGATTTTGCACCGCAAGTTGCGGACACGTCAGCAAGTGGAGTTCCACGGCCAACTGCCGCCCCAGGAGTCCGACCGGATCACTCACTTCCAATTGACCATCCACAGCAAACTGGAGCGGAATGGAATGGAGGATCGCACGGTCCAAGGCCACCACCGCGAGTTCGGCCTGCGACTGGACGCGCTCGATATCCCGTGTGCGAATTTCCAGCCCGTGATCCGCGAGCGGAATGAGGCCGCGGACACGGCGACTCTGGATGTGCGGGACACTCACGCTCACCAGACACTGCCGGACGCGGACATGCGCCTCGGCCTCGGCCTGGGTCACCGCCTCGGCGATGGCATCAGTGACGCTGTCGAGATCCACGATGTAGCCATCACGCACGCCGCGCTGAGGCACCCACGCTAAGCCGGTGAGCGCAACACCGCTCTCGGGAGACTGCTCCGCAATCGCGCAGCAGACTTTGCTCGTCCCAACGTCCAAACCGCACAGGACCGTCTTCGACATGGGTCAGCGAGGACCGATCACCGGATCGGCAAAACGCAAATCAATGTACTGCGGCACGAGGTTGTCCTCCTTGAGTTTTGCGAGGACCGGTGCTAATTGGCGCAGCGCCTGGGACAGGTGGGCCGCATCACCGAGGCGCACTTCGATGCCCTGGCGCAGGCGAAAGGTGATGTGGCGGTCATCCGCGACGTTGACGAGCGCGATGTGTTCACCGTGGTGAGCGATCTCCCGCTGTAGTTGTGTCAGGAGGCGGACGGCGAGTTGCAGCCGTGCCGAGGTGTTCACGTGACCTGGCGTGAGGTGATGCCCGATCTGCTCGACGCCATCCACGATCGGGAGTTCCGGCTGCGGACCGGTGGTGCCGGTCGGAAAAATAAATCCGTCAGCATCCAGGAGGAAAAACTGTCGCAGACGGACCTGGGCGATGGGCTGCCGTGGCACCGCGTCAATCACGAGGCGATCCGGCCACTGCCGCGTGACGCGAATGGATCGCATGTGCGGGTTGGTCGCCTGCAACTGGACGGCGAGGCTCGCAATGTTCACTTGGAGCAGCGGTTGAGCCGCGATGGCACTGACGCGGTGCCAATCCGGCGTGGTTGGTTCTTCGATCTGTCGCACCAGGAATGCGGGCGACTGCTCGAGGTGGTGGATCGCCACGAGCCAGCCGAGCCACGTGAGGAGCGCGATCGTCCACAGCGGAGCGCCTCGCCGCGCGAGCCACCGCAAGGCCCGCAGCGCCTGCGGTCCCACAGGCCACGTCGGTCTGCGCTGACGGGACCCTCTCGTGCGACGACGGGTGGGCATTAGCGGGTGCGATCCGAGGCGACGGCGAGTGGCGCGCTCTCGAGCGCCATCGCCACCATGTGCTCGCAGAGCTCAGGGAAGCTGCAACCACACGCGTGAGCCGCCATCGGCACCAGGCTGGTGGCGGTCAAGCCCGGCACGGAATTCAACTCGAGGACATACGGCACCTGCGCTGGGTCCAGGATGAGATCCACGCGCGAGAAGTGCCGACAGCCTAAGGCCCGGTGCGTCGCCAACGCCGCCTGCTGGAGGCGCAGGGTGGTGGTTTCGTCCAGCGGGGCCGGCACGAGATATTCGGTCGCGCCCGCGTGATACTTGGAGTGGAAGTCGAAGAAGGCGGCGCGCGGACGAATTTCAATCACCGGCAACGCCTGCTCATCGAAAATAGCGACCGTCACTTCCCGGCCGGCGATGTGGCGTTCCAACAGGAGCGCGTCATCGAACTGGAGCGCCTCCTGGATGGCGGGAGTCAGTGCCTGCGGCGTGGTCACGAGGGAGACGCCTTTGCTGGAGCCTTGATGCACCGGTTTGACGATGAGGGGGAACGGCCAACACTCGTGATGAAAATAGGCGGTCTGCTGCTTGACCAGCTCGGCTTCGTCGCGCAGGAGTCGCACCGCGGGGGGGAGCTGGAGACCCACAGCCGTGAGATGCTCGCGCATGGCCCACTTGTCAAACGCCAGCCGGCTGGCCTCCACGCCCGATCCGGTGTACGGGAGGTGGAGCGCTTCAGCGATCTGCTGGATCGTGCCATCCTCCCCAAAGGTGCCGTGGAGCGCGTTGAAGATGACCTCGCACTTGGCTTCGTGCACGCGCGCGGCGACGGCCTCCCGCGTGGTCTCTTCCGGTGCGAGCACGAGCGGCACGACGCGATGGCCGCGTTCGTCGAGCGCCCGCACGACCGCCTGGCCTGACTTCAGCGAAATCTCCCGTTCAGCCGACGGGCCTCCCATCACGACTCCGATGATGCCGAAACGATACGGTTCCATCGCTCTCTCCTACGCCTGGACTGCCGCCGGTGTCGCCGGCTCCCACCGCTCCCCGATGATGCGAATTTCCGGCTCTAACCAGAGCGCGTGATCGCGGTGCACGCGCTGCTGGATGCGTTCCATCAGGAGCAACACGTCCGTTGAGCGCGCGCGGCCGGCGTTCACAATGAAGTTGGCGTGCTTCGCTGAGACGCAGGCATCACCGATGTGCCAGCGCTTCACTCCGGACTGGTCAATGAGCTGACCGGCTGGAGCCGTCGGCGAGGGATTCTTGAAGGCGCAGCCCGCCGAGGGCAACTGCAATTCTTGCGTGGCGCGGCGGTGCGCCAGCACCTGACGGACACCGAGGGTATCTTCCCCATCCGCCATCCGCTGAAACCGCAGTGTGGCCTGCACCACTAATCCGCCCGCGAGATCCGCGTAGCGATAGCCGAACGCGCACTCGGCCTGCGAGCGTTGCTGGAGATGGCCCATCGGCGTCGCCACGACCACGTGCTCGATGAATTGGCCGATGCCCTGCGCATTCATCGCAATGGCCCCGCCGATGGAACCGGGCAATCCTGCGAGTAACCGCATGGGCCCAAAGCCATGGTGCACGCCCGACCGCACCAGCTGTTGCGTGGAAACACCTGCGCCACAGGCGACTCGCACGGTCCCGGTCTCATCCGAGGCGGTGATCTGCAAACGCGTGAAGGCCGTCTGACGGAGCCGCACGACACAGCCCCGAAACCCGCGGTCGCTCACCAAGAGGTTCGTCCCACTCCCCAGAAACACGAGCGGCAGGGTGCGCGAAGCCGACCACTGCAGCAGCTCCAGCAGTTCAGGCAGCGACGAGGGCTCGGCAAAGTAATCCGCCGCTCCTCCAACGCCCATCGAGGTGTGGCGGGCGAGCGGTTCGTTACTGCGCAGCCAGAGTGGCCAAGTGGCAGGCCAGTGCATGGAAGAGGTCTCCGATGTCTCCCGCGCCAATCAACATGACGATATCTCCCGGGCGCACGTGCTGCGCGATCTCCGGCAGCACGCGCTCTTTCGGCAGGTGCAACGCGTGCGTCAAGCCCACCTCGTGCATGGCCGCGACCAACTGCTCGGCGCTCACCCCGGCAATGGGCTGTTCGAATGCTGGATAGATGTCCGTGACGACGAGGTGATCCACCGTCTCGAAACAGGACAAGAACGCCTCGCGCAACAGGTGCGTGCGCGTGTACCGATGCGGTTGGAACACGACGACGAGACGCCGCCCCTCACCGCGATCCACCGCCGCGAGCGTGGCGCGGATTTCCGTGGGATGATGCGCGTAATCATCAATGACCGTGATGCCGTTGGGTAGTTCCACCCGATCGAAGCGTCGCTGCGCGCCGGAAAACGTCGCCAGGGCGTGTTGCATCGCGGCCAGCGGTACACCCAGCGATCGCCCGACGCCAATCGCGGCCAAGGCGTTACTGATGTTGTGCGCGCCAGGAATCCGGAGACGAAATTCCCCCGCCTCCTCGCCCTGCGCCCGCACTTGAAAGGTGCTCCCGGTGGCATCGCGTTTGATGTGCCACGCCGTGACCTCCGCCAGTTTGTCCAGACCAAAGGTGTGCACAGGGACGGAGGCCTGCTGCGCGAGACTCACCAATCGCTGATCGTCGGCACACGCCCAAATCGCCCCGCGGGGATCCACCTGGTGGAAGAATTGGGCAAAGGCCTCTTTGATCGCTTCCATCGTGTGGTAGTAGTCGAGGTGCTCGTGATCCAAGTTGGTCACGACAGCGATCGTCGGTCGGAGCTGCAGGAACGAGCCATCCGATTCATCCGCCTCGACGACGCAGGTCCGTCCTCGCCCAAGCCGTGCGTGCCCCCCCAAGGACGCCACACCCGCACCGATGACGAACGTCGGATCCACCTCCCCCTGCAGGAGCACTTGGGCGATGAGGCCGGTCGTCGTCGTCTTCCCATGAGCACCACTGACCGCGATGAGCTGCCGTCCCTGAATGGCTCGCGCCAAGGCCTCGGCGCGGTGGATGATGGGCACACCTTTCTGACGCGCCTGTTCCAGCTCAGGATTGTTAGCGGCAATGCAGGAGGAGTAGATGAGGAGCTCCGAACCATCCAGATGCTCAGCGGCGTGCCCGGCAAACACCTGCGCGCCCCGCGCCCGGAGGTGCGACAGCAACGCGCTGTCACGGACGTCGGAGCCGCTGACGCGATGTCCTTGCTCCAGGAGCAACAGGGCTAAGCCGCTCATCCCGATGCCCCCGATGCCGACGAAATGGATGCGCTCAGGCAGCGTGGTCTTCACCCCACCACCTGCCTGCCCCGACGTCAGTCGGGGCGAAAAGAGTAGAGGTTGAGTCGTGTCGTTTTTCGCGGCTCGCCTGCGGCGAGCCCAGGCAAGTGGTGATGTCATGGTCGCCCGGTCCGTTCGAGGGTGCTGCACAGCCATTCGGTGACGCGCTCGGCGGCCCCCGCGATATCCAGATGAGCCATGTGTGCGCGCATCGCCCGCAGGTGTTCCGGGGCATCCACGAAGCGTGTTAACGTCTGCGTCAATTGGTCTGTCAGCGTCGGGGTCTGCTCGAGGACCATCGCCCCACCGCGACTGGCGACATGGGCGGCATTCGCATGCTGATGCCGTCGGGCATACGGATACGGAATGAACACGGCCGGACAGCCAAAGTGGGCCAGCTCCGCAATGGTGCTCGCCCCGGCGCGGCTGACCACCACATCGGCGGCGCGGTAGGCCCAGGCCATCTGATCGAGGAACGGCACGATATGGGCTGCCACCCCGATCGCCTGGTAGCGTCGCTCAACGACGGCCGCCTCACGAGCGCCCGCAAGGTGGATGACATGCAGGTGAGCCCGTCGCGTTGGTGTCAACCCAGCGCAGGCCTGCGGCAACGCCTCGTTGATGGCCTGAGCGCCACCGCTGCCCCCCATGGCCAACACGGTGAGACGCGCGCCGTTGAGTCCCCAGTGCTGACGGGCCATCGCGCACGTGACCTCCTCCTCCCCAAAGCGAATCGGATTACCCGTCACGCACAGTTTGCCCGCCACCGTCGGCCACGTGTCGCGCGTCGCTGCAAAACTCACCGCGACGCCATCGGCACATCGTCCTAACCACCGATTGGCGCGGCCCGGCTGCACATTTTGCTCGTGGAGGAGCACGGGGATCCTCCGCAGCAGCGCCGCCCCCAACAGGGGGGCACTCACCCAGCCACCGAAGCCGAGCACCACGCGTGGCTGCCACTCGGCCAGCAGCCTGTGCGCGGTGTGCCAGAGCGCTGGCAGGGCACGCAGTCGAGACCACCAGCTCGTCGAGCTGTGCGGCACACAGCAGAGCTGCATCGCCGGATCGTGGAGGAGCTGCGGCATACTGGCCAATGCGCGTTGATCGCGCGGATGTCTCGTCGTCACCAGTCCCACGCGGAGCGCTGGATGGCGCCGACGCAGGGCGTGCGCGACACTCAGCGCCGGGAAGAGGTGACCGCCACTGCCGCCGGCGACGAGGAGGACGTTGGCCGCCTTACCCACGAGGCGCCCTCGCCACATTGAGGAGCAGTCCCACGCTCGTCAAGTTCACCACGAGGGAGCTGCCACCGTAGGAAATGAAGGGTAGCGGTAATCCTTTCGTCGGCAACAAACCGGTGGCCACTCCGATGTTGATCAGGGCCTTCAGTCCCAGCGTGAGAGTGAGTCCCATCGCCAGCAACCGTCCGAAGAGATCCGGCGCGTGAAGCGCGATGCTACAGCCACACCACACGACACCAATGAAGAGGGCAATGACCGCGGTACATCCCAGCAGCCCCAACTCTTCTCCAATGACCGCGAAGATGAAATCGCCGTAGCCGCCAGGGAGGTAGAACAACTTCTGCGTGGAACGTCCGAGTCCCACCCCGATCAACCCACCACTGCCCAGCGCCAGGAACGACTGGATGATCTGAAACCCTGCGCCTTGCGGATCACCCCACGGATTGAGGAAGGCCGCCAACCGTTGCCGACGATACCCGGCCGACACGAGCAAGACCGTGAGCGCCGGTACCGAGGCCAAGCCGAGACCCATGAGATGTTGCCACTGCACACGACTGATGAAGAAGAGTCCCGCGGCCACCGTCGTGATCGCCACCGCCGTCCCTAAATCCGGCTGCAGGAGAATGAACCCCACGCTCATGCCAACCACCAGCAACAACGGCGCTAAGCCTGTCCAGAATTCGCTGAGCCGTCCCTGCTTGCGTGTGAGGGCATCTGCGAGATAGAGCACGAGGGTCAACTGCGCGATCTCGCTCGGTTGAATGCTGATGGGGCCCAGGCGCAACCACCGTTGCGCTCCCCCAATGGAGGGGCCGAGGGAGGAGATGAGTACGAGGCCCAGGAGGAGCCATGAACCAAGCAGGAGCGGTTTTGCCGCGCGACGCACGGTCTCGAGCCGCACGCGCATGACCCAGCACGCGCCGGCGAGGCCCAGGAGGACCGCGACGAGATGACGCGCCAACATCGTCCAGGTGTGGCCTGTCTTCTCGAGGGCATAGAGCGCGCTGGTGCTGTAGACCATGACGATCCCCGTCGCGATCAGCGTCGAGGTCAGCAGGGCGAGCACGATGCGGAGCCGACGCACCTTATCCATGGGCCGCCGCCAGCGTGGCGGGCACGTGGTCTGCCACCGCGCGTGCCAACACGAGCTGTGTGAACTGCGTCCCTCGATCTTCAAAATCGTGAAACATGTCAAAGCTGGCGCAGCCCGGTGAGAAGAGTACCGTATCTCCTGCGTGGGCCTGCTGCCATGCGGTCTCGACTGCCTCAGCCAGCGACGCGACGACCGTGACCGGGATCAGGGAGCTCACGAGGCGCTGCAGCTCATCGCGACTCTCCCCCAACACAATGGCGCAGCGCACCTGCGGGTGGGGTGCGCTCTGACGATTGAGGCGTGCGATCGTCACGGCCACGTCCTCAAAACGCAATCCCTTGTTCCGCCCACCGGCGATGAGGACGAGTGGCCCTGGCAACTGCTCCAGGGCAAACTGGAGACTAGCCGGGGTAGTGGATTTCGAGTCGTTGATGTAGCGGATCCCCTCGCGTGTGACGGTGATGACTTCCTGCCGATGCGGCAACGGACGAAACTGCGCCACGGCCTGCTGGGTCACCTCGGGTGCAATGCCGAGGAGTTGAGCGACACGACTGACCGCCTGGAGGCTTCCTGAGGACTGTCGTCCGCTAAACCATAACGTACTCGCCCGCGTGGCGCGCGCCGCTTGCCTGACGAGTGGATCGTCGCTGTTGAGAATCGCCCAGTCCGAGGCCGTCTGACGCGCCACGAGCCGATACTTCATGGCGACGTACTCCTCAAAGGAGCGGTGATGATCCAAGTGGTTCGGCGTGATGTTGAGGAGGATCGCGACCGTCGGCCGGAAGGTGGCGCAGTGCTCCAGTTGGAAGGAGCTGACCTCGACGACCGCCCAGTGCTGGGAGGTGAGTACTTCAACGGCCCGTGACAGGGGGAGTCCGATGTTGCCACACACCACGTGCGGTCGGCCAGCGGTGGTGAGGAGCTGGCCAAGGAGCGAGGTCACCGTAGATTTGCCGTTGGTGCCAGTCACCGCAATGATGGGGGCGGAGCAGTACCAGGAGGCGAGTTCGAGCTCACTGACCATCGGCAACTGCGCCGCACAGGCCCACTGGAGAGGCGCTGCCGTCGGTCGCACGCCAGGACTGGTCACCACGAGGGTGCTGTCCTCGAGACACGACGGCGTATGTCCCCCGCACTCAATCGTCAGTTCAGCGGCTGGCCATTCGCGACGGAGGGCGGTGAGGTGCGAGCGGAGCGCGGTGGTGTCGGCCTGCTCGGTGAGGCGCACGCGCGCGCCGTGGCGCAACAACAGCCGCGTCGCCGCCAACCCACTGCGCCCCGCGCCCACGACGGTGACCGTGCGATCGCGGACATCCCCCCTGGGTGGCATCGCGCGATGACTCCAC
>Ga0137796_10002153_pt1 | contig 10734 bp, 4 predicted proteins | sample OV2TP3_FD_97704 | JGI IMG/M metagenome (GOLD analysis project Ga0137796, IMG submission 97704)
GGGCGCGGTGAGCGCAGCCATCTGCTCTTCGATTTCGCGCCGCTTCTCTTCCTCGCTCTTGATGTCGATGTTCCAGCCGATGAGCTTACTCGCCAACCGGACGTTCTGCCCTTTCTTGCCGATGGCCAGTGACAACTGCGTATCTTCGACAATCACTTCGAGGCGCTTCTCTTCCGGGTCCACAATCTGGACGCGGGTGACCTTGGCCGGGCTCAGGGCTTTTTGCGCGAAGGCCACGGTCTCTTCGTTGTACGGGATGATGTCGATTTTCTCGCCGCGCAGCTCGCGGATGATGGACTGCACGCGCATACCCTTCATCCCCACGCAGGCGCCCACCGGATCGACGTCCTTGTCGCGGCTTTCGACAGCGATCTTGGTACGCTCGCCGGCTTCGCGCGCCGCCGCACGGATCTGCACGGTGCCGTCGTAGATCTCCGGCACTTCCATCTCAAACAGGCGCTGCACCAGCATGGGATGCGCGCGCGACACAATCACCTGCGGCCCTTTCGCTGCCTTCTCTACTGCAGCGATCACCACGCGCAGGCGGTCGCCCAAATTGTAGGACTCCAGGCGCGACTGCTCGCGGCGCGGCATGCGCGCCTCGGTGCGACCCAGGTCCACAATAATGTCCGGGCCTTCCACGCGCTTCACGATTACATTGACCAGCTCGCCCACGCGCCCGTTGTATTCGTTGTAGATGGTTTCGCGCTCGGCCTCGCGCACCTTCTGCATGATCACTTGCTTGGCGGTTTGCGCGGCAATGCGACCCAGGACGTCCGTCGGTTTTGAAAACAGGATCTCGCCGCCCACTTCCGCGTCGGGATTGTGCTTGCGCGCTTCCGCGAGGGTGATCTCGCGCTTGGGGTCGGTGACTTCATCCACCACTGCGCGCACGGCATAGACTTCGATGCGGCCAGAGGTGGAGTTGTACTTCGCGCGCAGCTCTTCTTCCGTCTTGTAATACTTGCGCGCCGCTACGACCATCGCGTCTTCGATGGCGGCCACGATGATTTCCGGCTCGACGTGCTTTTCCCGGCTAATCTGTTCGATTGTCGAGTATGCCAGCCCTTCCATCGCCTTCCCCTAGAACTCCACGACCAACTGTGCCTTGCGAATTGCGCTGTAGGGTATTGCCACCGTTCGATCCCGCACCGTCAACTGCACCGTGTCAGCTTCGAATCCGGCCAGCCGCCCCTCGAAGAACGTCTGATTCTCCACCGGCTCGCTCAGGATGATTTTTGCCAGCCGCCCCACAAACCGTTGATAGTCCCCAGGTCTGATCAGCTTGCGATCCAAACCCGGTGAGCTGACTTCCAGCGTGTAGCGTGAGTTTCCCAGGATCAGTTCCTCAACATCGAGGATCACGCTCAACTGCTGGCTGACCGCTTCACACTCGCGGTGGCTGATGCCTCCCACCGCGGCCGGCTCTGCATCCGATCCTGCTCTCGCGTCCGGTTGCCAGGGCCGATCAATGTAGACGCGGAGAAAACGGTCACGCCCCACCTTCCACTCCACGTCTACAATCTCAAGGCCTTCCGAGCGGGCCACCCGCTCCGCAGCTTCGCGTATCTTCTCTAAATTCATGTCCTTACAGCCGCCTTGAATTGGGCCCTCTGCGGCGGCACCGCCCGATTCGGGCCAACAAAAAAGTGGGCTCGCGCCCACTCAAGACCTCGACCCTGTATGAGGCAACCGCCAGTATAGACCGCACCCAAAGCAATTGCAAGCACAAGCGGTTGCGCCCATCGCCCCGCCTTGGCCTACTGATTCCAGAGCACAAGCTCGGGGTTGACCTTGAAAAAAAACTCCCCGCCGAGGATCGACGGGGAGTTGCGAGCAGAGCCCTGTGCCTGGTGAAACTTAGTTGTTCGGGGGACGCGGACGCGTTTGCCCGGGCTGAGCAGCGGGACGAGCGGGCTGCTGGGCGCCCGTGACCGGGTTTGCCGCATCATAGGCGCGAATCACGTCCTGTGTGATATCGACGCTGGTGGCCCAGAAGGGTACGTTGGTCGAGGAGACATCAATGATGACCGCGAAGCCGTTCTCCTTGGCATACCGCTCCATCACGTCGTCCATCTTGCGCAGCACGCGGTCACCCAGCTCATTGCGCTCGTAGGTGAACATCTCTTCGAGTTCCTGCTGCTTGCGCTGGCCGTTGCGCGTCCAGAGGTCAATCTGGCGGCCGATGCGCGCTTTTTCTTCATCCGGCAGCGTGGTAGCGCCTTCCTGCAAACGCTTCTGCGCATCCTGGATCTGCTTCTGCAGATTCTGTAGCTCTGTCTGCTGCGGCGCAAACTTGGACTGCATTTCGGCAAGCCCCTGCTTACCTTCCGCGGTGTTGAAGACCGCGCCGGTTACATTGAGGACGCCGATCTTGGTGGGAGCCGGGGCCGCAGCGCTGCTGGTCCCCTGCGCGAATGCTGCGGGGGTGAGCAGAAGAGCTGCCAAGGCTGTAGTTGCAAGTTTCACGTCAATCTCTCCTTATGCCTGTCAGGCCTATCTCGGAAACGGGCAATTATAGAAGCAAGTCATGGGCCGGTCAATCCTGCCCGGTATCCAACTCTGATGCTGGTGCAACCCACCCTGTTGTCCCCCCGCCTCCTGTTACCTTGGCAGTTGCACGAGGAGGATGCGGTTGTTGGCGGTATCCACAAAGACCGCCACGTTGGTTCTCGGATGGATAGCGACTGCGCCCTGGCTCGAGAGTGACGCCATGGGGAGCACCGCACGAATCCGGCGGTCCAGGAAGTCCATCACAGACAACGTGTCGCTCGCAGAATTCACGGTAACGAGGGTGCTGCTGTTTCCGTTGTAGGCAATCGAAGTTGGATTGATGCCCACCCGCGAAAACGTGGACTGACGCGTGACGGCATTAATCACAGCGACGCTATTTCCTTGTGCCGCAGTGGCAATAAACCGGTCGGATACCGGGTCATACACCACACCATTCGCGCCGTTGACGCCGCTGACGCGGAACGAAGCAATCGGATTCGTGGGCGCCATGTTGACTACGGCCACGTTGTTGCTGGCCACACTCGCCACAGCCGCCAGGTTGCGCGCGGAATCTACAGCGACGGCGACCGGCCGGATGTCCGGGCTCAACGCAGCGGCAGCAACAATGGAGCCATCCGAAATGTCGAGGATGGTGACGGTGTTGCTAACGCTGTTGGCTACCACGGCCTGCCCCAGGTCGTCATTCACAGCCACACCGATTGGCTCCTGCCCCACAGATGCGGAGGCAACCTGCGTCCCAAATGTGGCGGAGGCCGGGTCGATGTCGAGGATCGAAGCGTTGGCCGAACCGCGGTTGGTGACGATGGCGCGCGCGCCGCGCGAGTAGATGGCCACGCCCTGTGGGTTGTCTCCCACTGTCACGTTGGTGAGGGTGAGCGTGTTCATGTCGATGATGGAAGCGTTGTCGGTGCCGCTGTTGGCCACCACCGCCAGGTCGCGTTCCAGGTCGATAGCAACCGCGATAGGAGCTTCGGTGCCGGCACCTGTGCCCACGGTCACGGCCTTGGCCACTGGCAGGTCTACGATATTGGAGCGCCCGGCGGGGTCTAACACATCCACCGCGAAGCTGCGGGGTTGATTCAGCATGGCGGCCGGAATGGTGGCGGTCACCTGGCGGGCGCTTAGCACCGTGGTTGCGAGCGGTGTCTCATCCACACGCACGACCGAGGAACCGGTGAAACCTCTGCCGGTAACGGTAATCGTCAGGTTGGCGGCCGGCGTGGGAGCAATGTGCAGGGGCGGATTCACGTTGAGCACCTGCACCGGGCGAATCGATCCGAGTGTGGCAATGGTCACGGTGCCATCCGCTTGATTGGCTATGACAGCCTTGTTGGTGCCAGGGTCAATATCCACGGCGACCGGGTCCGTCCCCGCTGCAAACTGCAAGGCACGGCGCGCGCTGCGCAGGTCAATCACGGAGACCATGTCCGTAGTCGGATTGACTGTGACGCCCATGTCTGTCAATTGGTTGATCGCTGTGGCGACGTGTCCGACTTCCAGCGCGCCACCCGTCTGGCTGGTCACGGTGGTTACCGTCTGATCCAGCACACTGAAGATCTGCGCAAATGTAGAGCCGGGATCGGTGAGCAGCGCACGGCGCGTCTCGAAGTTGAGTGAGATGCCTCGCGTGTTCGAGCCCAATAGGACGGTGGCAACCACTTTGGATGGCCGCGCCGGCGTGGCGCCGGGTGCAGCCAGGTCCACGATGGTCACGGGTCCGCTCCCGCCGGGCGTGACAATTGCCCAATTCAGCCGCGGCTCCACCGCGACACGCGGGTTGGTGCCCGTGCCGACGGAGACATTCGCGTGCTTCACCGGCGGGCTTACGCTCAGATCAATCACCGTGGCTTCGTTGGTGGATTGATTGGCAACCAGTCCCAGCCCGTTGACCGGATTCACCGCAACCGAGATCGGCTTCAATTGGGTGGAAGTTCCGGTCGCCACCTGTGGCGGAATAATGGTGAGCGCGCCGGTGGAGATATCCACGACTGAAATGTCATTCGTTCCGTTGTTGGTCACAACCGCCAGATTGCGCACGCTGTCCACGGCGAGTCCAGTGGGGCTGGAGCCTGCGCCCATGTAGGTGGCGTGCGTCGCCACCACGGTGTTGGTGGCCATGTCGATCACGGAAATGGTGGGCGGGTTGGCGCCGCTGTTCAAAACAACGGCGCGTCCGGTGGCGGTATTCATCGCCACGGCGGAAGGCATCGCGCCCACCACGATGGGCGCGGAAATCGTGGGCGCCGTCATGGTGAGGTCAGGTTGAATCGCCAGATTGGTGACGGCGATCGGCTGCGCTGCGCCGGCGTTGCGCACCGTGATCGCATAAAGCCCCGGGCCGTCCGTAGGATTCGAATTCACGGGCGCCTGCAGCTTTCGGCTGGGGTCCGCGGGGTCCGGCGTGGGTCCAAGGCCTGAGCCGTTGTCAAACTCCGCTACGGTGGAGCTCGTGTAATAGCCACCATGCAGGTCCATGTTCACGACACCGGGGCCTTGCAGCACGCTGTCCGGCGACGGGCCGACCAGGGCCGGGCGTTCTGCCGTCACAGTCACATTGATGGGAGCCGGCGGCATGGCCAGCCCGCCTTGTGTGTCGATCTGCATGGGGACCATACCCACACCCGCCATGTCCAGCATGGAAGCGGGAATTCGCACGCGGAGCAGTGTGGAGCTAACCGCGATCGGTGCGGTGGGCGGCTGCATACCGTTGAAGCGCACGACGGTGGTCGAGATAAAGTTGGTGCCGACGATGTAGAAGTCCTGGAACACAGCCCCTTGCGCCACGATGGTCGGCCACAGGGAAGTCATCGTCGGCGTTGCCGCTGCCGAGGAGATGGTGACGTTGGCGGTGACGAACTTCGTTGGATCTGCGGTTGCCTGCGCCTTCACCGTCACGGTTGCCGGGCTGGGGACGGCGGCTGGCGCCACATAGAGGCCGCCTGCTGTAATGGTTCCCACCGTTGCATTTCCGCCTGCGATATCGTTCACCAGGAAGTTGATTGTTGTGGTGGTGGCTCCACTGTTGGTGGCTGTGAATTGCACCATTTCGCCGGTGGCCGCGGTGGCAACGGTCGGAGTCAGCGACAAGATAATCCCCGAGTCCAAGCCCACGGAAGCATCGCCCGTCTTGGTAGTGTCGGCGACGCTGACCGCCGTAATCTTCACCGCGGAGGAATTCACCGTGCCGCCGCCGGTGGTGGCATTCGCCCCCAGTTGGGCATAGGTGAACGTGGTATTCGACGGCACCGAGGCAATCGCAAAGGTCCCGTTAAACGTCGTGCCGGGAACACTTGCCATCCCGCCGCTGCTGGTGGCATCCGCCGCCACCTGCAGGAAGGTGAAGGTGGTAGCCGAAGGCACAGAGGAGATCACAAAGGAGCCGTTGAACGCTGTGTCGGCTACGCCGCTGATGGTCACTAATTGCCCGGTGAAAAACCCGTGCGCTGCCGTGGTGGTGATGGTGACAAAATTAGAGGTACGCACGGCTCCGTTGGTGGCTGCAATCGTCGCCGTCACTGCGGGGGGATCGGCCACTCCAACCACGCTGACCACTTGCCCGGCGGTGAAGTTATGCGCTGCCGTGGTGGTGATGGTCACGACGTTGGACGCGCGCACGGCGCCACCGGCGCCGATGGTGGCCGTGACAATGGGAGGCAGGTTGGCGGGCGCCGTGTAGAGACCCGTCGGGCTGATGGTTCCGGTTGCTGTCGCGCCTCCATCCACGCCATTCACCTGCCAGCGAACAGAGGTGTGGAGAACATTGCCGCCGCCACTGGAAGCATCCGCGCCATTCTGTGCAAAGGTGAATGTGGTGGGGGTAGGAACCGTCGCAATCAGGAACGTACCAATGAAGCTGGTGTCTGTGACTCCGCTGATCTGCACTGGATTGCCGACTACAAAGCCATGCGCCGAGACGGTGGTGATGGTGACCACATTCGAAGCGCGCACCGCGCCGTTGGTGGACGCAATCGCCAAGGTGGGAGCGTTGACGACTGCAGCAGACATCTGCAGCGTCTGGTTGAGTTGTACGAGCGCGACGGTGGGAGAGACCACCACAGAGATTTGATTGCCGCCGCCACCTCCGCCGCCGTTGCCCCCGCCGTTACATGCCGTCAAGGCCAGCAGCAGAAGCATGGCAAGGCCGCAGAGCGCAGCCTGAGGCCCGCTCGCCCACCTGCGCGTATCTGTTGAAGATTCGAACCACCCCATGCTCGTGCCTCCCATCGCTCGTTCTGCTGTCAGTCTCTCCATGCCAGCGTCTCTAGAACGTCCGGCTAACCGTAAACCGGAATGTCTTCAAAGGTTCGGTAAAGTTCAGCCGCCTGGTGTTGGCGGTCAGGCCGGCATTCAATTGCGGCAAGACCACGGATTCCCGGATGAATTGTGGAATTGCCAGTACTGCCGGGTCGTTCGGGTTGAACTGCCCCCGCGGCTCCGTAAGAATCGAATTAATGCGGCGAAAATTGTACGCCCAATACAGCCGGAAGGGCGCATTCACCACGGGCAATTGCACCACAAACTCCACTCCGGCCGAGGTGCGCAGCTTGAAATTCGTCCCCGGGGCAACGTCCAGGTAATCCGGAATGGGCTCTACCGGAAACTTTGTGCGCAGGTCGGCCAACCCCTCCTCGTTCAGCTTGAGTTGGCTGCGGTGGAGGGCTCCGTTCAATCCCACATCGAAGAACAGGCTCATGGCGATGGGGCCCACCAGCGGGATGCGGTATTCCGCGTTGCCGATAATCTGCGAGTCTCCGCCCGGAAATGTCACCGTGTAGTCAAGAACGGGAATACTGGCCGTGATCAGCCGCGGATTGCCGTTCTGATCCAGTTGCTGCGGGTCGAAATAGAACACCTGCTGCGCGCTCTGCACCGGAACAAACGCCACTGGAGAAATGGAGCGAATGTCGAATCCGCGGACCGTATCCTCGCCGCCCATGTAGAAGCGGTTGAACGGTGGCAGCACTTTGTCGCCGTACCCCGTGGCATAGGAGATGAGCGTGCGGAAGCCCAGCACGTTGCGCCCCTTGTTGACCGGCCGGAAGTATTTCCCTTCGAACACATTCGTAAACGTATTGACGTTGCCCCCGATGGGGCCGCCTTCAAAGCCTAGCGCATAGAAGAGACTCTTCCCCTGCGTCGGATTGATGGGGTTGTTGATGGTGTTGTGCTGAATGGAAGGCTGAATCTTGCTGGAGGTGATGCCCTCCAGCGCCGACGGGCCGGCGAAAGAGCGGAATTGCGTCAGTTCGAACAGCAGACGGGACGCATCGCTGAAGGCGGTGATATCCGTCTTGCTCAACGAGTAGGTGGCGCCGATACGTGTGAAAGCAAAGCGCCGCAGCGGGTAACTGGCAAACACGGTGAAGCCGGTGCTGTTCTGATTGTAGTTCTGCGTGGCGTTGGGATCGCCCAGACTGACGTTGCGTCCGAGGATGATGCCTGTCTCGCGCGCCTGGTCGAAGCTGAAGCGGCTGGAGAAAAGGGTGAATCCGGTAGAGATCGGCCGCCCCCAGAGATGCGGCTCCGTGAATCCGAAAATGAAGTTCCGCTGGCGGTCGCCAAATTCCGCGGAGAAGGTCATCGTCTCGCCGCGGCCCAGGAAGTTATTGGTCTGGTAGCTCAGGCCGATAAAGCTGCCGGCAATCCCGCTGATGCCTCCGGTCAAGCCGATGGACTGTTTGCCTTTCTCTTTCAGCTTCAGCAGGATGTCCACCGAGCCTTCGCGCAGGTTGCGCTTGATTTCAGCGTGCTCCGCCTTGACCTCTTCGAAGTAATCGAGCTGGTTGAGCCGCAGCAAAGACACTTCCCAATAGCGGTTGTTGAAGAGGTCGCCTTCGTCCAGCAGGACTTCGCGGCGGATTACATTGTCGCGCGTGGTGGTATTTCCGGAAAACTCGATCCGGCGCACCCAGAACTGCTTGCCCTCCACGAAACTCAGCGTCAGGTCAATCTTCTTTTCCGCGTCGTTGAAATCGAAGTTGGGCTCGGAGACGAAGTCGATGAAGCCGAACTCCCCGTACACCTTCTTGTAGTCTTCTAGCGACTTGCGGATCTTATTCACCTGGAAGACGTCGCCTTCCTTCAGCGGAAACAAGCTCTTCAGATTCTCCAACGGGAAGGACAGGCCCTTTTCCGGGTCCTGGCTGCGAATGAACAGCCGGCCCATGCTGAACAGCGGTCCCTCTTCGATCGGGATGGTGATGTTGGTCCGCTTGCCCGGCTTGGCGGGCGTGAAGCGCGGAACGCACAACGCCCCGAGGCCAAACCAGCAGCGCATGCCGTGCAGGCCGCGTCCCGGCAGCGTGTCCTTTGTATCCAATTCGGGGTCCTGCACCACCACGGTGAAGTAGCCGTTATCCTGATAGAGCCCGCGGATGCCGATTTCCTGATCTTCTGCCAGCTTTCCGCGATCGAAGGTCTTGTCAGCAACCTTCCAATCGAAGAAATACATCGGCACGGCGTACGGCCGGGAATGACGCATGGAACGGACCACCCTTCGGTCCGAGAAGGCTGTGTTTCCCTGGATGTCGATCTCGCCCACCTTCACCTTGGGCCCTTCGTGAATGTTGAAGCGCAGGATCACCGCGTTGGTGGCCGGGATGCGCTCGTAGGTAGGCTTGATGACGGCGAACTGCCTTCCCTTTTCACCCAGAAGCCCGCGCAGCACATTCTCCGCCTGCTTGATGCGGGTCGGATCAAAGCGGCTCTCCACGCTCAGGCCCACTTTCTCTTCCTTGAACTTGTCCAGGATTTCCGACTCGGTGACGGTGCTGGTGGTCTTGCACTCCCCCGCCACGGGCGGCGCGTCCACCTGCTCCAGCTTGCAGTACTCGATGCGGCGGATGGTGGGCCGCTCCGATACATAGAACACGATGACCTTGGCGTTGGGAGTGTCCGGGTCGTCTTCCACTTCCATGCGGATGTCTTCAAAGTATTGCGTGTTCCACAGGGCCTGGAAGTCGCGGCGCAACAGGTCTTCGTTATACACATCCCCTTCACGGGTAAAGATGCGCCCTTGCAGCGTGGCGCTGGGAATTCGCCGGTTTCCGACGAATGTAATGCGCTTCACCACGGCCGTTTGTTGCTGCGCGTGCGCTGCAGGCACACCCGCAGGACCATGGATGAAGAGCAATCCCGCCACCAGGAGGAAGAATTGCAGGCAGAAATTTCCGCGTGCGGCCGCGCGTGGATTCAAGGCCGCGTCCCCCAACCCAAAATTGTGCTCCTCGCCGGAATTCGCCCCGTCTATTTCCGGCTCGACTGTCTAGGATTCTTCAGTGTGCCACCGGAGTTGCTTCGAAGACTTGCCGAAAACTCAATCCGTCTCCCGCCACAAACACTTCCAGGGTCGCCGGCCGTTGCAGGCTGCCCTGGATGAGCGTCTCCGAGAGAGGATCTTCCACATATTTCTGCAGCGCCCGCCGCAATGGCCGCGCGCCATAGCTGCGGTCGCCGCAGGTCTTTTCCAGGATCCACTGCCGGGCATCGGGTTTCAGCACAATCTGCACCTGGCGGTGAATCAACGTGTCATTGATCTGTCCCGCCAGAATATCGATGATGCGCAGCAGGTCCTCATCGCCCAGCGGATTGAACAGGATCACTTCGTCCAGCCGGTTCAGAAACTCCGGGTTAAACACCCGCTTCACTTCCTGTTTGACCAGGTCTTCCATCTTTTCGGCGGTGGCGTCCTCGCTCGCCGATTGGAAGCCCATGGCCGACCGCTTCACCAAGTGCCGCGCCCCGATGTTCGACGTCATGATCAGGATTGTGTTTCGGAAGTCCACGATGTTGCCCAGCCCGTCGGTTAACTGCCCGTCTTCGAACACCTGCAGCAGGATGTTGTAGACGTCCGGGTGCGCCTTCTCGATTTCGTCGAGCAGGATCACCGAGTAGGGCGCGCGCCGCACCCTCTCCGTCATCTGCCCACCCTCTTCGTATCCGACATAGCCCGGAGGCGCGCCAATCAGCTTGGAAACGGAGTGCTTCTCCATGAACTCCGACATATCGAAGCGGATAAGCGATTTTTCGCTGCCAAACATGAACTCCGCCAGCCGCCGCGCCACTTCCGTCTTGCCCACGCCGGTCGGACCGAGGAACAGGAAGCAGCCCACCGGACGCCCCGGCGCCTTCAGCCCCGCGCGGCTGCGCCGGATGGCGCGCGCCAGCGCGGTGATGGCCGGGTCCTGGCTGATGACGCGCTTGTGCAGCTCTTCCTCGATG
>Ga0137796_10002159_pt1 | contig 10720 bp, 13 predicted proteins | sample OV2TP3_FD_97704 | JGI IMG/M metagenome (GOLD analysis project Ga0137796, IMG submission 97704)
CATCATGGCGGCGCCGCCCGAAGCGGGCAACCGGCTCTACGAGGAGTTTTGCCGTGCCTTGCGCGCGCTCGGCGTGCGCGTCGAGACCGGGGTGTTCCAGGCACAGATGGCCGTGGAACTCACCAACGATGGCCCCGTGACCATCCTGCTCGATTCCGATAAGCTGTTCTAGCGTTGGTGCCAGAAAGGACGGCCAATGGAATTCACAGAGGTTCGCCTGATCGACGTCAGGACCTTTCTGCTCTTGGTGCTGCTGCTGATCCAAGTCTTGATTTTCTTTTCCTTGAAGAGCGTGACCCGGCGCACGGATCTGCGCCTGCCCCGCCTCGAGCGGAAGGTGGATCAAGTCCTGCGCCACCTCGGCGTGGACTTTGAAGATAAGGCCGCAGAGATGGTGCGGCCCTTACTGCTCGCCGGGAAGAAGATCGATGCTATCAAGGAGTATCGCCGCATCACCGGCGGTGATCTGAAAGATGCGAAGGAAGCTGTCGATGCCATCCTGCTGGAAATGGAGCAACAGCGAGGAAAGGGAGAGAGCATTTGAAGGGGGGCTTCGCATGTGTCGCCGCCCTGCTTGCAGTCTCTGCGCTCCACGCGCAGGAGGGCGATCACGAGCGCATCCTCACCTTTGTGAAGGGTACCCAGGCGAAGGACCTCGATTCGAAGCTTCCGAAGATGCGCTTCGAGCGCTGGCTGCTCGACGTGGTGGGGAAGGGCGTCGAGCTGCGCTGGGAGCTGAACGACTGCGGCGAGCAGACTGGCGACCCGCAGGTTGATTCGCAGCGCGACCTGCCCATCTGCGCCGGGGTGGAAGCGCAACTCGACAAGGCGCGCGCGTTTCAAATCTTGCTGGCCATCGGCACGCAGAAAAAAGGAATCGGCTCCAGGCCTGCCGTCCACTCCATCATCGTGCAGGCCAATCGCCGCATGTGGGACGTGAAGCAGCTCCGCGACCTGCCCAAAGCCCTCGAACCGCAGCCTCCCATCGAGAGGCCCTGACCACGTGTTGAGTCGGGTGGTTCGGTTGTCATTCCGAACGCCGCGAGGAATCTCCACCTGGCCCGTTCCCCAAGCTCTCTTGCAGAGCCTTGCCGTAACAATCTGTAAAGTCAGGGCTTGCAGGAAGCTTCTCTCGCGAAGATTTCGCTTGACATACTATGTTATGCATAGTATAGTGCACTGCACTATGACAGGCCCCGCATACCTTGAGCACCTCGACGGACTCGCCCTCGAACTCCGCCGCGGCGCCGTCGTGCTGGCCGTCCTCAGCCAGCTGGGGGAAGAGCAGTACGGCTACTCGCTCAAGAAGCTGATCGCGGCCTCGGGCCTGGAGATTGACGAGGGCACGCTCTACCCGCTGCTGCGGCGGCTCGAATCGCAGAAGCTGCTCACCAGTCGCTGGCGCGTGGAGGACGGCCGCCCGCGCCGCTACTACAAGATCAGTGCGCAGGGAGAAAAAACGCTGCGCGCGCTTGCTGCGGAGTGGCGCGAGATTTCCAATTCGATTGCGAGGTTGCTGCGATGACGCGCGAAAAAGCGAACGACCTGATCGAGCGGTACCTCTACAAAGCGGGCGAGGAGCTGCCCGCAAAACAGCGCGACGACGTGAAGGCCGAGCTGCGCTCGCTGCTCCTCGACGCGCTGGAGGACCGCGCCGCCGAAGCCGGCCGTCTCGTGGACGAAGAGTTGGCCGTGGAAGTGCTGCGCGACTTTGGCAAGCCCGAGCAGGTGGCGGAGCGCTACCGCCCGCCGGGTCAGTACCTGATCGGCCCGCGGCTGTTTCCGGTGTACATCGGTGTCGCCAAGATTGTGCTCATCGTGCTGGCCGGCATTTTTGTAGTTTCCGTCGGCATTGGCGCGTTGGCCTCGCCCTGGCGCTTCCCGGAGCTGTTCCGCCCAGCGAGCGTTTGGGACGTGATCGAGTCATTCACCGGCCTGGCCTTTGTGAATCTGGCGATACTCACCATCGTCTTCGCGCTCATTGAGCGCTTTGCCGATACGCGCCCTGAGAGCGGTAAGGTGGATTGGGATCCGCAGAAGCTTCCCGCTGTGCCGGTGAAGGCCGACCCGGAGCGAATCTCGCCGGGCGACCGCATCTTCAAAATCTACGCCATCGTGGCGCTCTTTCTGTGGGTGAATCAGTTTCCTGACACGCTGGGCATCTGGGTTTTCTTCGGGGATCAAACCCGCGTGATTCGTTTCACTGAGATGGGGATGCAACTGCCGGTGGTTCTGCTGAACATCTTCTGGGGGTTGGCGCTGGCGCTCAACATGTGGGTTCTGCGCATGGGCCGCTGGACAAAGGAGTCGCGCTGGGCTGAGTTCGGCCTGGGCCTGTATGGGGCGGCGATCCTCTACTTGGTGCTGGTGAGCAGCGCCTTCACCGGCCCGGAGGCCTCCGAGTTGGCGGGCGGCGCGTGGTGGCAGTGGCCCGTGGAAATGCTGAGGGTGGCGCGCGCGGATTTGCCACGCCTGGGCAGGATTCTGCATGCGGTGCTCACGTTCATCCTCGGCATTTCGCTGATCGAGGCGGTGGTGCGGCTGGTGCGCATCCTGCGCCGCTACCCGGTCTGGTAACCGAGCTAAGCGGCGGCCAATTTGGTCTCGCTGTGAGCGGTGTAGCCCGCCTCTTCAGAGGGGGCCTGCTTCCCGAAGTGCAGCGGGATGCTATGATGTTTCATGCTTCGCGCGCGACCCATCGTCCTGTGTGCGCTGGTTGCTTTGGCGCTGCTCGTCGCGCCACGGCCCGTTTCTGCGCAATCCGCTTCCCCTGCGGCTGACGAGATTCCGCTCGAAAAATGCGATCGCCTGCCGGTGGTGAAAGTCCGCGTGGAAGGCGTGGAGTTCCGCTTTCTGGTGGACACTGCCGCGACTACTTTTCTGAACCTGAAATCCTTCACCGGGGGTAAGTCGAAGAACATCGAAATCAGCTCCTGGAGCGGCACCAACTCCTCCAACGCGCGCGAAGTGACGCTGCCGAGTCTGACCCTGGGCTCTCATCGCCTCGAGCGGCTGCGCCTGCCCGCCGTGGACCTGAGTCCCGTGGGCGAAGCCTGCGGCGGCCAGATTGACGGCATCCTTGGCGTGGACCTGCTGGAAAAACTCGGCGCCACGATTGATCTTCCGCGCCGCGTGGCGCGCATTGGCAACGTGACCACGCCGCCGCTCGACTCCGAGGACGACATTCGGCGGTCTCACTTTGCCAATCAGCAGCATTGCCTCGCGGCTTTCAACAAGGCGGACGTCCAAGCGTTTGAAGAGTGTCTCGACCCCGAGGTGACCCTGTTTACGCCGGAAGGCGAAGCGCGCGGCCGCAAGGCCATGGTGGAGTACGTGAGCGCGACTTACTTTTCGCAGCGCCCGCTGCCGCGGCTCGAGATGAAGCTGAAGAGTGTGCGTATCCTTGGCACCGCGGCGTGGTACGAATATGATTGGACCTTGCACACGGGTGATGTGCGTGTCACCGGCCGCGGCACCGGCGTCTGCCGTCGCCACGGCGACCGCTGGCTGCTGCTTAACATGCACGACTCCCGCATCGATCCGCCCACCTCTGTGGCTGCCTCTCCCACAACTCAACCCTAGCTCGGTTCGCGCTGGCCTTGAGTTACTGATTGAGTTAATCTGCCGCCCGCACCGGCTGAAAGCCTGTGCCACAGGACGCTTCCCTCTCGATGCTTTTCAAGGCGCAAAGCGCGGCCGTGTACGGGATTGACGCCTACCTCGTCGAAGTCGAGGTGGACGTCGGTTCCGGCCGCATGAACGACTTCAACGTGGTGGGCCTGCCCGACGTAGCGGTGAAGGAGAGTCGCGAGCGCATCAAGGCCGCGCTGAAGAATTGCGGCTTCGACTTTCCCGCGCCGCAGAGCGTCACCATCAACCTTGCGCCCGCCGACATTCGCAAAGAAGGCTCGGCCTTCGACCTGCCGATGGCACTCGGCATCCTCGGCTGCATCGGCTCTTTTTTCGGCAAACAGCTCGATGGGTTTGTTTTCCTCGGTGAGCTTTCACTGGACGGCAGCGTGCGGCCAGTGCGTGGCGCGCTCTCGGCGGCGCTGGCGGCACGCGAGCGCGGCATCAAGTGTCTCGCGGTGCCGGAAGCCAATGCGCCGGAAGCGGCGGTCGTCGAAGGCGTTGACGTTTACGCCCTGCGCTCGCTGCCGCAGGCGGTGGACTTAGTGAATGCGCCCGAGTCGTTTCAGCCGCTGCGCGTGGACACCTCGCGCATGCTGGCCGACGCAGCGCACTACGCCGTCGACATGCGCGACGTCCGCGGACAGACCTCCGCCAAGCGCGCCCTGGAAGTGGCCTGCGCTGGCAGTCACAACATCATCTTCATCGGGCCACCCGGGGCAGGGAAGACGATGCTGGCCAAGCGCATCCCCACCATCCTGCCGCCCATGACCCTGCAGGAAGCCATCGAAACCACTCGCATCCATTCCGTGGCGGGCACACTCGATTCCGGCCGCGGACTGGTGGGCACGCGCCCGTTCCGCTCGCCGCACCACACCATCAGCGATGCCGGACTCATCGGTGGCGGCGCGATTCCGCGCCCCGGAGAAGTCTCGCTCGGGCATCACGGCGTGCTGTTTCTCGACGAGTTACCGGAGTTTGAGCGCAATGTGCTGGAAGTGATGCGGCAGCCGCTCGACGCCGTCTGACCTTGTAACGATCCCGCGTCTCGTTACTCTCCCGTTGAGCCACTTGGCTCAAGATGCCCCAAGGTGACGATTCATGGGTTTCGCTGATTCCAAAGGGGGTCGGTTGGGCTCAAAATGCCACCTTCAATCGTTATGGGGCTATCTTGAGGTGCGTTTTCCGCGTCGGGAGTTTCGCCTCTTCGCTGATATTTCTGTCTTGACGTCAGCTGCAATCTTTGTCGGCTTTACCTCGTACCGGGCTGCAGCCTGCGCAAGATTCGAGTCCTTCGACAACACCTCGTCCCCACCGAACCCTGAGTAGTACAGGTCCGAGACCAGGGCGCATGTCACCATGAAGCGATTGAGGTCAGCATTCGTCATCGAACGGACTTGGTTTTGCGCCAGATTCGCATGATCAACAGAAAATCCACCCCATGATGTCTTAATCTTCTTTTCCTCCCAGCCATAGACCTGGAACAGCCGGTGATGGTTGTCATGGCCGAGCCGGCGGAAGAAATCAAGCGCGACCATTTCGAAGTCGGCGCGTGTCAACTGGCTCGGCAGCTTCTCTCGGACGGCCTGTAGAATGCGGAGACGCGCCTCCTTCTGAATGCGAGCAGCAAGGGCGATCTTCCTGCGCTGCTCCCTCTCTTGCGGCGAGACTTCATAGCGCGAGACTCGTCCGTGGGTCTTGCATTTCTCGCTCGCGCATATGTACAAGACCGTTCCGGCCTTGCGCCCATCCACAACGACGGCCACTTGTGTGGCGGTGCACTCTCCTGCGCGCTCGGCTCGCCGGTACTGCCCCTCGTAGAGGGTGTTCGGAACCTTGGCATGAGCCTGCCAGTAGGGAACCTCGGAGACCTGAAGAGGTTTCTGCCCCTGCTCCACCAGCGGCTTGACCCGCAGTTCAACGAGGGTTTGGACCTTCGCCTTGTAGCAGGCGGGATCCGTGCACAACGACTTGTTGCGAATCTCGGGAAAGAGCAGCGGGTTATTACCCGTTCGTTTCGGACACGCCATGCACGGCCCGGCGCTGGGCAGCAGATTGGCGTCCCCGGCATCGAACGGGGCATTCTTCAAGTCCAGGTGAATCTCGCGTTCGATCCATTCCCGAAGCTCGCGCACGCTCGCCGCCTCAGCGTTGCGGTCCTTGAGAATAGACTTGACGCTCCTGTGGCCCGGAAAGCACTCGGCAAGAGCGCGCTCCTGGTCCCGCGTCTGAAGGCGCGCGATTTCGAGCGCGTGCGCGACCGTAAGCCTGCCTTCGTAGAATGCAGTTTGCACAGCGGGGATCAAATCGGCGAGTTTCATGCGGCCATAGACGTACTTGGGCGTCTTGCCGATTTTGGCCGCAATTGTCTCCACCGTGTACAGCTCTGGATTGAGGTCTCGTAGCGCCCGGTAGCCGAACGCTTCATCGAGTTCGTGAATGTCAGCACGCTGCAGATTCTCAATCAGCTGGATCTCCCGGCATTCGCCGTCATTAAGGTCGCGCACGGTCGCAGGAATCGCCTGCCTGCCCGCTAGCTTGGAAGCGCGGAAGCGGCGTGCACCTGCGACGAGCTCATACGTCCCTTCCGGGCCTTCCGGCACAGGGCGGACGAGAACCGGCTGTAAAACACCGTGCACGTTGATGTTGTCCGCAAGTTCGCGGAGCTTGCCCTCATCGAAAACTCGACGCGGGTTGCTGTTGGATTCGCGGATTCTGTCGAGCGGAATGTCTTGAATAGACGAAACCACTAGCGGTACCGCTCTTTCTCCACTTGCTGCCATCGTTGCGCCCATCGGTTTCTTCTCCTTTCGTCGAATCATTCGGTCTAATACTCTTCGGGCAGTAACAGGGTGGTTGCGGAACGATCTGCTTCCGTGATAATCCAGATCGTGTCGCCTGCGTTCGTGGAATAACTGCTCAAGAGCCGGAACCCGTTCTCTACGCTGTAGTCGTTTCCCCTTTGGTCCTCGGCGGAAAGATCTCCCCACTCGCGGTTGACATGGCGCGTAAGGAACTCCGCCAGCTCCTGTCCGGCCTTCTCAAGCGCGGCCAAAGCACCCGGTGTTGCAACGATATGGCCGAGTTCGAAAGCGGATTGTTTCCTGAATTGCTGCATGGAGAAAACTCCTTCCTTGGTTTCTTCGCTTGTCGGAGGCACCGCAGAGACCGGCGCATCAGGAAACAAGTGCCCTTCCTGGCGGGCGCAAGAATCCAAGTTGGCAGGACGCGGCATCCGGCGCGGGCTATGCAGCTGCGTCCTCTTCTTCCGCTTCCGCGCGCCGTGGCGACTTTGCTTCGGGCACTTCCCGGCCCTTCAGTAGGACGAGGTCCAGGAACCAAGTTTGGTCCACCTTGCCGAGGTTGATCTCCTGCGGATGGTTCTTGATGAAATTCAGAATGTCTTTCTCACGAATGCGGTGAATGTCGTTCCCATTCCCACCGTGGCGTCGTGTTCCTTGAAGGCGGTCTTGGAGCCAGCCGTTCGCGATCCATGTGGAGATTCTGTGGTGATCTTCGCCAAGGCACAGCTCCAGTTCGCGCATGGTGTAGCCGTCCCGCACACGCCGGGAGGTGCCCATCCGCTTCAACTTGTTGACCACAGAGCTCTCCGGACGGCGCAGTCGCTTTGCGATTGTTGCAGTCGATCCGCGCCCGACAAGCCGCTCCAGGAGATTCAACTCCGCTGGGGTCCAGGGCCGCCGGTCAATTCGCATCGTCAGACCCAGCCGCGCCGCGTGGCGTTTGATGTACCAGCGCGGCAGGCCGGTCATGCGAACGATGCGGGTGAGCACGCGAAAGCGACGATTTAGGCCACCGAAATAATGCGCCTTGAGATAGGCATCGTATTCAGCGCGCCATGCATATTTCCTTGCCTGTCGCCGGCGGTCTGCGCGACACTTGAGACAATACTTCGCTTCGCGTGGAGGCAGGCCATGCCGACGCCCTTCTTCAATCCGTTGTCCACAGACAACACAAGTCATCGGTGTTCTCCTCGGAGTTTGTGTTCGAACTGGGTCGGGTGAGGACTGATGGCCTGCGGGAGCGGCTCAACGAGACCTACTGGCCGTCGTCTTCGAAGAAAACTGTCCAGTCGGGCGTGTTCGCGAGGAGTTCCAAAACTTTCTCTGGCGCGGTGCCGAAGAGCTGCCGGCATGTTTCGAGTTCAAACTCAACCTGTTCAGCGATCAGCTTGGCGGCGCAGCGATATGCGAGATCACTTCCAGGCGGAATGTCAGCTAGTTTCATAGTGGCGTCCAATTGAAGAAGTGGCGGGTTTAGGGGCTCGGGAGCCGCCGCCGAGAGGTTGGAGACCTGAGGCAACGAGCGGGAGCTACGCGGGCTGGTTTATGGATTGCAGGCCGAATGAGGAGGACTTGGTAGAAAGCAGATGATTCCCCGGGCCGTGGTGCGCACGACCCGAGGAATCGCGGGGAGGTTCAACTGGCCAGCGGTATCGCCTGCGCCGGGCTCATGTCTGACGCGGCAACTTCGAGAAACGAGGCAAGCCGCGCGGTTGCCTTGAACTGCGGGATCGGATCGAGGTCCTTGAACGCGCCCGTGAACGCGTTGGAGAGGCTCCACAGCGTGCGCGGGGCGAATTCCGGGACCTGCGGGTTGAAGTACTGTTCGTGGACGCGTCGAGCCAGGTGTTTCGGAGCGTCGAGTTCGTCCTGCACGAAGGCCCGGTAGATGACCAGCTTCGCGGTTTCGTCCGGGAGGCGGGCCCCCTTCCACGCATCGACTTGCTTTTTCATCGGCTCGAAGTTCCGCTGCATTCGGTCCACCCCGACTGCGAGGATGTCCACAAGGCTCACGTGCTTGGTGTGCTTGGCGAGCACGGGAGAGAAATCCCCGTAGAACGCCATGTTGTCACACACAACCACGCGGTATCCAACTGTGAGTGCCAGTCGCATGGACTTGTCGTTGGAGTTTCGGACCCCGACTGAGAATCGGCATCCGTCGAAAGTGGTTTCGAGGTCGAGGACACCGAACATCTTCATGCCGTCACCTGAAACCGCGTATTCCTCCCGTACCACCGAGATTTGCCGGAAGCTCAGGGTTTCGACCAGTGCTCCAACAATCTCGAAGTGTGGAAGGGGTTGATGGGTTGCGCTTCCCGCGGGCGTCGGGATCACCTTCAATTCCTCACGGGTGACCTTCGAACTCCCGCAGTGAGCCAAGAGTTGAGACTGCTCCATGTATGTGTTTCTCCTTTCATGTGGGTGAACTAACGCGAAAGTCCGTGAATCAGCGAATTCGAATTCACCAAGAGACAGACCTCCGGTCAGTTTTGAAGCGGGCAAGGGACCCGAAATGGGGAAAGAGAGCGGTGGATCGATTTCTCGATTCGACTTATCGAGGGGTTTGTGAAAGTGATTGGATTAGGCGCTGACTAACGACCCTTTGGCAGCAATTCACCGTTGCCCTTGAACTTCTTCCCCGCCGCTGGCCAACCTTGACTTGAGGTAGTCCGACGAGACGAATTTGCCGCCGAGCCATCGGGCTATGTAATCCAGCAGTGAACAGGCAAATCGAATTTCAGGATTTTCGGTGATGCCCGCAGGCTCGAATCGCATGTTAATGAGCTTGTCTACCAGCACCTTCAAAGGCACGCCGTACTGCAGGCCAATCGAAAGGGACAACGCCAGGCCATCCATAACTCCGGAGAGGGTCGAGCCTTCTTTGGCGATCTTGATGAACAGTTCGCCAGGCCGGCCATCCTTGTACATGCCCACAATGATGTAGCCCTCTTGACTACCGACGCTGAATCTGTGTGTGACGGAACTTCTCTCGTTGGGCAGCTTCTCTCTGTGGGCGCGGACAAACAACTCTTTCTGATCGGCACTTTCGACCGCGGTCGCTTGTGCCTCCTCGATGGCTTCAACAACGGCGCCATCGGACGCCGCCGGATTCGTTGCAGTGCTCACGTCGGCCTCCTTCCCGCCTGACCGAAAGATGGCTCAGGCGCCTTTGGCAATTGCCGCGATCGCCGTGGGACTGGACAAGTAATGCGAGTGCGAGCATCCCACGCAACTTGCTCCCTGGGCTGCTGCAAGAATTGCGGCCTCAAACTTCGGCGGAATCTCGCGTGGCTCTCCAGCGCGAGACCAGAACTGTGGGAGTGATCCGTCCGGTGCGCCTACGTCGCTTGGCATAGGTTGGGCGAAGAATCCATTCACGCCGCGAAACAAAACGCTGCTCTCCAAGACAGGGCGCCGTCCATTCTCCGCCGCTGCGGACTCATGCCTTGTGACTAGAAGTTGCCAGGTTCGACCCGCGCGAAATACCTCGATTCGGACAAGGACTGGTGCCACTACTACGGCGTGAATCCCGTTTACGCCGATAGCGTCTATCGGATGAAGCCATGGAATGGACTCTCCATCAGACCCACAGAAGGTGACGTACCGGCCGAGCTCCTTTATCGCACCGCCCGACTCGACGCCTCGCATAACGTACCGCTTCGCTAAGGATTGGTGTTCGAGACTGACTTGGGGTTGCACATAGATGCCCACCTGTTCCAAGCGGCGCAGCACCCGTCTCGGCAGGGTGAGCCCACGACGTGCCAACAAGTCTTGTTTTCCATCCATCAGAGTGCCTCTCTTAGCAGGCTGACCGACGAACGGGAATGGGGCAGCCAACGGCCCGGCGAATCATCTCGCGAGGGCATCCTGCCCAACAGAGATACTTACGCGGGTCTTCAATCGAGATGGCGAGGTTGTCGCCACTGCGATCCCGGCCCATCTCTGCACAGGACGGGCACCGCGTTACGTAGTTTCGACCAACTGTTCGCACCTTGCCCACGTGTTCGAGGATCCGGAATTCGCGGCCTGAACGCGACAAGAACGGACCTTCCACAGAGACGCTGCGCGGCCTCTCAAACTCAGGTGGCATGGTCTTGCCAGCAATGAAGGCGCGCAGCTGCCTTTCGCTCACTTTCCGCAGGCCTTTCAGGTAAGCAATCTGCTTGTCCACGGCGTAGTCTGCGCCGTAGAACCAGTAGCGGCGAGCGGCCCCGCGATGAACGCCAAGCGGCCCACGGATTGCGTTTCCGAATTTTCCGGGCCGCAGTTCGTCATGCTTCGGGAAT
>Ga0137796_10002160_pt1 | contig 10720 bp, 11 predicted proteins | sample OV2TP3_FD_97704 | JGI IMG/M metagenome (GOLD analysis project Ga0137796, IMG submission 97704)
CATAAGCTGAAATTAGAGCAAATTCAGGAAGGGTTTAGGCTGGTTGTAGAAGCGAAAGACTCATTAAAAGTGATTATAGAGCCTAATGATTAACTATGCCAATTATGGCTTTAACAGCCCCCCTATTTTAGAATTAAAATCTTTAATCCCGGAATCTATTTTGGCGCTTATTGCTTTTATTTGCTCTTTTATCTTTTCTAGCCCTAAATTCCCAGTCGCTCCAATATGCTTTTTAGATTGTATGTTTTTTATTGGGCTGATCTTCTTTAATTTGCCAATGTTTCCAGCAGCTTGTTTGTATGCTTCTCTAAATGGAATCCCATTCTTTACAAGCTCGTATGCATAATCAGCGGCAAAAAGCTCTGAGGCGCATGACTCGATGCATTTATCTTTATTTATCTCTACTTTTTTTATTACTATATTAAAAATACTCAAAGATGACAAAACTATTTCAAAGCTTTCCATCAAAGGCTCTTTTGTAAACTGCAAGTCCCTGTTGTAGCCGGATTGCAATTTTGATATTATGCTCTTTACTAAATACAAATTTGCATCAACTTTTGCAGCCTTTGCCCTTGTCAGCTCAAAGACATCGGGGTTTTTCTTTTGCGGCATTATGGAGCTGCCTGTGCAAAACTCATCTGGCAGCTTAAAAAAGCCAAATTCTTCCATGCTGAAAAGTATTAAGTCGTTTGACAATCTAGCTAAATCGCTCATTAGATTGCTTAAAGCGAATATTATAATAGACTCAATTTTTCCCCTGCTATTTTGAACATAAAGAGAATTATTCTGGACTTTTTCAAATCCAAGCAGTTCTGCAACCAGCTGCCTGTCAACATCCAAAGGTAATCCATATCCTGCTCCGCTTCCTAATGGGCATTGATCATTAAGCTCATAAGCCTCTTCAAGCAATTCCAAATCATCAATTAAAGATTCTACAAAGCTGCTAAAGTACAATCCAACAGAAGATGGCATTGCTTTTCTTGAATGAGTATAGCCAGGCATTGGCACATCTTTGTATTTTTCCGCAGCATTAACAAGAGAATCTGCCAGCTCTAAAGCTGATTTCTGCACTTCAAGCAGTTTTTCTTTAGAGTAAAGCCTTATATCAACAAGAACCTGATCATTCCTTGAGCGCGCTGTATGTATCTTTTTGCCCAAATTACCCAATTTTTTTGTTAAATAATTCTCAATTGCTGTATGGACATCTTCATCTTCCTGCTTTATTTCAAATTTGTTTTTTTCATTTAATTTTAAGATTTCAATAAAAGCCTCTTTCAATTTTTTTAATTCGTTTTCATTTAAAATTCCAATCTTATTCAGCATAGCCGCATGCGCAATGCTTCCATAAATATCATATTTTATCAGATCTTTATCTATTAAATAATCATTGCCTACTGTAAATTTTTCAACTTCCTCATTCAATTTGTAATTTTTTTGCCAGAGTTTCATTTTTATGATATCGAGTTTTAATTTGGTATAGCTTATTTATACTTTGTGGTTTTGAGTGGTTATTTAGCATTGCGAGCTTATTTTCCCAAAATCAAGCCCTTCCATTTCATCAAGCCCGAACATTATGTTCATGTTCTGAACAGCCTGGCCGGAAGCTCCTTTAAGCAGGTTGTCAATGACAGATATCATAACAAGCTGGTTGTTTTCATCAATCTCAAAGCCGCCAAGGCAGCAGTAGTTGTTGTTTTGCACGTCATGAAGCTCTGGCAGCTTGGTTTCAATTATTTTTACAAAAGGCTCTTTTCTATAAAAGTCTTTATAGGATTTTTTAATTTTTTCAGGATTGCCTTTTTTCTTCAGAATTGCATGCATCGTGCACATCAGGCCCCTGAAAACTGGTATGACATGGGGCGTAAAAGACAGCTTTGTCCTGATAAATTGCCCTATCTCATATTTATGCCTGTGCTTTGCTATATTGTATGCTATGATATTATCACTATAATTTTCAGGCTGGTTGACATAAGCAGGCTTAATGCCAGCGCCGCTGTATCCCGATTTGCAGTCAAAAATTATTTGGCTTGCGTATTTCCAGACAGGAAGGGCTGCAATAAGGCATGCAGTTGCATAGCATCCTGGATTAGCCACCACTTTAGCTTTTTTAATCCCATCTCTAAAAAGCTCGGGCAATCCATAGACAGCCTTTATTTTTGAATCGTTCCTCATGCCATAAATTTTTTCATAAACTTTGGGATTGGAAAACCTGAGATCAGGGCTTAAATCTATTACTCTTGTTTTTATCTGCGGAACTATCTCTAAAGATTCCCTGCCTGGCAGAGCCGTAAAAACAACATCTGGCTTGCTCTTATTTATCTCATCCAGACTCAAGTTTGTAAATCTCAGCTCATCATCCCAAAAATCGCCATAAGCAGATTTGACAGCCTGCCGAGCATGGCTTTTACTGTTCAAGAAGGCTAAATCCACAAACTTATGCCTGCTTAGGATTTTTATTAGCTCATAGCCAGTGTAGCCAGAAGCGCCTATAATGCCGGCCTTAATTTTCATTTTTTAATCTTCTCATTTTTAATCACTTCATTCAGGATTTCCAGAGCAGAATTGATTACATCCTTGTTTATTGTAAGAGGCGGCAGGAATCTCAATACATTTTCAGCTGTTAAGTTAACAAGTAAACCATTTTCAAGGCATTTTTCTTGTATTTTCTTAGCATATTTCTTCATCTCCATCCCAACCATAAGCCCTTTGCCCCTTATTTCCCCTATTGATTCCGAATTTATTGACTTTAGTTTATGTTGCAAGTATTCTCCCTGCGCAGCGGCATTTTTCATAAGCTTGTTTTTCATTATATGCCCAATTGTAAAATTTGCAGCGCAGCATGCAACTGGATTGCCTCCAAATGTTGAGCCATGGTCCCCTTTAACAAAGCTTTTTGCAGTATCCTCTCTGGCAATGGCAGCTCCTATTGGAATGCCGTTAGCAAGCCCTTTTGCCAATGTGACTATGTCGGGCTTTATTTTGTCGTGCTCATAGGCAAAAAACTTTCCTGTTCTCCCGCATCCTGTCTGGACTTCATCAATTACCATCAAAATGTTGCGCTTGCCGCAAATTTCTCTAATCTCTTTCAAGTAATTTTTGTCTGGAATGATTATCCCAGCTTCTCCCTGTATCGGCTCAACTATCACGGCAGCTGTTTTTGGGCTTATGGCTTTCTTAACTGCATCAGCATTCCCATATCCAACATGCTTAAAGCCGGGAAGCAATGGCTTGAATGGCTTTCTTATCTTTTCCTTGCCAGTTGCGCTTAAGCTTCCAAAAGTTCTTCCATGAAAGCTATCTTTTGTTGCAATTATTTGCGTTTTTTTAGTGTGCTTTCGGGCAAGCTTAATTGCAGCTTCAACGCTTTCAGCTCCTGAGTTTGAAAAAAAGCACTTATTTAAGCCGGAAAGCCTTGCCAATTTTTCTGCCAATCTGGCTTGCTCTTCTGTATAATAAAGATTTGTCGGGTTTGTTATTTTTCTTATTTGCTTTTTTATTGCCTCTGCAAATTCTTTGTTGCCATGGCCAAGTATGCAAGTTGCCAAGCCTCCAACCAAGTCAATGTATTTTTTGCCACTCTTGTCAAAAACATAGCAGCCTTTTCCATAGTCAATTACAATGCTTGGCCTTAAGTAAGTCTGCATAATAAATTTTCCTTCTAGTTCAATTACTTTATTTGTTTCCATTTTTATATACTATCTCTGTTCCAATTCCCTTATCAGTAAAAATCTCAATGAGCAAAGAATGCGGAACTAATCCATTTATCAGGTGGGCTTTTGGGCATTTGTTCCTGACAGCGTAAATACAAGCCTCAACTTTTGGAATCATTCCCTTATTTATGTTTCCATTTTTGATTTCCTTTTTTGCAGCCTTAAAGTCGATATGGGGCAGCAAACTGCCGTTTATCATAATTCCATCAACATTTGTCAGAATTGTCAGTTTTTCTGCGCCCAATGCAACCGCAATCCTCGAAGCAGCAGTATCTGCATTTATGTTGTATTCCCGATATTCTTTTCCTATTTCTTTTCCTATTCCAATTGGGGAGATGACAGGAACATGCCCTGAACCGAGATATTTTAGCAATTTGTCCTTGTCAACTTTTGTTATTTTTCCAACAAGCCCCAGCTTTTTGGAGCTTTGCTTTGCATTAATGCAGCTGATTGCGCCGATGGCTTTGACATCCTTTGACTTCAGCCCGTCTATTATCCTTTTGCTTATCCTATGGAAAACCTTTTTAACAGCCTTCATAACTTTTTCATCAGTGTATCTTAATCCATTTATGAATTTTGGGATTATGCTCATTTTTTTTAGCTCCTTATCTATTTCCGGGCCGCCGCCATGAACAACAACAACTTTCATTCCCGTTCTTTTGAGGAAGGCAATGTCTTCAGCGGCATTGTTGATTTCATTCATTGCATTTCCTCCAAGCTTGATGACTGCAATCTTGTTGTCATACTTTTTTATGTAAGGCAGGGCTTCTATCAAAATCCTCGTTTTTCCGTTTGCATTCATTTTAGTTTGCATTTATTTTAAGTTGATAGTTTGCATTTATTTTAAGTTGATAGTTTGCATTTATTTTAAGTTGAATAGCGGGCATTTATTTTCACATAATCATATGTCATGTCGCATCCATATGCAGTTGCATTTTCTTTTCCCTGCTTTAAATCTATGGTTATTTTTAGCTCATCTGTATCCATCAATTTTCTAACTTTCTCAAAATCAAAATTTTCTGCTGCGCCGTTGCTTACAATCCTCTCCTTCCCAAAATAAATATCAACCAGATCTTCCCTGAACCTGGCGTTTGAATTGCCCATTGCGCACATTAATCTTCCCCAGTTTGGGTCATTTCCAAATACTGTGCATTTCACAAGGCTTGAGGCTATAACTGATTTTGCAATCTTCCGCGCATCTGATTTAGTTATTGCATTTTTGGCTTCCACCTCGATCAGCTTTGTCGCGCCTTCCCCATCTTTTGCTATTTTTTTTGCCAGCTCTATGCAGACATAATCCAGCGCCTCCTGAAACTTCTTTTCATCAGCATTGCCTGCAAGCCCATTAGCCATTATAACAGCCATGTCGCTTGTGCTCGTATCCATATCAACACTTGCCATATTAAATGATATGTTAACAGATCTTTTTAGAAAGGTATTGAGCTTCTTTGCAGGAAACTTTGCATCAGTTGTTATAAAGCAGAGCATTGTTGCCATATTGGGATGTACCATGCCGGAGCCTTTTGCAATTGCGCCTATTGTAAAATTATCCAATTTGACTGCAATTTCTTTTTCAGATGTATCTGTGGTCATTATTGCAGAAGCTGCATCAGGGCATAAGCTTAATTCATTTTTTACCTCACTTATGCCTCTCCTTATTTTGTCCATTGGCAAATAAGCGCCTATTAAGCCTGTTGAGGCTGTGAGGACATTGTTTGGATTTATACCAAGCCCCTCCCCAGCATATTTTGCTGTGTCTTCAGCGTCTTTTATGCCTTTTTTACCTGTGCATACATTTGCAACGCCGCTGTTAATAACTATTGCCTGAGCTTTGCCATTTTTGAGATGCCTTTTTGTGATGATTAATGGAGCGCCTTTAACTTTATTTGAGGTATAGACAGCAGCTGCATCTGCCAAGACTTCGCTGAATATCACAGCCAAGTCCATGTTTCCTGACTTTTTTATTCCTATGCACTTTCCAAGCGCCTTGAAGCCTCTTGGGGCGCAAATGTTGTTTTTTAGGAGCCGTATTTTCATCTTATATTCTTCATTAGGTTTTATCCAACAATTTCAATACTATCGCCTTCTGCATATTTTTTTAGCTTTTTGCTATCAAATGCAAAAAAAATCATTATAATTTATTTTTTCTTTGAATCTGCTCCCATTTTTTTAAATTCTCCGCCTGTTTTTAAACCTAATGCCCAACTTGAAACTGAATTAGACAAAAATGTCTGAAATAGAACATTTGGAAAGAAAAGAGCATAATTACCTTATATAATTCATGAAATCTTCTCTTGAAATGTCAATTTCATTAAGAATCCTCTTTAATAAACCTCTCCTAATTTCTCTACCAGAATGCACAGGTACAACAGTACTCCTGCCATCATTATGTTTTAAATAAACATGACTTCCTTTTTGTCTTATTGCCTCAAAACCCATCTTGTTAAGAATTTTAATTAATTCTTTTGCTTCAAACAATGGCAGCTTACCATTCATAAAGAAACCTCAACTGTCTGTACCCCAACAAATCTTTCAGGCTCTATTTCTTTATTCTCAACTTCTAAACATAATTCAATTGCTTCCTTAATATTTTTCATCAACTCGTCAAGTGTTTTGCCTTGCGTATGGCAACCTCTAATAGAAGGAGCATAACCTACATAATAACCATCTTCATCCTGTTCTATTATTACGGTAAAATTTAGTACTTTTTTCTTTTGCATTTTAAGCAGTTTAAAATTTATACTTTTATTTAAAGCTTTCCTTTAGAATGCTTATGCTTTTTCTTCAGTTTCTTTTCTGCTTCCACTATTGTTAGAGTAGTTTTAATAACTGTATCTGGGTTTAAAGATATGCTGTCTATTCCGCACATTACTAAAAACTCAGCAAATTCTGGCCACTGACTCGGAGCCTGTCCGCAAATTCCTATCTTCACCTTATTCTTCCTGCACTTGCTTATTACATCGGCTATCAGCTTTTTTACAGCAGGGTTTCTTTCATCATACAGCCTGCTTACAAGCTCTGAATCCCTGTCTAATCCGAGAGTTAACTGCGTTAAGTCATTAGAGCCGATGCTGAATCCGTCAAATATTTTTGCAAACGCATCAGCCAGAATAACATTTGAAGGAATCTCGCACATCACATAAATCTCTAAGGCATTTTTGCCCTGAACTAATCCATATTTTTTCATCTCGGCAATTACAAGCTTTCCTTCTTCGACAGTCCTGCAAAAAGGAATCATAAGCTTAATATTTGTCAAACCCATATCGTCTCGCGCCTTTTTCATTGCAATGCATTCAAGCCCAAAAGCTTCTCTGTAATTCCCTGCATAATATCTTGAGGCCCCTCTCCACCCGAGCATTGGATTCTCTTCCTTTGGCTCAAATTCATTTCCTCCAGTTAAGTTTGCGTATTCATTTGACTTAAAGTCAGACATTCTTACAATAACATCTTTTGGATAGAAGGCTGCTGCTATCATGGCAACCCCTTGCGCAAGCTTTTCAATAAAGAACCCTGCCTTGCTTTTATAAGGGTAAGCCAATTCATCGATAATGTCCTTTACTTTCCTGTCTTTTAGCTTATTATAATGTAGCAATGCCAATGGATGAACCTTAATGTAAGAGCTGATGATAAATTCTTCCCTTGCCAATCCAATGCCATCATTGGGTATAAATGAGAAATCAAATGCCTGGTCTGGATTGCCTACATTCATCATGATTTTTGTTTTTGGCCTTTTTAATTTCTTTAAGTTTATTTTATTAATGCCATATTTTAATCTTCCGTTATAGACCTTGCCTATTTCGCCTTCTGCGCAGCTTATAGTAACGTCTATGCCTGTTTTTATAGTCTCAGTTCCATGCTCTGTCCCTACAATGGCAGGAATGCCAAGCTCTCTCGCTACAATAGCCGCATGCGCGGTTCTGCCTCCTTTATTGGTGACAATTGCAGAGGCTATTTTCATTATCGGCTCCCAATCAGGGTCTGTTTTTTCTGTTATAAGAACTTCTCCTGCCTTAAAGCTGCCAATGTCATGAACATTTTTTATAATATGGGATTTTCCTGCGCCAATTTTTGTGCCGACGCTTAAGCCTGTTATAATCACGCTTCCTCTTTCTTTTAATACATACTCTTCGAGAATATTCAAATTTCTTTGGCTCTGGACAGTTTCCGGGCGCGCCTGGACAATAAACAGCTCATTTGTAACGCCGTCTTTTGCCCACTCCATGTCCATTGGCTTAAATTTATGCGCTTTTTTTGAATAATGCTCCTCAATTATGCATGCCCATTTTGCAAGCTTTAGGATTTCCTCATCGCTTAAAACAAACTTGAATCGCTTTTCATAAGGCACTTCCACATTTTCTGTTGTATGCTTAGTTCCCTGCTCACTGTAAACCATCATTACCTTCTTGCTTCCGAGCTTTTTGCTTATTATTGGCTTATAGCCTTTTTTCAAAGTTGGCTTGAATACATAAAACTGGTCTGGATTGACATTGCCTTGGACAACATTTTCACCTAAACCGTAAGAGCCATTTATCAGAACGGCAGGCTTAAACCCGCTTTCTGTGTCAATAGAAAACATTACTCCGGAGCAAGACTTGTCGCTTCGCACCATCTTTTGCACTCCAACAGATAAATAGACTTTAAAATGCTCAAAGCCTTTGTCTTGTCTGTAGGAAATTGCCCTGTTTGTAAACAAAGAGGCAAAGCATTTTTTTACCGCTTCCATCAGGGAATGCTCGCCCCTTATGTTGAGGTAAGTTTCCTGCTGCCCTGCAAAGCTGGCATCTGGCAGATCCTCGGCAGTTGCGCTGCTTCTAACTGCAACATCAGTGTCAACGCCATATTGCCTGCATAGCCTTTTATAGGAATTGCATATATCTTTTTTTAATTCTTCTGGAAATTCCGCCTTTAAGATAATTTCACGGGCTTTTCTGCCTTTGTCTGATAAATTTTTAATATTTGAAGTGTCCAGGCCCTCAAGAGTTTTCTTAATTTCGTTTTTTATCCCTGCTTTTTCAAGAAAATGCTCATAAGCATTGGCGGTTATGGCAAATCCATTTGGAATCCTGACGCCTTTTTTTGTGAGATTCCTGTACATCTCGCCCAGGGAGGCATTTTTACCGCCTGCCAGAGGAACATCTTCAATAGACAATTCATTGAACCATAGAATAAACCTGCCTGACTTATTTGATTTATTTAGCACTCAAACACCTCTTTGAAAACCAATATGTTATTAAAACCAATATGTTATTAAAACCAATATATAATTTATAAATGCAAAGGTTTTGTCACTTGCGTTCCAAAGCCCTCTTGGAGAGGAATTCAAATAAATTTATAAACGTTTTTATTTTTTAGGCTTATGATGGCGCTTAACTGGCTTGATTGGCTTGCACCAAACTTTGTACCTTCACTCATAGCTTATTCTTTATCATTAATTGCTCTCTTTATCGGCTCGCTTACTGACTTAAAGACAAGGGAAGTGCCGGACTGGCTCAATTACGCTTTGATAATTTCAGGAGCCGCGCTAAATCTTTTGTTTTCAGTTATTTACTCAACTTACTCTTTTATAATAAGCAGCATGATAGGGCTGGCAGCATTCTTATGTATAGCCTATGCGATGTTTTATACAGGCCAGTGGGGAGGCGGCGACAGCAAAATGCTTATTGGACTAGGGGCTATGCTCGGCATAAGCGCAAGCTTTAAGCCGCAGTTCCTGCTTTTATTTTTTATTAATGTGCTGTTCGTAGGCGCGATTTACGGGCTGTTGTGGAGTGTGTTTTTGGCTTTTAAGAACAAGCAAAAATTTTACAGGGAGTTTGCCGGAGTATTATCAGAAAAAAAGGTTGTGAAGGTCAAAAAATTAATGCCAATTGTCATTGTGCTGCTTTTTATCCTTCTTTTTTTGGCTAATTTTATTGCCGCAAAAAAATTTTTTTCAATGAAAATCTTTTTGGCGATGTATCTGTCATTGGCATTCCTGCTCATTGCCACATTTTACTTATGGATTTTTGCCAAGGCTATCGAAAAATCATGCATGTACAGGCTTGTAGAGCCAGGCAAATTGACAGAAGGCGACTGGATTGTTAATGATGTGTATGCCGGGAAGCAGTATATCTGCGGCCCAAAAGATCTGGGCATAGGGAAAAGCCAGATAAGAAAGCTAACACAATTTTATAGGCAAAGAAAAGTTAATAAGATTCTTATAAAAGAAGGCATACCATTTGTGCCAAGCTTTTTGGCTGCATTTGTCATTACGCTGATCTTTGGCAGTCCAATGCTCCTGTTTGCAGGAATATGAACTATAATAAAATTATAGATAATAAATTTAAAGTCTTAAAAGAAAGGCAACTAAAAGACCTTGAGGATTCAAAAGAATTAATAGATGTCCTGCATTATGTCTTATTGCTCTGGGAGAAGGGAGAAAAAGATAAATTGTTAAAGAAGCTCTCCGAAGGATATGGCAACAGCGAGGCATTTTATAGAGTAGCTCAGGCTGTTTCGCAAACATTGCCTAATGAAAGCAAAGAAAAGAAATTATTGGACGGATTCTTGTCAGGAAAGGAAAAGATTAAAGAAGAAGTAAAGCATACCATTTCACAAGACAGGTTGAAGAGGTGGGTAGAATGAACAAACATGAGATATTAAATAAAATAAAGACTCATAAGGAAGATATCCGCAGATTTGATGCTAAGAGTATCGGATTATTTGGCTCGTTTGCAAAAGGCAGGCAGCATAAAAAAAGCGATATTGATATATTAGTTAAGTTTCAGAACAAGACATTTGATAATTATATGGATTTAAAGTTTTATTTGGAAAGGCTGTTAAAGAAAAAGGTAGACCTTGTTATTGAGGAAAACCTCAGGCCAGAACTTAGGGGTGTTAAAAATGAAGCAGAATATGTCAAAATCCCATGAAGTATACATAAATGACATTTTAAAAAGCATTGATAAGATAGAAAAATACAAGAACAACAAGACAAAAGACAGCTTTCTGAAAAGCGAATTAGAGGCTGA
>Ga0137796_10002161_pt1 | contig 10718 bp, 9 predicted proteins | sample OV2TP3_FD_97704 | JGI IMG/M metagenome (GOLD analysis project Ga0137796, IMG submission 97704)
TTTTTTTAGGTGGCGTCGCTCTTGGTAGATCGCCAGGATGAAGGAGAGAACAGCTAAGACGAGAAGAGTCCCCGATATGGGGCGGGTTAGGAACAGCCAGGGATTGGAATCAGTCATGATGGAGCGGATCAGATTGATCTCGATCTGGTCCCCCAAGATGACCCCCAGAACCATTGGCGCTAGGGGAAAGCCGGTCTTTACCATGAGGTAACCGAGGATGCCGAAGATGAGAAAGGTGTAGACGTTTTCCATAATGTTATTTAAAGCGTACGAACCTACCACACAAAAGACCAACACGATCGGAACGAGCGTGTGCAACGGGACCGTCACCACTCTGATAAAGAGGCGCAAGCAGCCTGCTTCTATCGCCACCGTAACCAAATGGGCGATGAAATAGGCCGCCAGCATCCCGTAGGCGACTTTGATGTTGGAGGTGACAAATAGGGGACCGGGTTGGATTCCATGAATGATCAGGGCGCCGAGCATAACTGCTGTCACCGCGTCTCCGGGGATTCCAAAGGCCATCATCGTGATCAGAGAGCCACCGATGTTGGCATTATTTGAGGACTCGCTGGCGATAATTCCGGCGGAGATCCCCGTGCCGAACTTCTCCGGGTGCTTGGAAAATTTCTTCGCCTGGTCGTAGGCCAGGATGTTGGCTGCTGACCCGCCCACGGCCGGGAGGACGCCGATCCAGAGCCCTACCAACGTGGACCAAATGAGGTTGAACGGCTGACTGAGAATGTCTTTCAGTACCTTGAGGTGAGAGACTGCAAGGTCAAATTTTGCGGTCTTTTGGACCTCCGCTCTCGATCCCCTCGTCTCTAGATCCTGCATGAGCTGGGAGAAAGCAAAGAGACCAATCAGAATTGGTAGGAAGGCAAAGCCAGTCTGAAGGAAATCAAGGCCGAAGGTAAATCGGGGGATCGACATGATTGGGTCAGTCCCAATCGTAGTGATAAGGAGGCCGAACGCGCCTGAGAGTAGGCCTTTGATAATGGAGCCTTCTGTCAGCGCACCCACAACGCTGAGTGTCAATACAAACAGGGAAAAATATTCCCACGGGCCGAATTTGAGGGCGAGCCTAGCGAGCTGGGTAGCCCCGATGACCAGAGGAACGCCGGCAAGAAGGCCGCCAAGAAGAGAGGCCCATATGCCAGTCCAAACCGCCCTTCCTGGCTCCCCCTTTTTGGCCATTGGGTAGCCATCGAAGGTCGTGGCGATCGCCGAAGGGGTTCCAGGAATGCCGAGAAGAGAAGCAGAGACTAGGCCCCCGGACTCACCTCCCACATATACGCCGATCATGGTGGCAATTCCCTGGAGCGGATCCATCCCGAAGGTGAAGGGGAGGACCAATATGACCGTCATCGTTATGGTTATTCCAGGAATGGCCCCGCCGATCAGGCCTGCAAGGATCCCAGCCGACATCGCGAGGAAGATCTTAGGCTCCAGGATTGAAGTTGCGGATTGAAGGATAAGCTCCAACATAGGGCGTCCTTGACTTAGGGAAGCCACGTGCCCCGGGGAAGGAAAACGTGGAGATACTTTTCAAAGACCGAATAGGTCACGACAGAGGTCCCGACCCCAATGAGAAGGGAGCCCGGCAAGCGGCGCAAGTGTGGCTCACCCAAAAGCCATTGAAGGCATGTAACAAAGAGGATTGTTGAGAGGAGATACCCTAGCTGAGGAAGGAACAGGACATACAGGCCAAAAACAAGGAACGTTAGGAAGGTGGGTCGATAGCTTCTCAGCCAGCTCTTGAACGCTATCCCTTCTTTTCTTCTTTCCCTTTTGCCTGCCAGGAGATCCTGGAGGACCAGGGCAAGGCTCAGAAGAGCCGTCACCAGGAAAAGAAAGCGCGGATAAAAGGCTGGACCGATAGGGACCAGCGGGTTGGCAGGGATTTTACCTAGATTCGTGTAAAGCCAGCCGGTAAAAATCAGGAGTCCAACACCGATCCAACCGTCCCGCCCCATGGTTTATTTTCGTTTCAAAATACCTACTGCCGCGGCTGCTTCCTTTGTCAGGACATCATCCTTTTTCAGGAACTCGGCATAAGCCTTCCTCCCCAGAAAGGTGACGTCAGTACCCTGCTTTCGCATCTCCGCAACGAAGGAAGGCTCCTTAGCTGCCTTACCGCACGCCTGTTCCAGCTTAGCCAGGGCTACTTCGGGAGTGCCCTTGGGGGCAAGCACGCCGCGGTTTTCGCCGTATACCACGTTGATTCCTTGTTCTCTGAGGGTGGGCACGTTTGGAACTAGCGGGTGGCGCTCCTCAGTCGCGATGCCGAGTAGCCTAAGCTCGCCTGCCCTGACTTTGTCCATCTGGGTCAGGTCTATACGCCCAAGCTCGATGTGGCCGCCTAAAAGGGCCGTCATTCGTGGCGCCGTCCCTTCGTAGCTAACGTACCTCCACTGTGCGCCGGTCTCCTTCTCGATAAAGGCCGCAAAGAAGTGCGTGGTGGAGCCCAGGGTGACTCCGAACGTGATCTGCCCCGGTCTTTTTTTGGCGTCAGAGATTAGGTCTGCCATGGAATTCCACTTGGTCTTGGCATTGGCTCCGACCAAATTGGGAGTGAAGACGACGCGGCATATGGGTTCAAAATCCCAGTAGTTGGTGTCGCCGATACCTGTATAGTAGGTGCCGTGGATGTAGTCGTGGACGGAGTAAATGGTATAGCCGTCGGGTGGAGACTTTTTGGCTTCGGCAGCCCCTCTCGTCCCCGAGGCGCCTGTAATGTTAGCGACCACCACCGGCTGGCCCAGGTGCTTTTCCAACGCGTTGGCAAAGATGCGTTTAATGACGTCGGTATCCCCACCGGCAGCCCAGGGGATGATCATCTTAATCGGCCGGTCTGGGTAAACAGCCTCGGAGGGGATAGGCTGTATAACAAGAGCCGCTAGGGCTATTCCTAAAACGGCCCATAGGTTGGCGAACGATTTTAGGGATTTCATAACCAAAACCTCCTTCTATCTATTTTTCTCTTCAGCCGACCCTACGACTACCACAACCAGTAAAAAAGACAAGGCGGCTCTGACGGCGTTTATACATAGCGCGAATTTTGTTGCAAGGCCAAGCGAACCCCTTTAAAATCCTCTTGCTCAAGAGTAAGGAGGGCTCTGTTATGGCTATCAGACTTTTTCAGTCCCAGACTTCCATGTTCTGCGAGAAAGTAAGGATTGTTTGTGCGTTAAAAAATGTTCCTTACGACATTGTCGATGCACGCAAAGACGACCGCAAGTCCCTGATCGAGTTTTCCGGTCAGAGAAAAGTCCCGGTGATGGACTACCATGGTCAGTGCATTATTGATTCCACCTTTATCTCCGCTTTGCTGGAGGAGAAATATCCTGAGAGCAGCATCTACCCCGACGGGTCATCTAATAAAGGGCTCTGCCTCATGTTGGAGGATTGGTCGGATGAGGTTTTGAATCAGGCGATTCGCCTGATGCGGCGGGCAGAAACCCCGGAGGCGCGCAAACAGGCGGAGATAGGGCTGGATGTCCATTTCCAGAGCCTCGAGCAGTTGTTCACCGGAAAGGAGTTCATCTTTGACCGCATGACCATAGCTGACATCGCCATCTTTACCCAGCTCCATTATCTCTACACGGTGGTGAAACGTGAGATCCCGGCAGAGTACAAAAACCTGCATGTATGGATGGACCTGATGTGTCAAACCTTGAAGCTGTCATCGCTCAACGACATCGCTGCGTGAAAGTGCCGACCTGCTCCTTCAGGCGGCACCTTGATTGACATCCTTGAGCGCTGGTATTTTGCGATGGATGAAGAAGGTGAGAGATCCGGTCCGAAGAGGAGAGCCACTGCTGGAGGTGGAAACGGATAAGGTCACTGTGGAGATCGAGGCCTCTGATTCTGGGGTGTTGGACGAGGTGCGGGCCAAAGAAGGGGAGGTTGTGGGTTTTAACTCCGTAGTCGCTGTTATCGAAAGGAAGGATTCGTAACGACGCCTTGCCTTAAAACTTTTCTTCTTTTTCTCTTTTTTTATTTTTCTGCCTTCGTTTCCGACACTACGTCCGGGGAACTCCCATTTGTCTCTCGGGAGCTTCACTGGACCGTAACTGATGAGAAGTTTGAGCTCGCCTTGGAGAGGCTGCGTGTCGGGGAGGCACAACGCCCCTCTCCCGTAGTTCTCAGCCACGGGGTCCTAGTCAACAGCCTCTTTTTAAACCTCGATGATGATCACAGTCTGGGCCGCTACCTGGCTAGGGAGGGCTTTGACGTGTGGAATCTCTCTTTTCGAGGTACCGGCCGGAGTCTTAACCCCCTCAAAGGCGGGCCCAAAACCTGGACTCTCGATGACATGATGGAGAGGGACATTTCCGCAGTGATTCGTTACATCCAGAAGGAAACTCGAAGGTCCGCGGTCCTCTGGGTGGGTTATGAAATGGGAGGGCTTATTCTCTACGGCTATCTGGAGAAGAAGGGTGCCTCAGGCCTGGTCGGTTTGGTAACCATCGCGGCCCCGGTCACCTTCACGCATCCTCAGCAGGAACCGGTCAAGAGGCTCCTTAGGCTAGACGAGAGTCCCACCTTAAAGAAGCTCTTTCTGTCCTTAAACACCCCTTTTCTCGGAAGGCTTCTGCTCCCGCTGGTGCCAAAGATGGAGAGCCTATTCTACAACCGAGAGAATATCGAAGACGAGATCAAAGAGAAACTATTAGAGAATGCCCTTGCAGACATCAACCCCGGGGTCTTGGAGCACCTTCTTCTGATGATCAGGCGAGGCGAGTTTGTTTCCGCAAAGGGCGATTTCAACTATCGGAGAAATCTCACTAGGGTCCGAATTCCTATTCTGTTGATCGGGGGAGAAAAGGATGCGCTGGCACCCCCGGAGACGATCAAGGGCGTGCATCGTGCGGTGGGCTCGGCGGATCGGAGTCTCAGGATTTTTGGCCCTCGCTCTAAGGATTCAGCGGCTTATGGACATATGGATTTGATCTTGGGCAAGAAGGCCAGGGGGGAAGTCTTTCCTGCGATCGGGAGATGGTTAAGAGAGAGAGGCGGGTGAGAGTGATGGCTCAGGATCGTTTCTCCCTTCTCCTCTACCGCGTTTGTCTGCTCGGCGGTCTCCTAGGTCTGACCGCTACGCTCTATTTCCTTGGCGGAGTGACCGGCCATATAGGAAATCCCCTCCTCAATGCGGCCAACGCCGTTGCCCTATTCTTAGGGACACTCTCTTTTCTCTATATTTTTTTTGTCTTACTGCCGGATAAGAGCCGGCTAGGATTTCTTCTCTGGCTCTTGATCCTGTCGGTCTTACTGGCTGAGGTGGTCCTGGGTCTCGTCCCTCCCGTAGCACGCGATGAGCTGATCCATCATCTAGCCATGCCCAAGCTCTATCTCCAGGCAGGCAGGATAAAAGAGATCCCCTTCGCCCTTCACTCCTATCATCCCATGCTCCTCGATATGCTCTATACGCCTTTTGTCAAGTGGGGATGGGATTCCATTCCGAAACTGATTCACGGCCTTTTCGGCTTTCTAACAGGGCTCTTGCTATACGCATATCTTGCTCACCGGCTTAACCCGATCTATGGCCTTCTAGGCTTTCTCTTTTTTGTCTCCATACCGGTCGTGCTTAAGCTCGGAAATCTGGCCTATGTGGATCTGGGGCTTACTTTCTACTCCACAGCCTCTCTGCTTTGTTTGCTCCTATGGGTTGAGGAGGTGGAGTCTAAGCAGTGGTTAATCCTTTCCGGTGTTTCAGCAGGCTTCGCGCTGGCTACCAAACCAAACGGGCTTCTAGTCTTTTTGCTCCTCTTTTTCCTCTTGGTGTTTATCCTAGAAAGGCTAGGCCAGGGGAAAACATTTACGACAAGCGGGTGGAGTGTTCTCTTTCTTTTCTTGGCCTTTATCCCTTTTAGCCCGTGGTTTTTTAAAAACTTGAGCCAGACCGGGAATCCCTTTTTCCCCTCTTTTGTAAGTCTTTTCGGCGGGGGAGGTGGGGGAGAACCGGAAGTTGGGATTTTAATCAGGCGTCAGCTTCTCTACGGTGAGAGTTGGTGGCAGATTGCGGCTTTACCGCTAAGGGTCTTCTTCTCCGGTCAGGATAACCACCCTCAATATTTTGACGGGGTCCTGAATCCTATTTTGATCCTCTTTCTCCCGTGGGGCTTTAAGGGAAAATGGCTCGCGGAGAAAAGATTCCTTTTTGCTTTCGCCCTATTGTATTTCCTCTTCTCCTTTTTCCTTGTGGATGTCCGGATCCGATATTTGCTCCCCATCGTGCCTCCGTTGGTGCTCCTTCTCGTTTACGGAATCCATAACCTCTACTTAAGATTAGCTCACCCTTCTTTGCTTTTTGCCGTAGTTCTCTTTCTCTTGGCAATGAACGGAGTCTATCTCTGGGGATATTTTCGGGAGGTCTCCCTTGGGGATTACCTGAGAGGAAGGGAGGACCGGGAGGCTTTTCTAGGTCGGATGCTCCCCGACTATCCGGCCATCCAATACATTAACCGAAGCCTCCCCTTAACGGCTAGGGTCTATCTTCTTTTTATGGGGAGAAGGGGGTATCATTATGAGCGCGATTATTTTTATGACGCCTATGATAACCCTTGGATTCTTCTCCGCATGATCCAAAGGGCTCAAACTGAAAGCGATATACAGCTCAAGCTCCGCGAGAGGGGTCTTACCCATCTGTTGGTTCGGGAGGACCTTCTAAAAAAATTCTTGCGCGGCAACCTGACCTTGGAACAGCACAGGATGTGGGATTCCTTTGCGGCGCGTTACCTCCAAGGAGTCTTTAGGGATCGAGGCTTTTCTCTTTATCAGATCGATGGCTGATCGCTGGGATATTTCTGTTCTCATACCGGTATACAATGAGGCCCAGAGCCTGGGACAGCTCCTGGACCGGATTCGATCTTTGGAGCTCCCTGGTGTGGAGACAATTGTGGTGGATGATGGCTCCAGCGATGGCAGCGGCGGGATCGCAGAGGAGAGGGGCGTCAGACTCATCCGCCATCCCTACAATATTGGCAATGGGGCTGCCATCAAGAGTGGGATCAGAGTCGCGCGCGGCAGGCTATTGGTCTTGATGGACGGAGACGGACAGCATCAACCTGAGGATATCCCTAAGCTCTTAGTCGAAGCGGGTCGCTACCATATGGTCGTGGGGGCACGGGCCAAAGGGTCGAGATTGAGGTTTCATCGCTATGTGGCCAACCTCATCTACAGTGCCTTCGCGTCCTACGTAACAAAATTTAAAGTCGAAGATCTGACCTCTGGCTTCCGCGTTCTATCTCGTAGGCACGCGCTCCGATTCATCGATCTCCTGCCCAATACCTTCTCTTACCCTTCCACTTTGACTTTGGCCTTTCTCCGCTCTGGGCTCACTGTGAAGTACGTCCCCATCCAGACCTATTATCGGAGCGGAGAAAGTAAGATCAGCCTCATTGCCGATGGCATCCGTTTTTTCTTGATCATCACCAAGATCGCCACCCTGTTCTCTCCGCTCCGCGTTTTCCTTCCCGTGAGCGCCTTTTTCTTTTTGACGGGCCTGGGCTGGTACCTTTACACCTACTTCACCCAGCATCGTTTTACCAACATGGCGGTTTTTCTCCTCACGACCGCCGCCGTCATCTTCATGATGGGTCTCGTATCCGAGCAGATCGCCCTTCTGAGGATGGAGCGGCGCTCGTGTGACTTGGGGCACGAACCGGACGACTAGGACACCTTCATAATTGCCGGATCATGCCTTTCTTCGACCCTATAGGGACCTTCATGGAGGCGCAGCGCAAGGGTCGCATCTTTCCCGTTCTACTGGCCTTCGTCTCCCTGACGGCCTCGGTTGTCTTGCTGGTCACAACACCGTGGGGCCTAGGGCTCAGTCCCGATTCCGCCGTCTATGTTGGCGCGGCGCGGAGTCTGATGGGCGGTCAAGGGATGGCGATGCCGGCGGACGGGGGACGATTCGCGCCCATCGCCCACTACCCCCCCTTGTTTCCGACTTTGCTTGCTGCGGCCGGGCTTGCGGGTGCGGACCTGGCAGAGGGCGCGAGGTGGCTCAACGCTCTCCTGTTCGGAGGGAATGTGACCCTGGCCGGCGTTCTCGTCCACGCTTGCACCCGCTCCTGGTGGTTTTCTCTCGCCAGTGCGTCCCTTATGGCCGTCTCGTCTCCTGTGATTCGAATTCACTCGTGGCTGTGGACGGAACCGCTGTTCGTTTTCTTTGCGCTGACCGGCATATTTTTCCTGGCCGGTCATCTGGAGCGGCCAAGCGCCACTTCCTTGTGCCTCGCGGCTTGGGCGACGGCGATGGCCTTTCTCGCTCGATATGCGGGCTTGGCGCTCGTGGCGACTGGAGCGGTCGGGCTTCTCCTGCAGAGCAAACAGGGATGGCGCGACAGGTCGAAAGCCACAACCCTTTTTCTGGCGATCGCTTGTTTGCCCATGATCCTCTGGCTCATCAGAAACATGGCCGCCGTAGGCAGCGCGACGAATAGGGTGCTCACCTTCCATCCGCCGACCGTGGAGCATCTCAAGTCTGCGGCCGATACCCTGTCGACATGGTGCCTACCTGCAGGGGGTTTCCCCGAGGTGGCCCTGCTGGCATTGGGGACTGTGCTCGGCTTGTGTTTGGCACGCTTGGTAGGGGCGGCGAGGCGCGCGGTCGATGCCCGGCCGCTGTCGAGCCTCTCCTGCGTCCTCTCCGCTTTTATTTTGAGCTACGTTTCCCTGATCCTGGCGTCGTTAACCTTCTTGGATGCCCAGATCCCCCTGAACGACCGAATCCTTTCTCCAGCTTACATAGGAGGCTTAATCCTCGCGTCCTGTCTTTGGGGGAGGCTCGCGGGCTCGGGCCGGATCGGCCGTACGGGTCGCGGTGCGGGGATGGTTCTCTGGGCCGTCCTTTTTGTTTTGCATTCCCACAACGCCGTCTCTTGGTTTGGGCGTCTTTACGACGGCGGCCTTGGCTACAGTAGCATAGCATGGAGGGATTCAGGGCTGGTGCGTTACGTCAACGCATCGGATGACCGGACGCCGATCTTCACGAATGCCCCGGACGCGATCTATGCCCTCATGGGGAGACCTGCCTACATGATTCCCAGGAAAATGGATCCCAGCACAAAAACGCTCAATGGCAGGTACCTGCAGGAGCTTGAGCGTATGGGAAGGAGGCTCAAGGAAGAGCGCGGGAGGCTCGTCTATTTCGATCAAGTACACTGGCGCTGGTATCTGCCCTCCGCTCAGGAATTGGCGGAAGAGCTTGGGCTCGACGCCGTGATACGATTTAGCGACGGGGTCGTCTATCAGCCGCGCGGTGTTCCATGATTCATATTTTTGTCGGCACGAAAGCCCAGTTGATTAAGATGGCACCGATCATGCAGGAGCTGGACCGCCGCGTCGTAGCCTACAACTTTATCGACTCCGGGCAGCACGCGGGTCTGATGCGCGATTTGCTGGACGAGTTTGAGCTGCGCGCACCCGATGTTTGCCTGCGCGCACAGCCGACGAGTATCGCGACTCTTGGACAGGCGCTCCTGTGGGCTACTAGACATCTCGGTCGCGCCTCCTTAAGACGAGGGCGTGTTTTTCAAGAGGTCTTTTCGGGCGAACGGGGGGTGTGCCTCATCCATGGGGACACGCTGACCACGCTCGTGTCTTTGGTGTGCGCCAAGCGCTGCGGGATCAAGGTCGCTCACGTAGAGGCGGGGTTGCGGAGCCGCCACTGGCTGGATCCCTTCCCCGAGGAGATCATCCGTTCGATCGCCATGTGGGGCAGCGATCTTTTGTTCGCGCCGTCCGACTGGGCGGCTGAGAACCTGCAAAAGATGGGCTACGGTGCTAAAACGGTCGCAGTCGGCGGCAACACCGTGATGGATGCCATCCGCTTCGCTCGCCAGAGCGGCCCGGCGTGTTCGTGGGGGCGTGGTCAATACGCCGTGGCGAGCATTCATAGAGTGGAGACGATCTATTCGCCTCGACGTCTTGTGCTTGTGACCCGGATCGTCGAGCGTATCGCGCGCGAGTTTGAGATGGTGTTTGTCACCCACGAGCCGACAGGCCGCCAACTGCGGCGCTTGGGCCTTGCAGATCGACTCTCAAAGATGGACGGGGTACGGGTGGTCCCCTTACAGCCGTACCTGAGCTTTTTGAATCTGCTCGCCGGCGCCGAGTTCGTCGTTGCCGACGGCGGGAGTATTCAGGAGGAGTGTTATTATCTGGGCGTGCCCTGTCTCATCCTGAGGAAAGAGACAGAGCGGATGGAGGGGTTGGGTGAAAATGCCGTTTTGTGTGGCTTCGCGGAGTCTGAGATCGAGAGATTTTTGGCTACCTACTCCGCCCTGCGGCGCCGACCGATCGCAGACATGGCGAGCCCATCGCGGACGATTGTGGAGCACCTCCTGAGGTGGGCTTGAGGCGCACGCGCGAAGCGGGTGGTGGATTGTCCCAAGTTCAACGGGTCCGCTACCTCCGGTAAGTATTATGTGGTAAAAATCGAACCCTATGGCGAATCGTTTTCGTTCCTAGGTTACATCTGTCTCAGCGACCATGTCGCTGTGCTAACTCCCTTGAGCATTTTGTGATAATTTAAAACAAGGTCGGGGGATGTCGTCATTTTATGAAGAGCATGCAAGAGGAAGGTCTCCGACTGATTCAGGAGGCGGAAGGGATGCTTAGGCGTGATGCACAAGCGCCTTCAGCGAAAAAGACTTTAACATGGTTGTGCGGCGGGTGCAGGGCATAGCCACGGCTGGATGTGT
>Ga0137796_10002164_pt1 | contig 10710 bp, 9 predicted proteins | sample OV2TP3_FD_97704 | JGI IMG/M metagenome (GOLD analysis project Ga0137796, IMG submission 97704)
AGGCCGAGGGGTGGGAGATCGCCTGGCGGGTCCACAACACCGGCCAGGCCGTGGTCAAGGTGGGGGGCGAGGACGAGTGCGTCCGGGCCGCCGGTATCCTGGCCGAGATCGGCCTGCGGGTCAGCGTGGTCCAGTCCTAGCGCCCGCCCCGCCGCCCCGTCCCGACCGCCTCACTGCCGGTGGGTGACCGTGACGGCCCTGGCCTCGGATCCCTTCTCCCCTCCCCGGGGGGCCGTCCGAGGGGGCGGAGCCCCCCTCCGAGTGTTAGCCGAGCCGATCCGGGCGCCAGCCGAGGCCGAGGTTCACGATCCGCTGCAGGAGGGCCGCGTAGGAGACCCCCGCCCGCTCCGCGGACTCGGCGAAGTCGTCGCCGTAGGCGATCTCCGGGTTCGGGTTCGCCTCCAGGACGAAGACATTCCCGTCGGCGTCGAGCCGGAGGTCGAGCCGGGCGTAGCCGGAGAGCTCGAGGCTGCGATAGACGCGCTTGGCCAGGGCCTGGATCCGCTCCGTCAGCTCCTCGGGCAGCCCCTTGGCCGGCCCGGAGCCGATCCCGTACTTGGCGCGGTACTTGTGGCTCCACTTGACGCGGGCGGTGGCGATCCGGTGCTCGTCCTCCGGCATCCTGGCGAAGTAGAGCTCCCAGACCGGGAAGACCTGGAGGCGCGTGTTCCCCAGGACCCCCACGTAGAGCTCGCGCCCCTCGATGTACTGCTCCACGATGGCGTCGGTCCCCACGTGCCCGTGGACGAACGCCACGCGCTCCCGGAGCTTGGCCTCGTCGTCCACGATGGAGGCCTTGGAGATCCCCAGGGAGGCCTCCTGGGAGACGGACTTGACGATGGCGGGGAAGCTCATCCGCTTCGGGAACTTGACCCGGCGGCCGACGGGGAAGACGACGAACTGGGGCGCGGGGATCCGGTGGTAGGAGAAGATCTTCTTGGACAGCCCCTTGTGCCGGCCGAGCATCAGCCCCCAGGGGTTGCAACCGGTGTACGGCACCCGCAGCAGCTCGAGGTAGGAGACCACGTTCTGGTCGTAGACGGCGACGCCGTCGAACTCCTCCAGCAGGTTGAAGGCGATGTGGGGCTTCCACTCCTCGATGGCCGTGCGGATGACGTCCAGGTCGCTCCGGACGCCCAGGGGCCGCACCTCGTGCCCCATTTCCTTGAGCGTGGTGACGACGTCGTACTCCGTCTTCCACGCCACCGTGGCCAGATCGACGTCGCCCGGATTCTCCGGCGGGACCAGGTCCTCGTGCATCAGGACCAGCACGCGGAGCTTCTTCATAGCGCCACCCGATGGCGCCCGCTGTGGAGGTAGTTCATGGTCTGCACGGTCAGGAGCACCGTGAAGTCCAGCTTCACCTGGTCCTCGGGCGAGGCCAGCCGGAGGCTCAGCTCCCGGCAGCGGTCGATCATGTCCTCGAAGACGCGGTCGATGGTGTACTGGTACTCCCCGGTCCAGCTCGCCACCTTGCGCCGGACCTCCTTGCGGATCCGGTTCAGGAAGCCGGCGGCCGTCGGGTTGCCCCGATGCTCCGGGGCGTCGGAGAAGAGCCGCCGGAGGTCCCGGTCGTAGAACTCCGGGTACTCGAGGCCGTAGTGCTGCCGCCGCTGCTTGTAGTGCTTGCGGAGGGTCTTGCGCAGGCGGTGGAGGGGATCGACGCGCGCCCGCGAGTTGACCGGCGGCTTTTTGTCGGCGATCTCGCGCATCAGCTCGTCCATGTACTCCAGCTTCTTCAGGGCCGGCCAGCCCACGTAGCGCTCCCGCCACATGGAGTCCGGGTCGAGCCAGACCGCGAAGGTCTCGGCGAAGTCCTCGTCGGGGTGGCTCTGGGCGTACCAGAAGTCGAGGTGGAGGACGTAGCTCCGGCTGTAGGGCTTGGGCGTGTAGTGCTCGGGGTAGGGCAGGGACGACTTCCCGAAGAGCCGCTGCCGGCGGCGGCGGCGGGAGAGGCGGTAGGCGTGGTCGATGGCGTGCCCGGCTTCGTGCCGGATGATCCGCATGCACTCTTCGGGGTCCTCCCCCTCGGCCTCGAACATCTGGTCCCGCTCCAGCCGCGTCAGGCGCGGATGGGCCAGGTAGAACGGCAGGGCGATCCCGGAGACCTCGTCGGGGGTGAACCAGTCGTCCGAGAGCCAGACGTGCGGCCGGAAGCGGAGGTTCCGGGCCTCCAGCTCCCGGTAGAGCTGCTGGACCCGCTCCTCGAGCAGGCTCCCCTCGATCCGCACATCGAGGTCCGCGAGCCGGAGATCGAGGAGCTTCTCGTCCGGCCAGCTCGCCCACTCGGGCTCCGGACGGGCCTCGGCCTCCGGCGGCGAGGCGTCCTCCTTCTCCCCTGGCGCGCTCATCCCTCCTCAGTGTAGCGCAGGGTCGCGCCGAGGCCCGAGGATTTCCGTGAAAGTCGTGTCCCGGGATTCCTGGGGCGCCGAGCGACAGCGCCCCCTCCACCCAGGGCTAGCCTGACCCCGGGGCGGCGAGGAGGCGGGCGGCGGCGGTTTCGGCGGAGTGGACGGTGTCGGCGAGGCCGACGCCGCGGTAGGCGCTCCCGGCCAGGGCGAGGCCGGGGTGATGCGCGATCCGCTCTTCGATCCGCGCCACCAGCTCCTGGTGGCCGACCCGGTACTGTGGCATCGCGGCCGGGTGGCGGTGGACGCGGACCAGCTCGGGCGGCCCGGTGATCCCGAGCAGGGCGGCCAGCTCGGCCTCGGCGGTGGCGGCGAGCGCCTCGTCGTCGAGCGCGAGCACCCCCTCCTGGAGCGCCCCGCCGAGGAAGACGCGGAGGAGGACGTGCCCCTCGGGCGCCCGGCCGGGGTACTTCACGCTCGAGAAGGTGCAGGCGATGAGCGGGCGCCGCTCGCCCCGCGGCACGACGAAGCCGAAGCCGTCGAGCGGGTGGGCGATCGCCTCCTGCCGGTAGCCGAGCGTCACGGTGGCCGAGGAGGCGTAGGGGATCCGGGTGAGATCACGGGCCAGCACGGGGTCGAGGTCGGCCACGAGCCGGGCGGCCGCGGGCGCCTCCGTTGCCAGGATCACCCCGTCGGCCTCGAGCGTGCCGCCGTCGGCCAGCTGCACCCGCCACCCCGGTGGCCGCTCCCCACGCGCGAGGACCGCGACCGGGCTCTTGAGCTTCACGGCGTCCGCGAGTCGACCCGCCAGCGCGTCCACCAGCTCCCCCATCCCGCCCGCGAGGCTCGCGAAGAGGCCGTACCTCACCCCGCTCGCCCCGGCCGCCTCCCGCCGCGCCGCCTCGGCGCGGAGGCCGAGGATCAGGCTCCGGTGGCGCCGCTCCAGCTCCAGGAAGCGCGGCATCGTCGCCGCCAGGCTCAGGCTCTCGGGGTCGGCGGTGTAGATCCCGGCGACCAGCGGCTGGGCGACGCGCTCGAGCGCCTCCCGGCCGAGGCGGCGCCTGACGAAGCCGGCCAGGCTCTCGTCCGCGGCCTCCTTCCCCCGCGGCAGGACCAGATCGAGCGCCATCCTGAGCTTCCCCGGCCAGGAGAAGAGCCGGGAGCCGAGAAGCGGCCGGAGCCGCGTCGGGGCGAGGAGGAGGAACCCTTCGGGGAGCGGGTGGAGCCGGCCCCGGTGGACGACGAAGACCCGCCGCGAGCCCTCGCGCGTCCCGATCAGCCGGTCGCCGAGGCCGAGGCGCTCGACGAGGCCGAGCCCCCAGGGCTTGTCGGCGAGAAAGGAGTCGGGCCCGGCCTCGAGGAGGAAGCCGCCGGCCTGCTCGGTGGCGATCGTCCCCCCGAGGCGGTCGCGCGCCTCGAGGAGCGTGAGCGCCAGCCCGAGCCCCCGCTCCCGGGCCAGCTCGGTCAGCCGATGGGCCGCGCCGAGCCCGGCGATCCCGCCGCCGACGACGATCAGCCGCGCCAGGGCCGCGCTCCCTCGGCGGGGATCGGGGCGCTCACCCCCGGACCGCCTCCCGGACGAGGTCGGCGAGCAGGGCGATGAAGGCCGGATGGTCGTTCACCGCGGGCGCCCGGTGGAAGCCGACCCTGGCCGCCCCGGCGACCGCCCGGGCCTCCACGTCGAGGTCGTAGAGGATCTCGACGTGCTCCACCACGAAGCCGACCGGCACGACGACGAGGTCCTCGGCCCCGTCGCGGGCGAGGGCCCGGATCGCCTCGCCGATTTCGGGCTCGAGCCAGGGCTCCCCAGGCCGGCCGCTCCGGCTCTGATAGGCGACCGACCAGGCCGACCGGCCGAGGCGCTCGGCGGTGAGCCGCGCGGAGGCGGCGAGCTGGGCGACGTAGGGAGAGGCCTCGGCCATCGCCCGCGGCACGCTGTGGGCGGTGAAGACCAGCCTCGCCCGCTCCCGCCGCCCGGGCGGGATGAGGGCGAGGGTCTCCTCGACCCGGGCGGCCACGGCCTCGATGAAGCGGGGGTGAGCGAACCAGGGCAGGGCGTACTCGACCTCGGGCGCCCCCGCGCCGAGCCGCGCCCGCGCCTCGGCGACCGCGGCCTGGTAGCGCTCCCAGGAGGCCTCGGTCTGGTGCGGGGCGAGGATGATCCCGAGCGCCCGCCGGACCCCGCCCTCCGCCATCCGCGCGAGCGCCTCGTCGAGGAACGGCGTCCAGTGCCGCATCCCCACATGCACCGGAAGGCTCGGCCCTTCCCGCTCCAGGACGGCCCCGAGCGCCCGGGCCTGGCGGACGGTCAGCTCGGTCAGGGGCGAGCGCCCCCCGATCGCCTCGTAGTGCCGGGCGACCGCCTCGGCCCGCCCCGGCGGGACCGGGCGGCCGGCGAGGACGCGGGCCAGGAACGGGCGGATCTCCTCGGGCCGGGTGGGGCCCCCGAAGGCGATCAGGAGAACGGCGTCGAGACGCCCCCCCATCAGCGCCGGGAGAGCTCGTGGACCGCCTCCACCAGGGCGATCACGTGCTCGACCGGGGTCTCGGGGAGGACCCCGTGGCCGAGGTTGAAGATGTGCCCGGGCCGGCCCGCGGCCCGCTCCAGGATCGCCCGGGCCTGCCGCCGGATCTCGGCCGGCGGCGCCAGGAGGGCCGCCGGGTCGAGGTTCCCCTGCACCCCCACCCCGGGGCCGAGCCGGGCCCACGCCTCGCCGAGGTCCACGCGCCAGTCCAGGCCGATGACGTCCCCGCCCGCCTCGCGCATCAGCTCGAGCAGCCCCGCGGTCCCGGTGCCGAAGTGGATGACCGGCACCCCGGGCGCGAGGCCCTGGATCACCGCGCGGGTGTGCGGGAGCACGAGCTCCCGGTAGGCCGCCGGGGCCAGGCACCCGACCCAGGTGTCGAAGAGCTGGACGACCTCGACGCCCGCCGCGATCTGCCCGTTCAGGTAGCGCGCGGTGAGCCGGGCGAGCTTGTCGAGCAGGGCGTGCCAGGCCCCGGGCTCGCCGTGCATGAGGCGCTTGGCGCGGAGCCAGTCGCGCGAGCCCCCGCCCTCGATGAGGTAGGCGGCCAGGGTGAAGGGGGCGCCGGCGAAGCCGATGAGCGGGACCTTCCCGTCGAGCGCGGCCCGGGCCCGCTTCGCGGTCTCGAAGACGAAGGGGACCGCCTCCTCGGGGAGGACCTCCGGCAGGCGCGCCACGTCCTCGGCGGTCCGCACCGGGCGCTGGATCACCGGGCCGTCGCCCCGGCTGTACTCGAGCCCCACCCCCATCGGCTCGAGGACGAGGAGGATGTCGGCGAAGAGGATCGCCGCGTCCACCCCGAGCCGCTCGACCGCCGTCACGGTGACCTGGGCCGCGGCGTCGGGATCCTTGCAGAGCTCGAGGAAGCCGCGCCGCGCGCGGAGGGCGCGGTACTCCGGCAGGTACCGCCCGGCCTGCCGCATGAGCCAGACCGGGGTGAACGCGGCCGGCTCGCGCCGGCAGGCCCTGAGGAACGGATGCATCAGCTCCCCCTCGCCCCGCCCCGCTCGCCCGGCCGGCGGCAGGACAAGGTGAGGGTACCGGCGGCGGGGTGGGGAGTCAAGGGAAGGCCCGACCGGCCGGGAGACCCGTCCGTCCGCCCTCCGGCGAACGGCCCCCGCGGGGGCACGGCTGAGAGGGCGATAGGGGGGCGGAGCCCTCCGCGTCCCCTAAGGCCGGACGGGAGGGACGCGATCGGGGAGCTCGCGGGCGACCCGGATCTCGAAGTCCACCGGGGTCGTGCAGAAGCGGAGCGCGGTCTCGTAGGTGATCAGGCCGTCCCGGAAGAGGGTGAAGATGCACTGGTCGAAGGTCTGCATCCCGTAGACCTCCTGGCCCTGGGCGATGAACTCGGTGATCTGAGGGGTCCTGAGCGGGTCCTCGATGCAGCGCTGGATCGTCATCGTCGCCACCATGACCTCGCAGGCGGGGATCCGGCCGGCGCCGTCGGCCCGGGGCATCAGGCGGAGTGAGACCACCCCTCGGAGGACCTGGGCGAGCTGGTAGCGGATCTGCCGTTCGTGGTGCGGCGGGAACTGGGCGATGATCCGGTTGACGGCCTCGGCCGCGTTCAGGGTGTGGAGCGTGGAGAGGACCAGGTGCCCGGTCTCGGCCAGGGCCAGCACGGTGGTGACGGTCTCGAGATCCCGCATCTCGCCCACCATGATGACGTTGGGGTCGAGCCGGAAGGAGAGGCGCAGGGCCTCGGGAAAGGAGGCGGTGTCGGACCCCACCTCCCGCTGGGTGATGAGGGCGCGATGGTCCTCGAAGAGGAACTCGATGGGGTCCTCGATGGTCAGGATGTGGCAGTGCCGGGCGCGGGCGATGTGGTTGATCATGGCGGCCAGGGTCGTGGACTTGCCGCTCCCGGCCGGGCCGGTGACCAGGATGAGCCCGCGCTCCTCCAGTGCCAGGCGCTCGACCACGGGCGGGAGGTTGAGGCGATCGAGGACCGGCGGGAGCAAGGGGATCGCCCGGAAGGCGAGCCCGGTCTCCCCCTGGGCCTGGAAGACGCTGGCCCGGAAGCGGCCGAGGTCGGCGTGCATGTAGGGGAAGTCCACGCCCCCGTCGCGCTCGAACCGGGCCGCCAGGGAGGGGTTGAGGAGCCCCCGCGCCGCCCGGTCGATCTCCTCGGGCTCGATAGCGGGCGCGTTGTCGAGGACCTGAAGCTCCCCGTGGACCCGGATGACCGGCGGCTTGCCCGGGCGGAGGTGGACGTCGGTGGCCCCGGCCTTCAGGCCACCCCGGAGGATCTCATCGAGATTCACGGCTCGCGCGGCCTCCTGGAACGAGCGCCCACCGCACCGGGCTCGGCGGGGCAGGACGCGAGCGCCAGCGTACCACCGCGCCCCGGTGCTGACAACGGCAAACCCGGCCGGCCGGGAGCCGCCCCGACCAGGGATGCGCTAACTCTGCGAAAACAGTGGGAAATCATCTCACGGGATCATCCGCCCCTACCCGAGGAGGGCCAGCCCCCGGGCGACCGCCCAGGCGAGGAGCCCGCAGACGGGGAAGGTCAGGATCCAGGCGATGACGATCTGGCGCCCCACGCCCCAGCGGACGGCCGAGAAGCGGTGGGTGCTGCCGACCCCCATGATCGAGGTGTTGATCGTGTGGGTGGTGGAGAGCGGGATCCCCAGGCGCGAGGCCAGCTCGATGGCGCTGGCCGCAGCCGTCTCCGCGGAGAAGCCCCGGACAGGGTCGAGCTTCGTGAGCCGGAGCCCCATGGTCTTCACGATCCGCCACCCCCCGATCGCGGTCCCCACCCCCATGGTGAGGCCGCAGATCAGGATGACCCAGAGGGGGACGCGGAACTCCGGGAGGAGGCCGCCCAGGACCAGGGTCAGGGTGAAGACCCCGATGAACTTCTGCCCGTCGTTCGAGCCGTGGCTGAAGGCCATGAAGGCCGCCGAGAAGATCTGGAGGCGGCCGAAGAGGCGGCGGATCGTGCCCGGGCGGCCCTCCCAGAAGATCCGGAAGATGGCCGCCGTGAGGAACAGCCCCCCGAAGAAGCCCAGGAAGGTGGAGAAGCCCAGGCCGATGAGGACCTTCTGCCATCCCTCCCAGAGCAGGACCTCGGGCCCCGCCGTGGCCAGCGCCGCCCCGGAGAGCCCGGCGACGAGGGCGTGGCTCTCGCTGGTCGGGAGCCCGTAGTACCAGGCCAGGGTGCTCCAGGCCACGATGGCGAGCATCGCCGCGGCCACGGTGGCGAGGTTGATGATGCCGGCGTCCACGATCCCCTTGCCGACGGTGGCGGCGACGGCGGTCCCCGACATGGCGCCGAGGACGTTGAGGACGCTGGCCATCGCCACGGCCTGGTAGGGGGTGAGGACGCGCGTGGAGACCACCGTGGCGATGGCGTTGGGCGCGTCGGTCCAGCCGTTGACGAACTCGGCGGCGAGGACCAGGAGGAGGACGATCCAGAGCGGGGAGAGCAGGAAGGGCTCCATCAGCGCGCCACGGGGATCGGGTCCATCGGGAGGTGACCGGGGGAAGGCCTCGCGGGCATCGCCCGATCAGTATAGCAGCGAAGGGCCACGCCGGCGCCGAGGGGCCCGCTCAGCCGCGGAGGGGGAGCCGCCCCTTGAGCCGCCCGGGCGTCTCGCCCTCGAGCGCCCGCGGGAACTCCCAGAACGGCACCGCCTCCCAGGGGCCCTGGTAGTGCGGGGCGCGGTACCACACCGGGTCCCGGTAGAGGTAGTAGCGGCCGCCCAGGAAGAAGACCTCGGGCTGGACGCCGGTGAGCCAGTAGATCCTGGGCTCGCCCGGCAGGAGATAGAAGCGGACCGGCGCGACCACCACCGTGGTCGGCGGGCGCTCGGGGGGCACGAGGGCGCACCCGGCGAGGAGGAGCGCCAGGCCGAGGGCGGGGCGGAGGCGCATGCTCACACCACCTCGAAGGCCGCGGCGGCCCGCCGGGCGCGCCAGAGCGGCCCCGCCGCGACCAGGAGCGAGAGGCCGGCCACGGCCGCCACCCACCCCAGCGGGCGCTCCCCCCCGAGGAGCCCGAGGAAGAACCGGTAGCCGAGCCACCCCACGAGCCCCACGTAGCCGAGGCAGAGGGCGCTGGTGAGGAGCCCGCCGGCGTTGGTGGCCAGGGCCTCGGCGTTCTCCTCCCGGAAGTTCGGCCAGAGGGTGCCCAGGGCGAGGGCCACCGAGACCACGGTCAGGGTCATCAGGAAGAGCAGGAGGCTCCACCAGGCGAACCCGTGGAGCCCGACGCCGAGTCGGAGGAGCCCGATCAGGGAGAGGACCTCCATGACGCCGAAGAGGCCCAGGGTGTAAAGGGTGAGCTTGGCGAGGAGCAGGTGGGCGAACGAGAGCGGGCTCGAGAAGACGACCCAGGCCATCCGCCCCTCGAGGCTGATGGCGGGGAAGACGAACCGGAGGGCGAAGGTGGTGAGGAAGTACCCGGTAGCCACCAGGGTGAAGGCCACGAGCCGGGCCACGACTTCCTCGGCCGACTGGATCTCCCGGGTGGGGATCCGGAAGAGGAAGACCGTGTAGAGGACCAGGAGGAAGGCGAGGAAGAGACCCCGCCCGATCTCCTGGGGGTTCCGGACGAAGCCGAGCAGGTCCTTCTCGAGCAGGGCCCCGACCGGCCCACGGAGGAGGACCGGGAAGACCGCCCGCCCGCGCGGCGTGGCGACCTCCCCCTCCGGACGCGCGACCAGGACCCCCTCCGCCGCCTCCCGGATCGCCCGCGTGAAGAGGGCCCGACCCGGCCAGGCCGCCAGGAGGCAGGCCCCCAGCACGAGGCCGAGGGAGGCGGTCAGGGCGCCGGGGAGGCGGTGGGCGAGCCCCCCGGTGGCCATCCCGAAGAGCGCGCTGGCGAAGGGGTGGCTCGGCCAGTAGGTGAACTTCGCCTCGAGGAAGTACACGGCGGCCGGCGCCCCGTTCAGGCTCCCGGGCTGGAACAGGGCGTAGAGGTCGGCCTGGGTGGGGATGACGAAGCGGCCGAGCAGGGCTACGGCCAGGGCCAGGAGCCCGCCGCCCACGACGGCGATCCCGGCGCGCGAGCGGAAGTGACCCAGGGCGGCCGCCGTGGCGGCCGTGAGCAGGGTCCCGAGGGCGGCCGTGAAGAGGACGAAGCCGGCGAGGAGCCCGAGTCCGGCCAGGTAGAACCCGGCCCGCCGCTCCCAGACGCTCCCGAGGGCCAGCAGGGCCGGCAGGGCGAGGATCCCGAACGACCAGGAGGTGAGGAGGGCCGTCTCCACGGCGCGGAGGAGGAAGAGCGCCCGCAGGGGGAGCGGGGTCGTCAGGAGGAGCCGGTTCTCCCGGGCCCGGAAGAAGACCGCCGAGCCCGTGACCACGAAGCTCACCACCGCGAGGACGAAGACCAGGGCGAGGAAGCCCTCGAGGGCGTAGAGGGTGAGGGCCGGCGCGGCGACCGGGAACTGGAGGACCGCCCGGAAGGCGCGGACGAAGAAGAGGTACTCCCCGGTCACCACCAGGCCCAAGAGGAGCGCGAAGGCGCCCGCCACCACCAGCTTGGCGACCTCGCGCTCGCGCACGAACGCGCTGGCCGCGCGGGCCCGCCAGGCCAGGAGCCGGAGGACCAGCCTCATCCGCGCCCCGCGACGTGGAGGTAGAGGGCCTCGAGGGAGACGGCCGGCAGGCCCGCGATCCGGCGCAGGGTCTCGAGGTCGCCCTCCTGGACCAAGCGCCCGGCCTTGAGGAGGCCCACCCGGTGGCAGACCGACTCGGCGAAGGCCAGGGTGTGGGTGGAGAGCAGGACCGCCCCCCCGTCCCGGGCGAAGGCCAGGAGGAGCTCGCGGGTCTTGATGGCGCTCTCCGGGTCCAGGCCCACGATCGGCTCGTCGATCACCAGGACCCGG
>Ga0137796_10002166_pt1 | contig 10708 bp, 13 predicted proteins | sample OV2TP3_FD_97704 | JGI IMG/M metagenome (GOLD analysis project Ga0137796, IMG submission 97704)
GTCACCTGAGGCAAGAGCCGGATGCGGTAGTGCCGCACGTCCGGATCCGTGGAGGGGGTTACGGGTAACCGTCATCTCTACTCCGACTATCCCTCAGCGGAGCTCCTCCAGCCGGCCATCCTTGATGTGCACGATCCGGTCGGCCAGCTGCGCCAGCGGCTCGGCGTGGGTGACGACGAGGACCGTCCGCTGCCGCGCCACCTCCTTGAGCAGCTCGTAGATCCTCTGCCCGGTCTCGGTGTCCAGATTGCCCGTCGGCTCGTCGGCCAGGACGAGAGGCGGGTCGTTGGCGAGGGCCCGGGCAATCGCCACCCGCTGCTGTTCGCCCCCGCTCAGCTCGGCCGGCCGATGGGTGACGCGGTGGCCGAGGCCCACCTGCTCGAGGAGGCGCCGCCCCTGCGCCTGCCGCTCGGCCTTTCCCACCTTGTTGAACTCCATCGGGAGCGTGACGTTTTCCAGCGCGCTGAGGTTGGGAATCAGGTTGAAGGTCTGGAAGACGAAGCCGACGGTCTGGCGGCGGAACCGCGTGAGCGCGCTCGACGGGAGCGCGTTCAGGGCCCGTCCCGCGACGACCACCTCTCCCCGGGTCGGGCGGTCCATCGCCCCGACCAGGTGGAGCAGCGTGGACTTGCCGCTCCCGCTCGGACCCACGATCGCGACCATCCCCGTCCCGTCGACGCGCAGGTCGATCCCGTCGAGGGCCTTCACGGTCTCGGCGCCTCGTCGATAGTACTTGGCGACGTCTGTGAGCGAGACCACCCCGTTGGTGCTACTCATGCCTCATGGCCTCCACCGGCGACAGCCGCGTGACCTGCCAGGCCCCGTAGCCACTCCCCACCGCAGCCACGACGGCGCCAATCAACAGGACCAGGCCAATCGTCGAAGGGCCAATCCCCGAACTGACGCCCCCCAGGCTCTCGAACAGGGTGTCCTTGTATTGCGCGGGCAGGAACGGGCCCATGCTCAGGCCGAACAGGCGGCCAGCGACGGCGCCGCCGGCCGCTCGGAAGAGCGCCATGCCGAACACCCCGCCGACGAGGCTCAGGGCGGTGGCCTCCGCCAGGAACTGGACCACGATGCCGCCGTCGGAGCCTCCGATCGCCTTCAGGGTCCCGATCTCTCGGGCGCGCTCGCGCACCGTGACGAGCATGACGAAGAAGACCACGACCACCATCAGCGCGACGGCGGAGAGGCTCACCGTCCCGGCGATGCGATCGACCGTCCGGGTCGTCGTGCTCGCAAAGGTGGCCGCGGCCTTGGGGGCGATGACGTCGGCCACGTCGCCGAGCGTCTCCCGGATCTTCCGCTCCACGACCGCCACGCTGTCCACGGAGTCCGCCGTCACGAACAGCCAGGAGAACCCCGTGTCCACCCCGTAGATGCGGCGGAAGGTCTCCATCGGCATGAAGAGCTGCTGGTCACCGAAGACGTACCCGCTCGCGTAGATCCCGATGATCTTGAGCTCCCGCCTCGGCCGGTCCAGGGGAAAGATGACGGCGTGGGTGCGCGTCAGATCGACGACGAAGGTGGCGGGGAGCTGGTGGGCGGTGATCCCCGCCCACCGGGCGTACGCGTGCCCCATCACGGCCACGTCCTGGCCGGCGTCGTCCGGCCTGAAGTCGCGCCCGGCGATGATCCGCGGATGCCCGGCCTCTCCATGGGATTCGAGCCGCTCGGCATCCCCCACGTTGAGGCCCACGTGCATGGCGAAGTTGTGACCCTCGGTGGGGCTCATCCCGAGCAGGTATGGCTCGACCTTCGCCACGTGCTCGATCTCCGTGACCTTCTCCAGCGCGTCGTGGGGGAGCAGGCGGTGACTGCCCACCATGTTGACGTGCCCCATCGAGCCCTTCGCGCGCAGCTGGAGGTTCGTATCCACGCCCTGCTTGAGCGCCTCGGTGTAACCCCGAACCGCGGCATTGATCGCCTGGAAGGCCAGCAGCAGGAAGAACGGCAAAGCGATGAGCAGGGCGACGACGATCAGCCGCAGCTTGTTCCGGACGAGGTTCCGAACCCCGAGTGCCACCATGCGCATGGGTCACTCTCCCTAGGCCTTCTCCATCGCCTCGACCGGGCTCAGCCGCAGCCCCTTCACGATGGGGTACAGGCTCCCGAGAACCCCGAACACAAACGCGCTCACGAGGATGACCAGGAACACCCCGGAGTCCACGCGCAGCGCCAGGCCCAGGGCCTGCCGGAGGATCGGTCCCGATAGATAGGCCAAGGGCAGGGCCGCCAGCCCGGCCATCAGGGCCAGGGCGAAGATCTCGGCCACGAACTGCCCGACGACCTCGGTATTGGAGGCTCCAATCGCCTTGAGGGTGCCGATCTCACGAATCCGCTCCTTCGTGATCAAGACCATGACAAACGCGATCAGGACACCACCGACCGCGAACAGCACGACCGAGCCGACGGTGCTGGTCGCGGCGAGCCCGCCCAGCGTCGTCCGGGCCGTGGAGACGGCCTCCGGGGTCGTCACCACGTCCGCCTCCGGGATGGCCTTCAGCTCGCGCACGACCTGGTCGACGTTGGCCACCGAGTCCACGGACACGAAGATCTTCCCGAGCTTCTTCCCAGGGTGGAAGGTCTCCCGGAACGCCTCAAGCGGGACGAAGACGTGGTTGTCGCCGAAATCGTTGTCGGTCGTGTAGACGCCGACGACCCGGAACGCCTTCCCGTTCAGAACGACCTCCCGGCTCGCGCGCACGCCCTCGGTCGGCTCGGCGAGGCCGAGCCGCTGGGTCGCCCAGAGCTTGCCGACGACCGCCACGGGCTGCCCGGCATCCTCGTCGCGGAGCGCCCGCCCGGCCAGGAGCCGGGCGTTCTCATAGTCGACCTCGCCGATGGCCCGCATGGCCGCCCCGGGGCGCATGCCGATGATCATCGCGTACGCGTTCCCCTTGCTCGGGTCGATCTGGGGCGTGTAGATGTACTCCTCTATCCGCACGATGTGGCGCGCATGGGGGATCCGCCGGACCTTTTCGAGGGTGTCCACGGAGAAGGCCTCCTCCCCCACCGGCTTGTCGGCGCCGAAGCCGCCGGTCCCGAAGGCCCCGGCCTCCCGCAGCTCGATTAGCGTCCGGACCCGGGCCTCGAGCCGCCCGAGCTGCTCGCGACTGAGCACGGCCGCCTGGATCATGAGGGCGAGGAGTGCCAGGACCAGGGCCAGCAGGCCGACGGCCACGGCCGTCCGGACCACGTTCCTGAAGGGGTTTCGAAATCCCCGCCGGATGGCCCCCATCGATCCCTCCAAACGGCTCAGCTACCCCCCGGCACGGTCCGGGCGCGGCTGCGGAAGGCGTTCTTCAGCCTGCGGACGACCGCCCCCCCGGCCATCCCTCACGGGACCCGGCCGCCTGCAGCCGCTCGCGCAGCGCCTCCTCGCCAGGAACCCCCACGAACTCGAGCCGGCCATTGATCGCGATCGCGGGCGTGGCCATCACCCGGTATCTCACCGCGACCTCGGGACGCTCAGTTACGTCCACCTCCTCGAGCTGGAGATCCGGGAGCTCCGCCTTCGCCTCCTCGATCAATCGGGCGACCACGGCCCGGGCCGCCTGGCACTTGCCTCAGCCCGGCGCCCAGAGGAGCTCGATCCGGATCATGAACGGCCGGGCCGCCCCACGCTGAGCACCGCGTTGACGAAGAGCGAAGGCCGACCCCCGAGCGAATTGAGAAAGATGCTCGTCACGCTCACCGCCATGGCCGCCATGGCCCAGACCGGGTACACCAGGCCGGTGGTGGCGACGGGGATCCCGACGCCGTTGAACAGGAACGCCAGCACGACGTTCTGCTTGGTCTTGCCATAGCTCCGTCGGCTGATCTCCCGTGCCGTGAGGATGGACCGGAGACGGTTCCCGACGATGATGATGTCCGCGGACTCGATGGCGATATCGGTCCCCCCACCCATGGCCACTCCGACGTCGGCCTGCATCAGCGCCGGCGCATCGTTGATGCCGTCGCCGACCATCGCGACCCGGCCCTCGCGCTGCAGACGGCGGACGATCTCGGCCTTCTCCCCGGGCAGGACACCGGCGTGGACCTCGGCGATGCCGAGCGCCGCCGCCACGCGCCGCGCGGTGCCCTCGTTGTCGCCGGTCACCATGACCGGAACGAGGCCCGCCTGCTTCATCGCTGCGACTGTCTCGATCGCGTCCTCGCGCAGCTCGTCGGCGAAGGCGAGGGCGCCGAGGAGCTCTCGGTCCCGCCCGACCGCGACCACCGTGTGGCCGGCCTGCTCGAGCTCGGCGATGCGTGCGGAGAGCGGGGCAAGGTCCACACCCTCCCCTTGCAGATACGCGGGACGTCCCGCGCGGACCCGGACGTCCTCGACGAGCGCCGACACGCCGCGCCCCGGCGCCGCCGTGAACTCGTCCACGCGCGGCAGTCGGAGCCCTCGGTCGAGCGCGGCGTCGAGGATGGCCCGCGCTAGGGGGTGCTCGGACGCCGCCTCGGCTGCGGCGGCCAGGGCCAGGAGCTCGTCCGGGTCGCCCACCCCGAGGGTCTCCTTCAGCACCGGCCGGCCCACGGTCAGCGTCCCCGTCTTGTCGAGAACGAGGCGCTTGACGAGCCGGAAGGCCTGGAAGGCCTCGCCGGTCCGCATGATGACGCCCTGGTCCGCGGCCTCGCCCGCGCCCCGGACGATCGAGAGTGGGGCCGCGATGCCGACCGCGCACGGATAGCCCATGACCAGGACGCTGAGCCCGGCGAAGACCGCCCGCGCGAGGTCGGCCTCACCGGTCGCCCACCACGCGCCCACGGTCCAGGCCAGGAACGAAAGCACGGAGAGCACGAGCACCGCCGGGGCGTAGATCCGGAGCACCCGATCCACGAGATGGAGGATGCCCGGCTTGAGCGCCCGCGCGTCCTCGACGTGCCGAACGACCTTCTGGAGGAAGCTCTCTGCGCCGACGGCGGTGACGCGGATCAGCAGTGTGCCGAGCCCGTTGACCGACCCGCCGATCACAGGCTCGCCGGGGCCCCGCTCGACCGGTAGCGGCTCCCCTGTCACGAGGGACTGGTCCACGGCGGAGTGTCCCGACACGACCTTGCCATCCACCGGGACACGCTCCCCGGGCCGGACCCGGACGAGGTCCCCCACCACGACCTCGTCGATGCCGACGTCGACCTCGCCCCTATCGCGGGCGACGCGCGCCGTGTCGGGCTGGAGGTCGAGCAGTCGCTTGACGGCCTGGGAGCTCCGGGTCTTGACCAGGAGCGAGAGCCACTCCGAGAAGAGGTGATAGGTCACGACCAGCACCGACACCGCGAAAAAGGGAGCCGTGGGGTAGCCGGTCGGCTTCAGGGCAAGCCCGATCGCCCCGCCGATCAGCCCCGCGAAGGCCGCGAACTCCAGGAGGACATGCTGGTTGAGGATCCCCCGGCGGATCGCCTGGAACGCCATCCGGAGGATGTGCCGGGCCAGCCCAAACACGACGAGGACGGCGAACACCCCGAGGAGCCAGGGCACCGCGGGCTGCACCACCCCGAGGAACTTGGCGAGCAGGACCGCGGCGGCCGCCAGTCCCAGCGCGGCCGTCCCGAGCACTGCCTTCGCCAACCCCTCGCTCCGCAGGATCAGGAAGGCGAGCCCCATTAGGCTCACGGCGACGACCCCGTCGACGAGCAGGGACCAGGGGCCGGTCACCTGCAGGATAAGGGTGATGGCCAGCACGCTGAAGCCGATCCCGGCGAGCAGCCGCTTGCCTTCCCGGACGAGGTCGGCTTCCTCCTCGTCGTACGGGCGCGCCTTGCGCGGATCCCAGATCGTGTACCCGATGTCCTTCAGGGTCGCCACGAGCTCGCGCGGCGTCACCGCCGCGGGGTCGTACTCCACGAGCGCCTGCTCGTGGGTGAGGCTCACGGCCACTTTGCTCACCCCGGGCAGGCGCCCGACCGCCTTCTCGATCGTGCCGGTGCAGAGCGAACAGTGGAGGCCGCCGATCCTGGCCAGGAAGCGGGACCGGCCCCCGGCGGCCCGCCCTGCTTCGACCCAGTAGGGCGCAGTGGACGTGGGCTCGATCGTGACTGCGGTGCTCATGACGACACCTCGTACCCTGCCTGCTCGATGCGAGCCCGGACGGTCTCGGGGGACGTCCGGGCGGGATCGAACACCACGCGGATCTGGCCGGGCCGGTGATCCGCGGCGCTCCGCATCACGCCCGTGACCTGCGCTACCGCCCGCTGGATGCGCTGCTCACAGGCCGTGCAGCTCATCCCCTTGACCCTCAACTGCACCTGCTCCATCGTCACACCCTCCGATTCCTCGTCCGGCCCGGCGCTGGCTCGCGCGCGCCGCTCGTCAGGGGCGCACCCCGGCGACGCTCGGGCGCCCGGTCCCGGGTCGCCCGCTCGATATGGGGACACACGGCCGCCGGGCGCTGGGGACCCCGGCGCCACGCCGCCAGGCTTTGGCGAATCCGCCGCCGCACCTCCCGCAGATCCGCCAGCTTGCGGTCCAGCTCCAGCGCCTTGTTCCTGAGCAGCTGGTGGACGTGCATGCAGGGAGGCCGCCCCCCCTGGCGGATGGCGACGATCTCGCGGATCTCGGCCAGGGTGAGCCCCAGACCAGCCGCCTGCTTGATGAACGATAGGACGCCGGCGGCGTCGTCCGTATAGAGGCGGTAGCCGTTGGCGCCGCGACGGGCCGCCGGCAAGACGCCTTGCGCCTCGTAGAAGCGGATCGCCTTGGCGGTCACCCCGACCCGGCGCGCCAGCTCGCCGATCTTGAGGTCCCGTGCCATGGTCGCCTCCCTTGTGACACGAGCGTAAACCTTCCTCTTAAGGGTAATGTCAAGTCCCATTTCTTCACCCCACCCCGGGAGTCGTCGCCTCGTGGCGTTCATAGCAGCCATCATAAACATTCTCCCTAGGTGGAAGGTCGAGGGGGATCCGGTAGGCCGTCCAGCACCGACTTCGGGCCCCTGCGGCAACCTCGCGCGGGGGCGGCGGTCAGGCACCGAGAGCTCGACGTCCGGCGGCGGACGGGAATCGGGCGCGCCGCTCGCGGCGTGTTGACTTGCACGGGGAATCTGATACGGTGAAGGCCGAACCGTCGGAGCGTTGATGGCTGCTCGGGACGTGCTGAGTTGCTCGGGAAGGCGCGCCACGGCCGCCCTGCTGGCGGTCGTGATGGTCGCCTTCTGCCTCTGGAGCGCGGTGCCCACGGCGGCTGCCGACACGGGCTGCGGCACCCTTCAAGCCTCGGCCAGGGTCTGCGGCCAGCCGGGCTCGCCCGATCCGCTCCCCGAGGTGGCCGTCGGCCTCACCCCGCTCTGGCGGAGCCAGGCGCCGGTGGCCTGGGTGCCCGTCGCGGCGCCTCCGCCTTCGCTCCCCCGGTTCGACGCAGGTCCTCATACCCCGCGCGCTCCCCCGTCTTCCCTCTTCTGAGCCGCATCGTCGTCCGTCCGTAGTCCACACTCGACAGGTGTGGTGCCCTCAGGCGCCGGCGCCTGGGGCGAGCTTCCGGCCGATCCAAGAAGGAGGGGAGCGGTGCGCTGCCGCCGAAAACGGGAAGGTCTCCGGTGATGCGACGGGTTGGTGTGCTCGCGCGCGTGGCATGGCTGCTGCTGCTCGTGCCAGCCGCCGCGAGTTCGGTCCTCGCCACCGACGTTCAACCCGCCGTTGGACACCGGGCGCCGGACTTCACGCTGCACGACCTTCACGCCAAGCCCGTTCACCTTTCGCGGGTGCTGAGAGAGAAGGCGGTACTCCTGAACTTCTGGGCGACGTGGTGTCCCCCGTGTCGCCAGGAGATGCCGACGATGGAGCGGGCGTACCGCGACTACAAGGCCCGGGGGCTGGAGATCCTCGCGGTCAGTGTGGACGTGGGGAAGGAGGCGGTCGTGGCCGCGAAGGCCAGAGAGTTCATGGAGGACCTCAAGCTGACATTCCCCGCGCTCCTGGACCCGAACTGGGAGGTGGCCGGAGCCTACCGCCTGCGGGGGCTTCCGACGACGTTTCTCATCGACCGGATGGGCGTGATCCGCGCGGCGGAGATCGGCTTCCAGGATTGGGCCAGCTCGGAGTCGCGAGAGAAGCTCGAGGAGCTGCTGAGGTAGCCGTGGGGGGCTGTCGCCTCGTGGTGAGACCGTGGAGTTGATCAAGGAGCTCATGACCCAGTGGTACCTGCTGCTGAGTGGGTTCAGCTCCGCGCTCGTCGGCCCCGTGGGCGATCTTGCCGACCGGGTCGAGCTACCGCTGGTCACGGTGCTCCTCTTCGGGCTCGTCGGCGCCGTGTCCCCGTGCCAGCTCACGACGAACCTCTCCGCCATCGCCTCTACGTCTCGAGCCGCCTGGGCGAGGAGCGGCCCTGGCGGGAGGCGCTCGCGTACGTCCTGGGGAAGGTGCTCGTGTACACGGTCGCGGGTGCCGCCGCGGTGGCGGTGGGCGCCCGGCTCGAAGCCGCGGCCATCCCGGTCGTGATCGCGGCGCGGAAGGCGCTGGGCCCGCTGATGATCGTGGTCGGGCTGGGCTTCATCGGGATGCTGCCGCTCCGCGGCTCGGCGGGGAGCCGCCTGTCCGCCTGGCTCCAGGCGCGGCTGCCCCGACACGGGATCCGGGGGGCGTTCCTCCTCGGGATGGCGTTTTCGCTGACGTTCTGCCCGACCCTCTTCTGGCTCTTCTTCGGCCTGACGATCCCGCTTGCGTTGAGGAGCGCGGCGGGGTGGACCTTCCCCGGCCTCTTCGCCGTGGGCACGGCGCTCCCCCTTCTGGCCTTCGCGGGCCTCGTTGCCGTCGGGAGCGCGGCGGCGGCAAGCTTCATGGAGCGGCTCAGGTGGTGCCACCGGATCGTCAGTCGGGTGGCCGGGGGGATCTTCATTCTGGCCGGGATCAACGACACGCTGACGTACTGGGCTCTGTGAGGCATGGAACGGAAGGAGGAGGACGTGCACATGGGGAAGGTCGAGCGGAATCGGTTATCGGCGAAGGTGACGGGATCCCGCGACGGCGCGGGCGGTCCCGGCGCGGACGCCGCAAAGCCCTACTGTGCCTTGTGCGGGCAGCCCGCGAAGGCGGACGGCCCGGCCATCGAGCGCTTCGGGGAGACGTTCTGCTCGGAAGCGCACGCCGAGGCGTTCGTCGGGGAGGTGCGCGCGGCCAGGGTGCAGGCCGCCGCGGCGGAGGCGCCCGCCGCCGAGGTGGAGCGGGCCGGCGACGCGGCGGACGGGGCTGCGAAGGCGAGGAACTGGAAGGCCTCCCTCGGGAAGGCGCTCTGCTGGGGCGCCCCGCTTCTCGCGCTCGTCCTGCTCGTCGCCGGCCCGGGGATCCTGGCGGGGGCGGCGAGCGCGCTGCTGCCTGCCCTCGCGCTCCTCGCCTGTCCGCTCGGGATGTACTTCATGATGCGCTCGATGTCGAAGAAGGGGCACGACGACCGCGGCGACGGGCGACCGGAGAAGTGAGGGCGGCGCCGGTGGAGGGGAGACCGATCAGGACGCGCCGGCGCGCGTGGCGGCGGGTGACGCTGGCGGTCGTCGCGGGCCTTGTCGCCGTGGGTGGGCTGGGTCCGGGCGCGAACGAACCGCACGCCCAGGAGCGGCCGGAGGTGGGCTCCTTCGCCCCGGACTTTGTCCTGCCGGACCTGAACGGCACGCGGGTGAGGCTCTCGGACTTCCGCAGCAAGAAGGCCGTGTTCCTGAACTTCTGGGCCTCCTGGTGCCCGTCCTGCCAGGAGGAGATGCCGACGATGGAGAAGCTCTACCAGGAGTTCAAGCCGCGCGGCCTCGAGATCCTCGCCGTCAGCATCGACAGGGTGAAGGCGGAGGTCGCGAAGTTCACGAAGATGCACGGGGTGACGTTTCCCGCGTTGCTCGACCCCAACCGCAAGGTGTTCCACACGTACCGGGTCAGCAGCATCCCGACGCACTACCTGATCGATGCCTCCCAGAGGCACACAGGCCGCAAGATGCCACGAGCGCCGAGGGTGGCCCCGACGCCCGTGGGAAGTCTGTACAGCTCCCCGTTGACCCCCTACGGCTTGATTATGTCTACCACGACGGCCACGGCCGGGATCGTCCCCCTGTTCTCGGCCCAGTGCGTCACGTCCTTCCCCTCGGCCCAACTGTCACCCTCGCGATATTCCTTCACGTGGCCGCCCTCATTGATGTGAAGCCTCCCCACGAGGAGGTACACGGCCGCCGGACGATCTTTATGGCTATGCACTGCAACGACGCCACCCGGCGCCAGCGTGAACATCCGCATTCTGAGCTGGCGGCCCTGCATGCCGTCGATCTCAGGGCCAAGGTCGAGTGAGGCAATGACGGGCGCGTTCACGCCTTTGCTCTCCGTCGGCCCGGCTTGCTGGCTGACCGCAGTCCCAAGTCCTGCGACAAGCACGAATGCTATTAGAAGCCAAACCGCTAGGGTGAAGAACCGCCACGTGCTCATCTTCCATCCTCCGTGGTTCGTTGACCTTGTGGCCATTTCTGCCTCACTCATCGGTTTGCTGTTCCGGCTCACCTCCTTGCCTCTTCGTCAGACTGTTGGTCTGACTGCGCGTGGGACGCGGGCCTCGCCACGCAACCGCCGATGGAAGGGTCACTATTGTTCGGGCTCACGGTTTCTGACAGCACTCTGCTCGGGATCATTGTGCTCGCCGCTGGCTAGTGGGTCGCGTAGTCGGGTCTGAGACCCCCATCGAGAAGGGCAGCCGCTTCCTGGTGTAAAAAGAGCCTCTCAACCTCCCCGTCCCGGGCTATCCCCGCAAAGG
>Ga0137796_10002171_pt1 | contig 10700 bp, 13 predicted proteins | sample OV2TP3_FD_97704 | JGI IMG/M metagenome (GOLD analysis project Ga0137796, IMG submission 97704)
TATTGTTTCAGTCATGTTATACTGGAATCTTGAGCGCTTGTCCATTTCCATTGAATAAAATGCTATAATCTCTTCTGATTTAATGGAAGCGATTTCCAAAGCATCCTCTTTAGTATCTTCATATTCTTCCAGCAGGCCTTTCTTAATCTTATCCATAACCAAAACGATTAAGGCATCGCTGGTAACTTTGTGGACTACTTTTGAGCCAGTCTTATAGCCGAGCTGCAATAAAACAGCATTTGCAATATAAAACATTGAATAATAGGAAATGACTACAACCCACAAATAAGGCCTAAGAGCGCTGTTCATGCATTCTTCAGCAAGATTCAATGACTGCTCTGCATTTTTTATATACATTTGCCTAGCTGTTTCGTTCTTCTCTTTTTTGATTAGGCCGTCCTGAAGATATTTGTCAAAGTTCTGTTTGGCTTCTTTTTTCTGTTTTGCGTCTATCATTCAAACCATCTCATAATACTGCTCAATTCCATACAGAATCACGTTGTTTTTTAAAGCTTCCTGTCCGACATTTGACTCTTTTGCATTAGCCATTTCAATAAACTGGCTTTCCGAAAAAACTAAATGGTGTAAAGGCAGAGGCATGGAACGAGCTGTCCTGTTAATATCCTTTTCAAAGGCATCTTCAAGCCCGTCAGGGCATATAACCATTAAGTCAATATCAGAACTCTTGGTTTGTGTTTTCTTTGCATATGAGCCAAATAGCAGCAAAACATACAGTTTTGATTTTATTGCCCTCTTGAAGCTGCTGAGCATGACTGCAAGGTTCTTATCCCTTAAAATATCTTTTCTGCGCTCAAATTCCGCTTCAAAGACAAGAGGATGAACTATAGCGTTAAGTTTTACTCTACTTGACTGCCCAAAGGTTTCAATCTTTACTAATAATGCTTTTTCCAGCCTTTTTACAATAGAATAAACATTTTTGTAGTCCATTTTCAGGGATTTGGATATGCTGCGAATATTCAATTCTTCATTTTTGCTCTCTATGAGAAATTTTATGATAGTTGATTCTTTGCCTCTCATGTTAATAACACCATAGAATTATGGCTATATTACCATATATTTAAACCTTTCTATTTTTTCCTTGAAAAATACTCTAAGAAAGGCTCGTCCACTTTTGGAGGCCTTCCTGCTTTGTTCTTCTTTGCAGATTCAGCAGCATATAACACGCACTTTCTCAAATTCAATTAATGCTATTCTTCGCCCCCGAACCCATCAGAATAGCAGAGACGAATAGCCCCAGATTCCTAACGCTAAACGTGCCTCTTTGTCAAAATTTATATGAAAAAGTTCATCTAATAAACTAAACTTTACTCTCAATAGAGTTCTCAGTCCTCGCCCAATTAAACTGCTATTAACGTGTTCGTATAATGTGCTATTACTTTTAACGCCCCCCAGACTGTTAAATTTCTTTCAGAAATTCCTAACTTTTTCTCAGCTCTGAATGCATACAAACTTCCTCATTATTCCTCTGTAATCTTTATTATCACAATATAGCCCTTATACTCTCAACCTTGTCCGCCACTTCCTGGCCTGTTTTTGTTAGTGTTACCAGCTTTAATCTGCCCTGCTTTTCAAGATTGACTAATCCAGCTTTCTGCATTTCCTGCAATATCTTCACAACATGGGAGTATGTGCAATCAACTGTCTTTGCTATAGAAGAAGCATAAACCTCGACTTTTGCGCCTTTTATCTCTTCTTTTGCATTTTCTTTCCTTACTCTATTAAGCTCTATCAGCATCATAGCTGGCTTTTCCCTAAAAAATACATTAAATATCCCTTTGTTAGCCATTGCCATCAACATACCCCAAAAACATCTTTAAAATATCTTTTTCAGAATATATTTTGCATTATCTAGGCAATATTTAAAGATTTCGTTTTTGAGCTTGCATCTCCTATCAGCTTATTATAAAACTCTTTTTTCTTGTCCATTATCTGCTTTAAAGATCGTCCCCTGCATCTTTCAATCGCATACCAGAATATCAAAGGCGCAACAACGCTTACCTCACCCCATACCTGGACTAATCCTTTATGCGCATCTTTGTATTTGCCCCATGTGACAGATTCGCCAAAAGTGCATCCGCTTAACCCGCCGTCTCTTTCAATTGCAGTTGTTATTTGGATTCCTCGATCAGCGCCTTCATAAGCTATTCCAAGTATCTGGCTTATTGTTGGAGCCATTTGCTGTATAAAGTTTTTTGGCCCGCCGCCGCCAAATTCAAAAAATCCAGTGGAGCTTGATGAGTATAGGATAGCAGCGCTTTCCAGCACATCCAGATTCGGATTTGGGCTTATATCCTTTCCCTGAAGATGGGCTTTTGCGAGATTCATTCCAATTGAATGATTAGCCAAAGAATCCCAAAAAACAGGAACTTTAAGTTTAGCAGCTTGAGCAATCCATGAAAGCTCTGGAGCAGGGGCATTATTCAGGACATACCTGCCAAGCTCGTAATTGAAATCCGCGCTTGAAAAGTCACCTTCAAGATTGCATTGCTCTGCAAACTGCCCGATAATCCTGTCTTGCTCCATTAATGTTTCCTTTTCTCTTATATTGATGTCATAAATTCTTGTAGTCCCATCCTCTCTTAATTCATTGTCGTCAACAAAAGGCGAGCCTTGTTTTACAGGCAAATTAAAGGCAAAATGAAGGTCATGATAAACTTGCGCGCCTGTTGAGCATACAGCATCAACAAAGCCCTTTTCCATAAGATCTATCACATAACCGCCTAAGCCGCCTGCAATAACAGCGCCGGCAATCCCAAGCCATATTGTATCGTTTTCATTGAGCATTGTCTCAAAAAGCCTTGCTCCAGCAGCTGTATTTCTGGCTTCAAAAGAAGATCTCTCATAATTCTCAATAAAAGAAGAAATATCCATATTTTCCCTGAGATGCAGAGGCTTTATGTCCCTGCCCTGCATGTGCTTGCTGCGTTTCCAGTCCATACAAAAGAGTAATGTATAAGAAGTTTTTAAGATTTGTTATTTTTTAACTGAATTAAGAAAACATTTATAAACAATCCTTGTTTTTTATTATAAAAATTATATTATAAAAAATATCGGTATTTTTATTTTATGGAAACTTCAAGACCATTAGATGCCTTAAACAAGGTGCGAGATAAGAGAGTAATTGTAGAGCTGAAAAATAACAAGCAGTACATAGGCAAACTCAAGTCTTTTGACATCCATATTAACATTGTTCTTGAGGATGTGGAAGAAAGGGTTAATGGAGAAACCACAAGAAAGCTTGAAGTCCTTTTTATAAGAGGGGACACAATAACAGTCATATCAACCGACTGATGAAAACAACCGACTGATGAAAAATGAAAGGAACGCCTTCAATGGGCAAAAAGTCCGGCAGCAAGAATGTGATATACTGCAGGCGCTGCGGCAGGCATGCCTTTAACTTTGGCAGGGGAAAATGCAGTTCCTGCGGATTTGGCAAAAGCGCAAGGTTAAGAAAATACAATTGGCAGAAAAAGATAAGATAATTCTATAACAATTAGATTCACAATAAATATCTCAGATAAAATCACTTATCTTATGAGTTTTTTCCTCATGCCATAGCCACCACAGCAATACAATTGCTTCTAATCCTTCGACTGCTAAAGGCAAATGAATTCTTCCAATTAAATTTAACCCATATGCTGCATCTGAAAATGGATAAAATGGGGCAATTGCGCCCACAAGAAGCCAGTCAAGGAAAATGTGGAATGAAACACCAAAAGTTATCACTGCAAAAAGCTTGCTTACTTTCTTATTCAAATCAAAATAAATCAATGATATAGCCAAAAATATCAAAATAAAAAGGAATGTATGCGTAAAAATTCTGTGGAAAAATGGCACATCAAGCCCAAGAAATCCGTTTAATATCCAATGCAACGGAACATCTATGTCTGGCAATAAGCCGGCTACCCCTCCAATAAAAACATAATGCAATGGCAGTTTTTTCTTGTCTTTTAAAAAATGATCTCTAAACAAATCCAATACAATAATTGTAAATAAAACATGAACTACAGCTTGCGGCATTTTGGCTTTTGAAAAAATTAATCGCTTTGCGATTAATTTTTTATTATAAATGTATCATCTTCTCCTTTATAATCGACACAAATAGGATAAAAATCAGTATAACTGCAAAAAAGAAGCTAAAAAAGGCTAAAAGCGGCACGCCGAGTATTGTGGGCCCTTTTTCCACATTTATTAGTATAGCAGATGTTATTAAAAAGGCAGCTATCATCAATGCATAAGCCACCCTGTTGCTGCTTCTGTCTATCTCAAGCGATAATTTTTTTATGTCTGTATCCTCAATGTCGACCCTTATGGAGCCCCTTTGTATTTTATCAAGCGCCCTTTCAGCTTTTTCCGGAAATTCCTCTGCAAATTTCCTATACTTATGGATGTTATGGACAAAATTTTTCCATGCGTAAAGCGGGCTTTTTCTTTTTGCAATGAGCTTCTCAATAAATGGCTTGGCGGTTTCCACAAGCTTGAAGCTCGGGTCATATTCAAGGGCAACCCCTTCCAATGTTATTATGGTCTTCCCAAATAAGACAAAAGATGCAGGCACTCTTAGGCTGTGCCTCAATGAAATATCAAGAATCTCCTCAAGCACCCTGCTTATTTTAATATCTTTTATTGAAGAATTCTGCAATGGCTGAACTATAAAGCTAATATCGGATTTTAACTGCTCAAAGTCAATCTCGCTGCTTTCCATTCCCATGCTTACTAATGTTTCCATTATAAGCTCTTCATCCTGCTCAACTATGCCATAAAGCAAGTCAATGGATTTATTCTTTAATTTCTCATCAAAATATCCTACAATCCCAAAATCGACAAAAGCTATGGAATTATCCTTCATTACAATTATATTGCCAGGATGCGGGTCAGCATGGAAAATGCCATGCACAAAAACCTGAGTCATTATGGCATTAAACCCATTTTTTACTATTTCATTAAAATCAAGCTTTCTTTTTTTTATTTCATTTATATTATGCAGCTCAATGCCTTCTATGAATTCCAATGTAAGCACTCTTTCTGTTGTCAGCTCGTCATAGACTTTGGGTATATGGACATTCCTGCTTCCTTTGAAATTATCATAAAACCTTTTTGCATTTCTTGCCTCTATTCTAAAGTCAAGCTCTTTTTCTGTCCATTCCTTAAACTCATTTACAATTTTTGCAGGCTTAAATCTTCTTATCTTTTCTATGTTCTTCTCGAGAAGGTTTGCAAAATAAAACATTATATCAATATCGGTTTCCATTATATGCTTAACATTAGGCCTTTGAACCTTTACTGCAACCTTTTCGCCTGTTTTAAGGACAGCTTTATGGACCTGGCTTATTGAAGCAGATGCAACTGGAGACTTTTCAAAATGAAGAAATGTGTGTCCTATACTTCTGCCCAGCTCATTTTCAATAATAGGCTTAACCTCATTAAAAGAGAAAGGCGGAACGCTGTCCTGGAGCTTTTCCAGCTCTTTGGCATATTCCTTTGGTATTAAATCAGGCCTTACGCTTAAGATCTGGCCAAATTTTATGAAAGTAGGGCCAAGCCTTTCAAGAGTCTTTCTTAGCCTAACTTCAGGCTTTATTTCCTGGCTTTTTTTTAGTCTTGATTTGAGTCTTTTTGTTAAGGGAATGTGATGCTTAAGCCTTATTTTTGTTAACAAAAGATCGAAGCCTTCCTCAAATAGAACTACCAGTATCTGATTGAATCTCTTTAAATCCCGCACCTCTTTTATTAGATGGAACATTGCTCTTTATGATTAAAATTTGTTTTAACCTATTTTATTTAATATTTCAAGCAGTAATGTTTCGTTTATTCTGTATCCTTCTTTTACAAGTTTTTGTATTAATTCCTTAAGTTCTTTTTTGCTTATTTGAGCAGTTTTCCAAGCTGATATTAATATTCCAATTGTTCCTTTTGGTTTTAGTTTATAGAATTTTGCTATTCTTCTTGCTTTTCTCTCATCAAGCAGTACGATGTTTGTTTTGTCCTTAATAGCTAGGCTGATTACCGCTTTTTCTCCTTTTCCTATGTTTTGCTTTTCTATTTCTGTATTTATTATTGTTTCTTCGACTTTTATAATCTTTCCATTAATCAGACTTTCTATTTTTTGTACATCCTCTTTGCCTATTTTTGCTCCTTTATTTATTTCTTCATATACCTGTTTTGGTATTTTTATCTCATACTTCTCTAATAATTCTATTTTTTCTATCTTTGCTAAGAATATGAGTGGTGATGCATTGCTTACTATTTTCATTTAATTAATGCCTTCTAGGTCCTCTTTTAGCTCTTCTTCAGAATAATCTATGTATAAATTCTCTTCTTTTATAATATCTATCATCTGCCATAAGTCTATGTTAAGCATTTCTGCTGCCTTTGCAATGCTTATCCTTCTTTCTTTGTACATACTCATTACTTTCTTTTTCTTTTCAATTACTAGCCCTTCAACTATTAAATTTCTAAGTAGAGATGCTCTGTCCATCTGTCTCTCTTTAGATAGTTTGTCTATCTCTAACAGCATACCTTCCTCTATCCTTGTGCTTACAGTTGCGGTCATTTTAAATTAAACTGGCTTGTCTCGATACAATGTTAATGTTTACAAATATAAAAATTTCTATACTACAAAATATATGTTAGAGAAGTAAATTAAAATAATTAGAGTGTATTGACTTTTTATCTCACTCCTTCCTTAACCCATTTATCATAGCTTTCATTTGCCTCAGCAGTAATTTTAAGAATACATGGCACACTATAACTATGCAATCTTAAAACCTCTTCTTTTATTTTGTTATAATTCTTTTCTAATGTCTTTGCTATTATCACTATCTCTTTTTGAGCTTCAATTTTTCCTTTCCACCAATACATGCTTTTTATTGGAAACATATTTGCGCATGCTATGAGTCTCTTCCTTAATAAATGCACTGATATAGTTTCAGCTTCCTTTTTATCCTTGCATGTGATATAAACAATCGCCATATCAGGATAATTTTTTAAACCCATATTAAATACTTTCCTTTATGTATCTCTTTTCAAATATTATTGGAGTATTTATTTTTGATGGGCAATTCAACATAGTTGATGAGATATTTTTTAATAGTTTAGAGGACTGCAAAAATAAAGGGCAATTTATTAAGGAGCTGAAAAATAAATATAAAAATCTAAAAGAGCCAGAGCAGGAAGCATTGAAAAAGATATTGCCTTATTTTAAAAATAAAAAGTTTTTCAGAAGTTTTTACAATAAAAATCTTCAATTAACAAAATTAAGCGTTAAAAATTCTGTGACAGATGATGTTTTGATAGTTCAGGCTATAAAGTCGATTGAGGAGACTGACAAAGCGATAAGCCTTCTTGTAAAAAGATTGAGGGAGTGGTATGGGATTTATAATCCGGAGTTCACGATGTCAATGGAAAATAACGAAAAATTTGCATGTGAAATTCTTGACAAGGAAAAAATGGAATTGCTGGAAAAATTAAAAGTAAACATAAATGAATCAATTGGCGCTGAGCTGAAGCAGGAAGACATTGAGCCAATCAAAAGCCTGGCGCAGCAGATACACAGCTTATACAAATTAAGAAAATCTCAGGATGGCTATATCTCTGCTATGATGGATGAACTCTGCCCAAATATGAAGGCTGTTTGCGGGGGTATGCTGGGAGCAAAACTGATAGAGCATGCCGGAAGCTTAAAAAAATTAAGCAAGATGCCTGCCTCCACAATACAGATTTTAGGGGCTGAAAATGCATTATTCAGGCACATGAGAACAGGGGCAAAGCCTCCAAGGCACGGAATAATAGCAAATCATCCGTTAATAGCCAAAGCTCCAGATAAAATGCGCGGCAGGATTGCAAGAGCGTTAGCTGACAAAATATCAATAGCTGTAAAGATTGATTATTTTAATGGAGAGTTTATTGGGGATAAGCTAAGAAAAAAATTAGAAGAAAAATTTGGATAAAATGATTCAAACAACAAAATTTTTTAAAAGTTTTGAGGCTGGATTTTATGAATAAAATACAACAATCAAAAACATTTGAAGTTTATGAAGCGCAGGATGGGAAAAAAAGGCAGCTTTATACTATAAACATTGTTCCGGGACAAAATGTATATGGAGAAAGGCTTATTAGGGAAAATGAAGTCGAGTACAGGGAATGGGATGCTTTTAAGAGCAAGCTTGCTGCCTCCATACTAAAAGGAAGCCCAAATATTGGCATTAGAAAAGGCGGCGTTATTCTGTATCTGGGCTCAGCCTCTGGAACAACCGTAAGCCATTGCTCCGATATTGTTGGGAATGATGGGCTTATCTTTGCTGTTGACATTGCGCCAAGAGTAATGAGGGATTTGGTTTTTTTATGCTATGGAAGGGGCAACATCGCTCCAATTTTGGCGGATGCAAATAAAGTAAATGAGCTAAAGGAAAGAATATCGATTGTGGATGCTGTATATCAGGATGTCGCCCAAAAAAACCAGATAGAAATATTTTTGAAAAATGTTGAGCTGTTTTTGAAGGATGATGGATATGCATTGCTGGCTGTAAAAGCAAGAAGCATAGATGTAATTAAAAAGCCAAAACAGATTTTTAAGGATGTCAAAGAAAAATTGCAGGAAACATTAACAATTATTGATTACAGAGAACTTGAGCCATTCCAGAAAGACCATTGCATGTTTATATGCAAAAAAAGATGAAACTAAAAAATTTTGGATTGTATTTTATAACAGACAGTGAACTGAGCAGGAAAAATGTAATTGAAGATGTAAAATCAGCTATAAAAGGCGGAGTAAAAATAGTTCAATACAGGGAAAAATCCGCCTCGACAAAACAAATGATTGAAGAATGCAAAAAACTCAAAATAATATGCAAAAAGGGCAATGCCTTATTTTTGATAAATGACAGGATTGATGTTGCTCTTGCAGTTGATGCCGATGGCGTGCATCTCGGACAAGAGGATATGCCCTATTGGCATGCCAGAAAACTATTGGGAAAAAATAAAATCATTGGGTTAAGCGCCCATAGTGTGAAGCATGCGCTAAAAAATCAAAAGCTTGGAGCTGATTATACGAGCATAGGCCCGGTTTACTGCACCACAACTAAAAAAACTGCTAAAGCGCCAATTGGCTTAGAGCCGATAAGGCAGCTAAAAAACAGGCTGAAAATCCCATTTGTAGCAATTGGCGGAATTAATGAATTAAACGTTGGTGAGGTTTTAGAGGCAGGCGCAAGAAATGTAGCAATGATATCGGCGATTGTGGCAAAAGAGAATGTTGAAAAAGCGGTAAGGAACTTTATAAAAATAATCAACTCATATAAATAATTGGAATAAACATATGAAGTAAACCGCAAATTTTAGACCGCAAATTTTAAATAATACTGCTGTTAATGGATTAATATGCGGATTCATATGAAAAGGAGGCATTTGATTTTTATTGTAATTATCGCTATTTCTGTCCTGCTTATTATTTTTCTAGCCAGATACAGCTATTTAGCTGATAAAAATTACAAGAATTCTTTGATGTATATTAGCGCTCTTGAACAGTTAACGAGCATTGGAAGGCTTGGAAGCGCGCATGTTCATTCAGATATCAAGGTTTATGTCAATGGAGAAGAAATAAGAGTCTATCAACAAAAAAATTTTGAAAAGAACAAATTTACACACATGCATCCTGGCAAAGACGAGGAAGATGTAATCCATGTTCATGCCACAGGCATTACTTTAAAGCAATTTTTTAACACTTTAAATATAAAGCTTTCAAGGAATTGCATAATTTTTGAAGATGGGAATGAATTTTGCAATGACAGATCAGAGACTTTGAAATACTATGTAAATGGCAAAATTAATGACGAAACTCCAGATAATGAAGTTAAGGATTTAGACAAGATTCTGATAACATATGGAGATGAAAGCCAAGCTGAAATACAAAAGCAGTTAGCGTCAATTGGCAATAACGCATGCATTCAATCTAAGAAATGCTGACGGCATGGAAAATGTGGAAAATGAAAAGAGGAATTATAGCTTTATTGTTGATAATCTCGGTGTTATGCTCATTTAATGTTTTTTCTCATGAAGCTGAGCCGCAGGAATTTAATTTAGAGCATTCTGATATGTATCCTTTAAGCCAGATTGAAGCTTTTGGCTATGGCTCTTTAGCCTTTGCAATTTTAATAGCAATAATACTCTTATTTCATAAGAAAATGAATGAAATTGCAAAAAAAATAGTATATTGCATGGTTGCTGTTACTGCAGTCCTTGTAACGCTTTATCTTGTAGTAACAACATTACATCTCAACATTATTTCACTAACAAAAGGCCCTGTCCACTGGCACGCAGATTTTGAAATATGGGTTTGCGATAAGGAAATTGATCTTGTTGATCCAAAGGGATTGAGCAATAGAGTCGGCCCTCCATTATTGCATGAGCATAATGATAACAGAATACATGTTGAAGGAGTCATATTAGATAAAAAACAGGCAAGCTTAGGGGCTTTTTTTTATGCAGTCGGCGGCTCGCTTTCTTATGACGGGCTAAAAGTTCCAACAGACAATGGCTTAATTTCAGTTCATGATAGCGACTTATGCAGCGAAAAGCCAGCAAACCTTTATGTTTTTGTTAATGGAAACTTGATAGAGGATTATCCATATTATGTATTATCACCCTATGAAAGAGTCCCTCCCGGAGATAGAATAAAAATT
>Ga0137796_10002173_pt1 | contig 10698 bp, 9 predicted proteins | sample OV2TP3_FD_97704 | JGI IMG/M metagenome (GOLD analysis project Ga0137796, IMG submission 97704)
CATCCTCTTCCGGGGGGCCGAGGCGCTCGAGTTCGCCTCGAAGCTCACCGCGATCGTGTTCGACAAGACCGGCACCCTGACCCGGGGCGAGCCGTCGGTGACCGACCTCCTGCCGGTCAACGGCGTTACTCCCCAGGATCTCCTCCGCTTCGCCGCCTCGGCGGAGCGGGGCTCGGAGCACCCGTTGGGTGAGGCCATCGTCCGGCGGGCCGAGGCGGAGGGGGTAGCGCTGGTGGCCCCCGAGGGCTTCGACGCGGTCCCGGGCCACGGGGTCCGGGCGAGGGTGGAAGGGCGCCGGCTCCTCCTCGGCAACCTGAAGCTCATGACCGATGAGGGGGTGGAGCTCGACGGCCTGGCCAAGGAGGCGGAGCGCCTGGCCGGGGAGGGGAAGACCCCGATGTTCGTGGCGGTGGACGGTCGGGCGGCCGGCATCGTCGCGGTGGCCGACACCCTCAAGCCCGAGTCCCGCGAGGCGGTCGAGGCCCTCCACCGGCTCGGGCTCGAGGTGGCCATGATCACCGGCGACAACCGCCGGACCGCCGAGGCGATCGCCCGCCAGGTGGGGATCGACCGGGTCCTGGCTGAGGTCCTCCCCCAGGCCAAGGCCGAGGAGGTCCAGCGGCTCCAGTCCGAAGGAAAGGGCGTCGCCATGGTCGGGGACGGGATCAACGACGCCCCGGCCCTCGCTCAGGCGGACGTGGGGATCGCCATCGGCACCGGGACCGATGTCGCCATGGCCGCCTCGGACATCACCCTGATCACGGGAGACCTCCGGGGCGTGGTCACGGCCATCGCGCTCTCCAAGCGGACGATGCGGACCATGAAGCAAAACTTCTTCTGGGCCTTCGCCTACAACACGGCGCTGATCCCGGTCGCGGCCGGAATCCTCTACCCGGTCGCCGGGCTCCTGATGAGCCCGATGCTGGCTGGAGCGGCGATGGCCTTCAGCTCCGTCTCGGTGGTGTCGAACTCGCTCCGCCTCAAGCGCTTCCGACCCCCTCGCTCATCCGGGAGGTGATCGCGATGGCGAAGGATCCGGCGACCTTCGACCGGGATCCCGCCAAGCGCCTGACGCGATGACCGGACGCCAGCGCCCGGTCCTCCGGCTCCTCCTCGCTCCCGCGCTCGCCGCGACGAGCGCCGCGTACCTGGCCCACAACCCGCTCTCCGCCCTCCTCGCCGGCAAGGTCCTCGGGGCCGTGGAGCTCTGGGCGTGGTTCCCCCTCGCCCTGGCCGCCGCCGCGGCCGCCGGCTACCTCGGCTGTCGGATCGGGCGGCTGGTCGAGGCCCCCGGGTCGCCGTGATCACCTCCTCCTACCTCGCCGCCGCCGACCGCTACGAGCGCACCATGCACGGCTGGGTGGACGCCCCCCGGCCCGACGCCTTCACCCTGAACGTCCGGGTCGCCGACCCCTGGGTCGCGGTGGAGCTGGTGGCGGTGACGCTCCCCTCCCCGGCGTACACGATCCAGGGCGCGCAGGGTCGGGCCTTGGTGGGGCCGCCGGAGCGGCTGGACCCCGCCCTCGGGGGGGCGATGCGAGGGCTGGCCGGCCTCGCGATGACCGGCGGGTTCACGCGGAAGGTCGCCGAGATCCTCGGGGCGCGGTCGGGTGCCCAGTACTTCGTCGACGCGGCGATCGAGGTGGCCAGGCTGGCGCGGCAGGTCACGCGGCTCCCGCCCGAGCGCGTCCGGCAGGCCGCCGGCGAGGGGGCGCTGGGGTTCTGGCGGATGGACCTGGCGGGGTGGGCGGAGTTCACCGACAGCTGCTACACCTACCGTCCCGAGAGCGAGGCCCTCTTCCGGGAGCGGTCCGTCGCCACCGCGATGGCGCCGGAGTTCTACGCCCCGTCCCTCGGCGCGGCCCGCATCTTCAACCGGACGAAGGTCGCGCGCCTCGAGCGCCGGGACGGCCGGCTCCTCCTCGCCCACTCCATGTTCGACGAGGCCCACAGCTTCCAGATCTGGTACTGGGTGGACCTGGCCTCGGGGACGGTCGTGGACGCGGGCTCCCTGACCCCGCGCCTCCCCTACCTCGGGATCTGTGACGACCCCCAGGCGCGGATCGGTCGCCTGGTCGGGCAGCGGGTGGACGCACGGCTCCGGAAGGCGCTGGGCGGCCTGATCGGCGGGCGCGAGGGGTGCGCCCAGCTCTACGACCTGACCGCGGACCTCCTGAAGCTCGTCGATCTCCCGGCCTAACCGGTTGCCGACAGGTTTCAGCAAGTCTTGACACGAAGCCGGCCCGCCGGTATAATCTGAAACCGTTTTCAGAAAATTTCACATCGGACCAGGAACCCGGTGACCGCCCAGCGTTCCCGTCCCGCAACGATCCGGGAGGTGGCGCGACGCGTCGGCGTCTCCCCCGCGACCGTGTCCCGCGTCCTGAACGGGCGTCCGTACGTGCGGCCCGAGGTCCGGGCCGCCGTGCACGAGGCCGTGGAGGCGCTGGGCTTCCGGCCCGACCCGATCGCGCGGAGCCTGGTCGTCGGCGGCAGCCGCACCATCGGGCTCATCGTCGCCGACATCACGAACCCGTTCTACGCGGAGACGGCCAAGGCCATCGTCGAGACCGCCCGCGGCCGGGGCTACGTCGTCGTCCTCTGCAACACGGAGAACCTGTCGAACCTCCAGGCTGAGCAGATCCGGATGCTCCGGGAGCAGCGGGTCGAGGGCATCATCCTGGGGTCCGTTCACCGCAGAGATCCGGCCGTGGAGGAGCTGATGGCGAGCGGCTTCCCGTGCGTGATGTACAACCGCCGGTTGCTCACCAACACCGGGACATACGTGGTGCTGGACAACGTCCGCGGCGGCGAGGAGGTCACGCGCCACTTCCTCGCGCTGGGGCACCGGCGCATCGCGTTCCTGGCGGGCCCGGCCAGCTTCTCGACGGCGGCCGAGCGGCTGGCCGGGTACCGGCGGGCCCTGCGGGCGGCGGGACGTCCGGTGGACCCCCGCCTGATCCGGCAGGGGCAGTTCAAGCCCGACCTGGCCTACCAGGCCGCCCGCGAGCTGCTCCAGCAGCGGCCGCGGCCCACCGTGATCATCGCCGGTAACGACCTGACGGCCTTCGCGGTGCTGGACGCGGCGGCCCACCTGGGGCTCCGGGTGCCGGAGGACGTAGCCGTCAGCGGCTTCGACGACATCGAGTTCGCGAGCAACGAGCGGATCCAGTTGACCACGGTCGCCCAGCAGAAGGTGGAAATGGGTCGGCTCGCGGTCAACTACCTGCTGGAGTTCATCCAGGATCCGGATCGGTTCAGGCGCAACCCGATCCGGCACGTCCTGCCGCCCACGCTCATCGTCCGGCGGAGCTGCGGCGCGATGGGACGCCCGAGGGCGGGACTGGCAGCAACCGTGTAGTCCAGCGGCGGGCGTCCGGGCGCGCGTGGGCCGGGCCCCGCAGGGAGGCGAGCCATGAACCGACGCGAGTTCCTCAAGCAAGGCGCGGCCCTCGGCGGAGCTGCGGCACTGGGCGCTATCGGCGCGCCGCGCCAGGTCCGGGCCCAGCGGAAGACGGGGACGGTGCGGGTATGGGGGGAGCCCGGCCCCTACGCCGGCGTCGCCGTGGAGGGGATGAACGAGTGGGCGAAGGCCAACGCGCCCGGGCTCACCTTCACCGTCGAGACGCTGAGCTGGACCGACGTTTACCCGAAGCTCATGACCGACCTGGCCGCCGGACGGCCGGCCTCGTGCATCAGCGTGGAGTCGCCCATCGCCTTCCAGCTCATGGCCGAGGGGCTCCTGGAGCCCGTGGACGACGTCATCGCCCGCGTCGGCCGCGGTCGTCTGATCCCGGGCGCCAAGTGGGAGTACTGGGGCGCCTGGAAGGGGCGACAGTACGTCGTGCCGGCCCACCACCAGTCCCACCTCCTGGTCATCCGGACCGATGTCCTCAAGGAGGCCGGCATCACGACCTCGCCGGAGAAGTGGAACTGGAACGACCTCTTGAGCGCAGCCAGGACCATCAAGGAGAAAACCAAGGTCTTCGGTATGTGCATCGCCCTGGGCCGCACCATCGCGACCGACTACTACCTCTCGGGGCTCCTCCACTCGGCCGGCTCGCGCATGTTCGATGTCCGGAACAACTTCCAGGTGGCCTTCGACTCCCCGGCGTCCATCGAGACGTTCGACTTCGTCAGCGAGCTGTACCCCTCGATGCCGCCGGGCGCCCTCGGCTACACCTTCCTGGACGTCGTGGACTCCATGGCCACGGGGCAGTCGGGTATGGTCTTCTACTGGGGGCGCGTCTTCGGCCGCGCGGCCGAGGTGAACCCCAAGGTCTTCGAGACCATGGAGGCCTACCAGCACGCCGCCCACCCGAAGACCGGCAAGCGGCTGAATTGGAACGACTTCCAGGGCTGGCTCATCCCCAAGGCCAACAACCCCTACATCGCCGAGGTCAAGGAGGCGCTGGCCTACTACCTGACCCACAAGGACTGGCCGCTCCGCTATGTCCACTCCCTGGTCCCCAACGTTTCCCCGGTGTTCCAAGACGTGGCGCAGGACCCGCGGCTCACCACCCACCCGTTCTTCCAAACGAAGCGGCGGACGATCTTCGAGTACTACGTGGAGGCGCTCAAGAATGCCAGCAACTCCGGGAACGAGCTGCTCGAGGGGATCAACCCGCTGGCCGGCATCGTCCACGGCCGCGGCATCCTGGCCCAGGGGATCCAGAAGGTCCTGATCGACAAGTGGTCGGCGAAGAACGCGGTGAAGTGGGTGGCGGGCGAGCTGGAGCAAGTTCGTCGCGAGCACATCCGGCTCCTGATCTAACTACTTGACCGCGCCTCGCCGATGACCGCTCATTCCGGCGCCCATGGCCCCGCCGCCCGGGGTGGGGCCATGGGCCTCCCGGCCGTGCCGGCGCCCCGCCGCGGCTTCCGGCTCTCGGACCGCCAGGTCGGGATCCTCTTCATGCTGCCGTTCGCGGCGGTGGCGGCCGCCTTCATTGTCTGGCCGGTGGCCGAGGCGGTCCGGCTGGCCTTCCACACCAAGAGCCCCTTCAGCCCGGCCCTCACCTTCGTCGGACTCGACAACTTTCGATACGTCCTCGGGGACCCGACCTTCTGGGCCGCCCTGCGCCAGGCCGTGATCTGGACTGTCAGCTCGACCCTCCTCCAGTCGGTGATCGGGGTCGGGCTGGCGCTCCTGCTCCACCAGGCCGTGCGCGGGATCAACGTCTTTCGCGGGCTTCTCCTCTTCCCCTACATGGTCCCGACCGTCGTGATCGCGCTGGTCTGGCGTTGGATGTTCAACCCGGAGTTCGGGATCGTAAACGCCTCGCTCCACCGTCTTGGGCTGATCCGGGAGAACATCTACTGGTTCTCCGATCCCCAGTGGGCGATGGCTTCGGTGATCCTCCTGAACGTTTGGAAGTTCACCCCGTTCGTGGTCATCTGCGTCCTGGCACGCCTCCAGACCATCCCGGTCGACCTCTACGACGCCGCGCGGGTGGACGGCGCTTCGGCCTGGCAGCGCTTCCGGGACATCACGCTCCCCCAGCTCAAGACCGTGCTCTCCGTCGTGGTGGTCTTCCGCACCATCTGGACGTTCAACAAATTCGAGGAGATCTACCTTCTGACACGCGGCGGGCCCGGCACCTCGACCTTCAACCTGGCCGTCTACGCCTTTGAACAGGCGACCGCCAACCTGAAGCTTGGCGCCGCCGCCGCGACTGGCGTCATCATGCTGGCACTGCTCTTCGGCGGCAGCGCCCTGTACCTCCGCCTGATCGGGCGGCAGGAGGAGTGAGGGCCTCCCCGATGCGCTATCAGACCCGCCAGCGTCTCCGCCTGGCCGCCCTCTACGCGGCCCTCGCGCTGGTCACCGTGGTCACCTGCTTCCCGCTGGCGTGGGCGCTCGTCAGCTCCGTCCGGCCCAACGACGAGATGCTCCGGCTGCCGCCGACGCTCGTCCCGGAGCGCGTGACCGCCGAGCACTACGTGGCGCTCCTCACCGGGCGCGGCATGTACTTCGAGGCCGCTGGCGGCTACCGGCCCAAGACCTCGCCGTCGCAGCACTTCCTCTCCTGGTTCTTCAACAGCGTGGTGGTCAGCCTCGGGACTACCGTGATCAGCGTCGGGGTCAGCACGCTGGCCGCGTACAGCTTCACGCGGTTCTCGTTCTTCGGCCAGCGATTCATCTCCTACTTCAGTCTCATGGGCTACATGGTGCCCTCGATCATCTTCGTCTTCCCCCTCTTCCTGGTCATGGTCCCGCTGGGGCTCACCGACCGGCTTCCCAGCCTGGTCCTGGGTTACATCAGCATCACCCTCCCCTTCTGCATGTGGCTCATGTGGGCCTTCTTCCGAGGCATCCCCATCGAGGTGGAGGAGGCCGGGCTGATCGACGGCGCCAGCCGCTTCCAGGTCTTTTGGCAGATCGTCCTCCCCCTGGCCCTGCCGGGCATTATCGCCACCTCGATCTTCTCGTTTATCGTGTCGTGGAACGACTACCTGATCGCGCGGATCTTCATGAACTCCATCAGCCAGCTCCCGCTGACGGTGGGGGTCATGCACTTCTTCGAAGGGGTGCACGTGGACTGGGGACTCATGATGGCGGCGGCGGTGCTGATGACCCTGCCGCTGTCCGTGCTCTTCATGCTGGTCCAGCGCTACCTGATCGTCGGCTTCGGCGCCGGCGCGGTGAAGGGCTGATCGCGGCGCGGGAGCAGACCGTGGAGGTGAGGCTGGAGAACGTCGAGAAGGTGTTCGGCCGCGGCCCGCGGGCCGTCCACGCCGTCCGCGGCCTGAACCTGGTCGTCCCCGCCGGCGAGTTCGTGACCCTCCTGGGCCCGAGCGGCTGCGGCAAGACTACCACCCTCCGCATGATCGCCGGTCTCGAGCGGCCGACCGCTGGTCGGATCTGCTTCGGGGATACGGACGTCACGGACTGGGAGCCCCGCGACCGGAACATCGCCATGGTCTTCCAGAACTACGCGCTGTATCCCCACATGTCGGTCTTCCAGAACCTGGCCTACGGGCTCCGCGTCCGCGGCGTTGAGACCGGCGCCATCCGCCAGCGGGTCCCCGAGACGGCCCGCGTGCTCGAGATCGATCCCTACCTGGACCGGCGGCCCCGCGAGCTGTCCGGCGGCCAGCGCCAGCGCGTCGCCCTCGGCCGCGCCATGGTGCGAGACCCGGTGGTCTTCCTCATGGACGAGCCGCTCTCCAACCTGGACGCTAAGCTCCGGCTCACCACCCGGGCCGAACTCAAGCGGCTCCACCTAGAGCTGAGGACTACCACGGTGTACGTCACCCACGACCAGCTCGAGGCCATGACGATGTCCGACCGGGTGGCCGTCTTCCAGGAGGGCGTGCTCCAGCAGTACGACCGCCCGATGGTCCTCTACGAGCGACCGGTGAACACCTTCGTCGCCGGCTTCATCGGCTCGCCCCCGATGAACTTCCTCCCCGCTGTCGTGGAGCGCGGCCCGGAGGGGCCGGCCCTGCGGGTCGCGGGCGTCACCCTCCCCCTTGAGGCCTCCTCCCGGGCCCGGCTCGATCAGACCCCAGAGCGACGGCGGCTCACCGTGGGGATCCGTCCGGAGCACATCCGGTTTGAGGATCCGACGAAGGAGCACACGCTGCCCGCGCGGGTGTTCGTGATCGAGCCGGTCGGCGCCGAGAGCTTCGTGAGCCTCTCCGTTGACGACGCCCGCGTGGTCGCCCGGGTAAACCCCGACGCCGGCGTCGGCGCGGACGACACGGTGGGCCTCCGGCTTGACCCGCGCCGCCTCCACCTCTTCGACGCGGAGACCGGGATCGCCATCCGGTGAGCCGCCGAGGGAAGACCATGCGCGAGCACTTGAAGAAAGCCCGACCGCGGAGCCGGACGCCCGATGAGGGGGTGATCCGGACCGTGGAAAGGATCCTGGCCGACGTGCGCGCCGAGGGCGACCGCGCGGTGCGCCGCTACTCGGAGCAGTTCGACCGCTGGTCGCCCCCGAGCTTCCGCGTGGAGGCCGACGCGATCCGCCGGATCGCCGCGCAACTGCCCGAGAGCGTGAAGGCCGACGTCGACTTCTCGCGAGAGCAGATCGCGGCCTTCGCCCGCCGGCAGCGGGAGACCCTGGCGGAGCTGGAGGCGGAGACCCTGCCGGGCGTCGTCCTCGGCCACCGGCTGATCCCGGTCGCCTCCGTCGGCAGCTACGTCCCCGGCGGGCGCTACCCCCTGGTCGCCTCGGCCCTCATGAGCATCGTCACCGCCAGGGTCGCCGGCGTCAGGCGTGTCGTCGCCTGCTCGCCGCCCGCGCCGGGCGGTGAGGGGATCTACCCCGCCACGCTCTACGCCATGGCCTCGTCGGGCGCCGACGAGATCTACTGCCTCGGCGGCGTCCAGGCGCTGGCCGCCATGGCCTATGGGACGGAGACGATCGACTCGGTGGACATGCTGGTCGGCCCGGGCAACCAGTTCGTGGCCGAGGCCAAGCGCCAGCTCTTCGGGGTGGTCGGCATCGACCTCCTGGCGGGCCCGACGGAGATCCTCGTCATCGCCGACGAGACCGCTGACCCGGAGGTGGTGGCCGCCGACCTCCTGGGCCAGAGCGAGCACGGCCCCACCTCCTGGGCCGTCCTGGTCACGACCTCGCGCGTGCTCGGCGAGGCGGTGATCGGGGAGATCGCGCGACGCCTGCCGACGCTCCCCACGGCCGCCGTGGCGGGGGAGTCGTGGGACGCTAACGGCGAGGTGGTCGTGGTAGCCACCGACGAGGAGGCCGCGGCGGTCTCCGACGAGTACGCGCCCGAGCACCTGGAGGTCCAGACGCGGAACCCGCGCTGGTACCTGGAGCGCCTCCGGAACTATGGCTCGCTGTTCCTGGGCGAGGAGGCGACCGTGGCCTACTCGGACAAGAGCGTCGGCACGAACCATATCTTGCCTACCGGGCGCGCCGCCCGCTACACCGGCGGGCTCTGGGTCGGGAAGTTCCTCAAGACCGTCACCTACCAGTGGCTCACTCGGGAGGCCAGCAACCGGATCGCCCCGGTGGTGGGCCGCGTCTGCCACGTCGAAGGGATGTTCGCCCACGAGGTGACGGCACACCTGAGGCTCCGGAAGTACGGGGGTCGCGAGCCGGGCGGCCCGTCGCCGCAGTCGGCCGGGTGACCGGTGCCAGTCGAGCCTAGCCGAGGAGGAACGCCCGCACCACTGCGTCGAAGTTGGCCGCCCGCTCGATGTTGAGGGCGTGGCCGGCGCCCGGCAGGATCTGAAGCCGCGCGCCGGGGATGCGCTCGGCCAGCTCGCGCGACAGCTCGGGCGGGGTCAGCCAGTCCTCCTCTCCGACGATGACGAGCGTGGGGCAGGCGAGGGCGCCGAGCCGCTCCGAGAGGTCCAGGGCCGCCACCGCCTCCGCCTGCTCGGCGAGGACACGGGGATCGAGCGGCAGCCGCTCGAGGTGGCGGACCCAACGCTCGCGGAGCTCCCACGCCTCCTGCCCCCGCGCCTCGAAGAAACCGAGGGTGTAGCTCCACCCCATCGTCAGGGTCGCGTAGGCCCGGGCGCCGAGCCGGGCGAGGACCTCGCCCCGGAACCCGGTCATGAAGCGGGCTCGGGCCGGGACCCGGCAGAAGCTGGCGGCCAGGACGAGCCGCCGGACACGCTCAGGGGCGCGGAGGGCGAGGGCCTGGGCGATCAGCCCGCCCATCGAGTGACCGAGGAGGTGCGCCGAGGCGATCCCGAGCCGGTCGAGGAGCCCGAGGGCATCCTCGGCCATCCGCTCGATGGTCAGCGGGGCGGTGCCGCGGCTCGACCGCCCGATCCCCCGGTGGTCCGGCGCGATGACGCGGAAGTCCCTGGAGAGGCCGGCGAGCTGGAGCCCCCAGTAGACGCTGTCCGTGCCGTGGCCGGCGAGGAGGAGGAGCGGCGGGCCCTCCCCCCGCTCCCTGTAGAACATCTCGGCATCGGCGACCTGGAGGGTCGGCACGGCGGCGGCTCAGAGCTGCGCCAGGTAATGCTCCAGGCACTGCTCGGGGCGGAACCCCGGCACCCCGCGCGCGAGGAACTCCTCGATGGCAGGCCGCGGGGCCAGCCCCACAAGCTCGGCGCCGTGGATCCCCACCCCGCGACGGGCGGCCTCCTCCCGGATCACCTCGTAGGCCTGCCAGGGCGAGGTCTTCCGGTAGTCGAGGAGGTTCATCGAGACCTGGGCGCATCCCTGGCTGGCGAGGTAGACCCCCATCGCCTGGACCGCCGGGAGGCCGCCGCTCGACTCACGGATCTTCCGGGCGATCGCCCGCGCGAGCGCGACGTCCGGGCTCGCGAGCTGGACGTTGAAGGCGATCAGGATCCCCCGCACCCCGACCGCCGTGGCGCCGCTCCGGGGGTTCGAGGTCGGGCCCGCGTCGGGACGGCTCGCAGGATCCTTGAGCCGCACGTCGAGGGCCTCGTACTGGCCGCGGCGGAGGTCCGGGAGCCGCCGGCGCTCAGGGCGGAGCGCGGCCACGCCGTAGAAGAAGACCGGGACGCCGAAGCGCTCCCCGAGGGTCCGGCCGAACCGGTGGGCGGTGCCGACAGCCTCCTCCACGGTGAGCCCCTCCAGGGAGACGAAGGGGACCACGTCCACGGCCCCGATCCTGGGGTGGACCCCCCGGTGGGTCCGCATGTCGATCAGCTCGAGGGCGCGGCCGGCCATGGCCAGGGCCGCGGCCTCGACGGCCTCGGGCGGGCCGAGGAAGGTGAAGACCGAGCGGTGGTGGTCG
>Ga0137796_10002177_pt1 | contig 10685 bp, 10 predicted proteins | sample OV2TP3_FD_97704 | JGI IMG/M metagenome (GOLD analysis project Ga0137796, IMG submission 97704)
GTTTCCAGCTGCGGTTTGCGGAGATTCCGGGGTTTGCTACACTAGGCTGCTCGTAAGCGGCTGATAGGCCCAGAGTAGGAGCGCAGCGAGCTCAGAAAAACTCGAGCTGCGTGGGCATGGGCGGCTCGGGCTGGCGCTTTTTTCCACGGAAGGTCAGTATCTTTCCGTACTGGTGGTCGGTGATCACCAGAAAGCGGACCTCTCCTCTCGGGGGCACTTCGTCCCCCATTCTCTTGATGTGCACCTGGGAGTTCTCCCAACTGGCGCAATGACGCTGGTAGACGGAGTATTGCATCATGGTGAAGCCGTCTCCCAGAAGCTCCTTGCGGAAGCGGGCGTACTGTTTGCGGTACTCGGGCGTGGTAACGGGGAGATCGAAGAGCGCCAGCACCCACATGGTCTGCCACGCGAACGGCCTAAGGGGCCATTGGCTCTTTCTCACTCGCATCGGTGCTTTCCTCCAGAACAACGGGCAGCCCGGTTGGCAAAGCCAGCGTCGGCTCGCCGGTTTGAAAGGAGTCATTCAAGGACGCAGCGGTGGCGTGGAAAGCCAGCAAGAGCGGCGTGTTGCGCTCGCCCACGGTGATGGTTTCATTGAAGAGGCTCAAGAGCGCCTGCTTGGTGTCGCGGTTGAGCTCCCAGATTTTGGCTTTTTCATCCACCAGGCGGCGGACGCGCCAGTCCGCGTAGGGCCGATACGGTTCCAGCACATCGTCGGCCAGGCAAAACGCATTGGAACGGTTGTGGTGGTGGATGCCCACGGTGGGGAGCAAGCCGGCGGCAGAGAGGGCGCGGGCAGCGGCGGCCCGCAGGGCTGTATAGCCGTAGTTGAGCAGGAGATTGGGCGGCGGGCCGTCGTGGCGACGGCGAAAGTCAGGGCCGAGCAACCGCGGCCAGTAGCGTTGTGCCGCTTGGGCTTCCAGGTTCTCGGGATCGCCGGAGCGCACGCGCCCCGCCAACGCTTCTAGGCCGGCGTCTTCTCCGGTGGCGCTTCGAAGAACAGCAGCTTGCAGACGAATTTTGGCGGCCACCAGCGCCTGCCACAGCCGCTTCTTCAACGGCAAGGAGGCGTCCAGTTGAGCTCGGTAGCGTTCCGTTTGCACCGTGTTGCCTTCGAGCGGAAGTAGTAGGCTGACTGGGTGGTGGTTGATCCCGCAAAGCACAACCGCGGCGCCCATTTCCGCCAGTGTCGTGAAGACGGTGTGGGTGTAGGAGATGGCAGGGTGATCAATCAGCAGCACGCCGATGTCCTCGCACGGCACCGTGGCTTTCTCCTGTCCTTCGCGCTCGATCACTAGTTGCCGGTGCGCGATGGAGAGCCGCGCCGGCCCCGACGACACTTCGAGGATTCGCTTAATCACGGGCCGGCCTCACCCGCCCGATCGGATCAACACTGACTTTACGGATGTTCGGTTTGAGAAAGTCCTTTGGGCCAAAGGAAACCTCTGGCTTCGGATCATCGGCCATGTTGATGGGTTTGTAAAAAACCCGTCCCTTCTCGTTGCAAAACCGAACCACCACATAGTGGTGACTGCCATCCTCTTGCATCATCTCAAGGATGTCATTGGCCGCCAACGACATCAAAAAGCGACCGCCATTCATTGGGGCACGTCGAACGACTGACTCTCCTTTCTTCAGCCGACGTGTAGCTTCTAAGAGCGAAACAGTCTCGTAGTCGGCGCTCCCATCCGGCATTTGGAAGACAGCCATATGGTGGTTTCCAGCAAGATCGGCAAAGGTCTTCGGGGCCGGTCGCAAAGCTGCCAACAGGTGTTTTTGTTGGCGAACCAGCAGTCGTACACGCTTGATGTCGCGAACCTCGCCGGTTTCCTTGTTGACCAGCGCTGGATACGGAGGAAAAGCATTGCCGTGCGTGGCCACATGGTCTTGAACCAGTTTGCGGATCGCGTCGTCGCGTATCTTGCTTTTCTTCTCACCCTTGATCTCGGATTCAGTGAGGTCCTCAAGTTTTTTGCGGGTGACGAAGTAGCGATAGGTGATGCCGCCCTCAGTGACCTCCTGGTCGGTGTCGCCGTAGAAGGTCAGCTTGTGCAATGGACCGGAAACCTTGCGCTGGACGCGGTGGGAGACCACGATGCCTTCGGTCTTCGCTTTGGCGTCCTGCCAGAAGGTTTCCCACGGTTGCGGGAGCTTCGGGTTTTCGCCCTGTTTGCCACGGGCGTAGAAGTCGCTTAGGCGCTTGATGAAGGCGGGGGAGGTGAGGGCGACAGCCAGGGCGTCGACGGCGTGGTGGCGGTGATCGGCGCGGTTTTTTCGCCAGGGGGTTTCGGGGTTAAGGATGGCATCCAGCCCCCACGCCTTGCGAAGCTGGGCGGTGACCTGGCCGTTGGCCACCCCCACCGGCAGGCCCAGCCGCGCCAGAAATTTCCGGGCTTCAACGGCGATGTAGCTGGTATCGGCTTTCTGACGTTCTTCCAAGAACTCCTGACCTTCGGGGTAGTCCTCGCGGAGGAAATTCTTCATCTTCTCAAGTGGAAACTTTTTTGCCTTCACCCAGGTTTCCAGGCGGCTTCTTATCTCGTCCCACTTGTCCGGGTCGTCCCGGAAGAATTCGAAAGGAGTGCGGTTGCCCTTGTTCTTGTTGACGTCGGTCGCGCACAGGGTTTTGTTGAAATACCCGTTGTCGAGCGAGCGCGAGAGCGGGAAGATGTGCTCGATCTGAAACTCGCCTTTGCGGAAAAGAGCGTCAAACGAAATCTTGCGGCCGGTGTAGGGACAGGTTTCGTCGGACTCTTTCCAGAGCAGCCACTTCTCAATGGCCTCGTTGGTCACACGGACATTATTCTCTTTGAGGGCCTGAGCGCCCTCCTCGCGGCTGCGCCGGTTTTTGCTGTAGCGGCTGCTGATTTCCAACCGTTCCTTCTTGGTTTTCTTGAGTTCACGAAGCAGCTCGATGCGGATGAGGTCGGGTTTGCCATAAACGGCCAGCAGGTTGTTGACCACTTTGCGGAGCTCATTCAAGGCGCGGTTGACACTTGGGTTGCGAGGGACGGGCATCCTCTTGGGATGGGACGGCAGCCGGTCCAAAACGTCTTCGCTCCGTTCACGCCAGCCGGGATAGGCTTGGTCCAGCGCCCCGCCGGTTTCGTTCAATCCCAGCCCATGCTCTAGATAGGGAATCAGTTTGCGAATGGCATGTTCCGAGAAGCGCAGCCAGCCCGAGGGTGGTTCGAACTCGGCGAGTTGCTCGGCTTGCTCAGGGGTGATGCCGAAGTCCTTTTCAGCTTCCTCGACGAAGCGAGCTTTGCCGGGAGCGATTTCGTTCTTGAACGGGTCGAGCCGGTGCAGTTCGATTCGCTTCTCACCAATCTGGCGATTGTAAACGGCAAAGAGCCGCGGGTAGAGTTCTTGGCGCAGTCGGTCGCGGGCAGGATGAGTGTCCCAGTTGTCGCCGAACATGTCGGCGAGCTCAGCTTCGAGTTTGTTCCCGAGCAGGCGGGTTTCTCCACCGGTCTCAAGCGAGATGTCAGGTTTCAGGTCGAGCCCGCGTTCCTTCCAAAGTTTGCGCAAAGCGGTCTTGACCCCAGGAAAAGTCATGGCCGTTTGCTGCTGAAGTTTTTTGAGCAAGAGCTCGCGTTCTTGGGGGTCCAGGGGGCGGGGGAGTTGGCCCGGGAAACGCAGACGCAGATTGATGACGTGCTGAAGCATTCGGAACTGTTGGCCCAGCCAGGAGCCTAGCGGGCAGACTGGTTCGCCCGCTTCCAGCCAGCATTGGCCTACCGTTTGCAGTCGCCAAAAGATGGGCCGTTGGTAGAGGAGGATGCCGCGGAGTCTTTCTTTGAGCCCGTTTGTGAGCAATTGCGGATGGTGCGCGGCCTGGGCTGCCCACAGCCGCTCGAACTCCTCCACGACCATCTCGCGGCTGATATGCCGACTGCGCTTCCTTTCGTCCGTCAGACTGGCTAGATACTCGCCAAGCGTGCGACCCTCGAGCTTTTCCGCCAGGGCTTTGATTTTTTCCTTGATTGGTCCTTCTTCTTTGTCTCGAGTTTTTTTCACGTCTGCGCGTTCCTCCATCCGTCGGGCGGAGAGGAATCCGCGACGGTGGGCGAGGTGGTAGAGCGCGCGGCCAATCTCAAAAGGCTCCAGCCGTTCGCGCAGTCCGCGGGCGCGCAATTGATAGGGGTCGGCGCCATCGTTCATAAACGCATCCCACTCCGGTGTCCCGCGAGAGCCGAAACGTGGCAGCAGTCCTGCGTCGGCCAGAGCGTCGCGCAAAAGCCGTCGCCGGAGCCGACGACGCCGAATCTGTCGGCGCAGGAGCCGCGCGGCGCGGCGGGCCTGGTTGCGCGGTTCGAGTTCCTTTTCGGTGCGGCCTTCGGGAAAGATGCGGACGCCTTCCTGAAGGATCGAGCCAGTGCCTTGTTCTTCCTCCAGTTCGATGACGGCAAAGCCGATAGAAGTGGTTCCGATGTCGAAGCCCCAGATGCGTTCCATTTTGGTCTCCCCGGCGGACTCTGCGACAGGCGGGGTTCGAGAGCCGCTTGACAGGAATGACCCCTTGTACCACAATTCGGGCGTGTAGCCAACCCCGGAATTTCGCTTATCGCAGGCAAAGCGTAAGCGTTATTTCGCGCGGGCTGGGCATCCCTGAAACGCAGCTACTGCCCACCTAAACCCTCCGGCAACGGAGGGTTTTGTGTTTAAGACGTTCTCTGGAGGTTCTGAGGCGCAGCCGGCAGCGGCTGCGCCTTTTGTTTTTCTACTTGCGGGTGTGGATGATCTCCAGCGTCCGGAACTCCTGGCCGTCGGGCCCGGTGTCAAACATCTCCAGCGTGTACTGGTCTCCGCGGAAAGTGTAGACCGAGCGCAGCGTCTTCCGCGTCTTGCTGATGGGGTCGTCGGCGGTGGTGAACATCGTCACCGTCTTCCCGTCGTCCGAGCAGCTCCCCTCGCCCACCAGCATCAGCGTGCCGAAGTTGTCGATCCAGAAGTCCACGTGCTTCTGCTGGTAGTTGTCGTAGCCGATGAACCCCATCCCCTCGAAGGGTGTGTCCATCATCACCCCCTTGTAGGTGACGTGAATGAACCGGCCGCCCAGCACCGGCTGGTGCACGGCTTCGCCGGTGGATTCCATCGGCGGCGCATCCGGCGCCGGCCAGAACTTGCTCGTCGTGCTCCAGGCCCCCACGAGCTGTTCCAGGTGCTTGTGGTGCTCGCCCGGCGTGGCCAGCTTCGCAATCACTTGCATCATCTCGTCCACTTGCTGCTGCTGCGCGTCCGGCTGCTGCGCCGCCTGCCCCGACGCGGTCGGGGCCGCCGTCCCGGCGACCAACAGCAGTCCGCCCACCAGCGTCAACACTAAGCTGCGAATTCTCATGGTTCCTCCTTTGTCATTTTGAAGGCGAACAATAAGCGAAAACGATCCGCTTGTCAAGCCGGACCCTCCCAGGGTAGTGACTCATTCTGATGTTCAACCCAGCGGCTCCCGCCGCTGGGAGCCCCGTGGCAGGAGCCACGGGGTTGAACATTTAAGGGGCGGACCAGCAAACTGAGTCACTACCCCTCCCAGGGCCCCCTAGAATCCCCGGCGGCTTTATCCTGCTTGCCCTAAGGCGAAGCCGAAGGGAGCCCTCGCGCAGCGAGGCGAAGGGGGCTGCTAAAACCCCCTGCCGCCGCCGCCGCCGAAACCGCCGCCCGAAAACCCGCCGCCGCTGCTGAAGCCCGAGCCGCCTGAACTGCTCCGGGGCGCTGAGGCCAGCGCCGAGCCGGCGCGATTCGACATGCTGCTCAGGCTGTTCACAAAGTACGACGGCCGGAAGCCGGTCTCGAACCGCCCGCCGCGGTACCACTCCGGCGGCTGCTTGTAGATGTCGTCGAAGGCGCGCGTCCAGTTCTTCTCCACCCCGAACGCCATCGCGAAGGGCAGGAGCTTCTCGAACATCTGCGGGGTCTTGACCATGCGCTCGAAGCGGTCGCTCTCCACCCGCTCCAGGAACTCCTCGAACCCCAGCACGCCCTCCAGCGCCTGCGCCCCCTTCAGCGTGCGCGCCGGCATGAAGTAGCCGAAGCCCGCAACGATGCCGGCCGACAACAGCCCGGCCACCCAAACCGCCGTCCCCGACTGGCCGAGGATGCCGGCGACCCCTTCCGCGCCCCAAAGCGTCAAGGCGCCCAGTATGACCGCCGCCACGAAGTAGATTTTCTGCACATTGTCCGGCCGGCTGTTGTAGTAGCCGCGCTGCAGGAGCTGGTCGTAGATGGCGTCGCGGATGCCCGGCAGTTTCTTGTAAAACCGGTTCTCCAGCTCCGAAAGCGCTATCCGGGGAAGAAGGCCCGCCTGGCCGCCCGTGGCCGGCGGCTCGGTTTGTGTCCCCGTTGCGTCCGCGCCCCTGCCGGGCTGGTTCCGCCGGATCGCGGCCACGCTGACCGAAAAGCCGAGAACAGAGAAAGTGTCGGAGAACATCCCCTCCAGCAGCAACCGCTCGTGCGGCTTCAGCTCCTTCCACTCCGCCGGCGGCTGGCGCAGCTCGAAGGCGTAGTCGCGCCCGGTCCACAGCCCCAGCAGTTGCTCGCTCTCCGTCTCCTCGATGTAGACGTAGCCGCGCACCGCCAGGTCCACCAGCGTGGCCGTGATGTCGCGCATGTCGGGCGTGTTGTCGATCAGCGTTCCCACCTCCGCCGGCGTCATCCCCGCCGGCGGCTCGTACTGCGCCGCGATGGGCCGCAGCGCCGGGTCCCGCCCGCGCGTGTGCCACAGCCAGAACATCAGCCCGAACACGCCGAGGGGGATGAAGAGTGGCCAGTTGCTGCGCAGGAAATCGCCCGACTTCGAGACCGCCCCCGGCTCGCGCACGATCCCCTTGTCCCAGCCCACCACCACCGTCAGCCCTTCCCGCACCCCCAGCGGACGCTGCGCCAGCACCCGCACCGAGTTGCTGCCGGAGACGTCCGCGCTGGCGTCCTGCTCGGTCGAGCCGTAGCCGCCGGTGTAGGCCAGCGCCCGCAGGCCGGTGACGTTGGGCGGCAGGCTGATGGTGGCGCTGGCCGCCTCGATGGGCATTTCCCATTCGTCCCCGGTGATGTTCCAGTAGAGCTCGTCGTGGTCGTCGAAAAAGCGCAGGGCGTTGCGCACCTGGTAGCGCAGCACCACCGTGCGCACCGCGTCGCTTGCCCCCGGAACCCAGATCTTGAACGAGCGCAGGTGGCCTTCGCGGCCGATTTCGTGCCGCAGCTCGGTGCCGCGCTCGTCGGTCACGCTGAGGGGCTCAAGGAACAGCGTGTAGTTGAACCCTTTGTTGCGGTACTCGATGGGGATGAGCCGGATGATGCCGTTCCACGAGCCCGTGAAACGGATTTGCATCGTCTCCGTGACCAGGACGCGGCCTTCCTCGGCCACGTTGATCTGAGCGTCGAAGCGTTCGAGGACGATGTCCCGCGCCGCGGCCGGCGCCGGCGCGGCGGCGAGCAGCGCAACCAGGATAAGAAAAAGAAGGGCGCGGCCCCCGCCCCGCATCCAAACCAGCGCGGGTGGCGCAGAGGCCGGCGGCCCGTGGCCGGCGCGTTTGGGTGCGGGGCGCATCGGCCCTCCGGCGGCTACTTGGCCTGGGCTTCGAAGCTGACGCGCGGCGCGGCGCGCTCGGCTTCGGCGATTTCGAAGAACTCCTTGGCGACGAACCCGAACATCGAGGCTACCAGGTTGGAGGGGAACTGCTGGATCTTGGTGTTGAGGTCGCGCACCACGGCGTTGTAGTAGCGGCGCGAGTTCTGGACGTGGTCTTCGATCTCGCTCAGCGTCTTCTGCAGCGAGGTGAAGCTCTCCACCGCGCGCAGTTGCGGATAGGCCTCGGCCAGCGCGAACAGTTGCCGCAGCGCCTGCGTCAGCATCCCCTCGGCTTCGCCCTTGGCCGCCGGCCCCTGGGCGCCCATGGCGCGGTTGCGGGCGTTGATGACAGCTTCCAGCGTCCCCTTCTCGTGCGCCGCGTAGCCTTTGACCGTCTCCACCACGTTGGGGATGAGGTCGTAGCGCCGCTTGAGCTGCACGTCGATGTCCGACCAGGCGTTCTCGCTCCGGATGCGCAGGCCGACCAGGCCGTTGTAAGTGGCGATGAGGTACGCCGCCACCACCCCCACCACCACCAGCAGCAGCAACAGGCCCATGAGCCCTCTCCTCCGGCTTTCGAATGCGCCGACTATACGCTGGCTATCAGCCGAGCGCAAAGAAAAAACGTGTAGGGCGGGGGCTTGCTTGCCCTGAGCGTAGCCGAAGGGTCCCCGGCCGCTCTACCCTTCCTCGTCCGCGGCGCCTTCGCCCCAGCGGAAGCCCCGGATGCGCCACTGCCCGCCCTCCTTCACCAGCGTGATGCGCACCGGCGTCTTGCCGCCCTGGGTGCTGGTGACGGTGCCGCGCAGCGTGCAGACGTCGTTCTCGATCTTCCGGTTGCTGAAGGTCGAGTCGGACGTCTTGAAGACCTGCGGGTTCTGGCGGACCAGGTCGGTAAACTCTTCCAGCGACAGCTCGGCCTGGAGCGAGGACGACAGGTGGCCGTAGGCCCGCGGGTAGTCTTCCTGGTTGAGGGCCTCGAGGTGCTCCCGCGTCACCCGCACCGGCTCGAACGTCCATTCCCACACCACCCAGAAGACGCCGCCGCCGATGACGACGATGAGGAGGATGAAAGCGAAGCCCACTCCCACGAGGATGAGGACGATTTTCTTGGTGCTCAGGGCCATGACCGGTCCCTCCTCCGCGCGGGGGCTGAGCCGCGTGGCGTCGTGAGTCTACGCCCCCGACGGGCTCCGGGCAAGCCTCTGGGCGTCGAGGTAGTGGGTCAGTCGCCGACTCGTCCCAAGATTGTTCAACCCCGTCGCTCCCGCCACGGGGCGCCCAGCGGCAGGAGCCGCTGGGTGGAACAGTACTGTCCTCCAGAGCAATGTCGCAGCTGAAGCAGCGACCCCACAAGCTACTTGGCTGAGTTCTTCAGGAAGGTTTTGTACTCCGGCGTGCCTTGGGTGAATTGCGGGCTTGCCCTGAGCCCTGAGCAATCAGGGCGAAGGGTCTCAGCCCTTCATGAAGTGCTGGTACTCCGGCGTTCCCTGTGTGAATTGAGGATCCAATTCAATCCCTAGCGCGTCGGCGACACGAGTGGCGACGTTGAAGAAGGCGCCCACCAGCACCACGGCCAGGATCTGCTCGTCGGTGAGCCCGTGGCCGCGCAGCTCGGCCACGTCGGCCTCCTTCATCTCCCACGGTGTGTGGGTGAGCTTCTCGCTGAAGGCGAGCATGACTCGCTGGCGCTCGGTGAGGTGCGCCTGGCGCCAGTCGGTGCGGATGGCTTCCACCAGTTGGTCGTCGCGAGTGATTCGACGCAGAAACTCTGCGTGGGAAGTGGTTCAATAGTGGCAGCGGTTGGCGGCGCTGACCACGGTGGCGATCATCTCGCGCTCCTCGGGCGGGAGCGTGCCGCCGTGGTAGACGGCCCCGCTGAACTGCGTGTAGCCCCGCATCGCCGTCGGGTTCAGGCTGAACGCCTTGCGGATGTTGGGCACGAAGCCGTAGAGCTTCAGGCTGGCGTCGTAGATCGCCTTCACCTCGCCCTTGGCCTCTTTCTCATCGACCGTCTTGATCCACGCCATCGCTGTTACCTCCAAATCGTCACCGTCAGTAGCTGACTTCCAAGCAGTTCACCATGAACAACGCATCCGGCGTTTCAAGATAAAGATATGAACCCCGCCCTGCAGCGCGGCGGAAGGCAATCGGCTGACCCTGAGAATCGACCGCCACCATCTGTGTGAATCTCATGAAATCGAGGTTGAGCAAGTAGAGGAGGCCCTGGCCCTCAGCGACGGAGCGGACGATTCCATTCAGGTCTGTCGATTCCGCCAGCGCGTCCACGTCTGCCTTAACATAACCGCCTGCGAGAATGACATTCCCGTTCTTTCCGAGACCGAAGGCTTTGGCGCCTCCGACTGGCACATTCCGCCAGATTCGATTCAATTGGAAACCGCTCAGGTGTACCAGAGGAAAATCACTGTAGTAACACAGCCACACGCTTTCGCCCGATTCCACGTTCATGGCATAGCAGTCGTCCACCGCGGGGAGATTCTCTGAGTCGGCCAGTTTTCGGTAATCAAATAGCCTCATCCCTTGGCTGTCAAAGCAGGCAGCGCCCACGCTTGACAACGGGTCCGAAAAAACTCCCTCGTCGAAATAGCCTACCCAAATCTTTCCATCCTCGGTTGTCTGCAAGTTCTCAACAGCGTCACCTAGAGCGAACGACCGAACCTGCACTCCGTCCGTAGAATAGACACACGCGTTTTGTTCTGTTTGTTCGTACGTTGTAGATTCGACCAACAACCACCATTCGTTCGGAAGGGGTTGCGCAAAAAAGAAATTCCGGCGGTCATGCTCGAAATTGCGTCTTCGCCAGGCCCCCTCCACCAGGCGAAAAACCACGTCTCTTTTTCGAAACGGGGGTGAGAAGTCATTCTCGTCTTCGGCACCCATAGCCTTTGCGGCCAGTTCGGTTTCATCGGCAAAAAGGAGGACAGGGTTTCCAAACCAATCTACTGAAGTAGAAATCAGTCTCCGCCCTGGCGCCAACTCTTCGAACCGGGCGACTGGATTGGCCACCACCTTCTTCACGGTTCCAACTCCTGCAGTTCGCTGGCTGGCGCGGCAGCTACGGGTTTAGGATATAGCCAGGGAGCGCGCCGTCAAATGGATT
>Ga0137796_10002178_pt1 | contig 10683 bp, 9 predicted proteins | sample OV2TP3_FD_97704 | JGI IMG/M metagenome (GOLD analysis project Ga0137796, IMG submission 97704)
CATACTTTTCAAAGAGCTTTGCCTCCTTAGTCACCCACAGAGGTGCGAAAAGGCCGACCTCACTGGTCCAGACAATGTTCAGTTGGGCAGATGGAAGCTCAGCCGGAAAAAAGACGGTGAGGACCATCCAGAACACAAAATGCAACCCAGTTTTGATCTTCATGGCATCTCCTCTAGTTGCCTAAAAGTTTTTTAACCCGCTCGACGACCTGTGGGGGTTGCTCCATGACCTCCTTCGCCAGCTTCTGGAGATGTTCGCCCGGAGAGGGGTCCATATCCATGCGTGCTTTTTTGGCCTCGGCTACAAGCTCGGGATCCTTCATGGCCTTGGCGTACGCCTCGCGGAGCATTCTTACCCGGTCTGGTGGGGTGCCGGGAGTGGCCATCATGGCGCGGCCGAACTCATTGGAAATCAGGATGACCTCGGCAACGCGCCGCGCCGCTTCAGGGGTCTCGTACTCGTCCATGAGTTCCCAAATGGTAGGGGTATCCGGCATCCGCGAATCCCGTTTGCGCGGGTCCTGGACCAGGTGACGGTCAAAGCCCTTTTTGTGCCAGGTGTCGAAGGGCTCCCGGCCAAAGTGAGAGGCGATATCCTGACCGCGGCAAATCACTTCTCCTCTCTCCACCGCCACATCGATCTCTCTGCCGCCTGGATATCCAAGAACGATGTTAAATTTCCCGCCCAAGGTCTCCTCCAGGATCTTGAGGAGGATGAAGCTCGTGCTCGCTGTGCCCGTGGAACCGCATTTTGGCGCCTCTTTGGCCTTGATGATATCTCCGATAGATTTATAGGGGGCGTCGCTCCGCATGTAGAGCATAGTGGAATATTTCTCCTGGGTGCCGATCCATTCGAATTTGCGCGCATCGAACTGTGCCTCTTTACGCCCTACGAGCTGGTCCAGGTATAGGCTGTTGATGGGCATGCCGACGGTTAGGCCGTCGGGTTTGGCGACGTTATAGACGTAGTTGGCGGCGATCACAGAACTGGCCCCTGGCATGTTCTGCACGATCATCTCGGGGTTACCAGGAATATACTTAGGCATATAGCGGGCAATGAGACGTCCCCAGCGGTCATAAAACCCGCCTGGAGTAAAGCCCACGATGATCCGAATAGTTTTACCCTTGTAAAAGGGTTCTTGGGCAAAAACTGGAGGATCAAAGGATAAAGGGATGAAGAGATAAAGGGTTAAAAGAAAAAAACTCTCGATCCCTTTAACCCTTAAACCCTTTAACTTTTTGTTGAAAGACATGTCGGTCTCCTTTGCTTGGCGTTCGAAACGGCACGCCTAGCCTTTTTTGTCTAGCATCTTAGCTTCTTGAGACTGGCTTGCGCCAGGGCCTCGAGGCCATAATGAAGGCCACAATGAGTGTCAGGATAAGCCAATCCCTGCCGATGAGCAGCAGAGCGATCCAAGGATAGCCCCCATAAGGCTGACGAATATCTGAAATGAGGTCGTTGAACAAGAGGACGGCCAGGACGACAGGAATGAGGTACTTGATGGAAAAGTCGAAAAGCCAGCCGACTTTAAAAAGAGAGACCGCGTTGGCGTGCTCCCGGAGACGGGAGGCCCCGTAGACCCAGCCTATGAGAATGCACTGAAGAATGGCCGCAATGAACAAGCCGTAGTGGCTCAAGAAGTGGTCGACGATATCCAGCCAGGCCAATCCTCCGCCGGTGGTGAAGATAATCCCTCCCAGGAAACCTAGAACGGAAAGGACGCTTACGATCGCCCTTCGGGGATAGTGGAATTTGTCTATTAAAGCGGCGCTGAAGGCCTCTAAGATGGAAATGGATGAGGCGATGCCTGCTACGGTGAGGGTCAGAAAGAATAGCGCCCCAAAAAGCTGCGGAAGGCTGGGAAGCAGGCCGATCGCCTGAGGGTAAGCTACAAAGGCAAGCCCGATCCCGTGCTGCACGATCTCCTGGAACGGCTTACCCGTCTGGGCGGCCATATAACCCAGCGTTCCAAAGACTGCCAGCCCGGCGACGATCGAGACGACCGTGTCCACCAGGCTCGTGAGCCAAGCATTGAGATTGATATCTGCCTTAGGGGGCAGATAGGAGGCGTAGGCCACCATGATCCCAAAGCCCAGGCTAAGGGTGAAGAAGATCTGGGAGTAGGCGTCGATCCATACCTTTGGGTCAGTAAGCCGAGAGAAATCGGGTTTGAGGTAGAGCCTGATTCCTTCTCCGGCGCCAGGTAGGGTCGCGGTCCAGCCGACTAGAATGAGGATGAGGACGAGTAAGAGCGGCATGAATATTTTGTTCGCGCGCTCGATCCCCTGCTCAACGCCGAAAAAAACGATAAGCCAGTTCACCGCCCACACAAGGATTAGGGCGAGCAAGATCGGGCTGCGAACGTCTCCGATCACATGGGGCCCTTCGGTCGCACCCAGATATTGCTTGAAGAAAAAAGCGTTGGGATCGGCTCCCCAGGCGAGGTTCAAGGAAAACCACAAGTAGGATACGCACCAGGCGATGACCACAGCGTAGTACAGGACAATTCCGAACATCACGAAGGTCACCGTCCACCAGCCCAGCCACTCCCAGGCGGGGTGGACCTTGGCGAAGGACATCGGCGCCGATCCGCGCATCCGGTGGCCGATTCCGAATTCCAAGATCATCAAAGGAATCCCCGCCGTTAGCAGGGCGACGAAATACGGAATCAGGTAGGCCCCGCCGCCGTTGACGTAGACCACGTAGGCAAACCGCCAGATGCTTCCCAAGCCTATCGCTGACCCTACCGCCGCCAACAGGAAGCCCCATTGGCTCTTCCATTGGGCCCGATGGGGCTCTGCTGTCTGCGGGGTGCTCTGGACCATATCGCGAAATGTAAGCCTTCAGCCGTCAGCATTCAGCTTCTACCTGAAAGCTGATTGCTGATAGCCGACCGCTGATTGCTACCCGGCGCAGCCTATCTGATGACCGATTCTTATGTCAAATCAACCTCAGCGCAGGCTTCTAGGACAGGGATGGACATTTGCCCTCGGCTGCGGTAAGGAGGTTTTAAATTACCTGGCTGTCCCTCGATCTTCCTCCCTTCGGCCTGAGGCTCAGGGCTCGAAGGCGGGACGGTGAGTTTATCGAACCGTAGGATGGATCGAGCAGATTGGCCTCACATGTATGCCCGTGTATTGCGACAGATTCAAGCGTTGGTCAGGCGGGGAGAATACGTGCTTTCTATTCACGTTGAGAACGAGTTGGATGATGATGGCTTTACCGATGAAGACCCTTGAAGCAGCAATCCTCAACGGAGTGATTGTGCGGCGAGAAAGAGATAGGGCTGGCCGCCCCAAGTACGTGATTGAAGGCATTGCTCTGGATGGGCGAGGCCTGACAGCCGTGGTTCAACCGTTTCAGACTCGTCAACTCGTTGTTATTGTTACAGCTTATGAAACGTAGAAAAGCATCCGACATGACAGGCGAGGTATGTACTCTGTGCTGCGAAGGGCACCTGGAAGCAAAGCGGGGACGCGAATACTTCAGGCATGGGCAGTCGCTCGTCATTATCGAGGACGTGCCTGCGTGGGTCTGTAATAAGTGTGGGGAACGGTATCACCATGCCCGCGTCTACAAGAAGATGCGCCAGATCGCTGCACGTAGCGACGAGATCACTGAACACGTAAGCATTCCCGTTGCACGCTATCACGGGGACGAAGCTGCTTAAAATGAAATGGTAGGAAGTTGCTTTTTAGGGTGGACATTTGGCCTCGGTTGCGGCCTGTCGGCGTGTACGCACAGGCAGATAAGGAGGTTTTAAATTACTTGGCTGTAGGGGGGATCGAAGGTGATCTCTTTCACCGCCGGATCTCTTCCGGGCGGGGCATGGGACTCTTCCCAAAGACCTACGTGTTGGAGGATCTTTTTGATGACATCAGGCTGGTCGATGAAGCTGATGATGGCCATCTCTCCCTGACACTTCGGGCACGTGAGTGGGTCTGTCTCATAGATCTTTCTTATGAAGTTACTTCCTGGTAATTAGCCGCTTCACGTCGGGCGAGTAGTCTGCCATTTAGTCGCGGAGTGAGATAAGCTGTTCGCGGTGGGCGATCAGATTGATAGGCACTTCGCGGACCACCTTGCCTACCAAAGTACCGTTCGCTTCCAGCAGCTCGGGTACCATGACGGACAGTTTTTCTGCCAGAGCCTCAACGGTGTCGGCTTCGGTGATGACGCCGGAGACATCGTCGCTGGTCGCGACCCAGACCTTGGCCTCAGGGTCCCATTCAGCGTTTACTGTGATTTGCTTTGGTCCCATTTGACGAAAATCTAGGCTGACGACTTCACATTGTCAAACGCCCGATTCCTAGTGATAAGCCTGGACATCGGCCCCCGATTGCGGTAAGAGGCTTAAGTGTTGAAGGATTTTTTGAATAACATCCGGCTGGTCGATGAAACTGATGATCCGCATGTCTCCCTGGCATTTGGGGCAAGTAAGCGGGTCTGTTTCATAGACCTTTCTGATGAAGTGAGACCATCTTTTCTTTAACTCTTTGGATACTGGCGGCGGAGCAACTTCGATGACCCCTGGCTTAGAATGCAGTCGGCTAAGAACGCAGGAGGAGCGACAAGATGGCAAGTTTTTATGACGAGTGGCTGAAGGCAGGAAAGGAAGCAGAGGCTGAGGTCCAGAGCGCGCCGGTAGCCGCTCGCGGACGCGACCTGAAGTGGATCGAGACGCCCCAGGACGCAAAGGTGGCGATGATCATCGGCCGACAGGTGGGCTTTCCGACGCAGGGCGGCTCTCTGCTCAAGGCCGAGATTCCAACCGGCTGGCACACGGGCAAACACCGCCACGGCGAGGAGGCGGTGCACATCCTAGCCGGGTCCGGCTTCGCAATGGTGGACGGCCGCCGCTACGACTGGAGGTCGGGCACGACCTTCCATATCCCCTACATGGCCGAGCACCAGTTTTTCAATCTTGGGCCGGAGCCAGCAGTGTACGTATCTGCCATGTGCCCCGATCTCGACTTTTTCGTGAAGCTTGGCCGTCTCGAGCAACTCGAGGAGAAGGGCCCGAACCCGCCGAACGTGCGCGATCTCTATCCGGCGGAGTCGTCCCAGTTCGCCGAAGACGGGCGACGGATCGCGCTGCACCTGGAAGATGCTGAGGACGAAAACGTCACCGGCCCGAAGGATGGACAGCATGATCGCGTTGGCCAGCAGGCCCACCGGCACGGCGCGATCTGGGTGATCATGGGCGGTAACGAGAGCCCGAGCGACGCGGCGAACGGCTTTCAGGCCAAAGCGGTGGCGATGACCGAGATCTTCGAGGAGGTCGCCCTCACTAGCAGCCATAAGCACGCGCACACCGAGGCAATGCTCTACGTGCTGGAAGGCAGCGGCTACTCCGAGGTAGATGGCAAGCGGTACGACTGGGAGGCCGGCGACGCGGTGCACGTTCCGCCGAAGATGACCGTCCACGAGCACTTCAACAATTCAGCCTCTCGGACCCGGACGCTGCGGATCGAGTTCGGTCTGCGCTTCTTCTACGAAGCGCTCTGGACCGGCTACCACAAGGTGGAGTACCGCAAGCACAGCCAGAAGCTGCCCGCGGAGGCCGGTGCCGGGCACTCGCGCGAGCACCAGCATTGAGGTTCCCGGCTCCTATCTAGCAGGCTGCTGAAAGACCCGCTCATTTTGAACAGGGACGCCTGAGTGAGGCGTTGGCCACCCGCACAAATAATAGAGACTTCCTTTTGAGTCTCAGTCGCCGAGAGGTCGGAAAAAAATGAATGAATGATAGGAACTTCCTTTCCGAACCTCGGCCACCGAGAAGTCAAAATTGCCCCGGGGACGCCGTGCCAGCCCGCCTTCTCCGGCTCCCAGCGCCCATCACCCAGAGCAAACTGACTCGCTACCTCTTTTTGGCCCGGACAGTATCCGATAATCGACTTTTGTGTCAACCTGAAATCACCCCGCGTAGAGTCCCTTCCCGCCAAAATCGTAGAGGCGCAGAGGAGTGCGTTGAGGTCGAAAGCCTGTAGGTTTGCCAAGGATCCATCCGCTTTGTTTGACGATATCACTGACAATGGTGTAGTGGAGGCGAGATATCCGACAATCTCTGCCGGCCTATAGCCATATCGAGCGGACTTTGATGGTCGAAGACCTGACCTCGGGACTAAGTTTTTTGGACTATGCTATCGTCACTCTCTACCTCATGGGGATGATCGCCATAGGTCTTTGGATCGCCCGCAAGGTAAAAAGCTTCACCTCTTTTTTCGTCGCTGGCCGAATGATGACCACGCCGCTCCTAATCTCTACGCTCGTCTCCACATATTACGGCCTGGATGTCACCTTTGGAGTCTCCGAGGTGAGTTTTGCAGAGGGGGTGGTGGCCTGGTTTGTTTACTCCCGGCCTTATTATCTGGCCATCCTCATAACCGGCCTCATCGTTGTTCGGCGCTTAAAGGCCTTTCCCTTTCTCTCCTTGGCCGACATCGTGGAACACTTTTACGGGAAGACCCCGAGGGTTACCGTGGCCCTGGCAAGTTTCCTTTACAACCTGCCGATCCTTTCCATCATGGGCATGGGAGTCCTTTTCCGGGTCACGTTAGGTCTCTCGGAGACCGACGGGTATCTCTTAGGGGCTACGATTGCTGTCATCTATACGCTCTTGGGTGGGCTGTGGGCCGATGCCCTCACCGATACGGTCCAGTTTGTCCTGATGTGTGTCACGCTCGCCATCGCGCTGCCTTTTGCCCTCGAGATGGTCGGGGGTTTTGACTGGGTCCTCTCCCATATGGAGGCCAAGTATTTCGACCCCATGGGCGATGTGCCTTCTGCCTATCTGCTGGCCCTCGTCTTCACCGCTTTCAGCGTCTTTGTAGAGCCGGCATTCTACCAACGGATCTTCTCCGCCAGAGATGAGCGCTCAGTACGCAATGCGCTGGTTATCGGCATCCTGCTCTGGGGCGCTTACGACTGGGCGGTCACGGTCCTGGGCATCGCCGCTGCGGCAGCAGTCAAGCAGGGTCTCCTTTCCGCCGGCCTTGAGGGGCGGGAAGCCCTGATCCAAATGGTGCTCATCTCCCTGCCCATCGGACTGAAGGGGTTTTTCATCGCAGGCATTCTGTCCGCGGCCATGTCCACCGTGGATTCCTATCTCCTGCTTTCGAGCGGCAATCTGATTTATGACGTGTACCGTCCCATCTTCCGTCCGAACATGTCTGACTCCTCGCTTTTAAAATGGACGCGCGTAGGGATCGTCATCGCCCTCGTCCCCTGTCTTGCGATTGCCGTCTATTTCCAACGGATCACCGACGCCTGGGTTTTCATGTCCACTGTGCTTACGGCGACGGCCTTGATTCCCGTGATGGCAGGCCTCTTCCTCCCCGGAAAGAGAAAACCGCGGGAAGGGCTTTTCTCATCGCTTTTTGGTCTTGGAACAGTGCTTCTCTACTACGGACTGATAAGCTTCCTGGGCCGACCTGAAAAGGACAGCTACCTTTTGACCGTTTCCTTCTTTTCCCATTCGTGGGAGTTATGGCGAGAGTACAGTCTCTTTTTTGCCTTGCCTGTCTCGGCCCTGGGCTTTATCTTGGGATGGTCCCTGAGCGCTTTGCGGAGGAAAGAGGGATGAGCAGCTGGGAAATTTGGACATGGCTAGCCGCTGCCATCCTCGGACCTGGGGCGGTCACTGTTCTTGTTCTCTTTCTGCGAGGCGCTCGAAGGATGCTGCGGCAATTGGAAAAAGAAGGTTCGGAGGACTGAGCTCGCTTGACGGCAACTCAAGACTTCAGCCGCGCAAATCCCAGGCAGGCTAACCTCTATTTTCTCCTGAAGAATCGCTCGAACAGTTGGCCCATGCCCTTTTTCAAGAGCTTCTCGCTGTCTGGATGAACGGACGGCCGTTTGACTGGACCCTTAATCCGGAGAGGCACTACGATCCGTCCCTGATCGTCTTTGAAAAAGGGCGGCGCTTTACCGCTACCGGCTCGGGCGGAAATTTCCGGTGCCAGGGCGACCTCGATGCGGAGGTCTAACGACATCGAGCCCAGCACCATCTTGCCGCTCCCTTGGGCTTCCATCAAGGGGCTCGCCAGAAAGAGCCGTTGGACATCGGCTATGCCGCTTCCCAACGTAAACTCCGTCTCCAATGTCTTGAAGGTGGTTGCACCGCTCCTCTGCTCCATGGGTACGCCGATAAAGCCCGTGATCTGCTGGATCTTCTCTATGAGATCCACGTTGGTTAACACCCCGTCCTTCGCGGCAAGCTTTCCGTCTCCGCGGAGGCTTTGGGTCGTTGGTGTCTCGCCGCCCAAAGGGATGTTCAAACGGATATCACCGGTTACGGTCCCGTTGAAGGCACGAGGATCACTTACTTTAAGTCCTTTGAGCTGAGCGCTGACCTCCGATGCCGCGCTGTTAGACGGACCTTTGACGGCGACCCTCAATCCCATCGCACCTGATATCTCCAGCTCTTTGGGCGTTATGTCTGCAGCGGAGAGAAGCTGAAAGAGCGGCCTGCTCTCAAATCCGTCATTACCTAGGGTCAGATTCAAGTGCGGGACACCTTTGAGGTCGCTGACCGCGCCGCTCACCGGGAATTCTACGTCCTGGGCCTTGAGGCGGGTCTCTCTAAGAGTGAGGATTGCCGCCGGCTCTTGATAGCTCAGGAGTCCCTCGAGTGCGATCGGCCGAAGGCCGGGAAGACGTAACGCCACTCGACAGGGGAATGGGTGGTCAGTGGAAAAATCCCTGAGCGATACATCCACCCCCTGAATCTTCAGCGGTTTTTGCCCCTTCGTCCGGAGACTAATATCGCCATCCTCAATTCGGACCCGGGCCGGAATCAACTCAGAGAGTGGCACGGGCTCTCTCGTTTTGGCGACGGGCTCTTTCTTCTCAGTTTCCTCTCGCCCTTTCTTTTTGCCCATATCGGCAAAATTGAAGGTTCCGTCTGGCTGTTTCACAAGGTTGACGACTGGCTTCTCCAGAATAAACTCCTCCACCTCGAACTGCCCTCTGAGAAGAGGCCAGAACCTGAGCCGGAGCCTGATCCGCTGAGCGGTAAAAAAAGGTTCTTTCGAAAACGCCGGGTTATCCGAGACATTCAAGGCGGAGACACGGATGGAAGGAGTCGGAATAATGCGCAGACGCACCTCGCCGGCATCCACCTTACGTTGAAGTGCCTCTTCTACCAGCGGCAGGTAATGCGCCTTGTACGCGCCCAGGTTGATGAAAGGCGGCAGCAGCACGAGGATCGCGATCAATACGGCTATCAGGCCGGCCCCGATCCGTAACGCCTTTTTCATACCTAAACTCTTCCTCACAGGTCGGCAGCCCTGAGATCCCGTCGTGTAGCCAGCAAACCTAGGATGATAGCGGCACAGGTAAGCGCTCCCGCGGTGAGCGCCAGCGGCGCTCCGAGGAGCGCAGCCACGGCGCCGCTCTGGGCCTGTCCCAAAGCCGGGATGCCATTGGTCATCATCCTTTGAAAGCTGGAGACGCGTCCGCGGAGTCCGTCAGGCGTTATGAGCTGGATGACGGCGTTGCGCGGAATTGCTTGGACCGAGTCGAAGAACCCCAGCCCGCTCGCCGCTAAAAGCGAAAGCGGAAACCATGTAGACGCAGCGAGCATGAGGAGGCAGAGGCAGTAGGCGATTATTCCACCTATGACGAACAGCCCCTTGTAACGCACATTACCGAGCGACATGAGCACCGCTGATCCCAAAAGAGAACCGGCCGCGGGCGCGGAGAAGAGAAGGCCCAATCCGTCAGGGCCGGCGCCGAGGTTGTGCGCCAGCACCGGGAGGAGAGCGCGGTAGCTGCCAAGGAACGTGGCTGTGCAGTCCATGGTGAGGAGGACCAGGATGATCGACTGCGAGCCTACGAACCTTACCCCCTCAACGAGGCTTTTCAGGATCGACTGCGTCCTGGGACTCAACATGGGGCGCGCGCGAATGGTCGAGAGGGTGGTTAATGTTACCAGATGGGCAGTGCCGTCCATCCCGTAAGTGGGCGGCAGCCCAAAAAGGGCTATGCAGGCGCCCGCGAGAGCAGGACCGATCAGCGTCGACATCTGCCAAACGGTGGAATTTAGCGAAAGCGCGTTGAGAAGCTCCTCTTTGGGTACCAGGCTTGGGATCATGGCGTTGCGCGCGGGGCCATGGAGCGCGTTCATCGATGAACCTACCAGGGTGATCACGTAGATATGCCACACCTGAATGCGCCCGGTGGCCGTCAGGAGAGCCAAGGCCAAGCTCAGCAGCCCGGCAACCGCCTGGGTGATCATGAGCAATCGCCGCCGATCCATGCGGTCGGCGATGACTCCGCCTGCGAGGGAGAAAACCAGGATCGGAATCCCTCGAGCTAATCCTGTAAGGCCCAGATGCAGCGGGGAGCCGGTCAGTTGGTAAATGAGCCATAGGTTGGAGGTAGTCTGAATCTGCGAGCCAACCGCCGCGGCGACGAGCGAAATATAGAACAGCCGAAAGTCGCGGTGCCGGAAGGCGGCGACCGGGCGCTTCATTCTTTCCTGGAGGTCAGGCGGCATGACTGACTTCGGAAAGTATTCAATGGGCTCGGTCATGTCAACCTGACAGCTAGAGATCCTCCACGGAGCTTATCCTGAGACTCTTCGCTTCGTTCATCTATGAAAGCAATGTCAAGTCCCCCGTGCGCTAAAACAATGGTAAAGAAGTTTCCATTCAAGGATCCCGTCGTCATCCATTCTT
>Ga0137796_10002179_pt1 | contig 10683 bp, 10 predicted proteins | sample OV2TP3_FD_97704 | JGI IMG/M metagenome (GOLD analysis project Ga0137796, IMG submission 97704)
TCAACGAATATAATGAGCCGATTTCTGCAGGAATCCGGCCACGTTGCAAACGCTGATCAGGAATTTTTCAATTATAGCGCATATCGACCACGGTAAATCGACCCTCGCTGATCGGTTTCTTGAAGCCACGGGCGCCATCTCAGCCCGGGAGTACCGCGAACAAATTCTCGATGCGATGGACCTCGAACGTGAGCGAGGCATCACGATCAAGGCCCATGCCGTCAGAATTCGGTATCCGGCCAGCGACGGCCAGACCTATTCCTTTCATCTCATTGACACGCCCGGTCACGTAGATTTTTCCTACGAGGTGTCACGCAGCCTGGCAGCCTGCGAGGGGGCGTTGTTGCTGGTGGATGCGACCCAAGGCGTGGAGGCCCAGACGATCGCCAACGCCTCCCTGGCTCTGGCCAATCATCTCGCCATCATCCCGGTCATCAATAAGATCGATCTCGCCAGCGCTGACGCGGAAGGCGTCAGTCGGCAGATCCAGGACGTGCTGGGCCTCGATGCCACCGACGCGCTGCTGGTCAGTGCCAAGGAAGGGCGGGGGGTCAAGGAGGTTCTCGAAGCCGTCATCGAGCGCATTCCCCCTCCGGCCGGCAAGCCGGACCGGCCCTTGAAGGCGCTGGTGTTCGACTCGTGGTATGACAACTACCAAGGGGTCATCGTGCTGATCCGTGTCGTTGACGGCGTCATCCGCCCAGGCATGAAAATCCGGGCCATGTCGAACAACCGGGTGTTCGAAGTCATGGAAGTGGGCGTGTTCACCCCGCGCCGGACCAAGACCGACCAGTTGGACACCGGCGAGGTGGGGTACGTCTGCGCCGGCATGCGGGAAGTAGCGGACACCCGGATTGGCGATACGCTGACCGACGCTGCCAACCCGGCCGCCTCGCCGCTGCCAGGGTACAAGGAAGTGAAGCCGCTGGTGTTTTGTGGGCTGTACCCCACCGATACCGCTCAATTCGAAGATCTTCGCGACGCGCTCGCCAAGCTCCGTCTCAACGATTCTTCGTTCGTGTACGAGCCGGAAACCTCCCTGGCGCTGGGGTTCGGCTTCCGGTGCGGCTTTCTGGGGCTGCTCCACATGGAAATCATTCGGGAGCGACTGGAGCGGGAATATGGGCTCAGTTTGATCAGTACGACTCCCACGGTTGTCTATCGGATCGTGACCACCAAAAGCGAGGTGCTCTACATCGACAATCCGGCCAAGCTGTCTCAGCCCAACGCCATCGCCAGCTTCGAGGAGCCGTTCATCCAGGCCACCATCATCACGCCCGAGCGCTACGTCGGCAACATCCTCCAGTTGTGCCAGGAGCGCCGTGGCATCCAAAAAGGGCTGCACTATCTCGATCCTACTCGTGTCATGCTGACCTACGAGCTGCCGCTCAATGAGGTCATCCTGGATTTCTTCGATCGCCTCAAATCCAGGACGCAGGGGTACGCGTCCCTGGATTATGAGTTTGTCGGCTATCGCGGGTCGGATCTGGTCAAGCTCGATATCCTGCTCAATGGGGAGACGGTAGATGCCCTCTCGTTCATCACGCACCGCGACCGTGCCCAGGCTCGTGGACGGCAGCTGGCCGGGAAAATGAAGGAGTTGATCCCCAGGCAGATGTTCGAGGTGGCGATTCAAGCCGCGGTCGGCAACAGGGTGATCGCGCGGGAGACCATCGGTGCCCTGAAGAAGAACGTGACCGCCAAGTGCTATGGAGGAGACATTACCAGGAAACGGAAGCTGTGGGAGAAGCAGAAGGAAGGCAAGAAGCGGATGAAGCAGGTCGGGCGTGTGGAGGTGCCGCAGGAAGCCTTCCTCGCGCTTCTCAAGGTGACGGATGAGTAGCCTGGAGCAGAATCAACCGACGGTCGAGGAGCGACGGGATCCGTCCTCGGACGCCGTGTCGCCGTCCGGCGGCACGGTCCTCACGGCCGAAGCGGCCCCACAGTCCCGCAAGTCGGTGCTGCGCGAGTACGCAGAAGCGATTGTCATCGCCATGCTGTTGGCCTTCGCGATCCGGGTGTTCGTGGTTCAGGCTTTCAAAATCCCGTCCGGTTCCATGATTCCGACGCTGCTCATCGGAGATCACATTTTGGTGAGCAAGCTGTCGTACGGCCTGCAGTGGCCATCCGATTGCAAGCTGAAGATGAACTTCCCCCCGGTGACCTGCTACACCACGAAGGTCGTGGTCCCGGCCGACAACCCTGAGCGCGGCGATGTGATCGTGTTCCGTTACCCCGAGGACGAGGAGAAGGATTTTATCAAGCGCGTGGTGGGGGTTCCCGGCGATACCATCGAAATCCGGAACAAAGCGGTCTATATCAATGGCGCACCCGCTCTGGACAGCGGCTACACGCAACGAGTCGATCCCGGCACCATAGACGGCTCGATCAATCCGCGCGATAATTTTGGGCCGGTGACGGTTCCTCCGGATTCCTACTTCGTGATGGGCGATAACCGAGACCAGAGCCTCGACAGCCGATTCTGGGGCTACGTCTCCGCTGAAAAAATCAAGGGGAAGGCGTTGCGGATCTACTGGTCTTGGAGCGGCCAGGGCCACTGGACCCAATGGGTGCGATGGGAACGACTCGGCAAGGCGATCCACTGACGCCGCCCAGGTCGATGGTGCGTGCCGGAAGAGTTCGGCCGGGCCGAACAGGGGACTCGCATCACCTGCTCCGCGCGTCTCGCCAGTCTCTGCAACACCTGATCCAACGGTTTCCCCAGGCCGGCGTCCTCGTCGTCGGTGACCTCATTCTCGATCACTACATTTGGGGTAAGGTCAGCCGGATCTCGCCCGAAGCCCCGGTGCCGGTGGTCCATGTGCATTCCGAATCCCTGCATCTCGGCGGAGCCGCCAACGTGTTCAACAACATTGTGTCCCTCGGTGGTCAGGCTGACATCTGCGGCATCGTGGGATCGGATGAAAGCGGTCGGCGCCTGTTGAAGGAGTTGGGCGTGCACCGTCGCGGTCGGGGCGGGGTGATCATCGATCCGGACCGACCGACCACCCGCAAGACCCGGATCATTGCTCACAACCAGCAGGTGGTCCGGTATGACGTCGAGCGTCGCTCCGAGATCCAGGCTCCGCTGCAACGCCGGATCATCCGGTATGTCGAGTCACGGCTCCGGGAGATCTCCTGCCTGGTCGTGTCGGATTATGCCAAAGGCGTCATCACCGCTCCGCTGATGACCGAGCTGTCACGGCTTGCCATGCTCCGGCGCATCCCGCTGGTGGTGGACCCCAAGGTGGAACACTTCTCCTATTACAAAGGCGTGACGATCTTGACGCCTAATCACCTGGAGGCCTGCCAGGGCGCCGGCGTGAACGCCGAAGACGATGAAGACGCCGTCAACCTCGCGGGAGAGATCGTCCGCCAGCGTCTAGGCTGTCAGGCGGTCCTGATCACCCGCGGAGAGCAGGGGATGAGCTTGTTCGAGACTGACGGAGCCGGCTGGCACATCCCGACGATGGCGCGGCAGGTGTACGACGTAACCGGCGCGGGCGACACCGTCGTCGGGACGCTCGCGCTGGCGCTGGCTGCCGGCGCGTCGATTCGTGACGCCGCGGTGCTGGCCAATCAGGCGGCCGGCATTGTCGTGGGCATGGTCGGGACCGCCACGGTCACAGCGCAGCAGCTGTCGGAGGCATTGGCCAATGCCTGACTCGCGGCCACAGATCACCGTCGTGATTCCGGCTCGGTTCGACTCCATACGGTTTCCCGGGAAACCCTTGCTCAGGCTGGCCGGCAAGCCGCTGATCCAGCACACGTACGAGCGGGCACAGGCTTCGAAGGGGATCGCCCGCGTGATCGTGGCCACCGATGACCGGCGCATCTGTGAGGCTGTCGAAGGGTTCGGCGGCACGGCCATCATGACGGCTGCGGCATGCCGGACGGGGACGGACCGCGTGGCCGAGGTGGCCCGGAGCCTGGCCGGGGACGTCTTTCTGGACCTCCAGGGCGATGAAATCCCGCTCCACCCGGGGCTGCTCGGCGATCTCGTCGAAGCCTTCCTCGGCTGCCAGGACGGCGTCGGCATGGGCACGTTGAAGCGCAAGATTTTGTCCACCGGAGAGTTGTACAATCCAGCGATCGTGAAGGTGGTAACCGGTCACCGTGGCGATGCCCTGTTCTTTTCGCGCTCCCCGATCCCGCACGTCCGTGACGGGGAGGGTAGCGGGCTCCAGCCCGGCGTACACTATGCCCACCTCGGCGTCTACATTTATAGGCGGAGGACGCTGCTTCGCCTCGCCGAGCTGCCGACAGGGCTGTTGGAAGGAGCCGAAAAGCTGGAGCAGTTGCGCGCACTCGAACACGGCATCCAGATCAGAGTGTGGGAGACGGCTCACGCCTCGCTCCGGATCGACACGCCCGCTGATGTGGAAGGGGCGGCGGCAGCCTTGCAGCGACACGAGGCCTTTTTGAAGACCCCCTGTTGACGAGGCCGACATGAGCAAATACATCTTCGTGACCGGCGGCGTCGTGTCCTCCCTGGGGAAGGGACTGGCCTCGGCCTCCATCGGCAATCTCCTGGAAAGTCGAGGCCTGAAGATCACCTTCTTGAAGCTCGATCCGTACATCAATGTGGACCCCGGCACCATGAATCCGTACCAGCACGGGGAGGTCTATGTCACGGAGGACGGCGCCGAGACCGACCTGGACCTGGGTCACTACGAGCGGTATACCTCGTTGACGCTCTCGAAAGAGAACAACTACACCACGGGCCGGATCTACTATTCGGTGATCATGAAGGAGCGGCGCGGGGATTATCTGGGCGGGACGGTCCAGGTGGTCCCGCACGTCACCGACGAGATCAAACGGTCCATCGTGAATGTCGCGAAGGGGTGCGACGCGGCCATCATCGAAATCGGGGGTACCGTCGGCGACATCGAGAGCTTGCCGTTTCTGGAAGCCATTCGGCAGATGCCATACGATGTGGGACGGGAGAACGTCCTGTATGTCCATCTGACCCTCGTGCCGTACATCGGCGCGGCCGGCGAGTTAAAGACCAAGCCCACGCAGCATTCCGTCAACAAGCTCCGGGAGATCGGTATTCAGCCGAACATTCTCTTGTGCCGGACGGACCGTTATCTTCCCCCGGACCTCAAGGAGAAGATTGCGCTCTTCTGCAACGTGGAGAAGGGCGCGGTCATCACCGCCAAGGATGTGGAAACTGTCTACGAAGTTCCGATCGTGTTCCGCAAGGAAGGCCTCGATGAGCTGATCGTCCGGTTGCTCCGGCTGGAGACAGGCCCTCCGAACCTGCGGGAGTGGGATGCGATGGTGCAGAAGATCAAACGTCCCAAGCACGATGTCATGATCGCGCTCGTCGGGAAATACATCGGGCTGAAGGAATCGTACAAGAGCTTGGCCGAGGCCTTGGTCCATGGCGGAATCGACCACGAGACGCGGGTCGGGATCCACTGGATCGAATCCGAAGACATCGAGCGGCTGGGGACCGAGAAGCTGTTGGGCGATGCCGACGGTATCCTCATTCCTGGCGGCTTCGGCGGTCGGGGAATCGAAGGGAAGATCCAGACCATCCGTTATACGCGTGAGCGCGGCGTACCGTTTTTCGGGCTATGTCTGGGCATGCAGTGCGCTGTGATCGAGCTGGCGCGGAACGTGGCTGGTCTGGCCGGGGCGAACAGCTCGGAGTTCGATCCGAACACGCCTCATCCGGTCATCGACCTGATGCCTGACCAACGCGGGGTGCTCGACAAGGGAGGGACCATGCGGCTGGGCGCCTATCCCTGCCGTATCCTGGAAGGAAGCCTGGCGCATAAGGCGTATGGTGTCCTGGAAGTGAAGGAGCGCCATCGCCACCGCTATGAATTCAACAACGCGTACCGAGAACCCCTGTCCACTCATGGGTTGATCTTCAGCGGTCTCTCTCCTGACGGCAGGCTCGTGGAGATCGTCGAGTTGCGCGGCCATCCGTGGTTCGTGGGGACCCAGTACCACCCTGAGTTCAATTCGCGTCCGCATCGTCCGCATCCGTTGTTCAGCGCATTCGTCGGGGCAGCCCTCCGCAGAAAGTGCGGGGGATAGCCGGAGCCGTCCATGCCGCATCCGCCGCGAGAAGTTGATCTTGGGCCGTTCAAGGTCGGGGGCGGCCAGCGCCATTTCCTGATCGCCGGGCCATGCGTCATTGAAGATGAGCCGCTCATGCTGGAGACGGCCCGCCGGATCGCCGAGGTCACCTCCAGCTTGGGCATTCCGTATGTCTTTAAAGCGTCCTACGACAAAGCCAACCGGACCTCGGTGACCTCATTCCGAGGGCCAGGCCTGCGGGACGGGCTGGCTGTGCTCCGCAAAGTGAAAGAACAGATCGGTGTGCCGATCCTCACGGATGTCCATAGCGTGGATGAAGCGGCGCAAGCCGCCGAAGTCGCTGATATCCTCCAGATCCCTGCCTTCCTGTGCCGCCAGACCGATCTACTGGTGGCGGCGGCCAAGACCGGGCGGGCCGTCAACGTCAAGAAAGGACAGTTCCTGTCGCCGTGGGAGATGGAGCACGTGGTCAAGAAGCTCGAGGCCAGCGGCGCCTCCCGGATCCTGCTGACCGAGCGAGGCACGACGTTCGGCTACAACAATCTGGTCGTGGACATGCGCTCGCTGCCGATCATGCGCCGGCTCGGCTATCCCGTCGTGTTCGATGCGACGCACAGCGTGCAGTTGCCGGGCGGGGCGGGGACCAGCTCGTCGGGACAGCGGGAGTTTGTGGTTCCTCTGGCCTCTGCTGCGGCAGCAGCCGGCTGCGATGGGTTCTTCATGGAGGTGCACCCCAATCCCGATTCGGCCCCGTCCGATGGACCGAACATGGTGCCGCTGCGGCAACTCAAGCCCCTGCTGGAACGGCTGGTCTTGATCTGTCAGGCAGCCGGGAAAGGGGAGGGGGTGGACCTATGAGCATTCAGCACGGGAAACGCGTGTTGGAAATTGAAGCCAAGGCCATCGCCGGCCTCGTGGACCGCCTGGATCACCGATTTACTGATGCAGTGGAGCTGCTCTATGCTTGTACTGGCAAAGTGGTTGTCTCCGGCATGGGCAAATCGGGGCTGATCGGGCAGAAGATCGCCTCGACCCTGGCCAGCACCGGCACGCCGGCCTTCTTCATTCATCCGGCCGAAGGGATCCACGGCGACCTGGGGATGGTGACCCGCGGCGATGTCCTCATCGCCATCTCGAACAGCGGGGAGACCGAAGAGGTGCTGAAGCTGCTGCCGTTCATGAAACGGCTCAGCATCCCGGTGATGGCGCTGACGGGGAAAGCGCAATCCACCCTGGCGAAGCACAGCGACGTGGTGCTGGACGTCTCGGTGGCCGAGGAGGCCTGTCCTCTCGGCTTGGCCCCGACCGCTAGCACGACCGCCGCGCTGGCGATGGGCGACGCGTTGGCGGTGGCGCTACTGCAGAAGCGGGGGTTCAAGGAGGAGGATTTCGCTGTGTTTCACCCCGGCGGGACCCTGGGGCGAAGGCTCCTGCTCAGAGTGCGCGATCTCATGCATCAAGGCGAGGCGATCCCGCGCGTGGGTCATCAGGTCAGCTTGCGGGAGGCCATCCTGGAGATGACCAACAAAAAGCTGGGCATGACCACGGTCGTGGATGGAGCTGGCCGGTTGTTCGGCGTGATCACCGACGGGGACCTTCGCCGTTTTCTGCAAAAGGGCTCAGACGTGACGGCGACGAAGGCCGGGGAGGTGGCCAGCAGACATCCCAAAGTGATTCCGCCACAGGAATTGGCCGCCCGGGCCCTCCAGACCATGGAGCAGTATTCGATCACCTCGCTGGTTGTCGAGCACAACGGTGAGATCGTCGGCATCATCCATCTCCATGATCTATTAAAGAGCGGGGTCGTGTAAGATGAAGAGAGAGCCATGCCGGTTACAGAGGCGCTGAATCAAAAACAAGCCTTAGCCGCCGAGCGGGCTGTGCGGGACCGGAACGTCAATCTTCCGAACCTGTTGACGCTGTCCCGGATCCTGCTGATCCCGGTCTTCGTCGTCTTGTTCTCCACCCCCACGGCCAATCGGTCCCTGGCCGCAGCGCTGGTCTTCATGATCGCAGCGGTCACGGACATGGTGGACGGCTACCTCGCGCGCCGTCGGTCGGAGATCACGAATCTTGGCCGGCTGCTCGATCCGATCGCGGACAAGTTGCTGATCCTGTCCGGGCTGATTTTATTGGTGCAGTTCCAGCGGGTCGCGGCCTGGGTTGCCATTCTGATCATCGCGCGCGAAGTTGCGGTGACCGGGATCCGCGCCATCGCCGCGGCGGAAGGGTTTTCCCTTCCGGTCGAGACGATGGGCAAGTACAAGATGACCGCGCAGGTGATCGCCATCGTGCTCCTGATTCTGGGCGGCGTCACACCGGATGCCTGGAATCTGCAGCTGATCGGAACCATCATCCTGTACGTGGCCCTGGCGCTGGGACTGACATCGGGCGGTCGTCACATGGTGACCTTCTGGCAGGAGATCGCGCTCAGGCGGCTGTCATAGCGCGACGAGTGTGAACGTGTCGATGCCGACTGAGGGGCTGGCGGCGGTGCTGGCGGTCGGAGGGTACGTCGCAGGCTCGGTCCCGTTCGGGGTGCTGGTGGCGAAATGCCTCGGCACCGTCGATCCGCGGACCGCCGGAAGCCGCAACATCGGATTTACCAATGTCCTGCGAGTCGCCGGCAAAAAGGCCGGCATCCTGACCTTGCTGGGTGACGTCGGAAAGGGCTGGGTGGTGGCGGCCGTCGCGGCGCACTTCATCGAGGGGGAAGGCTGGGTGCTGCTGATTGCGCTCTGTCCGATTCTCGGCCATCTGTACCCCGTCTTTCTGGGGTTCCGCGGTGGAAAAGGCGTCGCGACGGCGCTCGGCGCCATCATTGGAGTCGCGCCCTGGATCGGGCTGGTGGTGCTGGGGGTGTGGGTCGTCACGTTCATGCTGTGGCGGTATTCATCAGCGGCGGCGATCGCAGCGTTTGCGTCGTTGCCATTGATCGGTCAAGTCGGGGGTCAGGGATTGCGGTTCGAGCTCTTTGCGGTGGTGGTGACGGGGTTGATCGTGGCTCGGCATCGGGGCAATTTGATTAGACTGTGGGAAGGCACGGAGCCCAGAATGACGAGTTGACAGAATGGCTCTTATCCGACGTAATATCCTGGCCTCGCATGCGCCATGACGGCTGAATTTCTCTATCGTATCCGCAAGGAAGTGACCATCACCCTCGCCGCCTTGCGGGAAACCTTGATCGCCATTGCCGAACGAGTCAATCGTAAAGTGCAGATCCTACAATTGCACTACCAGGCCGCGTACGTGTCGGATCGGATGCGCTCCATCCATCAGGCGGTTGGCGTCCGGCTGGCCGAGGTGCTCACGGACTCGGTCACCGCGAATGATTTTCTCATGCGAGGTCAGGTGGAGCCGCTTCTCGCCGAGTCGGTTTCCCAACTTCGTCTGTTGAAAAAGGAGCTTGCTCAGATCGACGCCCGTATCGGTCAGATGGAATTGGAAACGGTCCGCGAAGAGCTATTCCAGATTCATCGGGATCTCTCGATACGGTCGGCCGTCATGCGGCGAGTCGTCCTGGAAGCCGGATCGCAGGCCATCGGACTGGCGGTGAGCGACCTCCCCCTCCCCTCCGGCCGCGTGGCCGCTGTCCTGCGAGGCTCGGCCCTGTTGACCGCCGTGGAGGGGGTGGTGCTTCAGCAGGGAGATGTGGTAGTGGTGGTGGGCTTGGAGGAGGATCTCGCGACGTTGGTTCCGCGAGTGTTCGGGAGGCCGCGGCCATCGGATGACCGGGTGGCAACCGGGGCCTCCGTCACGGCCACAGAGTCGTCATCGTAAGGAGGCTGCAATGGTGCTGGAAGCATGGCCAGTCGCATCGGTCGTTAGGGCCCTCATTCGGATCTCTCTTCTGTCGGTGGTTCTCATGGCCCCCGGGGGCGGCGCTCCGCTGGCCGCGGCGGAGGGCACCGGACTGCAGCTGCTGGAAGAGATGCAGAACGTGATCACCGAGCTCGCCGACCGGGTCAAGCCCGCGGTAGTCAATATTTTCCCGGTCCAGGGAGTCGGTCGCTCCAAGGAGTCGCCGCGCGAGCGGCTTCCGAACTCCCCCGGCTCCGGCTCGGGCGTCATCATCGACCAGAAGGGGCACATCATCACGAACAACCATGTGGTCGGCGACGCCGCCGAAGTCGAGGTCCGGCTCTCCGACAAGACGAAGTTCACCGCCCGGGTCCTCGGGAAGGACCCAGACACCGATCTGGCGGTGTTGCAGATCAATACCGACCGGGCCCTTCCCAGCGTGAGCTTCGGCGACTCCTCCAAGGTCAGGGTCGGTCAGTGGGTGCTGGCGGTGGGCAATCCGTTCGGCCTGGACCGTACCGTCACGCTCGGTGTGGTCAGCGGCATCGGTCGAGAGAACATGAACTTGTCGCGGTATGAGAATTTCATTCAGACCGATGCGTCCATCAACCCGGGCAACTCGGGAGGCCCGCTCTTCAACATGCACGGCGAGGTCATCGGCATCAACACCGCAATCATCAATTTCGCCCAAGGCATCGGCTTTGCGATTCCGTCCAACATGGCGAAGCAGGTCATCCAGCAATTGCTGACCCGTGGGAAGGTCGTCCGCGGCTGGCTGGGGGTCGGCATTCAGCCCGTGACGGCGGAGCTGGCCGGCAAGTTCGGGGT
>Ga0137796_10002180_pt1 | contig 10681 bp, 8 predicted proteins | sample OV2TP3_FD_97704 | JGI IMG/M metagenome (GOLD analysis project Ga0137796, IMG submission 97704)
CACGCCGGAGAGCGAAGGAAGGGGATCGCCGTCACCTTCGACGACGGCTATCGCGAGGTGATGGAGCACGCCCTTCCCGTTCTCACGGAGCTCAAGATCCCCGCGACCTTTTTCCTCGTCGCAGGGGCCGCGGGCGGGACCGACGCGTGGTATCGCGGCGAGGAGCGGATCCTCGACTGGAAGGAAGCCCGCGAACTCGTCCGTCTCGGCCATGCCGTGGGTTCGCACGGACTCACGCACGCGCCTTTGACGGAGCTCGCGCCGCGAGAACGCGACCGCGAGATCTCGGTTTCCAAGAAAGCGCTGGAGGATCGTCTGGGGATCCCGGTGACGCGTCTCGCCTACCCGCAGGGGAGGTTCGATTCCGCGGTGATCGACGCCGTGCAGGCCGCCGGCTACGAGGAGGCCTGGGCGACGGAGTCGGGGGACGGTTCGAGATTCCAGCGCCGGAGGTTCCGAGTGAGCGCGAGCACGGGGATCGTCCGCTTCGCGGCGAAGATCCTCAAGATTCGCGTGGGGTACTACGGAAGAACTCCTCCAGCGTCGCGAGATCTCGAGTGAGAGGACATTCCGGAAGCGCGGCGAGAAAGTCGCGCCCGTAGCGCGCGTCGACGATCCGGCGGTCGAAGATCACGACCACCCCTCGATCCGTTCGCGTCCGGATCAGACGTCCGAATCCCTGTCGAAGGGAGAGGATCGCCTTCGGCAGCGAGTAGCGGGCGAAGCACTCGGGGTCCCGCTCCTGGATGGCGTCCAAAAGAGGGTCGTCGGGAGGGAGAAAGGGAAGCTTGTCGATCGCGAGACAGGAGAGCGCCTCGCCCGGGATGTCCACTCCCTGCCAGAAGCTCGCCGTCGCGAAGAGGGCGCTCTCCGGATCTTTGCGGAACTTTTCGAGGAGCTTGGTGCGCGGCCGGTCGCCCTGCCGCAGAATCTTCACCCCCGTACTCTCGGCGTCGTCGGCGCAGAACTCCAGATTGCGGTACGAAGTGAAAAGGCACATCGTCCGGCCCCGCATGATCTCGAGGATCTTGCGGATCCCCTCCGCCAGTTCTTGGAGGAAGCCCGAGTCGCTCGGGCGGGTTCGCATCTTGGGAACGACGAGGGCCGCCTGCTCTCGAAAATCGAAGGGAGACGGCACGGTCCGCTCGGCGAATTCCGCTCCGGTTTCGCGCCGAAGGAGTTCGAACGGGGCGAGCGTGGCCGAGGTGAGGACGACCGTCGAGGAAGCGAAGAGCTGTTCCCGCAGGAGAGCGCTGGGATCGATGAGGCGCGAGACGAGGGAGCCGCTGCGTTCGATGGAGTACACCATGTTCGGATCGTCCAGGCGCAGGAAGCGCTCCAGGGAATCGGCGTAGTGTTCCGCCGCCTGGCGATACTTCTTGACCTTGTCTTTTTCGGATTCCTCTTCGGTGGCGGATTCCAGGTCTCCCAGCGTCTTGCCGAACTGGACGACGGCGGACAAGAGCTCCTCTCCCTCCGCGAATCCGGGCTTCCGAAGTCGCGCGCGATATCGGCCGCTTTGGGAAAACTTCTCGACCTCGGCGAAAAAGCGCTTGGACTCGGCCCGAAGTCGATCCGCCACATGCCGGAGCCGAAACCGATTCGCTCCTCGTACCAGCGTGAGGATCGAGAACGGCGTGAGTCGGAGACCGAAGAAGTCGCGCGCGATGTCGGCCATCTCGTGGGCTTCGTCGCAGATCACCGCGGAGTAGGGGGGAAGGATGACGTCCCGTTCCGCCGCCATCTTGACGCGCAGGTGCGCGAAGAAGAGATGGTAGTTGGTGACGATGACGTGGGCCTCCCGCAAGAGGCGGCGCGCGTTCATCGCATGACAGTCCTCGTAGTACCGGCACTCCGAGCCCGTGCAGAGCTCGGGCACTCCGTTGACTCGGCCCCAGACGCCGTCGAGGGGCTCGAAGTCCAGGTCCGAGATGTCGCCGGACTTCGTGGAGCCCGCCCAGTCCATGACTTGATTCCAATGGCGAATCTCGCGCTTGTCGAAGGTGATTCGGGTGAGCTCTCCGCGCGTATCGTGGAAGCGATCGAGGCAGAGATAGTTTCCGATTCCTTTGATCAGCGCCGTTCGGAACGGGAGCCCCACCGCCTTCGAGAGCGCCGGGAGGTCCTTCGCGATGATCTGTTCCTGAAGGGCGATGTTCGCGGTGCACACGACGACGCGGGATTCCGTTTCCATCGCGTGGCGAATCGCGGGGACGAGGTAGGCGAACGTCTTTCCGATCCCGCAGGGGGCCTCGACCGCGAGCGCTCCTCCCTTCGCCAGGGTTTCGGCGACGGCCTGGGCCATGGCCACTTGGCCCGGGCGTTCTTCGAAACCCCGGAGCTTCGCGGCGAGCTCGGCGAACATGGGAGGAATCATAGAAAAACCGGAGGGAATGGGACACTTCGACGTTACTCCATGGGGAGGACAGAATGCGAATGCTCCTGAGGAGAGAGCCATCCTGTTGCTTCCTCCGTCCGGCGAAGCTGTCGGCGTGTGCCTGGAGACCGACGTATCCGGTCGATATCGCTTGCCTGCGCTTCCGGCGGGGGAATACCGGCTATCTGCGATCGGGTCCTGGGGAGAAAGATTCCTCCGGCTCGACATTCCCGCCAAGCCCGCCGAGCGCGACCTTGTGCTCGACTAGCCGATCGCCTACAATCGCCCCCCATGCCCGATCTGCCTCCGGAGGATCCCCACCGGGGCGCGCCGTTCCGTCCGTATGCGCGGGCGCTGAAGATCGTCGCCGCGCACTTTCTTCTCTTCACCCTCGCCCGGCTCGCCCTCTATCTCGTCCATCATCGAGACTTCTCTTCGCTCTCCGCGGGCACGGTTCTCCTGGCCTTCCTGCGAGGATTGCGTTTCGACGCCTCCATGATTTGCATGGTGATCGCCGCTCCCGTCTTCCTTCTGCTCCTGCCGTTCCGATGGGCGCAGTCTCGGTGGTGGCAGGGAATCTGGAGCTGGGTCTCCTTCGCCGCCCTGGTCCTCTTCGCCTTCGTTCTGACGGCGGACATCATCTACTTCGGATTCATCCACCGGCACGTCGGACCCGAAATCGCCTGCGTGGACGATTCGATCGAACAAGTCTGGGCGCTGGTGACGCGGGACTATCTTTGGGCCGTCCTCGGGTTCATCGCGACGTCCGCGGCGCTGGGATTCGGATGGCGGCGGTGGCTGCGAGGCGAACCGGTCCCTCCCACGCGACGAATTGAGCGAGGAGCGGTGGCGGCGATCGTTCTGACGACGATGATCTTCGCCGCTCAAGGAACGATCGCCGGCAAGCGACTCAAGGTGATCCACGCCTTCGTCCGGATGCCTCCCGCCGGGGCGTACTTGACCTTGAACGGTCCCTTCGCGATTTTCCATTCGTTCGACGACGACTTCCACTCGCTTCGGGTCGACTTTTTTCCCTGGCCGGAGGCGGTACGGGAAACTCGGGAGCTGCTCTACTCCAAGAACGACCGCGAGGTCGATCCGGAGTTCCCTCTCCTTCGCTCCCGGCCTGAGCGCACGGGGCCTCCGCTCAACGTCGTCCTCATCATGGGAGAGAGTTGGGACGGCTTCTACTTCGACTCGATTCGGCGCGAAATGGGCCTGCCGCCGCTCGGACTTACTCCCAACTTCGACGCGGCGGCGAGTCGGGGCGTGCTCTTCCCGCGTTTCTATGCGAACGGACAGAAGAGCATGGACGGGATGTCGTCGCTGGTGAGCGGCTATCCGAGTTTCCCCCATATCCCGTACTTGGGGCGCGGAATGGAGCAGAGCGCGCTCTCCTATTACGGCACGCTCGCGCGGCGCGAGGGCTGTGAGACGTGGTTTCTCCAGACGGAGAAGCGCGACTCGTTCCGGGCGGACGCGATCGCGGCGATCGCCGGCTTCGATCACTTCTTCGGCGCGGAGGATATTCCGTCGCAGGGAACGGGAACGGGACGAGCGACCTTGCGCGGAGCCGTGTGGGACCACGAGATGTACGCCGAGGCGGCGCGCCGCCTGGGACAATCGAGGAAGCCGTTCGCGGCTTTTCTCTATACGGGATCGACCCACGCGCCGTTCGCATGGCCCGACCCGAAGTGGGAGAGATCGGGCGGCGACTCTCACGATCACCGCTACCGGAACAGCCTGGCGTATGCCGACTGGGCGTTGGGTCGGTTCTTGGAGTCGGCCCGCGCCGGCGGGTGGTACGACCGGACGATCTTCGTCCTCACCTCCGACCACATCGCGGGCGGGGGAGGAGTGGACACGAACGATCCGCCGACGCAGCATCATATCCCTTGCCTCGTGCTGGCGCCGGGTCTCGAACCGCGCGTGGATCGACGGATCGGGAGCCAGCTCGACGTCATCCCCACCATCGTCGACCTCGCGGGGTGGGGCGGCCCCTATGCGAATCTCGGTTCTTCCCTTTTCGACGAGACGCCGTCGAGGGGCGCCGTGTGCGTTCAGGGAGATCTCATCCTGAGAATCGAGGACGGAGGGTGGGTCCTCCACGATCTGCGCCGTCGTACCGCTGGGCGCGGAAGCGACCTCGACGCCATGGAACGTCGGCTGCTCGCCTTCGTTCAAGTCGCGGTGACGCTTCTCCGCCAGAATCGACTACATCGGAACTGATCATGCGCCGCCCGGCCTTTCTTTTTCTGATCCTCGCAGCGTGCCGTCCCAATACGGTGCCCGCGGTGCCGTACTCTTTCGCGGCGTATGGCGACTGCCGCCACTATCACAAAGTACACGCCAACCTGTGCGACGCGATGGCTCGGAGCGGAGCGAAGTTCGTCCTCGTGAGTGGCGACCTCGTGGACGATGGAGACCGGGAAGATCACTGGGCGCGATTCCGCGAGATCACGGGAGCATTGCGCGCCAAGGCCGAGTATCTCCCCGCGAAGGGCGATCACGATGGCGCGCTCTTCGCGCGCGAGTTTCGACTCGAGAGGATGTACTACGACCGGGTGATCGGGGACATCCACGTCTTCGTGCTCGATTCGACGACGAGATTCCGGGATTCCGAACAATTGGCCTGGCTCGAGGAACGGGCGGCGGGGTCGAACGCCCTGCATCGGTTCGCGGTGTTCCACCATCCGCCCTTCACGATCGATCCGGACCGGCAAGGAGGCGCGGAGGAGATCCGATCGCGGATTCACCCGTTGCTCGTCAAACACCGGTTTTGCGCCGCGTGGGGCGGTCACGATCACGGCTTCTATGCGACCGTTCGGGACGGCGTGCGCTATGTGGTGACCGCAGGGGGCGGAGCGAATCTCTTCGCCCCGGATGCGTCACGAGCACGGCCGGGGGATCGGTACCGTTCCTTCTACCACTTCGTGGGGTGCCGCATCGAGGGGAGGCGGATCCGCGCGCAGGTGATCGACGAGGACGGGGACGAGGACGAGGGGCTTGCGTTCACCGTCTGCGAGCACTGACCGGGGGTCATTCGGAAATCGTCTGCCCAAGAAACTCCGCAGGACCCAGATAGGGATGCACCCGTCCGGGAGCTTGATCCGGGAACGACACCGAGAAGTCCGTCCACCCCGGAGTCCCGGCGCGCGAATCGGGCCGGTAATAGTCCGTGCACACAAGTTGGGCGCCGCTTGCGAAGGCCTTCTCGCGGCGATCGGTGCTTCCCTTCCGAGCTTCGTAGGTTCCCTCGTCGGAGCGCGTCCGCACGATGTACCCGGCTTGGACCGCGGATTCGATCTTCTCGAGATTGGGTCGAGGATCGTCCCATCGCACGAAGGCCGCGTCGGGATCCCCCGGGTGGGCAAACGGGAAGATCAAGCGACCGGCCAGCGGGGGAGTGCCGCCGACGTAGGCGGCCCGCTGTTCCGTGCCGGCGAACATGAGAAAAACGATTCGCCCCCTCATTTGTCCGACGGTGGGCCAACCCTGGGACGAGATCGCGCTCGGCAAATCGAGGGCGTTCCCGCGAAGTTCGTCCGGCGTGAAAATCTTGCCCGGAGTTTCCGCGAAGACGGAGGCGACTTCCTGGTCCAGCTCGATGAGCGCGGGTCCATCCCACGGGAGTACCTTGGTGAAGCCCAGACCCGGGAGAGACGAGTCGAGCGTGTCGTCCTTCGGCTCCAGGAGGATGAAAAGGGGAAGGTGGTGCGGGTGGGCGTTCGACCAATCCCGTACGGTCGAAAGAGCCTGCGTCAACGTGAAATAGTTTGTGGCGTAATCGATGTCCGCGATGTGCAGAACCTTGGATCCCGGCTCGAGGAGTTCCGGAACTCCCGACGCCGTCGGTTTCAGGACGAACTTGTTCCCCTGGCGATGATAGAACCGTCCTCCGCTCGGGTCGCGATAGAAGTCGATCTCCAAGCTTCGCACTCGATACTGTTCCAGCTGGACGTCGATCGGAACGTGAGTGTAGTCGAGCTGCTTCGGGTCGTACTCGGAGGGCAGGAGCCAGGAGAGCGACTGCAACGCCTCGAAGAGCGGCGATGGCGTCCGAAGTCGATAGCTGTTGTGGCTTCCGATGACTTGGATCTGGTTCAAGGGGAGGGCGTCGATTGGAGTCTCGACGCTTCCGAGAGTTGCTTGCGAGGAGGAGGAAGAGTCTTTCCCGCACCCCTGGACGGGCCAGAGCACGAGGCAAACGAGGAGCGCGGCCGTAGACGTGCGGACCATACTCATCCTCCCACCCCCGAAGACCGCAGAATCTAATCAGACCGTGTCGCTTCTGTCAACGTCTGCCGCTTCCCTGACGGGGACCTTTCGCTACAATGGGCGCGTGTTCGACAGAGTGAACTCCGAGGACCTGGACCGCCTTCGGAGAATCGTCGGCGACGAGCATCTCCTGACGTCGGCCGACGATCTCGAACCCTACGCCCACGACGAGACGGAGGATTTCGTCTTTCCCCCCGAGGCGGTCGTCAGGCCGCGCACGGCCGACGAGGTCTCCGCCGTTCTGCGGCTTGCCGACGCTCGTCGAATTCCGGTCACGCCTCAAGGCGCGCGGACGGGGCTTTCCGGCGGGGCGCTCGCGATCTTCGGGGGGATTGCGCTCTCTCTCGAGCGCATGAACCGCATCCTGGAGGTCGATCGCGAGAATCTCTTCGCGGTGGTGGAACCCGCGGTGATCACCCAGGTCCTTCAGGAGGAAGTCGAGAAGGTCGGACTGTACTATCCCCCGGATCCGGCGAGCCGCGGATCGTGCACGATCGGGGGAAACATCGCCCACGGAGCGGGAGGTCCGCGCGCCCTCAAGTACGGCGTGACGAAGGACTGGGTGTATGGCCTCGAGGTGGCTCTTCCGACGGGCGAGATCATCCGGACCGGAGGGAAGCTCCTCAAGAACGTGACGGGATACAACCTCACGCAGCTCTTCGTGGGCTCGGAGGGGACGCTCGGGGTGGTGACGCAGGCGACGCTCAAGCTGATCCCGAAACCGCGCTTCGCGAAGACCCTTCTCGCGCCGTTCCCGAATCCCGTCTCCGCGGCGACGGCGGTGACGCGGATGTTCGAGTCGCAGATCATCCCCTGCGCGTGCGAATACATGGAGCGCGCCGCCGTAGAGGCGGCGGAGCGCCGGCGTGGGCTCCGGTTTCCTCATGGGGAGGCGGAAGCGCTCCTTCTCGTCGAAGTCGACGGGAATCATGAGGCGCTTCTGGACGCGGAGATCGAAAAAGTCGCGGAGTGCTGCGTCGCGGCCGGCGCCCCGGATGTCTTTCTCGCGACGGATCCGGAGAAGCGGGCGTTGGTGTGGGGAATGCGGCGTTCCATTGGGGAGGCGGTGAAGTCGCTCTCCGCCTATCGCGAGGAGGACACCGTCGTTCCGCGCGCCCGATTGCCGGAGCTCGTGGCGGCCATTCGCGAGATTTCGACGCGCCGCGGGATCCGGGCGATCAGTTACGGCCACATCGGGGACGGCAACATCCATGTCAATCTCCTGAAGGACGGACTCTCGGACGAGGAGTGGGCGCGGAAGCTCGATCCGGCGGTGCGGGAACTCTTCGAACGGACGGTGGCGCTCGGCGGGCAGATTACGGGAGAACACGGGGTCGGATACGTGCAGAAACGGTACCTTCCGCTCGTCTATCCGCCCCATCACTTGGAATTGATGCGGGCGCTCAAGCGGGCATTCGATCCTCACGGGATCCTGAATCCGGGGAAGGTGTTGCCCGACTGAATCGCCTTCGGTTACAATGCGAACACCTTCGGGAGGATAGCGCCATGGCCGCAGGAAGAGTCGCGCGTCACGAGACCCGGAAGCTCGTCCGGCCCCGTCCGGTGGCGCCGAGCCAACCCACCCCTCCGCCCCCGGTCGAGACGATTCAGGACGAGCTCGCCGTCGAGGAACCGTTAGAGCTTCGAGTCGGCGACGAGGCGATCGGTCTCGTCCTGCGGACGCCGGGCGACGATCGAGATCTGGCGGCCGGGTTCCTCTACACCCGAGGACTCGTCCGAAGCGAAAAGGATCTCAAGCATCTTTGGCAAAAACCGGGCGTGGCCAATGCGGTCCAAATCCAGTTCGAAGACGGCGTGGCGTTCGATCGTTCGCGTCTCCAGCGGAATCTCTTCCATGCCGGAGATGCCGTGGTGTCGGGAATGGCGGCTTTGGAGCGGGTCAAGAGCGAGCTCCCGCCGCTTTCGTCGAATCGGGTTCGGATCGACGTGCTCTACGATCTGGCGAGCACCCTCCGGCGGGCTCGGACGCACTTCCACCGGAACGGCGGCATGCACGCGGCCGCAATCTTCGATCTCAAGGGGACCCTTCACATGCTCCGGGAGGACGTCGAGCGGATGAACGCCATCGACAAATCGATCGGAGCGATGCTTCTGCAGGGACGGGTGCCGCTGGACAATTTCATTCTCCTCGCCACCGGCCGTTCGGGCTTCGAAATGCTGTTCAAGGCCGTGATGTCCCGCATCCCAATCGTGTGCTCGAACAACGCTCCGTCCAGTCTGGCCGTCGAGACGGCGCGCGAGATGGGGATCACGTTGCTCTGCTTCCTTCCCGGGGAGGAGATGAACATTTACACTCACGCGGAGAGGATCGAGGTCTAGGGAGTGTGAGCCCCGGCCTTGCGACCGGGGCCCCGCCGGCCCCTACTGCTGCTTGATTCCTCCGTAGTACTTCTCGGCTTCCGCGCGCAGCTTTACGGATTCGTTGAACGCCTTGCTTCCGGACTTCATCTTCTTGTCGCCGTCGTTCCGTCGGCCCTTCTTCGCGAGCTCGATCGCCTCGTTCGTCAGGCGATGGGCTTCCTTCGCCTTGCCGTAGGCCTTGTTGAGCATCGCGCGATAGTGGCCGATCTTCTCGGCCACTTCGGTGTTCCCCATGTCCTCGTGAAGCTGCTGCAGCTCGGCGACTGTCTTGAGCTGCCGCTCGTAATTCGCCGTCAGCTTGGTCAGCGTGTCGCGATACTTGATCCAGCTTGCGGGGGCCTCTCCGGCGAAGGCCGCATGGGAGAGAGCCAGGATTCCCAGGGTCGTGCCGAGGATCATCTTCTTCATCGTTTTCTCCTTCTTGTTCTTCGTTCGACTTCCGTATTGCGAGACTAAGAGCGTGCTGTAACGGTTTCTGGCATGGCTCAACTGTGTCCCTTCCGGGTAACAGCATTGGCTCTCCATTCGAGGAAGAAGACCATCGATTCCTCCCGCGCAGGTGCGAGGGCCAATTGCGGTGATATCCCGTGATGAACCTGGCGATTTCTTGCTCAACCCTTGCATCGGTGGGGCCATAGACTTGACGAAAGGGGTAGATCGATGATCGTGAAGACTCGTGTAAAGGCAGGATCGTTGTCAGAACCTTGATATTACTCTTACGTTAGCGTAAGATAATAGTCGGTGGAACTAATCAAAGTCGGCGACCTGGCCCGCGCGACCAATCGCACCGTGCGCACACTTCGATACTATGAGGAGTTGGGCCTCCTCCGACCCGCAAGACGATCGGAGGGGGGATTCCGCCTCTACGCTCCCCAGGACACCCGTCGGGTGGAGATGATTACCGAACTCCAGGAATTGGGACTGTCTTTGGAGAAGATCGCTTCCATCGTTCGATCTTGGCAGTCATCGAACCGGCCTCAGGGAGAAACGGCGGAGCTTCGAAAAACGCTGGAGGAGGGCCATAAAGCGGCGCATGGCAAGATAGACCGCCTGCGACGCTTGGCGAGCGAATTCGAGATCGCGCTGGGATTCCTCGATGTCGGCGATGGCCAAGGCCACGTGCCCGCATTCATGGACAGACTGGCGAATGGCTAGACGCATTTACCTAGATCATCACGCGACCACCTCCGTCGATCCGCGGGTGGTGGAGGCGATGATCCCCTACTTCACGGAGCGCTTCGGCAACGCGGCGAGTCGGACGCATGAATTCGGGCACGAGGCTTGGAGGGCCGTCGAGGAGGCGCGGCGCCACGTGGCCGGCCTCGTGGGGGCCCGGCCCGAAGAAATCGTCTTCACGAGCGGGGCGACGGAGTCGGACAATCTGGCCGTCAAAGGAGTTCGCGGGGAGAACATCGTCACCGTGGCCACGGAACATCGCGCGGTGCTCGACTCTTGTCGGACCAAGTCGGAAGTGACGCTCCTGCCCGTGGACTCCGAGGGTCTTGTGGATCTCGATCGACTGCGCGCCGCGATTACCGAGCGCACCGCTCTTGTCAGCGTGATGGTCGGCAACAATGAAATCGGAGTAATTCAGCCCATCGCCGAGATCGGGAAGATCTGCCGGGAGCGGGGAGATCTTTTTCA
>Ga0137796_10002181_pt1 | contig 10680 bp, 8 predicted proteins | sample OV2TP3_FD_97704 | JGI IMG/M metagenome (GOLD analysis project Ga0137796, IMG submission 97704)
GCCATGCAATCAGGTCGCCCGCTTCGCGCACCTGCGGGTCGAGTTCTGCCCGCGCGCGTGCCAGCACCGGCCCGGGCAGGCCGAGCCGCTCGGCAATCTGGATGCCGCTCGAAACGCCGGGCATGCCCACCATCAGCCGGTAGGTGGGCCGCAGCGCCACCGTGTCGAACTCGACCGCGGCATTCAGCACGCCCGGCGTGGTGGAGGCGTAGGTCTTGAGCCGGTCGTGGTGCGTGGTGGCAATCGTGAGGCAACGCCGCCCGCGAAACTCTTCGAGCAGTGCCACGGCCAGCGCCGCGCCTTCCTCCGGTGCGGTGCCCGTGCCCATTTCGTCCACCAGCACCAGCGAGCGCGCAGTCGCCGCGTCCAGCATCGCGCGCAGGTTGGTCATGTGCGCGGAAAACGTGGAGAGGTCGGCGGTGATGGACTGCTCGTCACCAATGTCCGCCAGCACGCGGTCAAACAGCGGCATCTCCGCGCGCTCCGCCGCCACCGGGATGCCGGCCTGTGCTGCCAGCGCCGCCAAGCCGACGGTTTTGAGCGCAACCGTTTTGCCGCCGGTGTTGGGCCCGCTGATGACGAGCACGGTCTCAGCCGCGTTTGCACTCGCCGCAGCCGAACCACCGCCGAGCGCGAGCGACAGCGGCACAATCTTCCGCTGCTGCCGTCGCAGATTGTGTTCGAGTACCGGATGCCGCGCATGGTCGAGCCGCAGCGCCGCGGCGTCGCCCAACTGCGGCAGCACGCAGTCAAACTCGCGCGCAAAGCGCCCGCGCGCGAATGCCGAATCGAGTTCCGCGATGGTCGCAGCCGCCGCGGTCAACGGGCCAAGGTCGCCGCGCAGCCGGTCGGTGAGCTCCGCGAGGATGCGCGCAATCTCCGCCGCTTCATCTTCGGCGAGCTGCACCATCTTGTTGTTGAGGTCAATCGTGTCCAGTGGCTCGACGAACACGGTCTGCCCGGTGCCGCTCGACCCGTGCACCACGCCGGGCACCTGCTTGCGGTCTGTGGTGCGCACGGGAATGACGAAGCGTTCGTTGCGCAGCGTGACGTAATCTTCGCCGGCCTCCATGCCACGCGCGCGCAGGATGGCCCCCAGCGATTTGTGAATCTTGTCGCGCGTGCCGGCCAGATTGGCGCGGATGCGTTTGAGCTGCGGCGACGCGTCGTCGCTGATTTCGCCGTTGGGCAGGATGGCGTGACGTATCGCGGCAGCAAGCTGGCGAAAATCCGCCAGCGATGCGGCGCGCGCTGCGAGCTTCGGATACTTCGCGGCGTCTTCTTTGAAGGACTTGCGCAGCCACGCCGCGGTATCCATCAGCGATGCTGCGTCGAGGATTTCACCCGGCGCCAGCACCGCGCCCGGCACTTCCAGCCGCGCCAGCCACGCTGCCGGGTCGGCCAGCGAGCCAAAGCCCAGCTCATGCCCCGCGCGCAGATACGCCACTGCCTCGCCAATCAGCGCGAACGCCGCGCCGAGTTGCGCGCGCACTTCGGCATCCGGTCGCGCATCGCTCGCAAGCACCGGCACGAGCGCCTCCACGTGCGCGCGCCCCGGCGCACACGTCGTGTACCCGCGTACGATTGCGCGCAGCGCAGTGAACTCCAGCAACTCCTCGGCCGTCCGCGACACGGCCCACATTCTACCGGAACCGCTCCTCTTCCTGCGCCGCCCTGTCTTGACACGCCTTCCCCCGAAGGCGCAAAGTTAGCTCCGCTCCCTGCCAAGTGAATTGCGAAACGCCCTGTACCATGGAGGTCGTCCCGTGAAGCATTCCAGCCCGTTCTATTCGAAATTCTTCACCATTCTTTTCCTCGGGATTGCCATTGCCTGTGTCTCACCGGGCTTCGCGCAAGCCCCCGCAAAAAAGGGGGCGGCCAAGAGCCAGCAGCCCATGTTCAAGGCCATCTGGGAACCGGTGAATGTGAAAGAAGATTTGGAGCTCATGTCCGTGCACTTCACCAGCGCCGACGAAGGCTGGGTGCCGGCGGAAAATACGCGATGAGCGGCGGCGTGATCCTGCACACCACCGACGGCGGCGTGAACTGGGAAATCCAGCTCGGCGACCCGGCGTCTGACGACCGCGCCATCCGCGACCTGCGCTTCCTCGACTCCAAGACCGGCTTCGCCGTGCAGGGCTCCCCGGGCAACCACCGTCTGCTGCGCACCACCGACGGGCAGAACTGGACCGAGGTGGGCACGGTGCCGGAACACCGCGAGGACTACTGGTTCGTATCGCCGCAGGTCGGCGTCCTCATCAGCGACAACGAAAAGATCCTCCGCACCACGGATGGCGGCAAGAAGTGGCAAGTCGTCTACGAATGCCGCGTGAAGGCCGAGGTGGAGGGATTGACCCGCGACGTGGACTGCGATTTTCAAAGGCTCTCGTTCGCGAACGCCACCACGGGTTACGCTATCAGCCGTGGAATTGGTGACGCGGGCTTTGTACTCGCCAAGACCAGCGACGGGGGCATGACCTGGTCCGCCACTGTTGTGGCTCCCGGCGAAAATGCCTACGAGGGCGATGTCCATTTCATGGATGAAAATAACGGGCTGGTCCGCACCAAGGAAGGCAAGATTCTGCGCACCTCCGACGGCGGCGCCACATGGACCGGCATCCCCGGCAGCATGGAGCTGAAGTCCGACCTCGAGTTTGCCGACGCGGAATCAGGCTGGGCGGTCTACTACCAGAAAGTGACCTACACCAGCAACGGCGGCAAGCGCTGGCTCTCCAGCGGGTGCCGTTTTCCGGCCATGGTCAACGCCTCCAGCCGGCCCGCGCGCGACCGCGGCTACGTCATCGGCGATCACGGCATGGTCTACCGCTACCGCATCGTCCCGGTGGAGTACACCGCCAAGGGAATCCTCCCCGCTCCCACGATGTAGCGGAGTGCCCGCAAGCACGCATACCTGTCCCGGGAGTTAGCGCATCATGGAAACAGAAAACCTTGGGTGGCTTTCAGAATCCACGCAAGCCCCGCCGCCGGCGACTCTGAAGCCGGAGCCCAAGGACGCCGGTACTGCTTTCTTTCTGTCCCTCGTGCTGCCCGGCGCCGGACAGGTCTATGTCGGAGAGAAGAAACGGGGCTGGTGGACGTTTTTCTTCTTCACGCTCTCCTTGATTGGAGTGCTCTCGCTGTGGCAGTTCCTGGAGGGCGAGTCCGGCGAACAGATCGGTCTCCTCTGGGGCTTGGCCTTCCGGACGGCGCTGGCCCTCTATGCCTTTGCGTTCCTCGACGCGTATTTCACAGCGCGGGAAAAGTCGGAGGGGATCTACGCCCTGAACGCCTACAACCCCCGTGTCGCCGCCATTCTGAACCTGCTGACGCGCGGCTTCGGCTATTGGTACCTCGATGAAAGGAACAAAGGCATTCTCCTGTTTGTGCTGGTGGGCATCGCAAACCGCGCCAGCTTGAGGCTCACCGGCGTGTGGAGCAGCGTGCTCGACATCTTTGTGGAAGTGGCGCTGGCGGTGATGGCGGTCGACGCGTTCCGGCTGGCAAAGAAGAAGAATCAGGCGAAAATCGGCGAGATTGTGCCCTCCAACATTGCGCTGGCTCCTTCGGCGAGCTTCAAGCCGCACATCCCCATGGCTCTGGCGGGACTCCTCGGAGTTGCGTACGTGAGCCTGATTGTGCTGGGACTGGTGATGCCCGACTACGAAAAGCTCGACCATTCGGCGGCCGTGGTCACCGAGGTGGCCGACGGCAAGGTGTTCAAGAACCCAACGTACGGCGTCGAGCTCACCATCCCGGCGGGATGGGAGTTCGACGGGAGCGACCCCTCCACCTTTGCGGAGGTCAAGGGCTACGAGGGCGCCTGCTCTGTCTCGCTGTTGCCGGATTCGGTGTTTCCGTTCACGCGCCTGGAGGCATTCGCTCAGGAACTCGGCGAGACGCTCGTGAACGAGAATCCGGGATTGCGTTTGGTCGAAAACCGGGCCGCCGAGCTGGCCGGGCGGCCCGCGCGCGAAGTCGTCGTGATGATTGATGTCGAGGGAACCGAGGTTCGCCAGAACTACGTGATAGTGAAAAACGGTTTATCCGTCTACGCCCTGGTGATCACTGTGGCGGCCCCATTCGCGGAAACTTGCCAGCCCGAGCTTGACCATATTCGCTCGCGCGTCGTCATCCCGCACTGACTTCACACAAGCAGCGTCTTGGCTAGATACTGCGCGGTCGCAGCCGGCGAAGCCGCCACGTGAATCAGCCGGTTGTTGGCTTCGTTCCATGGCGACGCGGGTGACGGTGATGCGGCGGCCACTTCGGACGACGGGCGGCTCGGCGCTTCCACTTCGCGCACGCGCTCGACGATGGGTTGCCAGAAGTCGCCCAGCACAACCACGGGTTTGTGCGCGATCACGCGCTTGTTGAGCATCTCCCACACCACGGAAAGTTCCACCAGCGTGCCGGTGCCGCCGCGACACGCCACGAAGCCGTCGCCGATTTCGACGAGGCGAAACAGCCGCTCCTGCCAGGTGTCGACACGGATCTCTTCGTCGATCCAGCGGTTGGCCTTCGCGGCGAAAAACTCAGCCGTGACGCCGATGGCGTACCCGTCCGCCTCTTTCGCGCCGCGCGACACCGCTTCCATCACTCCGCCATAGCCGCCCGTGCAGACGGCAAAGCCGCGCTCCGCCAGCGCGCGGCCCAGCGCCTGCGCTTCGGCGTACTCCGCGTCACCCTCGCGCGGCCGCGAACTCCCAAACACCGTGATGATTCGATTGTTCTGATTCACGAATGCCCCTGGAGAGAGACTCGATCTTCGATTCGCGATCTTCGATTTCTTCAGTTCTTGAATTTTGAATATTGAATTTCGAATTTTGCGCTCTGCCTTACTTCTTCTTCTCTTTGGCAGTGCCCAGCTCTTCCACCATGGCGATGCAGATGGCGTCGATCACGCTGGTGCCGCGCCGCCCGCGCAGATTGTGCAGGTTGCCGTAGAACGCAAAGATGAGCTTCTGCCCGTGCAGCGTCTCGGCGTAACCAGAGAGCGAATTCACATTGTCGAGCGTGCCGGTCTTGGCGCGGACGCGCCCGGCTGCGGGGCTGCCCTTCATGCGCTCCTCGAGCGTGCCGTCGTCGCCCGCCACCGGCAGCGATGCGCGGAAGGCGTCGGCCCACGGCTGCATGGCCGCCCAGCGCAACAGCGTAGCGGTGGCGCGCGGCGTGACCAGGTTGCGTCGCGACAGGCCGGAGCCGTCCAGCAGCCGCACGTCGTTCTCCGCGATACCAATGTAAGTGTGGAACTCCTCTGCCATCTTCAGCGCTGCTTCCAGGCTGGCGTCGCCTGCCGTTTCGCGCGCCACCGTGCGCAGCAGCATCTCCGTGTGCAGGTTTTGGCTGACTTTGTTGATCAGTGTGATGGAGTCAATCAGCGGGAGCGAGAAATGCTGCGCCAGCACCGTTGGCCCCGGCTCCACCGTACCTTGCTCCGCTGGAGTCGCCGGCAACGAAGCTGTTACGCCGCCGCCGGGCACGCCTGCAATCTCCACCGCCGTCCCCGGCGCAGGCAGGCTGCGATGCAGCGCCCGCGCATTGCCGTAGACGCGCACGCCGCGCGCCTCGAGCAATTTCTTCAGCAGCGCGGCCGCATGCTCGGCCGGCTCTTCGACCGCAAAGTTCAGTTTCTCCGGCGCCTGGCCAATCGGCAGCGTGCCGTTCAACTCAATCACGCGCGAGCCCGGTTCGCGGTGCGCGCGCAACTCGCGGCGCGACCCCGCAGCGCCGGTCACCACTGTGCCGCGAATCTCATAGAACTCCGCCCACGGCTCGACGCCGACCCACGCCGGATCGCCCACGCGCAGCCCGGCGCGCAGCTCCACAGTGATCACGTTGTCGTTGATGGCGAGTGCCGACACGGGCGCGCCGTAGCGCCACAGCATGTCGTCGATGGCCCAGCCCGAGGGGTACCGCTCGTAGGGGAAGAAGGTGTCGTCCACCACTACATCGCCGTCAATCAGCTTGACGCCGAAGGCGGCCACCTGGTCGGCCATCTCCGCCAGGATTTTTTCTCCGGGGCCGTCGGTTTCGGTGGTCTTGTCGTACGGCAGCTTGCGCGCGGAGAGGTTGGGGTCGCCGCGCGCGACCAGCACCACGTTGCCCGCGAGGCGACCCGCGGAGTCGAGCTTGCCGGTGGTTTCAATCGTGGTGCGGTACTGATACGCGGGACCGAGCTTCGCCAGCGCCAGCGCCGTGGTGTACAGCTTGGTGTTCGACGCCGGCATGAAATACTGGTCGGCGCCGCGCTCGAAAACCGTGTCGCCGGTTTCCGCGTCGAGCACCAGCAGCCCCCAGTGACCCTTGGCGGTGCGCGGATCGGCCAGTGCCTCTTCCACACGCGCGCGAAACTTCTTTACGTCTGCCCGCTCCTTCGCCGGCTTCTCCGGTTTTTGTTGCGCCAGCAGCGCTGGCATGCCCGCTGCGGAGAGCAACGCCATCGCGACCGCGATGGCTGCGAACGGCTTCGAGCGAGCGTGCGGGTGCAAGCGTTGGCTCACGGGCGCAACTCCGCAGAGTCGAAATCCATTGCGAGGGAATCCATCCCAGGATTATAGTCCACACTCCTCCAGCATGGAGAATTTCGCCCAGTACGGCTTCCCTTATCCCGACGACTTGCTGATGACCTTCATCGGCGGTTCGCAACTGCATGGTGCGAAGTTGCAGGCGCGGGACGATACGGATTGGTACGGCGTGTTCATTGAATCCCCGGAGCACGCACTTGGCCTAGACGGCTATCCCCACTTTGTTTTCACCACCGGCGGACAGCGCGGCGGCAATCGCCCGCATGACGTCGACGTGTGTCTCTACTCGCTCAAGAAGTGGGCAGGGCTAGCTGCCAAGGGTAACCCTTCGGTGTTGCATTTCCTCTTTGCGCGGCCAGAGTTCGAAACGCCGGGGTGGCACGAATTCGCGCAGGACCCTGTGCCGTTTTTGGCGCGCACGCACGTCAAATCGTTCCTCGGATTCGCCAACGATCAACTCCGGCGGCTATTGAACCAGCGCTCCAAGGATGTAAACCGGCCAGCGCTTGTCGAGGAACACGGCTATGACACCAAGTACGCCATGCATCTCATCCGGCTCTACGGCGAGGCACGCGAGTTGATGGAGTTCGGACGCATCACCCTGCCCCGTCCAGACGCCGACCACTTGATTGCCATTCGCAACGGAAGGTATACACTCACCGAACTCCGAGAACTCGCCGAGCAATTGGAGCAGGAAGCGATTCGTGCAAGTGAGCGCTCGGCCCTTCCGGAACGCGTGAACCGAGCGGAGATCTCTTCGCGTGTCACGCGGGCATGTTTGTCGCACTGGGAGAAGAGAGCACAACGAGAATAGTCGCTTCGGGGGAACGATGATTCGAAAGCAAGTAATCCGCTGCCTCCTTTTGACTCTGCTGATTTCGTCGCCGCTGCCACTCCCCGCGCAGCAGGCGCAGCGCCCCATCACGCTTGAGGATCTGTGGGCGGTGAAGCGCGTGGGCGCGCCTTCGCTCTCACCCGACGGGCGCTGGGCCGTGGTCGCCGTCACCACCTACTCCATGGACGACAACCGCGGCGCCGCCGACCTCTGGCTGCTGGCCACCGACAACTCTTCGCAGCGTCGCCTCACCACGCACGCCGCCAGCGACTCCGCGCCGCAGTGGTCGCCTGACGGCAAGCACATCGCCTTCCTCAGCCGGCGCAACGGCGACGACCAAACGCAGATCTACCTCATCCCCCCGCAAGGTGGCGAAGCGCGCCGCCTCACGCGCGTCTCCACCGGCGCCTCAGCTATCAAGTGGTTCCCAGACAGTTCGCGCATCGCGTTCATCTCGCAAGTGTGGCCCGACCTGCGCACCGACGACGAGCAAGCCCGCCGCCTCAAAGAGCAGCGCGACGCCAAAGTGAAAGGGGTCGCCACCGAGCTCACCATGTACCGCTACTGGGATCACTGGATCGCCGACGGCCGCGTGCCGCATCTCTTCACCGCCGACGTCGCCACCGGCGCGCACACTGATCTCTTCGCCGGCACCGAGCTCAAGCTGCAAATGACCGACGCCTCCGCCGCCGACTACGACATCTCCCCCAATGGCGCCGAAGTCGCCTTCGCCACCGACCTCGCCAAGGATCCGGGCTTCGATCCGAATTCCGACGTGATTATTTTTTCCCTCGATTCGCGCCAGTGGCAGAACATCACGTCCGACAATCCCGCGCTCGATGCCGCCCCGCGCTATTCGCCCGACGGCAAGTGGATCGCATACGGCCGCCAGTCCACGCCACGTTTCGAGGCCGACGGCACGCGCATCGCGCTCTACGAGCGCGCCACCGGCGGCAAGCGCGTGCTCACCGAAGGCTGGGACCGCGACGCCGGCGCCGCCGACTGGTCGCCAGACAGCCAGTGGCTCTACTTCACCGCCGAGGATCACGCGCGCTTCGTCATCTGGCACCTGCCGGTGGCCGGCGGCGAGCCCAAGGCGCTGGTCGAAGGCGGCACCAACTCCAGCGCTACACTTTCCGCCGACGGCCGCATGCTCGCCTTCGTCCACACCACCATGGGCGACCCGCCCGCCATCTTCGCCGCCGCCGCCGACGGCACCGGTGCGCGCAAAATCGAATCCTTCAACGACGCGCTCGCCGCCACGTGGAAGCTCGGCGAAGTCAAAGAGGTCTACTTCCCCGGCTGGAATGGCGAGCAGGTACACATGTGGGTGATCTTCCCGCCGGATTTCGACCCCACCAAAAAGTGGCCGCTGCTGCAGGTGGTGCACGGTGGGCCGCACGGCGCGTGGGGCGACCTGTTCCACTTCCGCTGGAACATGCATCTCTTCGCCAGCCGCGGACACGTGGTCGCCGCCGTCAATTTCCACGGCTCCACCGGCTGGGGACAGAAGTTCACCGACTCCATCACTGGCATGTTCGGCGCCAAGGAGCTTGCCGACGTCGAAGCCGCCACCGACTCGCTGATCGCCGCTGGTTACATTGACCCGGAACGCCTCGCCGCTGCCGGCGGCAGCTTCGGCGGCTTCATGGTCGCTTACATGAATGGCCACACGCAGCGCTACAAGGCCTACGTCTGCCACGCCGGCGTCTACGACTACCCCTTTCAGCAGACCGCGTCCGACTCCGTGCGCAGCCGCGACCGCGCGCTCGGCGGCTGGTTCTGGGAGAACAAAGACATCGAAAAGCAGTCGGCGCGCGCCGCCACCGCCAGCATGCAGACGCCCACGCTCGTCGTCCACGGCGAGCTCGACTACCGCGTCCCCATCGCCCACGCCTTCGCTTACTACGCCGCGCTGCGCATGAAAGGCGTCCCCACGCGCCTGCTCTACTTCCCCGACGAAAACCACTGGGTGCTCAAGCCGCAGAACTCCCGCCTCTGGCACAAGGAGTTCTTCGCCTGGATCGAAAAGTACGTCGCCTTCGGCCCGACTCCGTAGCACAGGCTTACAGCCTGTGCGCCTTGCATGCGCCTTGCCGCACCTACCTCGTAGGGGCGCACCTGTGTGTGCGCCCAATTGTCCTCACTCCGCCCGTAGCACAGGCTTGTAGCCTGTGCGCTTTTGCATTTGTAGTGGCGACCTTCAGGTCGCCATCTTCTCATCGGCGGCGAAAATGCCGCTCACTTCCCGCGGACTCACTGCCCCTTCTGCAAACGTGAATGTGCCGTGCTCTTTCATTTCCCGCGCGCCGCGCAAAAACGCGCCCAGCGCCGCGCGCGTGAGCGCGCTGCCCACGCTGACGCGCTTCACGCCGATTTCCGCCAGCGCCGCCAAACTCAATTGCACGCCTCGCAAGCCCATCAGGGCGTTCACCGGACGATCCACCGCGCGAACCACCGCGGCAATGTCCTCCTTGGTCGCCAAACCCGGCGCATAGAGCACATCGGCGCCTGCCTCCTGAAACGCTTGCAGCCGCGCAATGGTGTCCCGCAGATCCGGCCGGCCGTGCAGATAATTTTCCGCGCGCGCCGTCAACGTAAACGCAAACGGCTGCGCGCGCGCCGCCTCCACCGCCGCGCGCACACGCTCCACGGCGTGCTCCAGCTCGTAGATGGGATGATCCGGGAGTCCCGTGGCGTCTTCAATGGAGCCCCCTGCTACTCCGGCCGCAGCCGCCAGGCGGATCGTTTCCGCAGCCGTTTCCGGCGCGTCACCGTAGCCGTTCTCAAGGTCAGCGCTGACCGGCAGCTCCGTTGCCGACGCAATCGCCGCCACGTGCGCCATCATCTCTTCGCGGCCAACCGCGCCGTCGCGCTTGCCCACGGAAAACGCGTAGCCCATGCTGGTGGTGGCCAGCGCCTCGAAGCCCAGATGCGCCAGCAGCCGCGCCGTCCCCACGTCCCACGGATTGGGTATGATGAACGCGCTCTCGCGCTGGTGCAGCGCGCGAAAGGCTCGTCCTTTTTCAGCTTGTGTGGCCATCGGTGCTTCCCTCCGAATTGCGAGTGGCGGGCGCGATTCCAAGCGTCCCTTCCACGCCTTCGACGAAGTTCCTCTCCTCGCGCAGGATCAGGCGTTTGCTCTGGGCCATGGCAAAATTCGCCGCCCCCTCCGCATCCGCCTTCAATCTTGCACGGTACGCCTCATACGCGGCAAGGCTGTCGAAGCTAATCAAGCCCCACGCCACGTTGTTCGTGCCTTCATGCGGAAGAAAATATCCGATCAAATGGCCGCCACAGTGCGGAATGATGCGGCCCCAA
>Ga0137796_10002182_pt1 | contig 10680 bp, 11 predicted proteins | sample OV2TP3_FD_97704 | JGI IMG/M metagenome (GOLD analysis project Ga0137796, IMG submission 97704)
GGGGTGATCATGATGCTTGCCAATATGGTGCGGTGGGCTGCTATCTTTGGTGTGGGGAGAGGTGAGAGAGAGGATGAGGGTGGAGGGGGAGTCTTGGGGCTGATTTTGATGTCTATCTTGGCTCCCATAGCAGCGGTCATTATTCAGATGGCTATTTCCCGGTCGCGAGAATTTCTTGCGGATGCCACCGGGGCAAGGATTGCGGGAAGTCCCCTTGGTTTGGCTTCTGCCTTAGAAAAGCTTACCCGCGCCAGCGAGCTGATGCCGCTGGAGGGACGTGCTGAAACTGCTCACATGTTTATAGTGAGTCCGCTGTCAGGCGGATCCTTTCTGAGCCTTTTTAGTACTCATCCCCCGGTTGAGGAAAGGGTTGCGCGGCTTCGCGCCATGGCGTATTAAAACTCAGGAAAAAGACTTGTTGTCAGGGATGTGCCTGGAAATCCGTACGAGTGATGTTTCCAGGCATTTTTTCTCTCTGAAATTTGTCCCAGGAGGCTCTTGAGGTTCATGGCCGAGGAGAGAGAAAAAGGGGAAGGAAAAGGCTTCAAGGTAGAGGACCGCCGCCGATTCTCACCTGAAACAGGAGAGCCTCGAGAAGGGGTGGAAAGGGTGGATTCATCGGGAAGCAGCCGTGAAGAGGCCCCGACAGGAGAACCCAGCGAGACCAAAGGGCCAGCCGACGAGATCCTGCCCGAAATCAACTTCTCTACTTTTGTCATCAGTCTCAGCACACAGGCTCTGATGCATTTGGGGGAGATCCCTAATCCTTTGACCGGCAAGATGGAGAGTGATATCCCGGTGGCTAAGCAGATGATTGATATCATCGGCGTGTTGCGTGAAAAAACTCGAGGGAACTTAGATCAGGGGGAGGAAAAACTTCTCGATGATGTTCTGTTTGATTTACGCATGAAATACGTGGAAGCGGTAAAAAAAAGGTAGGAGAATCTAATGGGTGAAAAGGGGATATGGGGTAAGAAAATAGGAGTGAAAGGGCTGACAGCCGTTGCGTTATGCTCACTACTCGTAGGGCTAGGAGCGAGTGGAACTCTGGAGCGGCTCTCTAGCAGCCCTGCAGCCAATTTACTGGGAGAAACTGGGAGCGCTGAGATCCGGAAGGTTGCAGCCCCTCAGGGATTGCCAGACTTTATCTCTTTAGCGAGAAAGCTTCGGCCCGTCGTGGTTAATATCTCCACGACCCAGGTGAGTGAAGGGGTCCAGGGGTTTGGAAGTCCTTTCGGAGAGGAGGATCCGTTTGGTGAATTCTGGAGGAGGTTTTTTGGCGGTCCGTTTCCCCGGGGACCCCAGCGCCAGAAGAGCCTGGGTTCAGGTTTCCTTATCGACCGGGACGGCTCCATATTGACTAACAACCATGTCGTTGAGAACGCGCAGAAAATCGTTGTCAAACTCGCCGACGAGAGGGAATTTGAGGCTAAAGTAATAGGCAAGGATCCGAAAACCGACATCGCGGTGATCAAGATCAACGCCAGGGACAACCTCCCCGTAGCCACTTTGGGCGATTCGGACCAGCTTGAGGTGGGTGAGTGGGTTCTGGCGATCGGGAACCCCTTCGGCCTGGACAGCAGTGTCACTTCCGGAATTGTGAGCGCAAAAGGCAGGCATATCGGGGCCGGGCCGTATGACAATTTTATACAAACCGATGCGTCTATCAATCCAGGGAACTCCGGTGGGCCTTTGATCAACCTGCGCGGTGAAGTCGTGGGGATCAACAGCGCGATCTTCACTAGAACTGGAGGCAATATTGGGATTGGCTTTGCAATTCCCATTAACTTGGTGAAGGAACTATTGCCTCAGCTCAAAGGAAAGGGAAAGGTTACCCGAGGTTACTTAGGGGTTCTTATCCAGAGGGTCACTCCCGAGATCGGGGAGTCTCTCGGACTAGACAAGGCTCGCGGTGCGTTGGTGGCTAGCGTCTCCAAGGATGGACCGGCGGAGCGTGCCGGAGTGAAGGTGGGAGATGTCATCATCGAGTTCGATGGAAAGGAGATCCGAGAATCGAACGATCTACCCATTATCGTGGCTCGGACTCCAGTCGATAAGAAAGTGCGATTGAAGGTCCTGCGGGAGAAAAAAGAGGTTGCCCTGTCTGTGACGATCGGAGAGCTGAAGGAAGAAGAGGTGGTCGCGTCCACTCCAGCGAAGGGTGAGCTTGGGCTGACGGTCCAAAGGGTAACGCCCCAGATTGCGGAGAGCTTGGGTTTAGATCGACCGGAAGGGGTGGTGATCACCGCAGTGGAAGCGGGAAGCCCTGGTGATGAAGCGGGGCTTCGCCGGGGGGATGTCATCTTGGAGGTCGATCGCAAACCCATTCGCAGCGTTGCAGATTACCGGAAGGCCATCGGTGAGACCAAAAAAGGAAAGGGGATCCTGTTCCTGGTACGCCGTGGAGAGAGCACGCTCTTTCTCGCCCTTAAGCCTACCCGATAGTTGTTCAGCGCTTCTATCCTGAGCGGAGGGCCGGATGGATTGGATCCGGCCCTCCGTCGTTTTTGACAGGGTGTCGGTCCAGTGCTAACTTTGATCTCGGGAGCTTTCGGCTTGAAAAAGTCCCGGTCCCAGACTCTCAGGATTGCTATTCTCATCCTTATCTTCCTCATTCCAGGCGGGATCATCCTCGGTGCCTGGTACGTGAGACACCTCGAACGGGTTGTCATAGCGAAGTTCGAAGGTCCAAAGTGGCAATTCCCGTCTAAGATCTATTCCGACTCGTTTCTGGTCTATCCCGGTATGAACGTCCGGATGGAGGATCTGCGGGAGAAGATTCGGCGTCTAGGTTACCGAGAAACCCGCAATGAGGTGAAAGCAAGAGGGGAGTACCGTTTTCTCAAGAGGGAGGGCCTGTTAGAAATCTATCTTCACGACTTCGTCTACCCGCTGGAGACCTTCAAAGGGATTCCGGTCCGCCTTGCCTTCCAGGGAAGCACAGTCGCCAGGATGGAGAAGATGGATGACGGGGAGGAGCTGTTTTCAATTGAATTGGAGCCGGAGTTGGTAACGGGCCTTTATGACCGTATTTGGGAAGAGCGCAGGCTGGTCAACTTGTCCGAGGTTCCTCCCTTGCTGGTGCAGGCGATCTTGACCATTGAGGACGAGAGGTTTTATCGCCATCGAGGGATTGACCCTGTCGGTATCCTGCGCGCCTTCTGGGCAAATCTGCGCAGCGTCGGGATTGTTCAGGGCGGAAGCACCCTAACGCAGCAGTTGATGAAAAACTTCTTTCTTACCGACGAGCGCACCATTCAGCGCAAACTGAAAGAGGCCCTGATGGCCCTTGTCGCGGAGCGGAAGTACTCCAAGGAGGAGATTCTGGAGAATTATCTGAACGAGATCTATATGGGACAAAAAGGGGCGCAGGGGATCTTTGGGGTGTGGGAGGCGTCCCAGTTTTATTTTTCCAAGGAGCTTTCCGAGCTGACCGCAGGAGAAATGGCCCTCCTTGCCGGCCTCATTAAGGCCCCGAATCGTTATTCTCCCTACAGGAGCGTCGAGGTCGCTACCCGGCGTAGGAATGTGGTGCTCGGCAAAATGTTTGAAGAAAAACTCATCACACGGCGTCAGTACGAAAAGGCAATTCGGGAAGTCTTCCCGCACCGAGAACTCGTGAAGGTAGCCAATGATGCGCCCTTCTATGTCGACTTCTTGAAGCGGGAGCTCGCACAAAACTATTCCAATGAGGCGCTCACTGCGGAGGGGCTTGGGATCTTTACGAGCCTGGATCTCCAGGTTCAGAGGGTGGCGGAAAGGGCTTTGGTGGATGGGTTGAGGAGGCTGGAGGAAAGCTATGCCCATCTGCGGAAGAGAGGTGAGGAGGATCATTTAGAAGGAGCCATTGTGGTGATCAAACCCCAGACCGGTGAGATCAAGGCTATGGTGGGAGGAAGGGATTATCAGAAGTCTCAATTCAATCGGGTTTTTCAGGCCAAGCGCCAGCCGGGGTCGATTTTCAAGCCCTTTGTCTATCTCGCCGCCCTTCTCTACGGCTCCGAAGAAGGAGGAAGGAAATTTACCCCGGTCACATTGGTGGAGGACTCTCCATTTATGTGGAGCTACGAGGGGCAGGAGTGGCAGCCAGACAACTACAACGGAGAATATTTTGGCACCGTCACTTTTCGTACGGCCTTGGAAAAATCCCTGAACGCAGCTACTGCCCGCGTCGCTAAAGATGTAGGCGTCAAAAACGTCCGAGACATCGCCTATCGCCTCGGCATACAGAGTCATTTGCCGGCTTACCCCTCTGTCGCCTTGGGGTCTGCGGAGGTTACCCCGCTGGAAGTTGCGGTCGCCTTTTCCACGCTGGCCAACGGAGGGGTGCGCACCCAATCGTTAGCGGTCAAGCAGGTTATGGATCATCGGGGGCGGGTGTTAGAAAAAAGAGATGTTCGGGTGGAAAAGGTGGTTACGCCTCAGCTCGCCTTTATGATGAACCATTTGCTGAAGGGTGTCTTGGATCGGGGTACCGGGCGTGGGGCGAGGTCTTACGGGTTCGACCGCCCTGCGGCGGGAAAGACTGGGACCACCAATGACACCAAGGATGCCTGGTTTGCGGGCTACACGCCAGACCTCTTGGCTGTCGTGTGGGTTGGATTTGATAACCAGAGCAAGCTCGGTCTATCGGGAGCCCAGGCCGCGCTTCCAATCTGGTCTGAGTTTATGAAGCAGGCTACGGCTGGAACTCCGGTTAGCGATTTTATTCCGCCAGCGGGTGTGAAAATGGTGGATATCGATCCTCTTAGTGGGTATCGTGCGACTCCTAACTGTCCCCAAGTCGTCCGGGAGGCCTTCCTCGAGGGGGAGGAGCCAACCGGGTTCTGCCCGCTGCATCCCGCCAGACTCTTCACGTCGTCTTGGAGCCTTCTTCCTTGGATTTCCTCTCATTTCTTGGCAGAATAAGAAAAATGTGGGGAAAGCGGCCACTAGGATCGCGCACTCGTGAGATTTTGGGCCGAAGCCTTTTAAGCCTTCTGCTGGTTTTTGCCTTGGTCTCCATTCATGCCTGCGCCCCAGCTCGGACTGCCCGCCCGTCTGTGCCTCGGACCAGTCTTCCGCCCCCTAGCCCTCGGCCCCGGATTGCCGTGCCTCCTAAAGTCGATAGAGTCGAGGAACCGCCGGCGAGACCTCTCTTGGAGGAGGTTGAAATCAAAGAGGAGGATCTTCAAGAGAAGCGCCCCGCGCCGCAGCCAAGGATCAAGGAGCAACGCGCGCGGCCCGCTACTGGCCGAGAGGCGCCTCCTGCTCTTCCCGAGGATCATTCGCTCATCGCAAAGATTACACCAACGACAGCGCCCCAACGCGCGGCCTCTTTGCGGCTCACGGAAGAGGGGAAGAGACTCCTTGAATCCGGAGAGCATACAAGGGCATTGGCCCGTTTGGAGAAGACCATCGCGATCGATTCCACAAACCCCTATGGTTATTACTATCTCGCAAAGGCGCATCATCACCTGAACCGTTACCAGGAATCCCTGACCTTTCTCGACATAGCAGAGCCGCTTCTCGCTAGCGAGCCCTATTGGTTGGCCGAGGTTTTTGCACTGAGGGGAGAAAATTTCCGTCTTATGGGTTCTCTGCAGCAGGCGGATTCCAGTTACTCCCAGGCTCTTCGACTGAATCCGGGGAATCGGACGGCCTCCGAAGGACTAAGTCGTCTAAGAGGGGACGCGCAAACTTCTCCTCGCTAAGGGCTCCAGTCTCAGCAAAGATTCCGATGTTGATTTTAGGCGTAGAGACCTCGTGTGATGATACGGCGGCGGCCGTGCTCCTCAATGGCCGGACCGTCCTCGCGAACGTTGTCTCGTCTCAGGACGCAGTCCACAGCCCCTTTGGCGGCGTCGTTCCGGAGTTGGCATCACGCCAACACATACGCCACATTGTTCCAGTCCTCGATGGAGCCCTCGAGAAGGCCGGAGTCGGGTTAAAGGATCTCGCCGGTATCGCGGTCACTCGCGGTCCAGGACTGGTTGGTTCTCTTCTCGTGGGGATTTCGGTGGTTAAGGGGATATCTTTTCGCTGGGACATACCCTACGTCGGGGTCAACCACCTGGAAGGCCACCTATTGGCTATTTTTTTGGAGCGGGAAGTTCCCTTTCCTTATGTGGCCCTGCTTGCCTCCGGGGGCCATACACTTCTCTATCTGGTCCGGGCTTTCGGCGATTATCTCTACTTAGGAGGCACACGGGACGACGCTGCCGGAGAAGCCTACGACAAAGTGGCCAAGATGATGGGTCTGGGATACCCGGGAGGAAAGGTCATTGATCAGTTAGCCAAGGGTGGAAATGCCGAGGTTGTTCACTTTCCCCGCGCGCGGATGAAGAAAGGCCACTACGATTTTAGCTTCAGCGGTTTAAAGACGGCTGTCTGGCACTATCTCCACAAGCAGGGGAGGGATACGTGGGAGGCTCAAAAGGCGGACATCGCGGCTAGCTTTCAAGAAGCCGCGGTGGACATGCTCGTGGCCCCGACCTTGCGGGCCGCAAGGGAGCTCGGCGTAAGCCGTATCGTCTTGTCCGGAGGGGTCGCGGCTAACAGCCGTCTGCGCGAGAAGATGATGGGAAAGACACAGGAGGAACAAATAGAGGTTTATTTCCCTTCGCCAGCTCTTTGTACCGACAACGCTGCTATGATCGCTCTCGGCGGGTATTACTGGCTGAAGCGGGGACGGAGAGACGATTTCCGTCTTAACGCCGACGCCGCCCTGACCCTCTAACAAAAGGTTCGAGGGATGAGGCATTCATGGTCACTCTGTATCAAGAGGCCCGTGGAGCGCTTCGAGAAACGGGCTTCAGGCCGAGGAAAAGACTCGGTCAGCATTTTCTCATCCATGAGAGTGTCATTGAGACGATCCTTCGTCTCATCGATCTGTCCCAGGAAGATGAAATTGTCGAGATCGGTCCCGGCCTAGGATTCTTGACGCGGCGGCTTTTGGAGGTCGCGCGTGGAGTCTGGGCCATCGAAGTAGACCCCTTTCTTATAGGATGGATACGAAAGAGCCCCTGGGGATCTCATCCTTCCTTAAACCTTGTCCACGGCGATGTCCTTGAGGTCCCTCTAAGCTCCATCCTGCCTGATCACAAAGTCAAGCTGGTTGGGAATCTCCCTTATAGCATTTCCACGCCGGTTCTTTTCCGTCTCTTTGAGCTGCGGAAACACTTCTCCATTCTGGTCTTGATGGTTCAGCGCGAGGTGGCAGAGCGGATGGCTGCCTCTCCCGCGACAAAGTCTTATGGTACGCTCTCGGTCTGGTGCCAGGTCCATGGACAAATTCTGGATACCGTATCTGTCTCTCCTGAGGCCTTTTTCCCTCGACCTAAAGTGAGGTCCGTGGTTCTCAAGATCGCCCTTTACCCCGAAGCCCTGCTCCCCGAGGGGGATCTCACTATGTTTCGGAGTCTTGTGCGCGCTGCGTTTGGCCAAAGGCGCAAGACGCTGGGCAATGCCTTGAGGGGATTGCTAAGTGGGGAGAGGGCAGAGATCGAAGAGGTCCTTCGCCAGGAAGGGATCGATCCCAAGCGTCGAGGCGAAACGCTCAGCGTAGACGAGTTCATCCGTTTGGCCCGCGCCTTAAAAGCGGCCATGAGTGGTGAGTGATGAGTTTGAGTTGAGGTATGCCAGAGCTCCCTGAAGTCGAGACTATTTGCCGCGGCCTGCGTGCGCTCCTGCCGGGTCGTAAAGTTGCTGAGGTTGAAGTCTTGGAGCCTCGTCTTAGAAGCCCAATTAGCAGGGAATTCTGCTCCCAGCTTCGGGGGAGGGCCATTTTGGATGTGGGGCGGAGGGGAAAGTATATCCTAGTCTCCTTGGAAGGAGAGCAAGTTTGGCTTTCTCACCTGGGGATGTCAGGAAAGCTAATTTATGTGGAGCCGGACAAGCCCAGGGAAAGACACGATCATATTATCATCAGGCTAGATAAGGGTCATGAACTGCGTTACCACGATCCCCGCCGCTTCGGTCTATCGCTTGTGGTCCCTCGCGCCGAACTGGAATCCTTGCCCCACGTGAAGAATCTAGGATTGGACCCTTTCGATCATCAATGCAACGGCGCCTATCTCTATCCCCTAACCCGCAAATCCCGGCGCAGAATCAGAGACCTCCTGGTTGACCAGAGGGTGATGGCCGGGTTGGGGAATATCTATGCCAACGAGATCTTGTTTAGTGCAGGGATTCGTCCTGCGACGCGGGCGTGGAGACTGCGTCGAAACCAAGTGGAGAGAATCGCGAGGATAACGCCGAAGCTGCTGTCAGAAGCAATCCACTGGTGCGGCACTTCTTTTTCTGACTATAGAGACGCGGAGGACCGCTTTGGAGAGTTCCAGAATCATCTTCGGGTCTATGATCGGGAGGGAGAGAGGTGCAAGGTATGTCCGGCCAAAATCAAGAGAGTCTCCATCGGCAGCCGCAGTGCCTTTTACTGTCCGACGTGTCAGAAGTAGAAAGCCAAGAGCGTTAGCAAGAGCGCTGTCAGGATGGATTCGATGTGGACTTTGCGCGCCTGCCGACAAACCTGCATGGCCAAAGTTGCGTTCTCGATCCGTTCTTGGCCCCGATCTAAGTTGCGCAAACCGCGCGCCGCTAGAATCACTCAGGTTTTCTCTTTGGCCTGAAAGAAACCAAGGGCGCCGAGCCAAAAGGGCAAGAGGAGGGCGAGTCGCCACCAGCGATTGACGCCAGTTAAAATGAGTGCGACGGTAGCCCCTACGCCCAAACCAAGCACAGCCACACCCATGATGAGCCGCTTGCTGCTCTCTTTAGGACCGATGTTCAAGGGAAATCCAAAATCCGAGGGAAAATCAAAGTGGGTGAGCTCCTGGCAATCATCTTAGGACTTGCCATCTTTGCGGTTGTCGCTATTACTTTTTGGCGAATGCTCAAGGATATCCGCTAAGTGTGGAAAAAGGGGAGTGTCCCCACTATTCTCGATTATCGAGCCGTCTAGGCCAACTCCATTACCAGGCGCTTCCCCTTGACCTGTGCTTTGATCTTTCGACCCTTTTTTGCCCCTATGGATGCCAGCCACTCCCGAGGGATACGGATAACGGCTCCCCTGGTCTCTACCCTGGCGACATAAAGGGATGTCACGATTGTAGTGCCTGGCTCAGATACCTTCCAACCCTTCCCTCCGAGAACCTCAATCGCATCGCGGGTATCCCAAAATTTTTGCTCAGCTTTGATTGGTGTGAACTTAGAAACTCTTCTCATTTTGTTGGGCCTTCCACCACCGCTGCTCCCGAATACATAAAAGGGGGGATTGGCCCTTTCTTTTTTTTCCAGGCCGCAGCAGCCATTGGATTTTTCCTTGTCATTTAACTCCTTCCGTGTAAGGATGTAGTAGACGCTGTGGCCTACCCAACTATGGCTAGGATAGACGAGGTCAGGGAAAAGATAAAGCTCCATACTGAAGCCTTTCGCCTGTTATGGGTAACGGTGCTGACAGTCGGAGGCGGAAGCGTGGGGCTTTTTTTGGGAGAGACAACTTTTAAAAGGCTGCTTTTCGGGTTAGCGGGCGTGGGGTTAACCGCCGTGTCTGGGGAGACACTACGCAGAGTCTATCGGCTGATTCACAGAGAAATTGCGAATCTTACAGAGGCTGGAAGTGATTGAATTCTTTGCGATTCTGCTAGGCCTTGCTATCTTTGCGGTCATTGGCTTCACTTTTTGGCGGATGTTCAAGGATGTTCGCTAATGAGTTCCGTCAAGATTAAAGCTCATCGTAGATTGCATCCTCCGCGTTATCCCAGAAGCTAAAGGCTGGCTCGGCGAGCCGCGCCCATAATAGGTCCTCAGGACTTAGCTTGAGTGCCTTCGGTAGCAGAGAGAGAAACTCCGGCTGTTCATCTTCGGAGAGACTTTTGATCTCGTCAAAGTTCCTATCGATCCTTTTTGCCATACCTCCTCCTATTAAAGGGATATTCTATTGGCCATGCCCTAAAAGGCAAGCCCTTTGTCTTAGCTCTGCGGTAGGCTTAAAAGAGCTCCTCTTTATTCCATCGTTCACCTATGTGCAAACCTGACCCTCATCCTCCCTCAATTCCAAATCCGGAGCCGCTAGTGGATACAGGTGGGTTTCAAAAAGAGATTGGCAAGACTCTAGGGACTAACCCCGCCTGTACGAAGGAAACTCGTCTGTCATCTCCGAAGCGAACATATATAGAAAATAGGCCGCTCCGGTGCATCATATATTTTGCCAAACCGTTCTTTCGGCGGCTTCCAGAGCAAATCTCGCAAAAAATATTCTTCAAATCTTAGAAGTTGGAACCCATTGCTACTGATTGCATTCATCAAATCCGTTACGGAGTGCTTATATGTTTTGATAAAAATCCTGTCGGTCTCGTTTTTTATGCTCACATGAGTATAAGGATGATCTGGATGAACATCGGTAATCAAGCACCCGGATCCCTTTTTTCCGGTTCTTGCCAACTCTTTAAGTCCGTGATCCAGGCAATCTAGATGACTCAGCACTCTTGTGCATAGGAGATGGTCAAACGTTAAGTTTTTAAAAGGAAGCGCACAAATGTCCGCTTGCACGAGATGACTTCCCTCATATTCACAACCCTTTCTATGCTTCTGTAGTCTGAGCATCTCCATGCTCCTCAGTGGTCACCTGAAAACCGGCCAATGAAGGTCAGGTCAAAACCGGCCAACGGATCGAGGCCGAGACGTGGTTCTTTTGTTCTC
>Ga0137796_10002183_pt1 | contig 10678 bp, 16 predicted proteins | sample OV2TP3_FD_97704 | JGI IMG/M metagenome (GOLD analysis project Ga0137796, IMG submission 97704)
CACCACTTCCTCCAACTGAACTTTCTTCGATGGCACCGGCCCATCCGCCTGCACTGAGGAGCCTCCCCCGACCGCCAGCACACCTATGAGCACACCCCGTAGCCACTGACCACCCATCCGATTCCCCCTTCCGCTCTCAGCGAGCTGGATTGCTGCGGGGACTTCCGGAGGTCCGGTCAGCCCGCGACGGCTCGTATGGCAATCCTCCCGGGGTCGGGTCGGTCATGTGGGTTACGCGAATCTTCTCGGATTTCTCAATCTGGACGACTCTGGAGTCGTGGATCGTAATGTGCACGGTCCCAAACCGGACGGCTCGAATCGCCTCCACGATGCGCCCGATGAGTTCCTGCGACAGCGGGCTAGCGGTCGTTGTCATCGGAGGAGTGAGACTCAATGTTGTCCAAATTGGCCACCGCTCGTTGAAAACTCCAGGGGAGAATCAGGTCCACATGATCCACGATGTGTCCCGCGAGGTCCCGCCGCACACCGTGCAGATACAGCTTCTCGTCCTTGATGCAGAGCTTGACCTCGTCCACCTTCAGTCGAATGTCGGCCATCATTCCCCCACCTGCCGGCGTCCGCCAGAGGCGGATGGCCAGCCAACAGGTGCAGACACAGTGATGCTGGCCAGGCGGCGGTTGTTCCACCTCAGCCACTCAGTCACCATAACCATGATCATTGGGACGCCGCCTCCGGCAGGTGGGGGGATCACGCCACGACTTCTTCCACGTGAAGGGTTGGATGTTTGGGCGCCCGCTTGGGATCGATATGCTGGCAGGTCGCGCAAAGGCCATAGAGCTTATGGGTATGTGACAGGAGCTGGTAGCCGTAGCGTTTGACGACCTCTTCCTGGAGGCGCTCCCAGCGGGGCTCCTGGAACTCGATGATCTCCCCGCATTGGATGCACATCAGATGATCGTGGTGGGCTTTCCCGAAAGTCACTTCATAGTTGGGCGCGCCATAGCGGAAGTCGTGCTTCTCCACCACCCCGGTCTCATGCAGCAGGGCCAGCGTCCGGTAGACCGTGCCGCGCGCGACAGAGGGATCGATCGCCTGCACATCTTTGACGAGCTCTTCCGCGGTAAAGTGTAGGTACGTCACGGCCCGCCGCACGACCAGCTGACGTTGGGCGGTGAGTCGGATGCCGCGCTCACGCAGGCGCTGTTCGACTTCAATGAACCGTTTCATCTCTAGTGCCGTTCCAACTCTGACGGCCTCACGTTATAGGCATCAGTACCGCACATGCTGCATCGGGTGGGCATCTCGTCACCGTTCGGTGGAACGAGTTGGAACGGAACTAGTTGAGACCCAGTCTCAAATTAGAGACAATTATAGCCGGCCGAGTGGCTCTGTCAAGGGGATTTCTTCAGCCGATGTTGACGATCCCCTAAGAGCCAGCTATTCTAGGAGACGCGATGACACTGATACACCAACTCTCGACGCTCAAAGCCGTCGCAGTCCTCTGGATCGCTCTGGCGAGCGTCTGTCCTTGTGTGACCGCCGAGGAGCCCCCTCAGTTTGACTGGGTGACAACGTTAGGAAGCTCGGCGAACGAAGAGGTGATTGTCACAACGGTAGATCAGGCACATCGAGTCCTCTCAGCCGGCTCCTTCGCGGGGCCTGCCGATTTCGATCCAGGCCCAGGCGAGGACATCAGAACGCCTAGCGGCAGCAGTGATATGTTCCTGACCGCACTCAACTCGGCTGGTGCCTATCTCTGGACACTCACCTTGGGCGGAGTCGCTCTTGACGTCGCGGATGAAGTCATCACAGATTCCCAGGGTTTCATCTACTTGGGAGGGGAGTTTCAGAACACGGTGGATTTCGATCCGGGTCCCGGCGAGGATCTCCGAACATCCAACGGTTGGCAGGATGTGTTCCTCATGAAACTGACGCCGGATGGCTCGCCGGTGTGGATCCTGACGCTCGGCGGCATCGCCCCGGATTTCCTCAGCGGACTCGCCCTCGACGCGGCCGGCAACATCTATTACACAGGAGCCTTTGCTGCAACGGTGGATTTCAATCCGGGCCCCGGCCAAGACCTCCGAACGGCCAGCGGTGGCACGGACATCTTCCTCACGAAGCTCTTCCCTGACGGCGCCTACGCTTGGACCCTCACCATCGGTGGCGCCTTTGGCGGTTCCTACCCGCCGTACAACCTGACGGACTTCAGCACCGGCGTCTCGCTGGATCCTCATGAGCACATCTTCGTGGCTGGATGGTTCGAGGCCACGGTGGATTTTGACCCAGGACCCGGAACCGACCTGCGCGATGCCGTCGGAAATGCCGATGTGTTTCTGACCAAGCTCAACGCGGATGGGTCGTATGGATGGACGTACACCATCGGGAGCGAGGCGTTTGACGCCGCCCGCGGCGTCACCACCGACACCGAGGGTCACGTGGTGATCGCCGGCTCGTACGCCGAGACCGTTGATTTCGATCCGGGCCCTGACCAAGACCTCCACAGCTCCAACGGCTTGCACGACGTCTTTGTCACGAAGTTCCATGGCGACGGATCGTATCACTGGACCCGAACGCTTGGGGGAACGAGCCACAACGACACCATCGCGCCCCCCCTGACCGATGCCGCGGGGCGCATCTATCTCACAGGGGGCTTTGCCAACACCGTCGACTTTGATCCAGGCCCCGGCGAGGATCTCCGAACGGCTCAGGGTCCTGGAGGCATTCCGGACGCGTATGTGACCACGTTGCACCCCGATGGAGGGTACGGATGGACCCACACGATTGGAGGCGCCGGATGGGATCAGGGAGGTGCGGTCGCTCTTGATCCGGACGAGGCAAGCCTCGTGATGTCAGGCAGTTTCGAAGGTACCGTCGACTTTGATCCGGGCTCCGACGTCGAGGAGCACGCGTCGCAGGGAGGAAAAGACCTGTTCGTCCTGACATTCTCCTTAGGCTACCGGTTGGAGATTGAGCTTATCGGCAGCGGGCAGGTGCGCCGCTCTCCGGATCACGAGCTCTACGCGCCCGGTACACTCGTCACGTTGAAGGCCGTGCCGGATTCTGGCTATCGCTTTGACCGCTGGGATGGAGACCTCCACGGCCAACAGAATCCCCAAACCCTCCTGATGGACAGCGACAAGCATGTCGTGGCCTATTTTGTCCCCACCCCTTGCGTCCAGGCCGGGCGAGGCCCCTGCCAAGCGAACCCTGTGGCTCCAGCCATCGCTCCGGCGGATTTCCGCATCTATCACTGAGCTCTTTCCGTCGGCTGCCAGCTTCCCCACCCCTACCCTGTTGACACCATCGAGTGATTCGGCTAGACTTGGCGACACGAAGGACGGAGGAGACCATGGCTCTTGATCAGAAGAGGCTCATTACGCTGATGAATGAAGGGTTGGAAATGGAATACGCCAGCCAGATCCAGTATTTGACACAGGCGGCGATCACCAAAGGGCCGTACGCGGAGTCGTTGATTGCCCGCTTCAAGGAGATCGCCTCGGACGAGATGGAGCACGCGGAGATTCTACGCACTCGTATCGCCGCGCTCGGTGGCGTGCCGACAACCCGCGTCGGAGACATCCAGATCCACAAAGACTCCCTGCAGGCGGTGAAGATCAACCTGAAGTATGAGAAGGACACGGTGGAGTTCTACCGCAAGCTCCTCAACCTCATTCCCCACGATGAGGTGATTCTCTACGAAGCGATTGAGCACGTGCTTGAAGACAGCCAGGAGCACGTGGAGGAGTTGGAGCGGGTGGCAGGCAAGTAAGTGACGAGTATCGAGTGGTGAGTGACGAGTTAAGGGCACACAATAAAAACGCCGAGGAGCTTTCCTCGGCGTTTCTTTTTTCGTCTACTCGTCACTGATCACTCATCACTCGACACTGCTCTAGACTTCGACGGCTTCGACTCCTTTGACCTCAGGGACTTCCGCTTGGATGGCGCGCTCAATGCCCGCTTTCAGGGTCATCATCGAGGATGGGCATCCGTGACAACTGCCCACTAAGCGCAACCGCACGATGCCATCCACGAGATCGATAAACTCGATATCGCCGCCGTCCATCTGGACCGCCGGACGAATCCGCTCAATGACTTGCACCACACGGTCTTTCATCGTTCACCTCCCGCTCCGTCACCCCTTCTAGCGTATCATAGCCGAGCGCGATCGGTCAATCACCGTGGACTCGTGCTCTGAGCTGACGGCTGATTGCTGGCGGGGCGACTCCCCACATGCGTGGCGACGGTCTTCCCAATCTCCGCGGGATTGTCGATCACCGTCACGCCGGCCGCTCGAAGCACGTGCATCTTTTTGACGGCGGTGCCGCGGCCGCCGGCCACAATCGCACCGGCATGCCCCATGCGTTTTTCTTTCGGGGCCAGGCGACCGGCGATGAAGGCAAACACCGGCTTGGTCACGCGAGCCCGGATGAAGGCGGCCGCTTCCTCTTCTTCCGTACCGCCGATCTCGCCGATCAACACGACGGCCTCGGTCCCGGGATCCTCGTGGAACAGGCTCAGCGCATCGACGAAACTAGTGCCCAGGACCGGATCCCCGCCGATGCCAATGCATGTGGACTGCCCCAATCCCGCTTGAGTCAGTTGGTAGACCGCGTCGTAGGTGAGGGTCCCGCTGCGTGAGAGCACGCCAATGCGCCCTGGCGTGTGAATGTAGCCCGGCATGATGCCGATCTTGCAAGCTCCTGGGGTAATGATCCCGGGACAATTCGGGCCGATGAGCCGGCTGCGACTGCCGACCAACCGTCGTCGCACCCGCACCATATCCAACGTGGGAATGCCTTCGGTGATGACGACGATGAGCGAAAGATCGGCCTCAATCGCCTCGAGGAGAGCGGGGCAGGCGAATGGGGCCGGGACGAACATCACCGTCGCAGTGGCCTGGGTGGCCGCGACCGCCTCCCGCACCGTGTTAAACACCGGCACACCATGGACAGCAGTCCCCCCCTTGCCTGGCGTGACTCCACCCACCACGTGCGTCTTGTACGCCAACATCTTCTCGGTGTGGAAGGCGCCAGCCTGGCCGGTGATGCCCTGCACGATAACCCGTGTGTTCTTGTCCACAAGAATGCTCATGCCATTGCAGGATTCATTTTCGGGCTAGCTCGACGACTTTTCGGGCCGCCTCGCCGAGATCTTCGACGCTCATCAGCGTGAGGGACGTTGCTGCCTGCAACAGCCGGCGTCCTTCCTCGACGTTCGTCCCCTGCAAGCGCACCACGATGGGGACCTGAACCTGCAGCGTCTTGGTGGCATTGAGCAGGCCCTGGGCAATCCAATCGCAACGCATGATCCCCCCAAAGATGTTCACCAACACGGCCTTGACCCTCGCATCGGCCAAGATGATGGAAAACGCGCTGGTCACCTGCTCGACATTCGCCCCCCCGCCCACATCGAGGAAGTTGGCCGGGGAGCCTCCGGCGAGTGTGATGATGTCATTGGTGGCCATGGCCAAGCCTGCGCCGTTGACCAAACAGCCGATGGTGCCCTCAAGCCCCACGTACGAGATACCAATCTGGCTGGCCTTCAGCTCCAGGGGATGCTCTTGGCTTGGATCGCGAAGCGCCGCCAAGTCTGGGTGACGAAACAGCGCGTTGTCGTCCAAGACAATTTTGGCATCGAGGGCGACAAGCTGTTGATCCGTCGTCACGACCAAGGGATTGATTTCCACTAACGAGGCCTCATCCTCGACGAACAGTTTCCACAGTCCCTCAACCACGCGCTGACACGATACCGCGAGATCCCCGCTGAGCCCAAGCGCATGAGCCAACCGCGCGTGCTGAGCGGCCGCTAGCCCTCGATCGAGATCGATGGCCTCACGCACAATCACCGCAGGATCCGACGCAGCGACCTCTTCGATGTCAACCCCCCCACGGGCGCTGGCCAGCATGATCAACGTGGCGCGAAACCGATCGAGCGTGACGGCCAGGTACAGTTCCTTGGCCACGTCGAGGCGCTCATCCAACAACACCAACGACACCGGAAGACCCTCTGGACCGGTTTGTTTGGTAGCCAAGCGTTTGCCCAACAGCCGCTGCGCGCACTCGGCGGCTTCTTGCGCGCTGCGGGCAACAAGTATCCCACCCGCCTTGCCTCGGCCTCCCGCATGGAGCTGGGCTTTGACATTACACACAAACGCCCCAGAGGCGCCGCACTGGTCCTTCAGGGTCTCATAGGCCGCCTGGGCCTCGTGGGGGGTGGTGACCGCGACACCGCGCGGAATGGGGAGGCCGCCAGCAGCCAGACGCTGCTTGGCTTGGTATTCGTGGAGCTTCATGAGAATTGCGAATTGCGGATTGTCGATTGCGGATTGCCGACGAGCAATTCGAAATCCCACATCCGCAATCCGCAATCAGTCGGGCCGCTCATGCGGCGGAGGAAGGCGCTGGTCAATCGGGACGAACTTGAGGTCGCGCGGGCCGGCATAGAGCGCCAGCGGGCGGATGAGTCGGTTGTCTGCCCGTTGCTCAAGGATATGGGCGGACCAACCGGCTGTTCTCGCACAGGCGAACATCGTGGTGAAGAGATCGACTGGGATGCCGAGATAGTACAACAGCGAGGCGGAGTAGAAATCGACGTTGATATAGAGCTGCTTCGCCTTCCAGACCGCTTCTTGCAGCTTCTCAGAGATCTCAAACCACTTCAGATCACCATGACGAGTGGCGACGTCGTGCGCCAAGCGTTTTAAATGGACCGAGCGGGGATCCGAACCTTTGTAGACGCGATGCCCAAATCCCATGAACCGCTTGTGATCCGCTAAGGTTTTCTGCACATAGGGCTCAACCCGCTCGGGACTGCCGATTTCCAGGAGCATCTCCATGGCTTTGAGATTGGCCGCCCCGTGCAAGGGCCCTTTAAGGGTGCCGATGGCTGCGACCAGCGCAGAATAGACATCGGTTTGGGTGGCCACCGCGGTGCGCGCCGCGAAGGTGGAGGCGTTCAAGCCATGCTCGGCCAGCAGGACAAAATACGCATCCAACGAGGCGGCCTCGTCATGGGGGGGCTCTTCCCCGCGGAGCATGTACAAGAAGTTGGCCGCATGGCCGAGATCAGGCCGCGGGCCAAGGAGCGGGCGATTGTTGCGCAACCGGTCAAACGTCGCCACGATCGTTGGCGTCTTCGCGATCACATCCGCAGCTTGTTGCCGCATCGTCGAGGGCTTGCCATCGTCTGCGTGGTCATCCGACAACCCCAGCAGGGAGATGACGGTCCGAAGATACGCCATGGGATTCCCAAAGGGCAGTCTCGTCATGATCTGGAGGGTTTCTGGCGAGAGGATCCGGCGGCTGGTGAGCTGCGCCGTCCATTCGGCGAGCTCCTGCCGCGTGGGCAGGTGCCCAACAAACAGCAAGTAGCTCACCTCCTCGTAGGTGGCGTGACCGACCAGTTCCTCAATCGCATAGCCACGGTAGATGAGTCGGCACCCCGCTCCATCGACGTCGGAGAGGAGCGTCTCTGCAGCGACGACGCCTTCAAGGCCTTTGTGCACGTTGGCCGACGAGGACCGGGTGGTCGCGTCAGTCATGCGCGAAGACTCCCCACCGGGAACAACACTTTGAGGCTCTCCTTGACCTGCTCCGCCGCTCGGTGCAGGGCCTGCTGTTCATCCGTCGTGAGTGGTTGCTGCACAATCCGAACCATCCCGGACGCCGCCACTTCCACCGGCACGCCGAGACACATGTCTTTCAAGCCGTACTCACCCTCGAGCAATACCGAGGCGGGCAACACGCGATGCGCGTCGTGCAGAACCGCCTGCACCATGTGGACAATGCCGCTGGCCGGCGCGTAGTAGGCGCTCGAGGATTTCAGCAACGACACGATCTCAGCGCCCCCATCGCGGGTGCGCTGGATGAGCTGATTGATCTCTTGGGCCTCGAGGCGTTTCACCAACGGGATCCCCTGGACGGTGATGGAGCTCGTGAGGCACACCATCAAGTCACCGTGAGAGCCGAGCACCATCGCCTCGATCTGCGCGGGATCCACCTGAAGCTTCTGCGCGACGAACGCTCGAAGCCGTCCGCTGTCCAACACCCCCGCCATTCCCAGCACCCGCTGGCGGGGAAAGCCCGTGCGCTGCACCACCAGGTATGTCATCACATCTAAGGGGTTCGTGACGACAAGGACCACTGTCTGCGGCGCCACACGGTGGATTGCCTCGGCGATCGGCCCGACGACCTTGGCGTTGGCCATCAGCAACTCATCACGGGACATGCCGGGTTTTCTGGCGAGGCCGGCTGTCACGATCACGATCCGGCTGTCACCGATCGCCGCAAGATCCGTCGTTCCGCTCACCTGCACAGGACAGCGCTCAATCGCGGCGGCCTGCATCAAATCCAGCGCCTTGCCCTGCGCCAATCCCTCCACGACGTCCACCAGCACGACATCCGCCAACCCTTTGAGGACGAGCAGATGCGCCACCGTCGCGCCGACTTGGCCAGCCCCCACAATCGCAATCTTGGGAAAGCTCATCCGTTGAGCGATACGTTCCTCAATTGACTTGGTGGCGAGAGATCAACGGCACAAGGACTTGTTCTTAGCGATCGGGATGTCAACAGAAAACGTCTTCGTGCGATGTCACGACGTCATGTGGAGCCTCACGGACAAGGCCGTGGCCCGATGGCAGGGTCGAGGGCTAGGGCTACCAACCAAGTCGAAAACCGACTCCGATCAAACCCATTCCTAGCACAGTCCAGAACGCCAAGCGAAACACCGCTCTGACCACGTCCGTCCCCAAGGTCATCGCTGAAAAACCGTGGAAAAACCAAAAACCCCACCCCTCTGGCATCGCAGCCATCTTGCTGCTGGATTTCTGATGGACCCGCTGGGCCCGTTTCATCCGCGTGGCGGCCATCGCTAAGCCGCTGGCGATCGCCGCCAGGCCACCAACCACACACAACACGCCAGCCATCCCTGCCTGCATCACAACCACCCCTTGCGCTCGGACTCCGTGGCCTTCGCGGTGTCCCTGTCACGACATCGATCAGCCCGGGGAATCGGATGAGAATGACGTGGCCAGCGTCAGTGTAACAGAGCCGTTCCAACGCGTCAACCGGCCGTGGGAAACCTTGGAGGCGTTCCAAATATGCCAGCCTAGATCAGCTAGGCGCTACTCTTGGGACGCCTCCTGCTTTCTCGAACAAGAAAAAACCGCCAGCCCTGTCCAGCGGTTGTTAAAACACTACATACGTTTACCCGTTAATTCCAACAATCAGAACTGGAATATCAATATCAGCAACTCCTCTTTCTTCCAGGTCCCAGACAAATTGCTCGAAGTAGGAAACCCCTGTGGACATTTGTTCAGCGAACTCCTTGACAGGCACGATCTCAATGCCCGTGTCTATGTGGCCCAGCCGATGAAAGATGGTCATCTTCGCGCTGACGTTGTAAACCATAAAGGCGTACTTGCCGAATTGCACCTCAACAGCAAAGTGTCGCTTCAAAAAGACCAACTTCGTCATAATCCTGACGTATTTCTGCGCGTAGCTTTCGTTCGCGCTTCTTAGCCGAAGTTTTGTCGGCGAAAACCTCGGCCAAAACCGGGACACCGCTTCCCACCTCAACTACCACCCACACTCGTTTCGGTTGCTTCGTTTTCATGGTGAGACTTCGCCTTGTTTTCCTACGATGCGACCATGCCATCCGAGCACATCCACGTATTCCAAAAAAGTGCACAACTCACTTAAACCGCTCGTCCGAAAAGTCGGCCGATTCACCTGCCGAACGAAGAGCGAACGTCTAGCGTCGTTCGATACAATCGTAAACCTTGAAATCGCAGTTGGGGCCACTAGATGAACGTCGTTCAAACGAAGCAACCCAGAGTAGATGGGCGTCGAGTGTTCAACTTCAAACAAGGCGCTCACATCACTCGAACCTCGCCGAAACCATATAACATCCACTTCTTGCAAAACGCTTTTGATTGAGCTAAACGTACTTGGAATTTCTTCCCGACATTCAAAACTTTTAGTCAGATTCCAATCCAATCCAACACGATCTTTTGTAGGGACCCAAATATCATAGCCCTTTGCTGTTCCAACCGCTCCAAGCAACGTCTGTACTTCGGAGTGAGTCAACACTGGGACACTTCGTAGCTTTGCAGAATCGAGCAAATTATCAAGAACTCCATAACCAAAATTCCCTTCCACATTAAAGCGTCCGGCCTTTGGCAGCACGATCTCTGTTCCTTCGGTCTGTGGATAAATAACTGCTTTGTATTGTCCGTCTTTTGCAGGAAGGCATGACCGGAATACTTCCTCGTAATCGTCGAATCGAATGAATAGAGGTTCTGTCTGTCCCGGCCAGAGGAAGCAAATTACTGAAGGCAATCCTTCCAGTTTACGGAGGTCATCTTTACGAAGACCGTAGAATCCTTGGTGTCGTTGGTGCAATTTTGAGTAGCGGATGTAAACTCGTGCCGCGCCTTCACCGATTTCAAAAAGAGATTGCGTGGCATCCAGCTTTCGCAAGGAGCCGTATCGCCTTTTCAATTCAGCGAGCAGTGTTGGCTTGAGTTGATTTGCCATAAGACAAAATCAGTTTCGTACGACTCCCCCAAATTGTAAGGAGGAGAGCATTGCGCTAGCCCAATGGTTTGCACTGATACTCCAAGGATGTGTTCGCTTTTGACGACATCCATTTTATACTTCCCCGTCTAGTCTCACCAGTATTACCTCAAAACAAGAAACCTCCGCCGTTGGGCGAA
>Ga0137796_10002186_pt1 | contig 10665 bp, 8 predicted proteins | sample OV2TP3_FD_97704 | JGI IMG/M metagenome (GOLD analysis project Ga0137796, IMG submission 97704)
CGGTGGTCCCCGTTTCATTATACAAACGACACGGGCTGCAATGGTTCATGCGCCTGGAGCTTTTTCCGCATATCCCATCTCTCCAACCAGACAGGGGGAGGGCGTTTTGCTCTCCCCAAGCTAAAGCACATGGCGTGGCCGGTTTGTTAACAAGAATCGCACGCTTCATATACATCACGTTGATGGATCTCTTTCAGAGGGGTAGAATTGCCCCGGGCGACATGAAGAAGACCGGTCATGGACTTCGAACTCGTCGAGAAGGGCTGGGATAAGACCATCGAACGTGCCCTATCCGAGGATCATTCGGCGCTGCGAATCGTCTGTCCCTTCATCAAAGCAGCCATCGCCAAGAAACTGCTGAGGGCTGGACAGCCCGCCTTGCTCAGGGTAATCACTCGGTTCGATCTTCGCGATTTCCTTAGCGGCGTCAGCGATACAGCGGCGCTGAGAATACTCCTCGGGGCCAAGGCCAGAATTCGGGGTATTCGGAATCTCCATTCGAAGGTCTATCTTGTCGGCCGAAGTCAGTCCATAGTTACGTCGGCGAATCTGACCACGTGGGGCCTGTCGCGCAACCATGAGTTCGGATTCGTCTCTGGTGAAGGGGCGATCTTTGCTCGATGCCGTGAGTACTTTGAGGATCTTTGGCGTCAGGCTGGCCGGGACTTGGTGATCCATGAGCTCGACCGATGGGAAAAGCGATTGCGGCGAGTTCCGCCGGACGTCTCTCGCAATAAGCCGAGCATCACGCTTCCGGACTACGGAGCCGATGTTGGCATTGAGTCTCACCCGGAAGAGCTTCTGCCGCTCGTTACCCCGACGAAACAAGCCTTTGTGAAATTCTTCGGAACGGGGAGCGATCGGAGTGACTGGGACGAGACCGTATTTGAACGTGTCGAAGGGGCAGGATGTCACCGGGAGTGCACGTACCCGAAAGGCAAGCGCCCTCGGCAAGTTGAAGATGGCGCGGTCATGTTCATGTCTTGCTTCGTGACCGACCCGAACGACATCATCGTCTTCGGGAGAGCGGTCGGAAGCCGATATCGCGACGGGCTCGATGACGCCAGCGCCCAAGATATTAAGAGACGGTGGTGGAGACGGAAGTGGCCCCACTACATCCGTGTCCAAAACCCAGTCTTTCTCTCCGGAACGCTGAGGAACGGCATTCCCCTTTCGCGATTGATGAACGAACTCGGATCTCTGGCATTCGCGTCGACGAAACGGCATGCCGCGCGGAGGAGGGGAAACACTAACCCAAGACTCGCCTATCGGCAGGCCGCGGCGGTCCTGCTGACCGAAGAGGGCCGTGATTGGCTGCATACGAGACTGGAGGCCGCGTTTCAGAGACACGGTACGATGCTGGCGAGTGAACTCCGAAGACTTGATTGGCCATGACGCTTGGACGTACCGTCGGACTACTGAGGGAAGATGTCATGAGCGCGACGCATCAGCTCCAATTCAATGGAGGGCTACTTCAGCGAGGATTCTGGCTCTACGTTTGGGAAGTGACCCAACCTGACAGGACGGTTCTCTATTACGTTGGGCGAACCGGAGACAGTTCATCGATCAACGCACAATCACCGTTCACCCGGATGGGGCAGCATCTCGGATTCGCTGCGAACAGCAACATGCTACGGACCCATTTGGCAAAGTGGAACGCCGACCCAGAAGCCTGCTCCTTTCGGCTAATCGCCCGTGGCCCAATCCTCGAGGAAGCCCGATCCCGAGAGCAGCACCATGAGCGACGAGATATTGTCGCGGCGATGGAGCGCGCCTTGGCTTGCGCGCTGGCCGACGCGGGATGCGTCGTAATGAACGAAGTTTCCTGCCGCAAGCCGCTCGACGAATCCGCTTTTGCGAAAATACGCCTGGCGTTCGCCGCAGAGATTCCAGCTCTCGGAGCCTCCGGTCGGGTTTGAATCGAGGGAAGTATCTTACGCGGCCGGCTCCTCTGCGAGTCCCTCGCGCCACTCCTTCAGCTTTTCTTCCGCTTTCGCGCCCGCGACACGCGCCGATCCGGCCGAAGTCCCGGCGATGCGGGCTACCTCATCGCTGGGAAGCTCCTGCGCTATCGAGAAGAACACCGACTGCTGCTTGGGCGAGAGCATCTCCTTTACCTCTGGCACGAGCGCGGCCAGCTCCTCGCGCACCTGAAGGGCGGCCGTCGGATCGTCGGCCTTTCGGCTGGTCCGCACGTCGGTCACCACGGATCGCAGGGCTTTGGACGCAGCATCAGCCGAGATGATCTTCCGGTCACGCCGCCTCGCAAGCCACAGCTTCTTTCGCATCTCCCGGCGGATGAAGGCGAACCAACCGTTCGGAGCGGGTCCGAGCTTACCTGTGCGGACCTGAGCGTAGAGATCAGTGAAGACGTCGGAGAACGCGTCCTCGGCGTCGTACCATCGACGGCGCGACTTGCCCGGGAATTTCTTGAGCAGCACATCGCGGAGCCCGAAGATGGCGGTGATGAATTCGTCGCACTCACGTTTGTCCATCTCTTCGGACTCCATCGAGGTCGTCATGCGTCTACCAGAACCTCTGGGCCACCGTGCGCAGGCAGAGCCTGACCCAGGCACGTTCGTGTCCGTTGAGGATCACGACTGGCCATGCCGGGAGACGGTCTTCTCGGACGGCCTTCCAGTCCGGATGTTTCAGTTCGTAGGTCCGATCCCAGCCTGCGTCGCCTCCCGCCATCCGAACGAGATTGCGGGTGGCCAGGAGAAACCATTGTTTGCCGTGCTCGTTCTCAAAGTAGGCGAAGTAGCCGTCATTGGGTCGTTCCTTGACCCAGTCGGGAATCGAGCCGCAATCTTTCGAGCGCTCGTTCCGGATCGTCACGAGATCGCCGTCCATATCTCAGCCTCCAAGCGTTGTTTCCATTCAGCCAGCAGCAGGGGCCTCTATCTAAGGGGTCCCTTCGCCCCCCGAAACGGAGGGGTAACGGAAAACAAAGACCAGAAAGTTCGCGCGACGACCTCCGCCGCGCGCCAGGGTCCGCGCTCCGCGGTCCTCTACCCGTAAAGGCGTCCGAACACCCCAAACCGGATGGGCGATGGACTGTTTTTCCTCGCATTGGTCTCTATACATGAAGGAACTTGAGGACCCCCAACCGGATGGGGATTCGCGATTTTGGTCCTCAGAAATCTCAAAAAAAAGCAGGCCACTACCCTTGAAGGCACCTGATGAGGCCGAACCGGATGTGAACTGGAAAACAGAATCCGAAGCCGGCACCCTTGCCGCGGGCGGGAGCGCCCGCGGCCCCTTCCCCTTCAGGCGCCAGCGCTATCTCTCCGCCGCCTTCCCCTTGCGCCAGCTTGTGTCGCCTCTCCCTTCCCTTCCCCTTCAGCCCGGCGGACGCCGTCCTGCCCTTGATCGCAATCAACCCGCGCGTCTGCATCTTCGGCCGTCACCATGCCCACGTCCGAGCCGAGGTCGGCGGCGTCCCGTGCACTGGTCTCAACATCGTGGGGCGCCCCGGCTACCTCGTCGCGCTGGAGGTCGAGCCCCGAGGGAGGGAGTGGGCGCTCCTGTGCGAGTGGGCACCAGAAGGATTCCCCGTTCCGCCGGTCTGGCCGGCCTCTCAGAGCGATTGATGGGCTCGATCCGAGCGCTGCGGCTCAACGCGATGCGCGTGCGATGGCATAGGCCCCCGCTCTATGGCTTGAACGCGACCGAGTCCAGGAGGTAATCACCCCGGAGACGGACAAGCGTGATCCCAGACGCGCGGATTCGCAGCGGGCCGAAGAACCTCTCCACGTCGTCGCGGACATTCCGTTCCAGAGAGACCCACCCGTTCTTCAGGAAGTCAGTCCCGAGGGGAACTATCCATTCGGAATCGGAGTGCTGCCTCGGAGCCCCGTCTTCCAGCTTGAACGTGATGAAAAGTTCCGGGCGATCTGGGCTTGCAAGGCCAACATGGACCATGAAATGGGGAGTCGGTAGCCCCTTGAGCCTCACGGCGATGGTGGACACTTCATCTAGGGAAACGGGGGGATCAAAGGGGATGTCGATATAGGCGTCACCGGTTGGATTGGCCGACTTCAACACCACCCGGCCCAATTCCGCGTCCTCAAGGAGCGCCGGTTGGAAGCCGGATGGCACCACCCGGTACGCTATCTCCTCGAGTTTCGTCGCCCGTTTGAAATTCACCTTCCTTGAGGTCGACAGCGCAGCACGAGCCTGAGGGGGGAGAAGCATCTCCAAATTCACCTCCACATTGCCGAAAGCTGGAGGAGTGTCTCGGCCGACCGCACGCCATCTCACGATTCCGATGGCCTTGGTGAGCCGTCGATTCAATTCGAACAGACACAGACGTCCCACGTAAGCCTGGTCTCCCGGATGTAGTTCCTGTTCCAGTAAGATTCTCGGCCCTTCGAGCGTTGGTTCCTGATGCCAGCCGCCGCTCTTGCCCCCCTTGTTGATTCCAAATCCAGTAGGGGGTTCGAGTGCCAAGGTCGCGATATGAACTGACGTATCGCCAGTATTGGCGAGCGAGAGATCATAACCGGGCTTGCCTTGCTCCGGCCTGGGAGTTAGCCCAGCTTTCAGATCAAGCTGAGCAGGTGATACCGTAGGCGCTGGTGCTTGTGCCGCTGCTGCACGACGTGATCGACTGAATTCTCTATTCAGGTCCTCTACTTGGGACATGAGATCGTTGGGGAACAGCTCAACCTCAATTCCCGCGTCTCGTAGGGTGAAGTACCCCTTTCCGTGAACACGAGGATCGGGATCAAGCATCCCGATGACGACTTTCTGAATTCTGCGCTCTACGACCCGGAGTGCGCACGGGATCTTGGGCGGATTGCGAGACGTGCACGGTTCCAGCGTGGTGTAGAGGGTTGCCCCGGCTACGCTTTCGTCTCGCAACTTGTTTTCTAACGCGACGAACTCTGCATGTCGCCCCGGCTCCCCCTCGCCTCGATGAGACTGGGTAAGGATCATTCCGTTCTGGACGACCACGACACCGACCATCGGGATGGTCCGCCCATCCTCCGAAACGCACTTCCTCGCCTCAGCAACAGCAAGCTCCATGAACGCGCGATGTTCATCCTTGGCTCTGGGAGCAGCGGCAAGTCGCGCCGCGCCGAACCTGGCATCAGTCTCCTGCCGGTGCACAGCAAGTGCTTTGTCCAGCAGCGTCCGTCGAGTGGCGACTTCGATGTCTCGCATCTCGCATTTTCCACCGTTCGCCGTCAGGGCGTCCGCAGCGATGGAAGCTTGAGAGTCGATCGCGGCATGGATAAGACTTCGTGCATAATCCCAGTCCACAGTGTTTTGCGCTCCCACGGAGTTCAGGATTTCGATGATTTCGGCCGTGGCCTCCCTCGATAGGTTCTCGAGGAACTGGATATCAAGCGCCAGGTACCCTTCTACTGCTATGGACGAAGTCAGCACTCCGCGAGCGTTGTACGCTTCCGCCTTTTTCTGTATCTCTGCGGGTCGTGTGAGCGCGATTCGGGAGAGTCTTGCCCTTGTCGCATCGAGAAGGGCATGTTGCAGCGCTGAAGACGGCGATGGAAGCTCGGGGCGCTCGGCCATTACGGAAGCCCCCATTTAGAACCTTGCTGGCACAATGCTGTTGGTCATTCCATCAGCGCCTTGAACACCGCGTCGGCGGGGTCCTTGTAAAACTCGATGTTGATCTTGGTCCAGATCTCGTCGGGGAGATCGTTCAGCTGGCGGCGGGCCGCCACCGGCATCAGCAGCGTCGTGGCGTGCTTGTCGACCGCGAGCTCGGCGAGTGCCACCGCGTTCGGTATGAGGTCGAGCGAGCCGCCGAGGTTGAGGGCACCGACCAGAATCGTGCCCCCGCGCGTGTTCTTTCCAACCAGACTTCCGACCAAGGCTACGAGAACGGGCAAGCCCACGCCGGCACCGCCACGGTCGGCGTCCATCGCGCGCAGCTGAAGCGAGAATTCGTGCGATCTGGGATCACGATCTCCCACCAGCTCCTTGCCACGGGCATATAGGTTCTGCTCACCGACCCGCACGCTCTCCCGGAAGGCCGGCGGCTGCGGGTGGTTCAAGATCTTCACTCCGCTGCCGGGGCCGACGGTCGCCTCGATGCGAAAGAGAGCCGGACTGCTGTCGCCGCTACCGGGGCTGATCGCCCACACTTGGCCTGGGGGAAGCGGATCGCTGTCGATCGCCTCATCGCTGTGCAGCTCGGGCGTCGAGACGAATTGCTCTACTCCCTCCGGCCCGATCGTGAAGCTGAAGTGCGTATTGCGGAATTCGCTCTTCAAGCAGCGCTTCTGCTGTTCCTTTACGCGCCGGCGAGATTCCAACGCCAGCCGGACGATCCACTGGAGATCCTCATCGGGAACCGGCATCGCGGGGTCCGGGAATAGGAGCTTCGTCAGGCCGGCCACCGTCTTGTTCACCGCTTCGATATCGCGTCCGCTCAAGGCGCCGCCCAGATGGACCCGCCCTTGCAGAACCGAAAGCCGGCTCGTCTGTCGCATCCGAGTCCAGCATTCGCTCAGGAAGTCGCTCACGAGTCCGAAGTGATCCGTCAGGTGATCGGACGGCTTCAGCTTTGGGAAATTCCATCCCGGCACGAAGGCGTGAACGCGATCCTGGAACGCCGTATCGTCACGCATCTCCTTGGGGAGCGGGCTGAGCAGATGGCCGATTCGCTGCTGCTGCTGAACATCCACGTCGAAATTGCCGACCATGACCAGCGAGCCCTCGGCGGTGATCTGCTCCTTGCCGCGGCCAAACTGCCCTGCGGCCATGTAACCCTTCATGATGTTCACGCCATCCTTCGAATCGAAGGAGATGCCGGAGATTTCGTCGAAGCAGACCACGTCGAAGAGGCAGACGAGGCCGCGCTGACCCGTGGCGTTGTTCACGAACATTTTCGCAACCGTCGCCTTGCCCCCGGAGATCAGATACGAATGGGGGGAGATCTGCTGGAACAGGTGACTCTTGCCCGTCCCGCGCGGGCCCAGCTCCACCAGGTTGTAGTTTCGCTCGACGAACGGAACCATCCGGAGCAACGCCACCCGCTGAGCGTGTTCGTCCAGCGCGGACGGCTCCAGGCCGATGGAACGGATGAGGAATTGCCGCCACTCCATGGTCGTGAATGCCTGGCGTCCCTTGGCGATGATCTCCAGGACATCCGCCTTCGACATCTGGATGGGCCGGAGCGATCCGATGCGGAAGGGCTGCCCGTTGCGCTCCTGCGCCACGAGCGGATCGTATTCGAGCGACACCTCGGCGTAGAAGCCGTCGGTGAGCATCCGCTCATTCTCCTTCACGAGCGAATCCTCGACTCGCACGTCGCGCAAGGCGAGGCTGGGCAGTTCGGCGACGTAGCAGTCGTTCTTCGGATCGAGACGAGCCTTCACGATGTCGATGAGCTTGACCGAGCCCTCTTCGCGCGCCCGCGCCTTGAAGAGTTCCTCGTCCCCGGTCCGAACCGTCCGCCCCTTGAGCTGCTTCTCGACGATCTCGAGCCCTTCCTGAATCTCCTTGTCCTCAGTGCTGGCGCAGTATCGCCCGAGCAGGAATTCCACGACATACGTGGGAACAGGGAATTGCCGGGCATATCTGCGCACCAGGTCCTTCCGGACCAGGTAGCCCTGGAACACGGATGCAGCCAGTTTGTCGAGTTGGTCCATTGGAACGGTTGCTGTGGTCATGAATCTGCTCCGACACGAATCGACCTCTGGGCCAGCACGGTCCCTTCTGAGTCGAGAAGGACCAGCACGAGGTCGGCTGTTTCGTAATCATCCTCAATCACAATGCTCACTGCGCCGTCCGACTCCACTGGCTTCGGCGCGCTCAAGATGGACTTCCCACCCGGCTGGCTGACGCGAACATCCGCACGTACGCCCGAAGTCGAATCGCTGCACTCGACCATGCAGCGCATCCGCCGCCACTTGACGGACCGAATTGCGGGGAGCGCTTTTCGGTCGCCGCCTTTTTCCACCAGAAGATCGGGGACCAGACACTCCTGAAGGCTCACCCCTCCGTGAGCGTACTCAGGGGAGTTGTTGAAGCAGGCAATACCCGGTCCAGTCGCGATGTAGTCGGTCGGATGCCAATGCCATGGCACGAGGCACAAGCCCGCACTCGGCTTGCCGGTGATGATCGCGCATCGTTTCCACCGAGTTTCCGCCAGGTGCTTCGGAAGATCCACCTTCGGTAATCCGCCCGGAAGGAACAGCCATCCGTGATCTGTGACGACGCGCACCGACTTCCATCCGGCGTTGAGCAGGCCGGTGATCTTCTCAACAAGCCGGTCCAGCTCGTCCGAGAGTTGCCGGGCGAGCTGCGCCCCCAGTTGATGACCGCGCTCGTCGATCTGGCCGCACTCGATCCAGCCGCGCGCGCCTTCCTTCAGCGGCAATCCGAGATCAGATGGATCGAGAATCTGATATCCCGACGCCTGAATGGCTTCGCGCAATAGCGGAGCTTGGACCGGTTTGCCCGAGGCCCGCAACCGCGGGGCGAAGGTCGGATCGAGTTCCTGCGCGGTAATCTCCTTGGTGACGGGCGTCACCGCGGTCTTGGCCGTGGCGGTGACGGTCGGGAGCGCGGCCCAGCGATGTCTCCTCGTCACGCGACAACCGCGACCCTCGAGGCGTTGGGTGAGGCGTTGCCCGAGGTCGAATCGCAGTCCGTCCGCGAAGAGCACGCATCCGCCCGAGGAAGCTTCGACCATGGGCTGTCCGCCCAAGCCTGGTAGCGGCCGGCGATCAATGGCGGCTTGGAATGTGCGCGCCGTCTCTTCCAACCAAGGTTCCAGCAGCGTCTTCACCGCCCGTGCGACTACGGTTTCGTCCGAAGGGCTTGCTCCGGCCATCGCCTCCCACGCGGCGGCATCCGCGATCCAACCGCGCTCCATGTACCGGCTTGCCATTTCGTCCGGGGTCCCGCCTCCGAGGGAGGTGCGAACGGTCTCCGCCAGTCGCGCAAGGGGGCCGAGCGCATTCGCCATCGGAGTCCGACCTATCTTGGCCCACACGCTGCGCCGGCGCGCGGCGTGCGACTTCTCCAGTTCGAGGACAAGCTGACATGCCTTCGGGTGAGGAAGGGCATCGAGTTTGTCCAGAGCTGTCCGGATGTCTTCTTCCCCCTTGTCGCTTACGTGAGGCCAGCGAAGCGGATCGGCGAGCAGCGGCATCGCGGGCTGCGCGCGAAGGAGCGGATCGAGAATGCCCTCGTACGCGGCGGGAGCCTCCTCGAATCGCTGCCATACTTCGGCCCAGACGCCTTCGCCTTCGGCCATGCGCTCAGCGGCCGTGATGACGCCGGCGCGGACGGGATCGAGGCCAAATCGCGCCTTGCATTGGTTGACGAAGGCGGCCCAGCGCTCGCGGCCCATACGCTGCTCAGCGTTACGAGGATCGCCCATCCAGCGCAGGAGATCGCGGACCACGTCCCCGGTCAGGAGACGGTCGAAGTCATCCGCCTCGAAGCGCCGGCCACTGAGTTGGGAAATGGGCACAAGCGCGAGTTCCCGGAGCGCCCGATGCAGGGCCTCCGAAGTGGCATGATCGCCCGCGATGTCGAGTCCCAGAGTGCGGGGAGACGTCAGGAACGCGCTGACCGTCCAGTCGCTCCCGTTCTGTTGAAGCCAGAGCGTGCCGCGGAACATCAGCTCGACCAGCGGCTGGAGACGAGCCGGGCAATCTTCGCCAGCTCGGAGGTCCTGTCTTCCGACTCCGGGCATGTAGACGATAGGAATGCGATCCGGCGGTATTGCCGGCTCCGGCAACGTCCGGTCCACGACGCAGCGAATCCACGGTGCCGGGCCGCGACGAGCCTTGGGGGAGTAGTCTCCCAGCACGATGAGTTCCTCAGCCCTGCTGTGAGCGACCTCCAAGAGCGGCTGCCACTCGCTTTCCGGATCGGTCCAGAGAATCGCGACGGGCCGCTCCTTGCCGTCTCCGCCGGAATCGCACATCCGTATTCGCATCAGGAGCTCGTCGAGGAGCGTGGTCGCGGGGGAAGTCATCGACGGCTCCCTTCCGCGGTAACCGCATCAGTCCGGGCCTGGCGCTTGATAGGGATTGAGTAGTGGAGATCATTCCAACGCTCACCGGTAAAGTCGCGGCCTCCCATGAAATCCGTTTGATGCTGCGGTTCGTTCTCCGGATTGCAGCTCCAGAACCACGGGAAGGCCTCCTTGGGGCGCAGTTTCTGGGGTTCAATCCCTCGATCCTTGGACCAGCTGATGCTCTTCGGCTTGTCGCGCAGGATTCCCGCCCCCTTCTTTCCGACGTCCTTGGCAATCATGAAGGGACGTATGTTCAGCCTTACGCCGTCATTGATGTCGGGGTCCCATCCGACCGGCTGTTCGGCCAGTGGCTTCCACCGGATGAAGAGGTCGTAAGGTGGGTCCCCTTCGAGGATCTTCTCGAATTCCTTGCGGAGTGCTTGAGCCGCCGCGAGGCGCCCGTCTGCACCAGCCTTCCCATTGCGCTGGTCCTCCCTCTGGCGATCGATCCACTCTCCAAGGTAGGCGTGTGCGATCTTCTCCAGGAGCTTCCGGCCCGCGCCATTCGGCGCCGCGAGTCCGTGGTAGTTAACGAGAACATTGAACCCGTCCTCTCTTCCGTCCCAGATGTGCCAGATGAAGGGTCGATGTTGAAAGACGGCGCAATGCTGGCGGAAAAAGTCGCATCGGAGCCACTCGGCAAGCGATTCCGCCTC
>Ga0137796_10001605_pt2 | contig 10653 bp, 10 predicted proteins | sample OV2TP3_FD_97704 | JGI IMG/M metagenome (GOLD analysis project Ga0137796, IMG submission 97704)
CGACGGCTATGCCATGGCGCGCCAGGGACGGGCCGGTCCGGCCCTCGCCATCGCTGCGTTAGGCTCGTTGTTCGCAGGTTGCGTAGGCACATTGCTTATCGTGCTTTTTGGTCCGCCGCTGGCCGAATTGGCCTTAAAGTTTGCGGCGCCCGAGTACACTTCCCTGATGATTCTGGGGTTGGTGTGCGCAGCGGTCCTCGCCCATGGCTCGCTGATCAATGCCTTTGGAATGGTGATCCTGGGGCTCCTTCTGGGGTTGGTGGGCACGGATGTCTATTCTGGGATGGCCCGCTTCACTTTTGGCATTTGGGCGCTCAATGACGGCATCGGCTTCGTTGTAGTGGCGATGGGGCTTTTCGGTTTTGCTGAGATCATCTCTAGCCTGGAACAAAAGGAAAAGCGCGAGCTTTTCACCTCTAAAGTAGCGGGCCTATGGCCCACACGGGCTGACCTCAAGGCCTCATGGGGGGCGATCATGCGCGGCACTGCGGTGGGTTCGATCCTTGGCCTTGTGCCTGGAAGTGGACCGATCATCTGCTCGTTTGCTTCCTACACTGTAGAAAAGCGCCTGGCCAAAGAGCCCGGCCGATTCGGCAAGGGAGCCATCGAAGGAGTTGCCGGTCCAGAATCGGCCAACAATGCCGCTGCCCAGACCACATTCATCCCGATGTTGACCCTGGGCATCCCGGGGACGGCCACGATGGCGCTGATGCTCGGGGCCTTGATGATCCACGGCATTCCGCCAGGCCCTCAGGTGATGACCCAGCATCCGGAACTTTTCTGGGGACTGATCGCCAGCATGTGGCTCGGTAATTTGATTTTGGTGCTCCTGAACCTGCCGCTCATCGGGATCTGGGTGCGAGTCCTGACTATTCCCTACCGTTTTCTCTACCCCGCGATTCTGCTCTTCTCCTGTGTCGGGATCTATAGCCTGAGCAACAACTCCCTCGACGTGATCCTGGCGGCCCTCTTCGGCCTGTTGGGCTACCTTTTCATCAAACTCGGTTGCGAACCTGCGCCGCTATTGTTAGGCTTCATTCTCGGCCCGCTGATGGAGCAAAACCTGCGCCGTGCCTTGCTGATCTCCCGGGGGGATCCGACCATCTTTCTCACCCGAGCCATGAGCCTGGCATTTCTCCTGCTGGCGGCTCTGATGCTTTTCCTGATGATCGCCCCTACGGTGCGGCGCCGGCGAGAGGAAGTTTTACACGAATAGTTTTTGTTGGTGCAGATCTAATGTAATAAAGGAGGGTTCTTATGAAGCGGATGCTGAGTGCCTGGAGGCTTGTGCTGGCGGTTGCGCTGCTCACTATCCCGGGGGGCAGCGCTCTGGCGCAGACTTATCCCGCCAAGACGATCAAGATCGTCGTGCCTTTCGCGCCGGGGGGCATCTCAGACGTCCTGGCCCGCGTCCTCGGACAGAAGCTCAACGAAAGCTGGGGACAGCCGGTGGTGATCGAAAACCGGCCCGGAGCGGGGACCACGATCGCCGCTGATTTTGTCGTCAAATCTCCGCCCGACGGCTACACCCTCTATTTCATCGACATCACGACCCATGCCATCAACGCCAGCCTTTACCGCAAGCTCCCTTATGACTCGATCAGGGATTTTTCGCCGGTCATGCTTGTGACCTCAACCCCCTTGATGCTGGTTTTGCATCCGTCGGTGCCGGCCAAGTCGGTCAAAGAACTGATTGCCCTGGCCAAGTCCAAACCCGGGCAGCTCAACATAGCGCACTCAGGCCTGGGCACGATTACCCACCTTACAGGAGAGATGTTTAAAAGCACGGTGGGGGTCGATATGGTGAACATCCCTTACACTGGCAGCGCCCCCGCTACGACCGCCGTGCTCAGCGGGGAGGCCGCGATGATTTTCTCCACCATGCCCCCGGCCATGACCCACACGAAGGCCGGGAAGTTGAGGGCGATGGCCGTAACCACGCCGAAGCGCGTCGCCGCCGCGCCCGATGTCCCCACGATGATCGAGGCGGGAGTGCCCGGATTTGAGTCTGTCCTGTGGAACGGCATCCTGATGCCGCCTAAAACGCCAAAGGGGATCATCGACAAGATCAACAGCGAGATGCGCAGGATCCTCCAGATGCCGGATGTGAAGGAGCGCTTCTTTGCCCAAGGGGGTGAAATCAGCGCCGGCGCGCCGGAGCAGCTCGCTGCCCATCTGAAATCAGAGATCGAGAAGTGGGGCAAGATAATCAAGGCCTCCGGCGCCCGGGCCGATTGAACGGCGAGGCCTTGTCCAAAGCTATCAGGGTTAATATCTTCCCTGGGGTGCAGCACCTGGCGCTCTTCGCCGGCCAGGCCAAGGGGTTCTTTGCCAATCAAGGTCTGGAGGTGGAGATCCAGTTTACCCCAGGCTCCCAGGCCCAGCGCGATGGACTGGTCGCGGGACAGTTCGAAATCGCCCACGCTGCCGTGGACAACGCCGTGGCCCTGGCCGAGATGGCCGGGATCGATGTCGTGATCGTCCTGGGCGGCGACCGCGGCATGACCCAGCTCTTTGCGCAGCCCCATATCGACTCTGTGGCTGAGCTCAGGGGCAAGGTTGTGATTGTCGATGCGCCCAACACCGCCTACGCGCTCCAGGTCAAAAAGATACTCCTGATGAACGGGTTAAAGGCCGGACCGGACTACGCGCTGAAACCGCTCGGAGGCACCCGCGAGAGACTGGAGGCGATGCGGCAAAACAGAGACTACGCCGCCTCGATGTTTTTTCCGCCTTATACATTCCTGGCGGAGCGGGAGGGATTTAGAAACCTCGGCCTGGCCGTTCAGTTCATCGGCCCATACCAGGATACAGGCGCCTTCGTCCTGCGCAGCTGGGCCGCGGCCAATGCGGGTATGCTGGAGAGCTATATTCAGGCCTATATGGAATCTCTTCGATGGGCCCTGGCCCCTGCCAGTATGAAAGAGGCGGTGAGACTCCTGGCCGAGCGCTTGAATCTCGGCCTTGATATCGCCGCCCTGGCGTATGACTATGCCCGCGGCCAGGCAGTCGGTTTCACACCGGATGCCCGGCTCGATGTCGAAGGGTTCAAGAATGTCCTGGCGCTCAGGGCTGAGATCGAGGGAGAATGGGGCGGCAAGGCGCCCGCCGCGGAGAGATATTTTGATCTCACGTATTACGAGCATGCCCTGGCGAAATTAGAAGGAGACAGTCATGGCTAAATTCATCGACCTCTCGGTCGCCGTAAACTCGCAGACGATGAGCCCGCCCTCCACTAATATGCGGCTTGAAATCACGCCGCATCATCGTGGTCCCGGTTTCTGGCAGGTCTCCAGCGTGAATCAGAGTCTCCACACAGGGGCGCACATCGATTCACCCCTCCACGTGTTCAAGGACGGCATCACCGCGGCCGAGATCAGCCTGGATCAGGTCATCGGCGAGGCTGTGGTCATCGATCTTACTTTTGCCGGCGCCAATCACAAGATCACCATCGATGATCTCAGGCGCGGCGGGGCCGACAAAGTTAAAAAGGGAGAGATCGTTCTTCTGCGCAGCGATTGGACCGATAAGATGTACGGCAAGTGGCCCGACTACTTCACCCAGTCGCCATTTTTTCCACCGGCGTCCGCCGAGTGGCTCGTGGCCAAGGGGCCGAAGTCGATAGGCTTCGACTTCTTCGAGGAGTATTGCGCGCGCCTGCCGGACTTTACCTCCGAGGACTTTCCGATGCACCGGGTGATCCTGGGAGCCGGGATCGTCATCATGGAGGGGATTACCAACCTGGGGGCTCTGCCGCGTAAGCGCGTTCCCTTCTACACGGGCTTCTACAAGATCCAGGGGACCGAAGGCGCCCCCGCTCGCTTCTTCGCCTCTATCAAGTAATCAGCTGGCCCTTTATCCTTCTTCCGCCCGGCACCTCCTGACAATGATCCTGTTTCCTTCGCGGCAGATTTCTAGATCGCATGGGCCGTCAAAATAGATCATGGTGCGCGGGTGTTCGTAGATGGTTGTCTTATGCGGAATCTCTTCGACGAAGATATCCAAGAGCGCATCCGAAGGGAGATCGATTTTTTTTGTGTGCATGAGATCCCCTTCGTAGAGAAGCTCGATCCAGTTGCGGTTCTCGGAAACTCCCAGAACAATGCCGCCAACGCCTCTTACCCTGTCGATGAGCTCCTCCTCGTTCGCTAGTGTCTTTTTCATGAGAGCAAAACGGCAGCGTCTCGGACGACCTTTCCTATGGAGGTTCGCGGCAGAGATTCACGGACCTTGATCTTCTGCGGGACTTTGAAGTTGGCAAGATTCGAGCGCAGAAAGCTCAAAAGCTCTTTCTCGCCAACCTTTTCTCCCGCCTGGGGGACCACGGCAGCTCCGATGAGATAGCCCCGCTTCGCATCCGGAATCGGAAAGACCACCGCTTCTTGGACCTGGGGATGCTCGCACAGCATGTTCTCAACCTCGGCGGGATAGACATTGAGGCCGCCGGTGATGATCATGTCGTCTTTTCTGCCCAAATGGTAATAGTAGCCGTCGCGGTCCCGCCGTCCGATGTCGCCGGTATAGAGCCACTCATTGCGAATCCTTTCAGCCTTGGCCTCGGGCCTGCGGAAATAGCCCTTCATGACATGCGGCCCTCGGGTGATGATCTCGCCCGCCTCGCCTTCAGGGACCTCGTTACCCCTCTCATCGACAATTTTTATCTCCACGTTTGGAACGGCCTTGCCGATGCTGGCCATCTTAGCATCAGCTTGATCCGGTTCGGTAAGCGTAATCAGGGGCGAGGTCTCCGTAAGGCCGTATCCTTGGATGACTCTTATATAGGGTAGGGCTGCCTTGAAGGCGCGCATCAGTGACACGGGGACCGTGGTCCCCATCATGGCGGCGATCTGGACGCTCCGGGTATCGTAGTCCTTGAGATCGGGGACTGCGAGGAGGAGTTGAAAGATGATGGGGACCCCGTGAAAGATGGTAATGCCGCGTCTCTGAATTCCCTCGAGCAGATGGATCGGATTCATCTGGTCGAAGATCACCATTGTGCCCCCTTTGTCTAAGATCTCATTGCAGAGAATGGGGCCCGAAATGTGAGACATGGGGAGGATCATTCCCAGGATCTCGTCAGCTCCGGTATGGCACATCTCCGTCATGCATCGAGGGAACTGGGCGAGGTTGATGTGATTGAGCACTACGCCTTTAGGCTCTCCCGTAGTGCCTGAAGTATAAAGGATCATGGCATCGTCTTCTGGTCTGAGGCGAGGTGGAAGAAAGGCGGTAGAGGCAGGAGAAAGCCTCTTTTCAAAGCTCTGCTCTCCCTCTCCCTCGACGACCCAGAGAGAAAGCCCGCTGAAGTCTCTAAGCGCTTCCCCCATGTCGGGCAGGAGACGCTTGTGGGTTATGAGGAGGCTTAAGTCCGCGTTCTGCAAGACCCCTGTGAGTTCCTTTCCCTTAAGCCGCGCATCCATGACGACCGTGACCGCACCCATTCTTTGGGTTCCGTAGTAGCTTAGGGCAAAGGCGATAGAGTTGGGCAGGAGAAGACCGACCCGGTCTCCCGGCCCGATCCCTTCCTGTTGAAGATGGCTGGCCAGGCAGCTCACTTGGTCATTGACCGCCGAGAAGCTTAGCTCTTCTCCTTTAGCGATGAGCGCCATCTTGTCGGGATATTGACGCGCGGCCCCTTCCAGCACCTCCCCGACGAAAAAGCCTACTTGGTGGGTATGGTTTGCCATAGTGTGAATGCCCTCTGAAAAGGTTTGAACCACTGCGAGAGCCTCCAAAGCTCACCCCGTTTGAGCTTGAGCTTGCCTTGTTGGGTTGCCAGGAATGGGTCGAGGCGCCGTCGGAAGATCGCCTCCCACCACTCTCTTTTTCCGCTGATCACAAATTCCCCACCGGCTGCGGCCTCTAGGCGGGTGATCTTGCCGTTTTCAAAATGGACGGTCCAGGCGGTGTCACTCTCTTCCAAGTGGAGCGTCAGTGTGGTCGTGAGTCCGGCTTCTCTCGCCTGACTCTGAAACTGAGCATCGTTATTGGCGCTTTCTATGAGCGCGACGATGTGCGCCTGGGAAAAAAGCGGATAGGCTTCCTTGTTCGGCTGACCCTGCTCGCGCTCTTTCGGGCGAGAATGGGATGTTGGATCGGACTGTCCTTTCTTCTTATCCGTAAAAAACTGGCAGTGGACAGCCTCTTCCAAAAGGTCGGTCAGAAGAAAGGCCTCTCTCAAGTCTTTTCCCACCGCGACCGTGCCGTGGCCCTGAAGGATGACGACGGGGCGGAGGCGAAGCTCTTCGACGACTCGTTCGGGCTCGGTCACTGTGGGGGTCTCCTGAGGAAGGATGGGGACTTCTCCAAGGGTGTATTTTTCCTCAAAGCTGATGGGGACAAAGCTTGGGTGGGAGAGAGAGAAGGCCAAGACCGCGGGAGGATGGGCATGGATAACCGCTTTGGCATCGGTTCCATGATAAACCGCCAGATGAAGCGCGGTCTCACTGGAGGCCTGCTGGTTTTTCTTGACCGGCCGACCCCTAGGGTCAATTTCAACCAGATCGCTCGGAGAGAGAAATCCTAACGGCGCGTGCTGCCCGGTGATGAGAAACCGTCCCTTACCGATGCGGCAGCTCATGTTGCCTCCCCAACCGCTTATGAGTCTGCGCTCAAAGAGGAGCTTTCCCCAATGGATCATCTCGCGCTCAAGCGCTTTCATGGGCTGCCTGCCTCGTTCTCTTTAAACAGAGACCAGGGAATCAGCTCCTTTTCGACTCGGTAAATGGCGACCCCGTCGGGGCAGACTCTCTGGCCCAAAAAGGTCGTGACATCGCCGTCCTGAGGAGTCTGCGTGGTTTCGCGCGAGGAAATAAGTTCAGCAGGGACTCCGTGGGCGTGCGCGAGGAGAACTGCGAGAAGTGAGCCGCAGATTCCCACCGGCCCCCTTTCACTCAACTCACTATAGAAGAGATAGAGTCGTCCAATTTGTCGGTGGGCGAAGAAGGTTCCCATCATGTTGTCCGAGATGAGCGTCATCGGAAGGTTTTTTCCCAGGAGCTCACGTGCGACGGTATGGACTCCCCAGAGTTGGGGACGCATCTCAGGGACGAGCAGGGATTGACACCTTTCCACTTGCAGAGCGCGAGAAAGGTACGCGTAATCGCTTTCTTTCGGTATTCCATAGATGAGGAGAAATTTCTCTCTTTCTTTCTTGTCGTTTTCTCTCCTAGAGGGCGCGCTCTGGTATTTTTCCCTGAAGCTCTCAGGCGTGAACGTTCCATCGAAACCGATCAAAGAAGAGATCAGGGCCGCCGGTGTGACATCGAAGGCCGGATACCGACCCGGGATCTCCCCAGCTCCTTTAGGTAGCAAGGGCCGACCCTGGAAGGTGAGAAGTTCAGACACGGGACGCTCTTCGATCAGCGCGTCTTGCCCGCAAGCGAGCGGCCCAGGGCTCTGAACCAAAGCGTAAAAGGGGACGCCATAGTGCCTCGCCGTCAACGCGAGTGGGTAGGTCCCCACCTTGTTGATGATATCGCCGTTCTGAGCGGATCTGTCGGCGCCAACCAGCACCGCATCGACCTCTCCCTTGGCGAACACCTGAGCGATCGCGCAGTCGGGGACGAGCGTGACAGGGATGCCGGCCTGGGCGACCTCCCATGCGGTGAGGCGTGTGCCCTGGAGATAGGGACGGGTTTCCGTCGCAATCACGCGGACGCTCTTTCCCATCTCTTCGCTGCGTTGGGCCAGCGCGACGACTTCGCCGCTGATGTTGCAATGTGTAAGAAGGCGGCAGGGATCGGGCAGCAACTCTGCAGCTCGTCTGGCCCTTTCGCCCCTCACCTTGGGGACAGCAGCGACAAACTGGTGGATTTTGTCTTCTATCCATCTTCCCGCGTGATATGCCGGCGGCAGCTCGCCGAACCACTGGTCGAACAATCCGAAAAACCCTTTGAAATCGAAGGTCGGACGCGCCTCAGTGAATTCCTCTGCCAGCCGCCCAAGGCGTTGTCTCAAGGGCTCGGGGGCCTTGGAGTCGGTCTCCCGGATGACCAAAGCCGCCGCGTAGAGAAAAGTCATGACCTGACCGAAGGCTCGGGTCTTCATCTCCTTGACCGCCCGAAGCGCCTCAGAAACGTCGCGAATCGTGACGTACTCGACCCGCCACGGCAAAAGAGTCTCATCAAGGATTTTGAAATGGGTTCCCTCCCACAGCGCCGGGATGAAGAGGGGACTGGGTTTCTGTTTCATCTCTGTCAGCTGAGGAGGCGGATGGCCCTCAGGGCCACCTCGACCATTCTTTCTTCGGCTTCGAGGAAGGCGGGGTCCCGGAAGCCCATCTGGCCGGTCAGGCATTCGTCTGAGACCGCCAGTATGGCTGCGGCCCTCTTGCAGCGCACCTGAGCGATGGTGAGGAAGGCCGATGTAACCATGTCAATCCCGGAAACTCCCTGTTGCTCCAGCTCTTCGATGAGATCAGGGCTCTCCTGAAACAAGGCGTCGGTCGTGTAAACCCGACCGAGGTGGTAACGGAGATTCAAACTCTTGGCGGCTTCCGTCAATGCGCCGACGAGCCCCGCGTCAGAGACCGTGGAGAAGTTCTTGGGAACGTAATAGGTAGTGGTGCCTTCTCCTCGAAGGGCGCCGCAGACAATGACGAGGTCGCCAATTTTGATCTTCTTTTGCAAAGAGCCGCAGCTCCCGATTCGGATCAGCGAGTCTACGCCGGCGGCGCAGAGGATCTCTGTTGTAATCGCGGTATCCGGGGCATAGCGCCCTCCGTTGCCCACGCTCACTGTCTTCCCGTCGTACGTCCCCGTGTGCATCTCGTAGTCTAAGAAGGAGAAGGTTGGGGTCGGATTCTCCAGGGCTTGTAGGATTTTCTCACTCCGTTCCTTGGGTCCGGGGATAAGGGCGAAGCGACCCAGGGTACCGGGCTTTAGACCGAGGCGAGAGAGCATCTTTTCAGGCGTGAAGTGGGACTCTTTGAGCATGGTCTAGATGGCCTGGCAGATGAATTCGAGCAGTTCCTGGATCTCTAGGTTGGCCTGTGCGCCGGCGAAGCTGCGAAGGCATAGTGTGCTTGTCGTCAGCAGGAGGTCCGCGCCGGTCTGCTTAGCTTCCCGCAGCCGATCCTCAGCATTCCACTGAGCCAGTTCCGGAAATGCCTCGGGCACTCCACCCCCTCCGCCGCAGCACCAGGCCCAACGGCGGTTGCGCGGCATCTCAACTAGCTCGACACCGGGAATCGAGCAGAGGATAGTTCTGGGGGATTCGTAGACACCGCACCCCCTTCCCAGATGACAGGGATCATGGTAGGTGACCCTTCGTCGAAAGGGTTTGGTAAACTTAAGCCTCCCCTCCCGCAGAAGCCTCTCAATGTACTCCACACCGTGAAATAGCTCGATCCCCTGCATCTTTGTCTTAGGGTAGTTCTGCCATATCCGCCGGCAGCTCCCACAGGCGACGACGATCCTTTTGATCCCGGCGTCTTGAACCGCTTTTATGTTCTTTTCTACCAGGCGATGGTATTCCCCGCGAAAGCCGAGGTCATGGGCATAAAGACCACAGCAGCCCTCCTCTTGTCCTAAAATGACAAAGTCCTCTCCGACCAGTTTCATAACCTTAGCCAGCGCAGTGGGCGCTGCTCGCCCGCTTGGCAGATCGGCACTGCAGCCGGCAAAGAGGAGGGTGGGAGCCTTCTTTTCGCTCAATTTTTGCAGCGCCAACTCCTTGGCCCACAGCCCCCGCTCGCTCCTGGGTTGAGACCAGGGGTTGTCATGGAGCTTCAGCCCTTCCAAAATGGGACGGTGGGCTTCCAAGGGCCCTTCTTTTTCCGTGATCTCCTCGCGCATCGCCACGGTGATGTCCCAAGGACCGTAGCCATCGTTACGCACCCCGCAAATCTCCTGGCACATGAGGCAGGTCGTGCAGGTATAGATGGTCTCTTTTAGTTCCGGGGTGATGGAATCTAAGCCATGGAAAACCCGCTGGGACATGAGCCAGCGGGACTTAGGAGTAAAGCGCTGGAAGCGGTAGTACTCATAGGGCGGACACTTGGTCTTAAAGCCCGGATTGTCCTCCATGGGATTGACCGGCCCATGGCCGTAGCAGGAACCGCAGAGGACACATCCGGCTCCCCGCTCGTCCAGCCCTTTGGCATAGAGCCACCTTTTTACCCGCTCTAGCCCGGTGGAACTCTTCTCTTCCTGCTTCATTCGTTTGTCGAGACTAGAAAAAATCGTTAAGGTCTTAACTTTATAGCCGTTGAGCATCTCCTGTCAACAAGCGGCGCTCTTCTTCAAGAAGTGTAGTCTTTCCGACCACACTTTCCCCAATAGAGCCCCGGGCTAGTGCACTAACGAGACTCGAATCAGTTTTCGCAACAGAGAGGCAAGCTCTTTCTGCTGCGATTTATTGAGCGGGGAGAAAAATTGCGAGATGCTCTTCTCGAAGATGGGGATAGTACTTTTATAGACCCTGCCGCCTTTCTCTGTGAGCCTTACGTGCACTACGCGGCGGTCATTGGGATCTCTGGCGCGCACCACCAATCCCTTTTCCTCAAGGCGGTCTACGATGCCGGTCAAGTTGCTTACCGTGACCATCATCTTTTCTCCGATCCCGCCGAAAGGGATCCCTCCCGTGTACCCGATGGTGGCCAGGACATAGAACTGAGGAGGGGTAAGGTCTATGTGCTCCAGATCGTCCTGT
>Ga0137796_10002193_pt1 | contig 10644 bp, 9 predicted proteins | sample OV2TP3_FD_97704 | JGI IMG/M metagenome (GOLD analysis project Ga0137796, IMG submission 97704)
TACGATCGTCCACTCGAGCGCGTTCAAGGGGGGCGCGGCATGGCGGGGAAAGAAATGCGTCGTCGCCGGCGCGAGCACCTCGGCGCACGACATCTGCGCCGATCTCGTCAGGCACGGCGCCGAGGCGACCATGCTGCAGCGCTCCTCCACCATCGTCGCCACCACCGAGTCGCTGCTCGAGCACGCCTGGGGGCGCCTGTACTCGGAGGCGGCGCTCGCGCGGGGCATCACGACCGACCTCGCCGACCTCACCGTCGCCTCGATCCCGCACAAGGTCCTGCCCTCGCTCCAGCGCCCGATCTACCGGCTGATCGCGGAACAGGACAAGGACCTCTACGCCGGCCTCGCGCGCGCGGGCTTCCGCCACGACTTCGGCGAGGACGGCTCGGGCATTCACACCTGCTACCTGCGCCGCGGCGCGGGCTACACCATCGAGACCGGCGCCTCGAGAATGATCATCGAGGGCAAAATCAAGCTCGCCCCCGGCGCCGCCATCGACCACTTCAACGCGCGCTCGGTCACCCTCACCACCGGCACCGAGCTCCCCGCCGAGCGCGCGGCGACGAGGAAGTCCGGGTCTTCGCGCGCCTCTACCGCGGCGCGGATGCTCGCGGCGGCCTCCTCCAGCGGGCGCAGGGTCTGCGGCAGGTCGGTGTGCTTGCCCGCCCGTGTGGTCCTCGATGTGGATCGCCGCGGCAGCGTAGCTGTTCCTCGCCTGCGAAGTCAACGCGATCGCCACTTTGGCGTTGCAAGTGCAAAGAAGGGCTCGCGACCCGAAGCCGGCTACGGCGGCGCAGCGCGCGTGCTTCTCAACGTGATCGCGAAAGATCCGCTGGCGGTCCTTAGGGCTGTGCGGCGATCCTGAACCTGCGCTCGCGCGCGGCCGTTCGCGCGGCTTCTCGATCCGGCGGAGCGGGCGCGCTACCGGGAATTGGGCTCTGACCCCGATTTTGATTTTGAAGCCGCTCCCCAGGCTTTTTCCCAGTCGTTGCCGCGAAAGTCGGTGACCCGGCCGTCGGGCTGGAAGAACTTGTTCGGCGCCTGGAAGATCGCGAGAAGGAGGCCGCCCTGCGGTCCGGCCCAGGCCTCGTGGCGGCTGCCCGCCGGGCGCCACACGAACTCGCCCGCCTTGCAAACGCCTTCGCCGCAGTGCAGGGTGCCTTCGAGCACGTAGGTCTGCTCGATCTTCACGTGCTCGTGGTCCGGGAGCCTCGCCCCCGGTGCCATCCTCATCAGCGCGGTGAGCAGGCCGGTTTCGCGATCGACGAGCAGTGTCTTCTGCTCGATTCCGGCATAGGAAGTTTTCTCCCAGGGGAGATGCTCGACGTCGACAAAACGAGATGCAAGGCTCATGGCTTGAGGTGCTCCCCGACTTTGATGATCTTCATGGTGTTGGTGCCGCCGCTCTTGCCGATCGGCTCGCCGATGGTGAGGACAATGATGTCGCCCTGCTTCACCACCCCGCTCTCGACCAGCACTTTCTCGGCTTCGCGCAGCAGCTCCTCGCGGTCGTGGCCGACGTACTTGACCATCAGAGGGAAGACATCGCGGAACAGCGCGCAGCGATAGCGCGTCGCGGTCTGCGAGGTGAGCGCGTAGATCGGCACGCCGGCATTGAGCCGGCTCATCCACAGCGCCGTCGATCCCGACTCGGTGAGCGAGGCGATCGCCTTCGCTTTCAGATGATAGGCGGTGAACAGCGCCGCCATGGCGATCGACTGGTCGACCCGCGTGAAGACGCGGTTGAGGAAGTCCTGCTCGAGGTTGACGGGCTGCGTCTGCTCGGCCTCGTAGCAGATGCGGTCCATGGCGTCGACCACTTCCACCGGGTACTTGCCGCTCGCCGTCTCCGCGGAGAGCATCACCGCGTCGGTGCCGTCGAGCACCGCGTTCGCAACGTCCGACACCTCGGCGCGCGTCGGCACCGGGCTCGAGATCATGGACTCCATCATCTGGGTGGCGGTGATGGTGAGCTTGTTCTGCTCGCGCGCGAGCCGGATCATCTTCTTCTGCAGCGCCGGGACCGACGCGTCGCCGACTTCGACCGCCAGGTCGCCGCGCGCCACCATGATGCCGTCCGAGCCGCGCATGATGTCGATGAGCGCGCTCTCCCCCACCGCCTCGGCGCGCTCGATCTTCGCGATCAGGAAAGCCTTGCCGCCGGCGGCGCGCATCAGCTCGCGCGCCATGTACATGTCGGCCCCGGTCTTGGGAAACGACACCGCCAGGAAGTCGGACTGGATCTTCGCCGCGGTCCTGATGTCCTCCATGTCCTTCGCGGTGAGCGCCGGCGCAGTCAGGCCGCCGCCCTGACGGTTGATGCCCTTGTTGTTGGAGAGCACGCCGCCCTGCCGCACCAGCGTCTGCACCTCGTCGCCGCGCACGCCGGTCACCTCGAGCACGATCTTGCCGTCGTCGAGCAGCAGCAGCGCCCCGGCCTCGACGTCGCGCGGCAGCTCCTTGTAATCGAGGCCGACGCGATCGCCGTCGCCCAGCTCGCACGCGGCGTCGAGGATGAAGCGCTGGCCCTTCTCCAGCGTGGTCTTGCCTTCCCTGAACCTGCCGACGCGGATCTTCGGCCCCTGCAGGTCGCACATGATGGCGACCGTGCGGTTGCACTTCGTCGAGAGCTCCTTCACCAGGCTCGCGCGGCGCATGTGGTCCTCAGCGCTGCCGTGGGAAAAATTGAGCCTGACCACGTCGACGCCGGCGCGAATCATCCGTTCCAGGACCGCGGGCTCGCTCGACGCCGGACCGAGAGTGGCGACGATCTTGGTCGACCGCATCATGACGATGGCCAGTGTAGCAAATCGAGGCGAAGAACTACGACCTGGGGTCGAACTCCATCCAGCCGCGCTGGATCACCGGCTCGCCGCGTTCGTTGCGCGTCTCGAACGCGAGCTCGCCATGCCCGCGCGCCGCGTGCACGGTGAGCGTGGCGGGCATCGTCACCATGCCGGCGAAGCGGCAGCGCACCCGGCGCACCGCCGCGGGATCGATCTCGAGCGCGGCAAGCGCCCGCGATACCGACAGCGCGAGCGTAGCGGTGCCATGCAGGATGATGTCCGGCAGGCCGGCCGCGCGCGCATAGGCGATATCGGTATGGATCGGATTCCAGATGCGCGCGCATTCGGTATAGATGTGCGCCGCCGCGGCGGACACGGCGACCTCGCCGACGCGCGGCAGGGGCTTGGCGTGCGCGGGAGGATCCGCCACCGGCTCGATGCCGCGATCTCCCCCTTCGAGCTCGACGCCGCGGTAGAGCGCGCCGAAGTCGGTCGTGCTGACAAGCTCGCCCTGCGCATCGCGCGCCGCCAGACGGAACACGACCAGGGCGCCGGGACGGCGTTGCACGGCGGCAACGACTTTGCCCGAGACGCTTAGTCTTTCACTTGCTTTTGGTGGTCGATAAATCAGCAGATCGTGCTGCGCATGGACCAGCCTCGGATTGAAGGGCTCCAGGCCCGCGCGATCGCGCAATTCGCGCGTCGCCGGCCACTCGTAGCACACGGGAAAAAGCGGATGGACCAGCACCCCCGCGGCCGTGTCGTAGTAGCGCGGATCGGTTTCGCCGAGCGCGGCGCTGTAGGCCATGAGCCAGCGCGCGTCGAGGAGCTGCTCGTGCGGACCGGCTTCGCGGCCGACGATTTCGGCTGGGAGCTTCAAGGGGCGATATGCAGGACCACCTCGCGCCGCGCGCCGCGCCGGCGGTGCTCCCAGAGGTAGATGCCCTGCCAGGTGCCCAGCGCGAGCCTGCCGCCGATCACCGGAATCGAGACCGAGGTCTGCGTCAGCGCAGCCTTGATGTGCGAAGGCATGTCGTCGGGCCCTTCGGCGACGTGCGCATAGAAGGGATCGCCCTCCGGCACCAGCCGGTCCAGCCAGCGCTCCAGGTCGCGCTTCGCGCTCGGATCGGCGTTCTCCTGGATGACGAGGCTCGCCGAGGTATGCCTCACGAAAACCGTGCACAGCCCCTCGTCGATTCCGATCTCGGACGCCACTCTTGCCGTGATTTCATGCAGGCCCTGGCCGCGCGTCTCGACGAAGAACTGCTTAACCATCGGCCCGCGCCTCGAGCGCCGCCACCGCAGGAAGCGTCTTGCCTTCCAGGAATTCGAGAAAGGCGCCCCCTGCGGTGGAGATGTAATCGATGCCCTTCGCGACGCCGAACTTGTTGATCGCCGCGACCGTATCGCCGCCGCCCGCGATCGAGAACGCCCGCGACGCGGCGATGGCGCGCGCCAGCGTCTCGGTGCCTTTCGCGAATGGCTCCTTCTCGAACACGCCGACCGGGCCGTTCCACACGATGGTTCCCGCCTTTTCCAGCGAGGAGGCGAGAGCGCGCGCGGTCTCGGGGCCGATGTCGAGGATCATTTCGTCGGCTGCGACCGACCCGACCTTTCTCACCGCCCCCGTTCCGTCCAGGCTGGTCGCAACCACGACGTCGCCGGGTAAAGGCACCGCGGTCGATGCCATGATCTTCTTTGCTTCGCCGACAAGGCCGGGCTCGGCGAGCGACCTTCCGATCGGCTTGCCCGCCGCGAGCAGAAAGGTGTTCGCGATGCCGCCGCCGACGATCAGGCTGTCGACCTTGGCGGCGAGCGCCGCGAGCACCGTGAGCTTGGTCGAGACTTTCGAGCCGGCAACGATCGCGACCAGGGGTCGCTTCGGGCTGGCGAGCGCTGCCGTCAACGCATCGAGCTCCGCCGCCATGAGCGGCCCGGCGCAGGCGACTTTTGCAAACCGCGCCGCGCCGTGCGTCGTCGCCTCGGCGCGGTGCGCCGTGCCGAAGGCGTCGTTCACGTAAACGTCGCACAGCGCCGCGATCCTGCGCGCGAGCGCCTCGTCGTCCTTTTTCTCGCCCTTGTTGACCCGGCAGTTCTCGAGCATCACCACCTGGCCGGGTTCGACGTCGACGCCGTTCACCCAGTCTCTGACCAGAGGTATTTTTGTCTTCAAGAAAAGGCTTAGTTTTTCTGCTACGGGCGCGAGCGAGTCTTCGGGCCTGAGCTCGCCCTCGGCCGGCCGGCCGAGGTGCGAGGTGACCATGACCGCCGCTCCCTGGTCGAGCGCGTATCGGATGGCCGGGACCGAGGCGCGGATGCGCGTGTCGTCGGTGATGCGAGCGTCCTCGATCGGGACGTTGAGGTCGCTGCGGATGAAGACCCGCTTGCCGCGCAGGTCCACCTCCGACATGCGCTTGAACTTCATCTACTTTACAAGAACAACCCCAACTTCAGCGAAGACGGCAGCGACGTCGAGCATGCGGTTGGAGAAGCCCCACTCGTTGTCGTACCAGGAGGATACCTTCACCAGGGTGCCCTCCGAGACGCGCGTGAGCGTCGAGTCGAAGATCGAGCTCGCCGGATTGTGGTTGAAGTCCGAGGACACCAGCGGCTCGCTGCTGTACTCGAGGATGCCCTTCAGGTCGGAGTCGCAGGCCTGCTTCACCGCGCGGTTGACCTCCTCGACCGTGGTCGCCTTCTTCGCGACGAAGGTGAGGTCCACGATCGAGACGTTGATCGTCGGCACGCGGATCGAGTAGCCGTCGAGCTTGCCGTTCAGGTGCGGCAGCACCAGGCCGACCGCCGCGGCGGCCCCGGTCTTGGTCGGGATCATGTTGTGCGTCGCCGAGCGGGCGCGCCGCAGGTCCTTGTGGAAGACATCGGTGAGCACCTGGTCGTTGGTGAACGAGTGGATGGTGTTCATCAGCCCGCAAGCCACGCCGATGCGCTCGTCGATCGCCTTGACGAGCGGCGCCAGGCAGTTGGTCGTGCACGAGGCGTTGGAGATCACCGTGTCGGAGGCCTTCAGCGTCTGGTGGTTGACGCCGAAGACGACGGTGCGGTCGACGTCCTTGTCGCCGGGCGCGGAAATGATGACTTTCCGCGCTCCGGCCTGGAGGTGCGCGCCGGCCTTGGCCTTGCTCGTGAACAGCCCCGTGCATTCCAGCACGACCTCAACGCCGAGCTGCTTCCACGGCAGCTTCGCCGGATCGCGTTCGGCCACGACCTGGATGCTGTCGCCGTTTACAACAATAGTCTTCTCTTTAACTTCCACGCGCGCCGGAAACGCCCCATGGGCCGTGTCGTACTTCAGAAGATGCGCGTTGGTCTGCGCGTCGCCGAGGTCGTTGATCGCGACGAACTGCAGGTCGTGCCTTTTCTTTGCTTCATAGTGCGCGCGCAGCACCATGCGGCCGATCCGCCCAAAACCGTTGATGGCTACCTTGATCGTCATTTCAGTATGCTCCTGACTGCCTTGGCCACGTTCTCCGGGGTGAAGCCGAAATGCCTGAAGACATCGGCCCCCGGGGCGGATTCGCCGAAACGGTCGATCCCGACCACCGCGCCGTCGGGTCCGACGTACTTGCGCCAGTAATCGCTGACGCCGGCTTCGACCGCCACTCGTGGAACTGTCCTTGGCAGGACAGACTCCTTGTATGCGTCGGGCTGCCGGTCGAACACGCTGGTACTAGGCATCGACACCACCCGTACCGGAACGTTCTCCGCGGCGAGAAGCTTCTGCGCCCCGAGCGCGAGCGGCACTTCGGAGCCCGTGGCAATGACGAGCGCCCGTGGCTCGGCGGCGTCCGACAGCACATAGCCGCCGCGCCGCACGTCCGCCAGGGAGCTTCTTTTCGCGAATGGCACGTTCTGGCGCGAAAGAAGCAGCGCCGTCGGCCCGTCGCGCCGCTCGAGGGCGGCGGCCCAGGCGAACGCCGACTCCACCGTGTCGCAGGGACGCCACAGGTCCATGTTGGGGATCAGGCGCAGGCTCGCCGCGTGCTCGACGGGCTGGTGGGTGGGGCCGTCCTCCCCCAGGCCGATCGAGTCATGGGTAAACACGTACACCACGCGCAGCTTCATCAGCGCCGCGAGGCGCAGCGCGTTGCGCGCGTAGTCCGAGAATACGAGGAAGGTGCCGCCGTAAGGAATGAAGCCGCCGTGCAGCGCGATGCCGTTCATCATCGCGCACATGCCGAATTCCCGGACACCGTAGAAGAGGTAATTCCCGCCGCCGTTGCCGGGTCCGATCACCTTCGACGCCTTCACCATCGTCAGGTTCGACCCGGTGAGATCCGCCGAGCCGCCGAGCAGCTCGGGCAGCGCCGGCTTCAGCGCCTCGAGCACGTTCTGCGAAGCCTTGCGCGTCGCGGCCGTCTCGGCCTTTGCATCGAGCTCCTTTGCCAGGGCCTGAACGCGCGCCTCGAAGTCCTCGAGCAGCTCGCCCGCCATGCGGCGGCGGAACTCGGCCGCTTCGGAAGGGTATTGAGCAGAATATTTCTTGAACAAACCATTCCAGCGGCGCTCCGCCCTTTTGCCCGCCTCGCGCGCGTCCCAGGCGCGGCGGATCTCGTCGGGGATGACGAACGGCGGGTACGCCCAGCCGATCGCCGCGCGCGTGGCCGCCACCTCCTCGGCGCCGAGGGGCGCGCCGTGGGCCGCGCCGGTGTTCGCCTTGTTGGGCGCACCCTTGGCGATGACGGTCTTGCAGCAGATGAGCGAGGGACGGGATTTTTCGCGCTTCGCCTTGCGGATTGCGCGGTCGACCGCCTCGATATCGTGCCCGTCGACGTTGGCGATCACGTGCCAGCCGTATCCGGCGAAGCGCTTGGGCACGTCGTCGGTGTACCAGTGCTCGATGTGGCCTTTCTCGGAATCGATGGAGATGCCGTTGTCGTCGTAGAACGCCACCAGCTTGCCCAGACGCAGCGTGCCGGCGATCGAGCAGGCCTCGTGCGAGATGCCTTCCATCATGCAGCCGTCGCCCATGAACACGTAGCTGTGGTGGTCGACGATCTCGCAGCCCGGGCGATTGAATTGCGCGGCCAGCAGCTTTTCCGCAAGCGCCATGCCGACGGCGTTCGCCAGCCCCTGCCCGAGGGGCCCGGTGGTGGTCTCCACCCCGGGCGCGACGCCGTGCTCCGGATGGCCCGGCGTCTTCGAGCCGAGCTGGCGGAATCGCTTGAGCTCGTCGAGCGGCAGCGCGTAGCCCGTGAGGTGCAACAGGCCATAGAGGAGCATCGAGCCGTGGCCGTTCGAGAGCACGAAGCGGTCGCGGTTCGGCCAGGCGGGGTTGGCGGGATTGTGGCGCAGGTGGCGCTGCCACAGCGCCACCGCGATCTCGGCCATGCCCATCGGCATGCCGGGGTGCCCCGACTTCGCCGTCTCCACGGCGTCCATCGCGAGCGCACGCAATGCGTTCGCCATGTCGCGCCGAGGTGCCAGAGAGGGTTCGTTGCTGCCGGAAGCGGTCTTCTGATCCATGGGTGGGAGAGCGCGAATTATCTCGGAAATCGGCGCCCCCGGGGCGCGGGCGCGGCGAAACGCAAACGGTTCTCAGGCTGCCCGCGGCAGCGTGCGCCTGGGGTAACGCTGCGCCATTTTCTCCAGCGGCTCTGGCCGGATGCGCGCCGCCTGCCCGGCGCAGCCAAACGCCTCGAAGCGTTCCTTGCACAGCGCGCGCGCCGCAGCGCTCGCCGCCTTCAGGAACTTGCGCGGATCGAACTCGGCCGGATCCTGCGCCATCGCGCGGCGCATCGCGCCGGTCATGGCGAGGCGGATGTCGGTGTCGATATTGACCTTGCGCACGCCGTGGCGTATGCCTTCGCGGATCGCCTCGACCGGAACGCCGTACGTTTCCCTGATTTGCCCGCCGTGGCTGCGGATCACCTCGAGCCATTCCTGCGGCACGCTCGAGGAGCCGTGCATCACGAGGTGCGTATGCGGGATGCACCGGTTGATCTCGCGGATGCGCTCGATCGCGAGCACCTCGAGCGTCGGCTTGCGGGTGAATTTGTAGGCGCCGTGCGACGTCCCGATCGCGACGGCGAGCGCGTCCACCCCGGTGCGAAGCACGAAGTCCGCCGCCTGGGCGGGATCGGTGAGCAGCTGATCGCGCGCGAGCGCACCGTCGGCGCCGACGCCATCCTCCTTGCCCGCGGTACCGGTCTCCAGGGAGCCGAGGCAGCCCAGCTCGCCCTCGACCGACACGCCGACGGCATGCGCCATTTCGACCGCGCGGCGCGTTACCTCGACGTTGTATTCGTACGAAGCCGGCGTCCTCATGTCCTCGTGGAGCGAGCCGTCCATCATCACGCTGGTAAAGCCCGAGCGGATCGCTGCCTGGCACACGGCCGGGCTCGCGCCGTGATCCTGGTGCAGCACGAGGGGAAGGTGCGGCCAGCTTTCGACCGCCGCCTCGACCATCCTCCTCAGGAACGCCTCGCCTGCGTACTGGCGCGCCCCCGCGGAGGCCTGCAGGATCACGGGGCTCGCCGTCTCGTCGGCCGCCTGCATGATCGCCTGGATCTGCTCCAGGTTGTTGATGTTGAACGCGGGCACGCCGTAGCCGTGGTCGGCGGCGTGGTCGAGCAGCTGCCTGAGCGAAATGAGCGCCATGGTTCCTCCGGTCCTTAACGCCTGGCCAGTGCCTGCTTGCGCCGGTCGATCAGGCGCCAGATCATCGGCGTGAAGATGAGCTGCATCGCCAGGTCCATCTTGCCGCCCGGCGCCACGATGGTGTTGGCGCGCGACATGAACGAGTTCTGCAGCATCGACAGCAGGTAGGGAAAATCGATGCCGCGCGGGTCGGCGAAGCGGATCACGAGCATCGACTCGTCGGCCGCCGGGATGTGCCGCGCGGTGAACGGGTTCGAGGTGTCTACGGCCGGCACGCGCTGGAAATTGATATGGGTGTGCGAGAACTGCGCGCAGATGTAGTGCACGTAGTCGTACATGCGCCGCAGAATGGTGTCGGTTACCGCCTCGGTGGTGTGGCGCCGCGCGATGCGGTCGCGGTGCAGCTTCTGGATCCACTCGAGATTGATCACGGGCACCACGCCGATCAGCAGGTCGACGTGGCGCGCGACGTTCACCTTGTCGGTCACGACCGCCCCATGCAGCCCTTCGTAGAACAGCAGGTCCGTGCCCTCGGGCAGCGCCTCCCAGGGCGTGAAGCTGCCCGGCGCCTGGCCGTAGGGGGCCGCCTCCTCCTCGTTGTGCAGGTACTTGCGCGTGCGACCGCCGCCGGTCTCCGCATAGCCGCGGAACAGCTCCTCGAGCTCCTCGAACAGGTTCGCCTCCGGACCGAAATGGCTGAAGCGGTGGTTGCCGCGCGAGAGCTCTTCCGCCATGCGTACCTTCATCTGCTCGCGGTCGTAGCGGTGGAAGGCGTCGCCCTCGATGAACGCCGCCGTGACGCCTTCGCGGCGGAAGATCTGCTCGAAGGTGCGCATCACCGAAGTGGTACCGGCGCCGGAAGAGCCGGTAATCGCAATGATCGGGTGCCTGGCGGACACGGCCGGCCCTAGGTGTTGGCGCGGAACAGGCCGCGCGTGGCGAACAGCGGCGCGTTGTACTCGCGCTCGTTGTGGTCGCGGTGGTAGCGCTCGAGCAGCTCGACCTCCTCGCGCGCGCCGAACACCAGGCCGATGCGCTGGTGCAGCGACTCGGGCTCGACCCCGAGCACGGGTCCGTAGCCGGTGCTCGCCCGGCCGCCCGCCTGCTCAATGAGGAACCCGATCGGGTTCGCCTCGTAGAGCAGCCGCAGGCGTCCTTGCCGGCTCGCTTCGCGGGAATCGCGCGGGTACAGGAACACGCCGCCGCGCATCAGGATGCGGTGCGCCTCGGCCACCAGCGA
>Ga0137796_10002195_pt1 | contig 10638 bp, 9 predicted proteins | sample OV2TP3_FD_97704 | JGI IMG/M metagenome (GOLD analysis project Ga0137796, IMG submission 97704)
GCATAGACGATGGAGTTGCTGATCATGGGCAGGATCTGGGGATCGGTGAAGACCCTCAAGTAGTTCTCGATGCTGACACCCACCGAGACCCCAAGCCTTGCTGTCGTGAAGCTACGGAAGAGCACGACCAGGATCGGCGTGATGATGAGGAGCCCGGCGACGGAGCTGGAGAAGAGCGGGATCAGAACTCCCTGCCTGTAGGCCAGCTTGATGAATTTCCAGTTACCGCTCAACGCTTTGATCCCGACTCCCTAAGGTGCGGGAGGCCGGCGCTCCACGATGACGCTGATGGCGGACCTGTCGATGTGGAGAAAGATCTTCCCCCCGTCCTCGTCGATGCTGATCATCGGGCAGAGTTTGTGGGAGGTGACGACGATCTCCTTAGAGCCCACCTGGATCCTGTGATCCGTAAGGCCGCCTCTATAGTCACGGCTGAGCATGTGGCCTTCCAGCACGTTGTCCTTTTGTTCGAACCTCTTGCTGCTGAGTTTGATCTCTGCGGTCCTGAGGACCACCTTGCAGGGATCGCCCGCGGCGCCGCCCTTCGGCGCGGCGCCGACGAGGCTGGCGTTATCGAACTCCGGGATCGCGACCAGGCAATTTTCCGCATCCACCGTGACCAGCTTTCCGTCAACCAGGGCTGACCGCCCGATGAAGGAGGCGACGAACTGGTTGGCGGGCTGGTTGTAGATCTCGTCGGGAGTCGCGTATTGGAGGATCCTCCCCCTGTCCATGACAATGACTGTGTCGGAGATCACGAAGGCCTCCTCCTGGTCGTGGGTCACGTAGACGGCGCTGATGCCGACCTTCCTGATCAATTTCTTAAGCTCCACCCTCATCTCTTCCCTGAGCTTGGCGTCGAGGTTGCTCAGGGGCTCGTCGAGAAGTATGAGGCGGGGTTCCATGACAACGCTTCTCGCCAACGCCACCCTCTGCTGCTGCCCGCCGCTCAATTGAGACGGGTACCTGCCTTCAAGCCTCTGCAGACCGACCAGGTCCAGGGCGGACAGCACCTTCTTTTTTACCTCTCCCTCCTGGAGCTTCCTGAGCTTGAGGCCGAAGGCGACGTTGCTATAGACCGTCATGTGGGGCCAGAGGGCGTAGTTCTGAAAGACGAAGCCGATCTCCCTGGAGTAGGGCGGGACGAATATTCCCTGGCTGATCCCTGTCTGAACCTTTTCGTCGATGTAGATGGAGCCTTCCTCCGGAACCTCGAGGCCGGCGACGCATCTGAGAAGAGTCGTCTTGCCGCACCCGGAAGGTCCCAGGATCGACAGGATCCCTTTTTCGAACTCGAAGCTCACGTCGTCCAGGGCTCTCAGATCTTTGTACGTCTTGCCCAGACCTTCCACTTTCAGGATCGCCATAGCCTATGATTCCCTTTTTTTTCCGCCCACCTTGAATGCCTGTCTTGCAGCGCGGATATTAACACCTTTGTCCGATTTTCCACAAGCAGCGCAACCCACCGGTTGATTGACGGACCTCTCCATGAGGCAATACTCGACAATACCAGTATTGTCCGATATATTACCCTGGGAGGAGGCCACTCAAACCGTGAAGGCAATCAGCTTGAAGCTGGAGGATCGGCAGCTAGATCTGCTTGACCAGGTCTCCCGGGCCACACACATTCCGAAATCGGCGCTTGTCCGTAAGGGAATCGACATGGTTCTGCGAGAAATGAAGGAAAACGTTATCTCAGCCGAGCTGCGGCGGGAAATTGACGAGCTTCTCACCGAAGATCGGGAGCTTCTCAAACGCTTGGCCAAGGCGTGAGGTATCTTTACCCCAAACAAGTCCTTTACCTCCACCAAGAAATAATCGAGCGCAGCGGCGGAAGCGCTGGTGTCCGCGACCAGGGATTGCTGGAGTCCGCAGTTTACCGCCCTCAAGCCTCATTCGGCGGTGAGGACCTCTATCCCGACCTATTCAGCAAAGCCGCCGCCCTGGGCTATTCCATTATCAAGAACCACCCTTTTGTAGATGGAAACAAGCGGACAGGCTTCGAGGCAATGCGACTCCTGCTGAGGTTGAACGGGTACGATATCCAGGCTTCATTGAACGCTAAGTTTGACTTTGTACTGGCAATTGGAGAGGGAAATCTCAAAGAACAAGCAATTGCCGACTGGCTCAAACAGCGCAGCCGGAGAAGGAGGACGCCGCGCAAGGCATAGGCTGATGAACGTGATCTCTCCAAGATCAAACTTGACCTATACGCAGGAATCGCCCATAGTGGTGCCCACGAGAACGTCATGGAGGGGAAGTCTCGATGTTCTGGAGAAAACTGTCATTTGTTGTCCTCGCTTTTGTCATGGTGGAATTGACTCTGGTTGCGTCGCCCAGTCGGGCGGATCTGGAGAAGTATGTGCGGAAGCCCGAGGCCCAATTCGGTTGGAAACTAAGGGGCAAAGTCGAGCAGTCTGGAGACCGGATCTATGATCTCCATTTCGTCTCACAGACTTGGCAAGAGGTCGCGTGGGAGCATCAATTGCAAGTCTACCAACCCCAAAACATCGCCCCGAATGCCACCATGTTCCTGTGGGTCACGGGCGGCTCGGCGAGATCAGCGCATGTCTCCTTGGGCTTGGAGCTGGCCCGAAGAATCGGGGCTCCGGTGGCCTTTCTCTATCATATCCCTAACCAGCCGCTCCTCGAGAACAATCTCCGCGAAGATGACCTGATCGCCGAGACATTTGTCCGTTACCTCAAGACTCAGGACGAAAACTGGCCGCTTCTCTTGCCGATGGTAAAAAGCGTGATCAAGGCCATGGATGTCTTGCAGGCGTTTAGCAAACAACAATGGAGCGATCCGCTCAACAGCTTCATCCTTTCAGGGGCGTCAAAACGGGGTTGGGCAACGTGGCTCACCGCGGCCGTCGAGCCGCGGGTCAAGGCGATCGCCCCGGTGGTTATCGATATGCTGAACGTGCGCGCGCAAATGCCTCGGCAACTCGAAGCCTTCGGCGCCTACAGCGTGAGGCTCCGACCCTACACCAGTCGAGGGTTGGTGCCGATCCCCGAGACAGCCGAAGGCAAGCGCCTCGTGAGCATGATAGATCCTTGGGCCTACCGCGAGCGGCTGATCCTGCCCAAGTTGATCATTAACGGAAGCAACGATTTCTACTGGGTGACGGACGCGCTCAATCTCTATTGGAGCGAGCTCCAAGGAGACAAGTGGGCACTCTACGTGCCGAACGCGGGGCACGACTTACTGAGACGGGACGGAGCTAACCCCGATCAGTTCACTTATCTCCTTAACGGACTGGCGGCCTTCGCGCGCTATCAAATCAGTGACCGGCCGATGCCGAAGTTGAGCTGGAAGCACGACAAGTCAGCCGACCGGTTGAGGCTGACGGTGAAGGCGACGCCGGCCCCCGCAGGGGCAAGGCTCTGGGTGGCTCAGGCGCCGACTCAGGACTTCCGCAAGGCCACGTGGAGGGAGCAACCGCTGACGCCTGGCAAGGGGACATTCGTCGGCGAAGTCGCTCCGCCCGATGAAGGCTATCTCTCGTTCTACGGCGAGCTGGATTACGAGATCGACGGCTTGAAATACCACCTCTCTACGCAGGTTCGGATGATCGGCCCCACCTATCGCGGCGATTGGTCAGGCGCGAAAACCCCGTAGATTGGCGCTGAGCCTGGGGCGGCCGTCAGGACCGCGCTCGATGCAGCATGCCGCTGCCACATCGTCGCGGTAGCCGAGCCAGTGAGCGAGCGCTTCCTCCATGGCAGAGATCACGACTTCCCGCTTTGGCTCCGGCACAAAATTCAAAACAGCCTTCCAGGCCGAGGCGCGGTGGTCGCCCTCAACTTGGCGATGAGCCTTGGTGAGCGCCAAGTACTCCAGCGCCATTCCATAGTGTTTTACCAAAGGATGCTCATGAAGAGGTTTCGGTCTCGGCTTGGGCAAGGTTGGATCGATCTCGCTGCGCTCGTCCTTGGTCCCTTCGATGAAAATGGTTACCACAGCGGCGGCGGTCTCCCACCCGCGGCGCTGGATCGTATGATCCAGAAAGTCTCTGTAGCTCAGCGCCGCTGGGAGAAGTTTCACGTTCTCGAAGCGGCTGAGATCCATCCCCAAGCCACGCGCATAGCGCAGAAAGAGTTCCGGATGCGGCTTGCCAGCCACTAGAGCGCCGGTCTCTTCCTCATAAATATTCTCGGCCAGGGCGCGCCGAACCTCAGCGATGGGGCACTGCACATAAGCCCAGCCCACCATGACCGGAAAGTCTCGGACATAGGTCGCGTATTCCTGCTCAAAATGAAGGTGGAGCCGCTGCTTGGGGACCATGCCGGAGGTGAAAGCGGGCCAGGCCCAGTGCTCCTTGCGCTCCATTACGCTCAACAGCAGCTCTAAGAAAGTCTCTCGATCCACGCCGGCCCCCTGTGAACTTTAGCATTAATATGCATCAATAGTTAATATGATGCAACGATTCGCTTAAGCCGAATCTTCGCCGATAGGGGAATAACGCCTCAGATCATATGATGGGCAGGCAGGTCGGGAGCGACTATCATAACCGCCGGCCTGGGGGTATCTCGAAGGGCCGATATATCGTCGCCGGGCTCGGAATCTCAGATTGCAGATTTCAGATCTCAGATTTGCAATTCCTGAATAAAGGCTAATTTTCACCCTCCTACGAGGGAAGAGACAGTCAAAAGTGTTGCAAAAGCGCTCAATGGAAAACCCGAGATCCTTCGTTTCACTCAGGATGACCCAGGGAAAGTGTCACTCTGAGCGGTAGCGAAGAGTCCCTGAAATTTGCAGAAATGACTCAAAAAAATCAATTCACCGAGGTAAGGCATTCCTCACAAATGCACCAAAATGGTGCGTTTGTGAAGGAACCCTTTTTCGCTCGTAAAATGTATAGATCATAAACGCGATTCAGGAAAGTTGAGATTTGCCATTTGAGATCCCGAAGGGCCTGCATCGGACCTGAGAGAGACTCTCAGGCTGGCTGAGGGTTTTGAAGTATTAGTCACGGATATCCTGTAAGAACCACTCGAGGGGCAATGAATGACCCAAACCCTTGGCCTTGGCCAACTCATAAGCCTTCGCCCCGACAGCGGCGAACTGCAGCCCCTGCGTCCCTTGATTGTTAAGGAACGTTATCTGGTGCTCGCCGGTGCGTCCGGCCCAACGGCCGGCCATAATATCCGGGATCGTGCCGATATTGGGGTTGTCGATCTCCCGCAACGGCGCGCGCGGCACCTTTTTTTGCTCCTCAGAGGTGCCGGCGAAATAGGCAAACATGCCGTCGCTACCCCCGATGGTATTCGGGGGCGGATTGTCCAAAACAAAAGTGGAGCTTCCTAGACGGGCGATGACATCGGCGCGCCTGAAAACGTCCGCTCCCGCTTCGTTGTTGCGCACATTGGTGACGTGCATGCCGGGCTCCAGCCAGTCGGCCTTTAGCACCGGAACAAGAGAATCTGTGGTCATGGCCACGATATCGACGCCCTTGACGGCGTTTTCGGGCGAGTCGAGCGTCTTGACTTCGACGCCCAGCCTCTCTTTCATCTCCCGGGCGTATCTTTCCCGGTTCGCCTTCGTCGGACTAAAGACTTGAATGCGCTCTATGGGCCGAACCTCTCGTATGGCCATGGCATAGGTCCGCGCCATTCCCCCTGATCCCAACATCCCGAGCACCCGCGAGTTCTGCCGCGAGAGATACTTGGCGCCCAGCCCGGCACACGCGCCCACGCGCATGTGCTGGAGATAACCGTCATTCATGAGGGCGAGAGGCTCGCCATTCCTGACGCTGAAGAGAAAGATCAATCCACAGTAAGTTCCGGGCTTGATGCAGTATTTTTCTTCGGTCTGGAACTCCCCCTCCCGGTTCCATACCAGCATGTCGGATTTCATCCGGATGGCAAAGACGCCGAGCTTTCTGGAAGCTCCCTCCATGGTCCCCCAGCGGTAGTAGTGGGGCTCCTGGGGCACGTAGAGATCGATTCTAGGGCGATAGGCGGCGCGCTCCTCGTTGAGCTCCTGATAGGCATCCTCCATAGCCTCCAGACAGCTCTTCATGTCCAGAACTTCCAGGATGTGGTCATTGGTGAGAAAAATCATCGTTTGTCCCCCAAAATGGCCTTGACAGTGACTTTTTGTGATTGATATAGCCTGTTCAAACATAGATGTAAAGAAGAGGACTACCTTCATGGAACGGAGAAAGTTATGAGCCCTTACCAGTTATGGCGAAAAAGGATTTTTGGCTGGCTGTCTCTGGCGCTCATCCTTCAGGCCTCGAGCGTGGGATCGGCGCAGGCGGGGGCTGCGCCGATAGATAAGGTGACAACAGCCTACACCACCATAGGCGGCATTATTACGCCCTTCTGGATCACTTACGAGAAGGGGATATTCCAGAAATACGGATTGGACCCGACCCTCAAGTTTATCGCGAGCGGTCCGGTAATCGTGAGCGCCCTGGTCGCCGGCGAGGTCGACATTACGACCGCGGGTGCGGAGCCGATCGTTGCCGCCATTCTCGGAGGGGCCGAACTTACGATTGTGAGCTTTGTAGCCAGGACCACACCGCTCATGCTCTATGTACAGCCCACTGTTACGCAGTGGGAGCAACTCAAAGGAGGGATCGTCGCGGTTTCGAGACTGACCTCAAGCAGCGCCTACATGGCGAAAGTGGGGCTCCGACAGGCTGGCCTTGAACCCATGAAAGATGTCGCAATTATCCAGGCGGGAGGCATTCCCGAATCCTTTGCCGCGCTCCAGGGAGGGAAGGTCCAAGGCGCAATGCTCTCGCCTCCAACCACCTACAAGGCTGAGGCAGCGGGCTTTAAGCGCCTGTGGAATGGCCTCGGGGTCGAGTATCCATCGCTGACCCTCGCCACCCGGAAGGCCTTCTTGAAAAACTCCGAGGATGTGGCGCTACGCTTTTTGCAGGCGGTCTCTGAGGGCATCCGCGTGTTTAAGACGGATAAGGAGGCGGCTATCGCCGTCATGTCCAAATACACTAAGGTGACTGACCGAAAAGTGCTCGAGAACACCTACAATGACAATAAAGAGGTCCATGAACTAACCCTTCGGCCAACTGTGACTGGTATCAAGAGCATCCTGGAAACACTTTCCGCCTCAAGTCCCAAGGCCGGGTCAGCCAGACCTGAAGATTTCATCGATAGTCGGCTGGTGAGAAAGTTGGAGGAGAGCGGCTTCTTCAAAAACCTTATTGGCCGCTAAATCTGAGGCGGAACATTACCTGCCTCAGGTCCCGATGTCGAGGACCGTATCGGTCATGTTGATACTAAGCAATAAAGAGATCGAGGCCCTCCTTAGCGTGGAGACAGCGCTTCGTTCTCTGGAACAGGCTTACAAGGAGCAAGCGGAAGGAAGGGCGATCAATCGTCCCCGCTCGGACCTCTATCTTTCCCGCCTAGGAGAAGGCAGTGTTTATGCCTTTAAGTCCATGGAAGGTGGCCTTGCCGAGTCTCGGGTCGTGGCGTTGCGCCTCAACTCCGATGTCATTCGCTGGGAGGAGAAAGAGGGTGGAATTGTCAAGAAAAAGGTGCCGCTGGCGCCTGGGGGCAGGTGGGTGGGTCTGATCCTGCTGTTTTCCGCCGAAACCGCAGAGCCGCTGGCCATCTTTCCGGACGGAGTCATTCAGCGAATGCGGGTTGCGGTCACAAGCGCTCTGGCCGCACGGGAGATGGCGCGCAGGGATGCTGCGGTCTTGGGAATCTTGGGTTCGGGATGGCAGGCAGGCGCGCACGTGCCGGCCATGTGTGCGGTCCGAAAGACAAACAGGGTCCAGGTTTATAGCCCTACCAAGGCCAATCGGGAGGCCTTTGCGCGGGAGATGGCCCACAAACTAGGAATAGAGGTAGTGGCGGTGGATCAGCCCGAAGAGGCGGCGCTAGGTGCGGATATTTTGGTGGCCGCCACCAACGCCGTTACCAGAGTCATCTTGGCCGATTGGCTCAAGCGTGGAGTCCACATCACCTGCGTCAAGGACTCCGAACTAGGTGAGGAGACGATTCGCAAGGCAGACCGCGTGGTCATTCACAGCCGCAACTGGGCGCCGGAAAATTACATCACCGGGTACGGCGACCAGAGGATCTCCGTGCATGACCCGCTGGATTTCTTGAAGGAGCGAAAGGCACTTGCTGGCGCGGACATCCAGGGCCCATTTTGGATCGACGCTCCTGAGCTTAAAGAGGTTCTGTCCGGGAGAATCCCCGGCAGAGGATCCCCCGACGAGGTGACTTGTTTCATCAACAATATCGGATTGGGGATCCAGTTCGCCGCCCTGGGCGCTGCAGTCTACCGGGAAGCAAGATCCAGGGGAGTGGGGAGAGAAATTCCCACCGATTGGTTCCTGGAGAGCGTCCATCCCTAGGCGAGTTTTCAAATGCTGCTTATAAGCGACGCCGAAGTAAGAGAGGTCCTCAAGATGGCCGATTGTATCGAGGCCATGGAGCGCGCCTTCGCCGAGGCGGCTGAGGGAATCGCCGTCAATCGACCCCGAACGCGCTACAAGGTCCCACCGGACCTGGACAAGCCCGGCTACATGGCCAACATCATTCCCGGCGCGGTGCCCAGCTCCGGGGTCGCCGCCCTGCGCTATGACTCCACCATCGTGCAAGAGCGCCTAATCAGCGGCAAAAAAAGAATGGATTTCCCCTCTCCGAAAAAGAGGAGCTGGGGATTCGTTTTGCTCTTCAGTCTTGAGACAGGCGAGCCTCTTGCCTTGGTGCATGACTTTAGCCTCTCCGCCATAAGGGTAGGAGCCACGACCGGCGTTGCTCACCGGCATTTGGCGAAAAAGAAATCCACGACCATTGGCCTTTTGGGCTCGGGAAACGAAGCGCGCCGAAATCTGGAGGCGATCTGCCTGGTTCTGCACATCGAGAGAGTCAGGGTTTACAGCCCGAACCGGGAACACCGGGAGAGGTTCGCTGAGGAGATGACAGAGCTTCTCAATGTTGAGGTCGAGCCTGTTGCGAGCCCGGAGGCGGTTATCAAGGGAATGGACATCGTCATGTGCGCTACGAACTCCTCCGAGCCGGTCTTTGACGGAAGCTGGCTCGAACCAGGACAGTTTGTCACCACGCTTGTGAACACTGACGGCGTCCACCGCCGCACTGAAGCTGATCCCACTACCATGATTCGGAGCGACCTCATTGTGCTCAATAACAAAGAGACGGCCATCCAAAATCAGCAGAGGGAACTCCTGGACCTCATCGATCAGGGAAAAATAGGGTGGGAAAAGGTGTGCGAACTCGGAGAGGTCCTGATCGGGAAGCATCCGGGTCGAACCAGCGACGGGCAGATTATCTATTACAAGAGCAACACAGGCGTGGGGATTCAGTTTGCGGCTGCGGGCGCGCTTGTCTACCAAGCCTGTAAAAAGCAGGGCTTGGGGCGAGAGCTTCCCGCGGAATGGTTCGGCGCCGACCTCAGCGAGTGGATGGACAAGGGCTTTTATCCCTCTCCATGATTGGCTAGTGTCATGAACAGCGCCGAGAGTTCTCTTCTCCCTCCGAGGCAGATGACTCCTCAAAAAGAGAAGGATCCTCCATGAAGAGCGCCTACGGTTTAAAGATTCCCGAGCCAGATTATGAGTTGACGCTTGTAGGTCCGGGAACACCGTGCGGGGAACTCATGCGCCGCTTCTGGCAGCCTGTCTGTCTCTCAGACGATCTCAAGGATCTACCCAAGCGTCTCCGCATTTTGGGTGAGGATTTGGTCGCTTTTCGGGATGGCCGTGGCAAAGCGGGCTTGCTTTTCTTCCGTTGCAGCCATCGCGGTACGTCGCTAGAATACGGGCGAGTTGAAGAACGAGGGCTGCGCTGCTGCTATCACGGTTGGTTGTATGACGTTGAAGGCAATATCCTCGAAATGCCGCTGGAGCCGGCGAATAATCCTTTCCTAAAGCAGATTCGACATCCCTGTTACCCGGTGCGCGAGTTTGGCGGCCTCGTTTTCGCCTATATGGGGTCGCTGGAAAAAAAGCCTGAACTGCCGATCTACGATGTCTGGCTGAGAGAGGGGGGTAGCTTAAAGGCAAGAATGGGTCCGAGAGTGGGTGGCTCGGTAAACTGCAATTGGCTCCAAAGCGAAGAGAACCTCATGGACGCACTCCATACCATGTGGCTCCATACGCTTCATAGTGGCCCTCAGTTTCCCACAGATCTGCACAACACCCCGCCTCACGAGCTTAAATATGAAGAGACGGAGATGGGGATGAGGTTCGTGATGACGAGGAGGCTTCAGAATGGCAAGTGGTGGGATGTGATCTGGGAGATGATCATGCCCATGAACATTCACCTAACTTACACCGATGAAGCAAAGATAGAGAAAGTGCGTTCGATCTCTTTCTGCGTTCCTGTTGACGACACCCACCAGTTAGGCGCCGCGATCCGTTGGATCCCAGAAGGCGAGGCGGAAGAAATAACCGGTCGTGAAAAGCTCGCTCCAGGCGGGAAGGAGAGGAGCTATGAGTATGCCCAGAGGTATCCAGACGACAAGGAGGCCCAGGAAGGGCAGGGGCCGATCGCGATCCATGGGCTTGAACACCTTGTGACCTCTGACCGGGGCGTGGTCATGTTTCGCAGAATCCTCCGCGAGGCCATCCAGACAGTCAAAGAGGGCAGGGACCCAAAAGGCATCATCACAGATCCAGACAAGGC
>Ga0137796_10002196_pt1 | contig 10633 bp, 11 predicted proteins | sample OV2TP3_FD_97704 | JGI IMG/M metagenome (GOLD analysis project Ga0137796, IMG submission 97704)
TCGCTGACCGGTATTCCGGAGATGCGCTCCATGACCATCACGTTCCTGCGCGTATAACGCCATTCCACTTCCGGCACGTAGAGTTTTCCGGAGTTCGCGAAATTCCTGCGCAGTTGCGATGCGTTTGCCGCCTCCCGCATGAGATCGAGTTCACCCATGATGGTCTTGTGAAACTCGCTGATCACGTTCGTCGGCCGGAGCCTGCGGCCGACTTCCGAATAACGCTCCGCCTTGTCGGCCAGAAAATACAGAAGCCCGAGGTCGCGGCGGATGATCTTTTCAATCCCCGGGCGGACGACCTTGACAATGATTTCCCTGCCGTCCCTCATCCTCGCGGCGTGCACCTGCGCGATGGAAGCGGAAGCAAAGGGCGTTTCATTGAATTCGGTGAACAGGTCGCCGATCGGGCTTCCCAGCTCTTTCTCGATGATGTATCGCGCCTGATCGCCCGGGAAAGGCGGGACGCTGTCCTGGAGCTTCGCGAATTCATCCGCGATGTCCTCCGGCAGCATATCCCGGCGCGTGGACAGCAATTGGCCGAATTTGACGAAGACCGGTCCCAGGTCTTCCAGCACCTGCCTCAGCCGCGAGGCGCGCGGTCCGTGTTCACGGCCAAACCAGTTCCACGGCAGCAGGTAAAACAGAAGTCGCACCGGCCTGAAGAGGTGCGTGGCGAATATGATCTCGTCGAGGCCATGCCGGACGAGTATGCGCTGAATGGTGAGCAGCCGGTACAGCTCGCCGATCCGGATTGTGTTCATCCGGGCAACCGCTCCGGCCTACATGGCCGCGCCACGCACTCCCGGCGGCCCGCGGCTCCCTCCCTCCGGCCGGTTCCCGCGCGCAGCGATCCAGCAGAAGGCGCAGGCAAATTGAAAACCGGACGTGGTCCTGGCGGATAATTCATGCCTTTTGCGGGATCCTTCGTTCCAGCCTGGCAATACGCTGGCGGCATCTTTCCGCATCATCGCGGATGGCATCGACGGCAGCGACAAATTCCTCAACCTCGGATCGATCGGGAAGCGCTTCCTGTTCGTATTTCAGGTATTCACCGACATCCTGCGCGATGGCATGGACGGTCTCCCGGCCGCAGCGCCGGGCGCCGGCGAACAGGAGGCCCAGTTTCCGTGCGGCGGTATCACCCGTCCAGCCGGACAGGTATTCCTCCCAGTCGATTTCCAGGTTCCTCATGACGGCCTGGAACTGCTGCGCGAGGTTGACATCGCCCGCGATCTCCAGATCGGCGGTGGGGCCCGGCTCGTCGAGGTCTTTCGAGAGCAGCAACCCGAGCAGCGAGAGTGGTCCGCCCCTTATCGTGACATCAGGGCTGGCCGTGCCGGCTGGCTTCAACCTGAGACCGGAGGCCTCGAACTCCAGCATCAGCGTCACGCCGGCCGCCGGTACCTCGATGGCGATCACCCTGCCAGAGAGGTTTTTCACCGCGGCGAGCGTTTCCGGGTCCTGCCGCAACAGGCGGTTTACGAGCCCTTCCAGCGTTCCGGTGACGGTGAAAGCCATGAATCCGGGTCCCTAGGTTTTGTCCGCCCTGTGTACGGCCACAATGCCGCCAGAGAGGTTATGATAATCAACCAGCGAGAAACCCGCCGCCAGGATCATATCCTTCAGCGTCTCCTGGTCAGGATGCATGCGGATGGATTCTACCAGATAGCGATAACTGTCCTTGTCATTCGCCACGGTCCTGCCCAGCCAGGGAATGACCCCGAACGAGTAGCTGTCATACAACTTTTCCAGCCAGGGTAATACGATCCTGGAAAATTCCAGTACGATCAGGCGCCCGCCGTACTTGAGTGTTTCATGCATGGAACGCAGCGCCGCTTCCTTGTCGGTGACGTTGCGCAGCCCGAAGGCAATGCTGAGGCAGTCAAAACTGTTGGGGTGAAACGGCAGGCGCTCGGCATTGGCCAGGACGTAATCAATGCCGCCGGCGATTCCCCTGTCGATCAGCCTCTCCCGGGCCCGCCGCAGCATTTCTCCGTTGATGTCGGCCACCACCACCCGGCCCTGTCCTCCCACGCGCCGGTGAAACAGCCGGGCGAGATCCCCGGTGCCCGAAGCCACGTCCAGTACGGCCTGACCTTCTCTCGCGCCCGACAGGTGCACGGCAAACCGCTTCCAGTAGCGGTGCATGCCGAATGACATGAGATCATTCATCAGGTCATAGCGGGGCGATACGGAACTGAAGACCCCGGTAACGCGCCGGGTTTTGCTTTCTCTCGGAATTCTCTCGAATCCGAAATCCGTCGTGCCGGGATCAGCCATGGACCTTGCGTTCATACCCCGCGTCCCTGAGGGCGTTGAGATAGTCCCGCCAGTAATCGTCCATCTTCATGCCGAGGTCATACAGGTAGGACCAGGAATAGATGCCGGTTGCGTGCCCGTCATCGAAATGCAGCTTGATGGCGTAGTTGCCGACGGGTTCTATTTCCGTTATGCAGACGTTCTCCTTGCCGGTTTGTAATACGCCCTGGCCCGGCCCGTGACCGCGCACGTCCGCGGAAGGAGAATAGACCCGCAGGAATTCGCAGGTAAACACAAATTTCCCGCCATCATCGAAATCGATTTCGAGTTCGCGCGATTTCTGGTGCAGCCTGATTGAAACGGGATGCGGAGCGGACATGATTCAAACCGGTGTTTGGGAAATAACGCTACCTTCCGGAAAAATCCCGCGAAACACCTGCCCCCTGAATCGCGCCGGGCCGCCCTCCGGCCGGCCGCCACGCCGCCGTTGACCTCTTCCGGCCCTGGTTTCCGGAACGGGGTTCACAGGATGTAACGGGTGAGATCATCGTCCTTGATCAGTTCGCCCAGGTGATCGTTGACATAATCCGCGTCGATCGTCACCGTTTCGCCCTTTTTCTCGGTCGCCTCGAACGACAGGGTTTCCAGCAGGCGTTCCAAGACCGTGTGCAGGCGGCGGGCGCCGATGTTCTCGGTCGCCTCGTTCACCTGCCAGGCGATCTCGGCGATGCGCTCGATGCCATCCCTGGCAAACTCGAGGGTCACGCCTTCCGTCGCCACCAGGGCGGCATACTGTTCCGTGAGTGAAGCGTCCGGCTCGGTGAGAATGCGGATGAAATCGTCCACCCCCAGCGCGCTGAGCTCGACGCGGATCGGGAGGCGGCCCTGCAGCTCCGGGATCAGATCGGAGGGCCTGGACAGATGGAACGATCCGGAGGCGATAAACAGGACATGATCCGTCCTGACCATCCCGTATCTCGTGGACACCGTGCTGCCTTCCACCAGCGGCAGGAGGTCGCGCTGGACCCCTTCCCGGGACACGTCGGGCCCGCTGGTTTCGGAACGCCGGGTTATCTTGTCTATCTCGTCCAGAAATACGATGCCGTTCTGCTCGACGTTCTTGATGGCGCGCGCCTTGATGTCCTCCTCGTTGATCATCTTCGCGGCCTCTTCCTCGGCGAGCAGTTTCAGCGCTTCCCCGATGCGGAGCCGGCGCGTACTCTTCCTGCCCCCCGCAACATTCTGGAAAAGGCTCTGCAGCTGGCTGGTCATCTCCTCCATGCCGGGCGGCGCCATGATCTCGACGCCGATGGCCGGCATGCTGACCTCGACTTCTATTTCCTTGTCGTCCAGTTTTCCCTGGCGCAGCATGCTGCGGAATTTCGCGCGCGTGGTGTTGCTGTCCTCATCCGCGCGGTCCTGCGCCCGCGCCCTGGGCAGGAGTATATCGAGCACCCGCATCTCGGCGGCATATTCGGCCTGTTGCCTTACTTTTCCCATCTCCACTTCCCGCGTCATCTTGACCGAGATGTCCGCCAGGTCGCGGATGATGGATTCGACGTCGCGCCCGACGTAACCCACCTCCGTGAATTTGGTGGCTTCGATCTTGATGAACGGCGCATTGGCCAGCCGCGCGAGCCGCCGCGCGATTTCCGTCTTGCCCACTCCCGTCGGGCCGATCATGAGGATGTTCTTGGGCGTGATCTCGTTACGCAGTTCCTCATCGATCTGCATCCTTCGCCAGCGGTTCCGGAGCGCGATCGCCACGGCCCGCTTGGCCGCGTCCTGGCCGATGATGTGTTTATCGAGTTCGCGGACGATTTCTTTGGGTGTCAGTTCCGACATGTCCGGGTCATTCCGATGGGTGTGGGAAGCTCCGCCTATTGCAGAGTTCCCTGGCGTTCACCGGGGAATCTGCCGTTCGCCGCCGCGGGGCGGAAGCGCGGCGGGCCCGGGGAGAGGCAGACCTCGCCCGGGTGGGAAAGGCTCCGGCAATGCTGTTTCCCGCATCTACAATTCTTCGATGGTCAGCGACCGGTTCGTGTAAATGCAGATATCGGCGGCGATATTGAGCGCCTTTTCAACAATCTCGCGCGCGCTCAAGTCCGTGTTCTGCAGCAGTGCCAGGGCGGCCGCCTTCGCAAAAGCGCCACCGGAGCCGATCGCCATGATATTGTCTTCCGGCTCGATGACATCGCCATTGCCAGAGACGATCAGCGATGTCTGACTGTCGGCGACGCATAACATGGCCTCGAGCCGCCTGAGCATCCGGTCGGTCCGCCAGTCCTTTGCCAGCTCGACGGCGGATCGCATGAGGTTGCCCTGGTGTTTTTCCAGCTTGCCCTCGAACCGTTCAAACAGGGTAAAGGCGTCCGCCGTTCCGCCCGCAAATCCGGCGAGGATCCGGTCCTTGAACAACCGCCTGACCTTGCGCGCGTTGCCTTTCATCACGGTATCGCCGAGCGACACCTGGCCGTCCCCGCCGATAACCACGCTGCCATCCCTGCGGACGGATAAAATGGTGGTACCTTCAAATTGCGGCAATCAGTCTCTCCTTGATTTTTCGGGGGAGCATTTTACCTGACATTGTGGCGGGCGGGGAAAAATCAAGCCCGGCCGCGAGAAGTCAACGCGGGATTGATTTCTTTTTCAGGGCGCGCGGGTGGGTCGCATCGTAGACCCTGGCGAGGTGCTGGAAATCAAGATGGGTGTAAACCTGCGTGGTGGCGATATCGGCATGGCCGAGAAGTTCCTGCACGGCACGCAGATCACCGCTCGACTCCAGCAGGTGACTGGCAAAGGAATGACGGAGCATGTGCGGATGAACGTGGCCGGCCACGCCCTGCCGCACCGCCCAGTGTTTAAACCGTTGCTGGACGGTACGCGGGCTGAGGCGGCGGCCCTGCCGGCTCAGGAAGACGGCGTGTTGATCGGCGCCCGCGACCATTCCGCTCCTGGCAGCCAGCCATTGTGTCAGGGCCAGGACGGCATAACGGCCAACGGGCACGTTGCGCGTTTTTCCGCCTTTGCCGGTAACCTTCACCAGGGCGTCTTCCAGGTCAAGATGATCGAGGTCCAGGTTGACCAGTTCAGACAACCTCAGTCCTGAAGAATACATGAGTTCCAGCATCGCCCGGTCCCGGATGGACAGCAGGCCATCATCTTCGATATTGACCAGGCGGGCAGCCTGGTCGACATCCAGCACCTTGGGAAGCCTTTTCGGCGCCTTCGGCGCGTATATCCCGAGGGCGGGGTTTTGCGCCGCCATCCCCCGCGCGATCAGGTGCCGGTAAAACGCCCGGATGGCGGCGAGGCACCGCTGCAGGGATCGGCCGCCGATGCCCTGGCGGTGTCGCCAGGCGACGAACCCCCGCAGCTGCCGCCCGTCGAGGTTCCGCCAGCGGGCTATCTCCTGCGCGTTGCAGTAATCGAGCAGTATCCGGAGATCATGCCGGTAGGCGCTGCGGGTATGGGGCGAGAGATGTCCCAGGGTTTCAAGAAACTCGTCGATTCTCGCGATTTCAGCTCCCAGCATCCGTCAACTACCGAAGATTAATGGGCTAAATGATGCAAACGCAGTGGGGATGGGGGTGAAATTTTCCCGGTAAATGGGGTCAGAGTAAAATTTCGCCCGGAAAATTCACGGGCGAAATTTTACTCTGACCCCATTTATCACATTTATCCCATTTACCCCTTCTATTTGCCCGCACGAATTTCAAGATTCCGCGATCCAGGGTTTGAATATAAAACTCAGCACCTCACCCATGTTCGCCAGCAGTTCAACGCCCATGCCGGGCTGGAAACGGTCGGGATCAAAGCTGCCGATGGCGAGCAGGCCGTTCCAGCCGGGGCCGCGCAGCGGCACCATGACGGAAGACGCGATTTCATTGCCATCATCGCCGAACAGAAACACCCGCTGCTGGTGTTTCATCTGGCCGCATAACGGCTCACGCCGGTCTGTGACCGTCTTGAAAAGCGACATTTCCGGGACATCCCGGCCCGAAAATTCAGGGCCGGCGTCGGCAAAGGCGGGATCGGCAAACAGGCGCACGGCAACGCGATCGGCGTGGAAATTTCTCCTGAGATTGTCATACAGGGTCGCAAATACCTCTTCGGGCCCGGCGGCGTCCATGAGTGTCAGGGCAAGCTGGTGCATCCGATGGGCAAGCTCCTCATTCTGTCTCGCGATTTCGATCAGTTCGTGCAGCCGTTTATGGAGCTGCTGATTCTGCTCCCGCATGATCGAAACCTGTCTCTCAACGAGTGAAACCGACTCGCCGCTGCCGGCGTGCGGCACCTCCATTTCGGCCAGCAGTTCCGGATGATCATTGAAAAAGCCGGGGTTTCTGTAGAGATAATCCGCGACGTCGTCCGCGGTTACCGCCGGCACATTCGGTGAGGTGTCTTCCCGTGGGCTCATAGCGCCATCCTTCCGTCAAATACAAACGCCGCGGGTCCGGTCAGCCATACAGGCTCCCCTTCGCCCCGCCATGATACCAGCAAATGACCTCCCCGGAGATCGACGTCGACCCGCTCATCGAGACTCGAGGCCAGGCGTCCCGCCACGACGGCGGCGCAAGCGCCGCTTCCGCAGGCCAGGGTTTCCCCCGCGCCGCGCTCGTAAACACGCAGGCGAACGTGTTCCCGATCCAGGACCTGCATAAAACCCACGTTCACGCCTTCGGGAAAAAGGCCGCTCTGCTGGATCAGGGGGCCGAGAGATTCCACGGGCGCCGCGTCAACATCAGGCACCTTCATCACGGCGTGCGGATTGCCGATCGAGAGCGCCGTCAGGGTGATTTCGCCGGTATCGATCGGAAACCGCAGCGTGTTCCCCTGCAAGTCACGGAGAACGGGAATATCGGACGGCGCAAACCGCGGGACGCCCATGTTCACCCGCCATTGCCCGTCTTCCTCCCGGTAAAGCCTGAGCATCCCCTCTGCCGTTTCCGCCGTGATTTCGCCCCTCCCGATACGCCTGCGTTCATGAAGGTAGGCGGCGATGCACCTTGCGCCGTTACCGCACTGCGCGACTTCACTGCCGTCCGCGTTATAGATGCGGTAACGGACATCGGCGCCGTCCTGCCGCGGCGGTTCAAGCAGCAATACCTGGTCACAGCCTACCCCGAACCGCCTGTCCGCCAGCCGCCTGACCTGGTCAGGGGTGAGGCCGCGGGTCCGCCCGAGGCCGTCTATGACGACAAAGTCATTGCCGAGGCCGTGCATCTTGGTGAATTCGATCTCCATAAATTACTTTTTACGGGACGGCCACAAGCCGCGGCAAAAAGCCGGCAGTGTACACCCGGCCGTGCCGGCAACGGAAATCAAGGCAGCCCGGCAAGCTGTAAAGCATCGGCATGGCAGCGCCCGCATGAATCTTGAATCCGAATCAATAAACGGGGGTGATGGTGTATCCCCGCTCTTCCAGCAGGGCGAGGACCCCTTCGCTACCGGGCAGGTGCATGGCGCCCACAGCGATAAAGGCATTGCCCGATTCGAGCGCCGGTTGCATCCTTTCCACCATCACGTAGTTGCGATCGATCAGGAGTTTCCTCAGGAGATCCCGGTAAATCGACTCTTCCGAAACGGTGTACTTGTTGCTGTAGTCGAAGAGACCCTTCAAATCCCTCTCGAGGTAGAAGGATTTCATTTTTTCAAAATCCCCGCTGACGATCTCGTAATTGCACACCGTGTCCAGGAGAAAACGGATTTGCGTTTCAATCTGGAGGGTGTTGAATACATTCCCCTGTTCGGAGAGACTTTCAAGGCCGTGTATACTCGCGCCGTTTTGCCGGGCGATATGGAGCAACTGCAGATCGAGGGGCAGGCCCTGCTCCGCGGGATAATTCATGACCAGAAACGCCGCCCACGGCTTCATGAACATCGTGGTCTCCCTCGAAATACGGTAGGCGCTCAGGATGCCGGCTGTCCTTTCAAACAGCCTGTCATCCAGAAAATCCCTGAGCGTCGTGCCGTCTTCAAAGCGCATCATCTGTGAAAGTTCCCTGGTCGCTTCCGGTTCCTCCAGGGCCTCCATGACAAAGATTTCCGAAGCATTCAGCGCAACACTGACGGGTTCGGGCAGGTCCACGATCCGCGGATCGGAAACGTGTATCGTGCCGAAAATGTGGCTTGGCCTGTGCCCTGCCCTTTCAATTCTCCACAACAGGGCGTCGGAATATTCGAGCTCCCCCTCATTTTTTACCTTTATTTCCTGAAGATCGCGGCAATCTTCCAGGCTCACCGGGCCGGCCGCCGACGGTCCCGGCCAGAAGAGGAACAGAAGGGAAAGAAGCGGAAACACGGTGCCTATGCCGGTCCTAGACAGCGTCATCACCCAGTCCCAGTTCAGGCATGACATCAAGCGCGTTGATTTCTTCTGAAACATTCCGCCACTCATGATCCTCGTACAATTGCCGCAACGTTATTTTATTCCTCCCGTGCATGCGCATAAGGCGCACCTGCGCGGCCGGGTCGGGCGTATATTCCAGATTTTCCAGGATCCCCACGGCGCCTTCCCGGTGATTGCAGACCACTACCATATCACATCCCGCATCCAGGGCGGCGCGCGCCCGCGCCGGAAATTCGCCCGCCACTTCCGCACCGGCCATGCCGAGATCATCGCTGAAGACGGGTCCCTGGAACTGCAGTTGCCGGCGCAGGATGGTCTTCAGCCATACCGGTGAAAAGCCGGCGGGTTTTCCGTCTATGGCGGGATAAATAACGTGCGCCGGCATGATGGCCGCCAGGCCGCAGTGGATCAGGCGATCAAAGCAGAGGAGATCGTCCATCCTGATGTCCTCGTAACGGCGGTAATCCACCGGCACGGCCAGGTGCGAGTCCTCCTTCACGGAGCCATGGCCGGGAAAATGCTTGCCGACGGCGGACATCCCCGCCTTGCGCATGCCCTGTATATAGTGTTTTGCCAGCGCCGCCACCGCCTCCGGGTCGCGGTGGAACGATCGATCGCCGATGACCCGGCTGATGCCCTTGTCGAGATCGAGTACCGGTGCGAAGCTGAAATCCACGTCCACGGCGCGCAGCTCCAACGCCATAATCCAGCCGGTCCGCTCCGCCAGTGCTAGCCCCTCGGCTTGGGACTGGTCATAACGCCGGCCTATCAGGCGGCAGGCGGGAAGACGGGTAAAACCGTTTCTGAAACGCTGTATCCTGCCGCCTTCGTGATCGACGGCGACAAGAAGCCTCGGCTCCCGCAGCGCGTGGATTGACGCCACCAGCGAGGCGAGCTGTTCCGGGGATTCGAAATTGCGCGCAAACAGGATAACCCCGCCTGCGAGCGGGTGCTTCAGGATCTCACGCTCGTCTTCCTGCAGCGTGATGCCGCACAAATCCAGCATGACGGGGCCGAGCGACATCGTCTAGTGTGGTGTCCCGAGACTATCTTTCATTCATTATGCTGCCGGGCAGCCCGGAATTTCGAAAGTTGTTTATGGGACACCACACAAGCTCTGCTCTTCAGGTGACCCGCAGTCGGACGTCCATTTTATCTCTCAGCCTGTCGCCCAATAAATTGACGGACAGGACCACCAGGAAAATGGCAAAGCCCGGCGCGAGCACCAGGTGCGGCGCCACCAGCATGTAGCGCGTACCTTCCCGGATCATGGTGCCCCATGACGCACCCGGCGGCTGCACGCCGAGACCCAGGAACGAGAGGCTGGCCTCGGCGATCACCGTGGCCGCGACCGCAAACGTGGCTTCCACGATCAGCGGCGCTGAAACCAGGGGGAGCAGATGCCGGAGCGCGATATGCGGCGTATCCGTTCCCAGCGCCCGCGCCGCCGCCACGTGTTCACGCTCCTTGACCGCCAGGGTCTGCGCGCGCGCCAGGCGCGCAAAGCCGACCCAGCCGACAATCGACAGGGCAATCACGGCGTTCATGAGGCCCGGCCCGAGCAGGCCGGCCAGCGCTATGGCCAGCAGGATACCGGGAAAGGCGATAAAGATATCGATCACGAGTACCGTGAAATTGTCATACCAGCCGCCAAGCCAGGCCGCGAAAATCCCGACCAGGGTGCCCGCGGCCAGTGAAAGCGAGACCACGAACAGGGCTACCAGCAGCGAGGTCCTCGCCCCCATGATCAGGCGATCGGCCACCGGCCGGCCGAGATCATCATAACCCAGCATCGCACCCCGTTCGGGCGGCACGAGGATCTTTTCCAGGATTATCCGCTCGGGACTGAGCGGCAAAACGTCCGCAAGCAGGGCGGCGGTGCACCACGCGAATATGACCAGAACCGGAAAGCTCAAAAATCTCTTCATCGTCATTGCCCGAACCTCACGCGCGGATCCAGACCGGCGCAGATCAGATCGGTAATCAGATTGACGAGGACGTAGGCGAGACTGATGAGCAGGA
>Ga0137796_10002197_pt1 | contig 10632 bp, 11 predicted proteins | sample OV2TP3_FD_97704 | JGI IMG/M metagenome (GOLD analysis project Ga0137796, IMG submission 97704)
GCCGGCGAAGGCTTCGATGAGGTCGAGGTCTCCGTCCGAGTCGAGATCGGCCAACGCCAGGGAGGTTGCGGAGCTTTGCCCGAGGAGCTGTGAAGAGGGGAGGAAGGCGGGGATGGCCTTTTTCGGAGAGGGAGAAGGGTCGTCGGATTCGCCGCCGCCCCCGCTCCCGCCACAGCCAATGGCCATGAGGGCTAGAGTCCAGGAAAGACATCGGTGCATCTCGAGCCTCCTTTCGTTACCCAAGGGATCATTGCGAGAGGCCCGAAACCGTCTAAGAAATCACGCAAGGTCTTGACGACATCCGCGGCGCGTGATAGACGGACCGTCCGATGGCTCGCGCCCTTACGCTCCTTATTCTCTCTCTCGGCTCCGTTGGCGGCGGAAGCGACCAGGCACCTTCGGCCGTGGCCGGATCCGCCGAAATCCTCCCGAAGCTCAGCGTGGGGATTCAACTGCGTCCGCGATCTCCTGCTCTGGGAGGCGATCGAGCCGGAGCCCGGAGTGATCGAGGGCCCCTACCGTTCCCGGTGCTCTCCACCGCACTGGCCCATCGCTCCGTTTTCTCCGTCGAGGGAGTTGTCTCGCATGGCAGGCCTTTTGCCGACGACCGCCCACTTGAGTTCGACGGTGTCGTCTTTGATCTTGGTTACGACGAACTTGACGGCGAACTTGAGGTGGTCTCGATCGTCATCCTCGCCGTATTCGACGACCTGGTAGTAGACATGGCCCTCCACCGGACGGACGCATTCCTCCCTCCAACCCTTCTCGGGGGCTTTCTCGACCTTCGCGAATTCCGCCTTTCCCAAATCCGCGATACGGTTTTTCATTCCTCCGTGGGCGTTGATGTGAAGGAGCCCGCAGCGGTTGAAGACGAGGTCGACGGCGTTCTTGTGCCGGGCGGCGTCCTGGGTCTCGTAGCGGAAGCTGAAGGCGGAAGTGCCGTACTCTCCGTTCTCCTTGCGAAGGGTCAGCACGACCTTTTGTTCCCTCTCCTCTTTGGTCTTCTCTTGCGCCGAGGAGGTGGGAAGAACGAGTGCTAAGGTAAAGAGAAGGCTCATCGGGTATCCTTTCAAGATCGAGGCATTATACCATCCGCTTCTTTACTTGCACCTCGGATCGGCATACATTGAATCCCCATGAGGGACGCGGGATGGGTGGCCGCCGCCTGCCTGGCGATCGTCGGCTGCGGGGGAGGAAACGAAGAGCTGCCTTCGTCCCTCGCGGTAGCGCCAACCTGCGAGCAGATCTACGAGAACGGGCATCCGCTCGCGTGCGCCTCCTCCGATCCGGTGGTGCTCTCCCGCGAGGACGAACTGACGGCGCTGACGAACGAATACCGGATTTCCCTAGGGATGGACGCGCTCGTCGACGATCCCGCCTTGCGTAAACTGGCCCGCGCGCACTGCGAGCACATGATCCTTCACGGATTCTTCGCGCACGTCAATCCCGAGGGGGACTGGCCGTGGGATCGCGCCACCCTCGCGGGCATCGAGTGGGCCGATTTTGCCGAGAATCTGGCGGCGGGCCAGGAGACGGCTCGTCAGGCGTTCTGGCAACTCCTCTCGTCTCCGGAACACCGGCGAACGATCGAAGATTCGGCGTGGACCCATCTCGGCTGCGGATATGCCAAGGATGCGACGGCCCCGTACGTCCACTACTGGGCCCAGAACTTCAAGCGGTCAAAGACCGAGAGCCGATAGCCGACCGCGTCCGCTGGAGAATTCGTCGCGCGACCGTCTCCGCTTCCCAGCGCCACACCTCTTCCGCGTGCGACGCGCCGCGCCGGCGGCAGCCCTCCGCCTGATGCAGGGCGGCCGCGAGTTCCCGCTTCCACCTCACGACGGTTTCGTTCTCGTCCATCACTCCACCGTACGGAGGGCGCCGGAGTTCCTTTACATCGATGTCCGATGACCTCCGACATCGGTCTTCATGATATACTCGCGCTCCATGTCCAAGGACGAAACCGTCCTCGGGGAGGGCTCGCGCGATTTCCCCACCACGATCTGGTCCGACATCCTGGCGGCCGGAGACCCGAGCAGCCCGGCCTGTCGTGGAAAACTGGAACACTTGATGCGCCTGTATTGGCGTCCGGTCTACGCCTACATCCGCGCCGCCGCTCGCAAGTCCGCCGACGACTCCAAAGATCTCACCCAAGCCTTCTTCACCCATCTCTTGGAAAAGGACGTCCTGGCCCGAATGCGCCCGGAGCGGGGGAGTTTCCGCGGATTCCTCAAACGGTCGACGCGGAACTTTCTGGTCGATCACGAGAGAGCGCAAGCCTCGCGCCGCCCGGAAGTACCCCTCTTCAGCCTCGATGCGGTCGGGGAGGATCTGGAAGGGCTACGAACGGGGGAGACTCCCGACCAAGCGTACGATCGCGAGTGGTTCCGCTCGCTCTTCGCCGCGGCGATCGACGATCTCCGCCGCCAGCTCTCGAAGGAGGGCAAAGAGGTCTATTTCGAAGTGTTCCGGCTCTACTGTTTGGATCCGGGCCAATCGGAAGACACGTCGAGATCGACCACGATGTCGGATCGCTCGCCGCCCTCCGCGCCCACGTACCGCGAAGTCGCGGAGAAGTTCGGTCTCAAGGAGTCCGACGTCACGAACTATCTCAGCTACTGTCGAGCGGCGGCGCGCAAGGCGTTGCGAGCGCGCGTTCGGGATTACGTGGGCTCGGACGAAGAAGTGGATCGCGAACTCGACGAGGCGGCGGGCGGATGAACCTCGGCGACGACGCCGTCCGTCGCTTCCGCGATTTCCTGGGGGAGCCCGAGACGGCCGAACGAGGCGATCGAATCGGCCGATTTCTCCTGCGCCGGGAGGTGGCGCGCGGGGGAATGGGGATCGTCTACGAGGCCGAAGACGTACGCCTCAAGCGCCGCGTCGCCCTCAAGGTCTTGAAGGAAGGAGACGCGGGGCCCGACGAACTCGCGCGGCAACAGCGCGAAGCCGCCATCGCCGCGCAACTCCGACATCCGAACATCGTTCCCGTGCACGAAATCGGAACGGCGCCGGATTCGACCGGCCGGTCGATCCACTTCATCGCCATGGATTTCATCGAGGGACGGACCTTCGCGGACGCGATCCGCGATCCGAACGTCCCGCGCGGAGAGCGACTCCGCATGCTCGAGGACGTGGCGCGCGCCGTCGCGTACGCGCACGGGCAGGGCGTCGTCCACCGCGACCTCAAGCCGGCGAACGTCCTGGTGGATGGGGAAGGGCGCGTTCACTTGACGGACTTCGGACTGGCAAGGTCCGAGTCTTTCGCAACGAGGCTGACGGCGGCCCACACGGTGATGGGAACGCCCCAGTACATGGCGCCCGAACAGGTCGCGGGACGGCTGGACCAAGTGGATGTCCGGACCGACGTCTACGCGCTCGGGATCATCCTCTATGAGGCGCTCACGGGAAAGACCCCATTCGTATCCGCGGTGCCCGCGGTGCTGTACGAAGAGATCCTCCGGCGCGAGCCGGCCCGCCCTAGGGCGCAGGACCGATCGATCCCGCGCGATCTCGAAATCGTATGCCTGACCGCGATCGACAAGGATCGCGAACGGAGGTTTTCTTCCGCGACGGACTTCGCGGACGACCTCGCGCGGATTCGCCGGGGAGAGGCGATCCGGGCGCGACCTCCGAGCCTCCTCTATCGATGGCGAAAGCGATTGGCGCGTCGCAAGGCCCTCGTCGCCCTCTCCCTGGCTTCGCTCCTCGTCGTCGGTGCGATCGTGGCGTACGAACGCCGGAACCAGCGTCGAGCCCGGGCGGACTCCCTCCGGCAGCTCCACCGGCGCATGGACGATACTCTCGCGGCGGCCCTGGCGCTCCGGAGGGCCGGACGCCTTGCGGAGATGCGGCAATTCTGCGGGAAAACGGAGGAGGCCTGCCTCGAGGCGATCCGCGAATTCCCCGACCGCCCCGAGCCGCGCTACGAACGGGGACGCGTGCTCCGCGCGCTGATGCGGGACGACGAGGCCCTCGTCGAGCAGGACCGGGCGCTCCGCTTGAGTCCGCGTTTCGGCCCGGCGCTGTACGAACGAATCGTCCTCACCGTGCGTCGGTATCGCCGCCGGGTCGCGGAGTTGGTCCAGGACTATTGGCGCGAAGGGAATCGCCGGGAGATCCCCTCGCGCCGAGTTCTCGCCTCGAGGGACACCGAGGCGTCTTCGGATTTCGCACGGCTGGAGCAGGACCTGCGTGACCTCGGCGGAATCGGAGACGAGCGGACCGATTGCGCAAGGGGTCTGCGGACGTGGATTGCGGGCGATTCGGAGAAGGCGCGCGAGTTCCTCTCCTCCGCTCTCGCAGCCGATCCCGCCCTCGAGGAGGCCTATGAGGCCCTCGCGACACTCGAGCTCGAGCAGCGCCGATTCGAAGAGTCCGTCCGATGGTGGACGAAGGGGATCGAGTCGGACCTCGGCTACCTGCCTCATCTCGAGGGAAGGGTGCGAACGCTGCTGGAGTGGGGTGCCTCCTCGGGCTCCGGAGAACACTTCGAAAAGGCGGTGGCGGACGGTGTCGCGTTGGTGGACAAGGATCCCTCTCGTCCCGCGGCCTGGCATCTTCGGGGGGTGGCACGCTTCACCGCGGCGGTTCCTTCGGGAGAGGAGCGGCTTTTTCGTGACGCCGTGGAGGATTTCGGGGAGGCAATTCGGCGGTCGCCCTCTTGGGATGAAGCGTGGATGGGACGCGGACTGGCGAACCTGAACTGGGGGGCGCTTCGGCAATCGAAGGGAGAGGATCCTCTCGGCTCGTATTCTCTCGCCTTCCACGACCTCGGACGCGCGCAGGAGTGTCGACCGGATCGCGACGGACCTTGGGCCGCGCGGGGTTTGGTGCGCCTCAATCGCGGCGTGTGGTCGGACACGCCGATGGAATTCCTCTTGGCGCTCTTCGATCTCGATCAGGCGCTCGCTCGGAATCCGGGTCGCGATCGGACGTGGCTGACGCGAGCGATGGCCGAGCGAAAACTGGGGCGTTGGCTCGAAGAACGCGGCGGAAACCCTCGCGAGCGATACCTTCGGGCGATCGCGGATTGCGGCGAAGCGCTCCGTCGCCATGCCGCCCGCGGGGAGACCTGGGAGTTGCGGGGTTCGGTGCGGATGGATTTGGCCGAATCGCTCTCCGACCCGGTTCCCCAATTCTCCCTGGCGGTATCCGACTTCACCGAGGCCATTCGAAGGGGATGCCCTGCTCGCCTCAAACGCGCCGATGCGCTGGCGACGTGGGCATCGACCGCGGGAGAGATGGATCTTTGGCGCCGTGCGGTGGAGGACTACGATGCTTGGCAACCGCAATCCGAGGTGAAACTCCGTCGGGGCCGCGCGCTCACGAAGTGGGGAATGCTGATTCAGGGCAGGGGCGGGGACCCGTCCCCCCACTACGGCCGGGCGATCGAGGATCTCGCGGCGGGTCCGGACCAGGATGAAGTGTGGGCCGATCGCGGGTTCGTGCGGCTCAACTGGGGCGTGTACTCGGCCCGCCGCCGTGTGGATCCTTCCGCGCTTTTCGCGGAAGCGGTCCAAGCCTACGGCCGCGCCGTTCATCTCGCGCCCGAACGCTCGGCGCACCGGGTCTATCGCGGACGAACGTTCGAAGAGTGGGGGACGTGGAAGCACCCGAACGGCTCCGCGGAGTTCCGTGCGGCGCTGGCCGACTACCGTCAGGCGATCCGAATCCGAGCGGATCTCGAACCGGAGCTCCGCGAGGCGATGGAACGGTGTCGCAAGCAAGCGGGGGAGTGATTTCGTTATGGAAGCGCGCCGAGAATCCGTACAGTCCCTACGGATGCGGTCGGCACGGTGGGCGGTCCTGCTGTCGATGACGGCCTGCGGAACTCCTCCGCGGACTTCCCAGTCCGACTCGGCATTCGTCCTGCTCGAGAAGGAGGGAATCCGGGAGGTTCTCCCCGGGACTCTCGAGGTTCGCTCCCATCGACTCGCGAACGACAAGGGGAAGGTGACCTTCGAGCTCGAGGTCAGGAGTCTCGCCTCCGAGACCCGGAAAGTGCGAATCGCCGTGCGCTTCTTCGACGCCGAATTCCGGACCGAGTACGAAAAGGGACCCGTGGTTTTTCCCGAGAGCCTGGAGGGGGGCGCCGTGCGGGTGCTGCGGGGAAGCCTGGATTTCACGGGCATGCCCGAAGGAGGACGGATCGCCCGCATGGGAATGGAAGCGAGAGTGGAGCGATGATCCAAAGTCTTCTGGTCGCGATGACCCTCGTGGGAGAGGAGGGACAGGAACGGCTCTTCCAGAACGCGCAAATCGTCCGGTTGATGGCCCGGAAGGGCGAGAAAGTCTGCGCGGGACCGCTCACTCTCTTGATCGATCCGGTGACGCATCAACCCGTGAAGTCCGTCGTCGTCGATCCGGCGAAGAATCAACTCATACCCGCGGTGTACCGACATCCTGGCGAGGCGGATCGAGTTTCCGTCTTTCTCCTCCGCCCGATGGAGGGACGATCGGAAAAGGCGGTCTATCGCGGAAACGGAGCGGAAATGCTCCTCGTGATTCCGGACAACCTCGGGGACCGGGATGTGCGCAAGCGTTCGTTCTGGTCCGAAGGGCGGAAAGACGGCCGGCGTCATGTTCGGCAGGTGACGTATTACGAGATCGTCGCCTACACCTCCCGGGATGCCTTCGCCGCTTATCGATGCGAAGGAGCCGGTCCGCCGGAGAAGGTCGGCTATTCCGATGAGAACCCCGACGGGAGTCGAACGGCGGAGGTCGTCGTCCAAGCGGAGGGTGTGCACGTCTCCGGCGTGAGCTCTCCCGGCCGAGTCAAGATCGGTCAGGAATACGAGATCACCGTATCCATTCGGAGCGACGGGATCAAAGGGCGCCTCCTGGTGAAGGCGATACGGGACGGCAAGGATGTCCAGGAAAAGGAGACCGACCTCGAGCGTCGCCCGGCCGACGTGACCTATCGATACGTGGCCGAGCGGGAGCCCGTCGAGCAGGTGAACGTCACCTATCGCCGGGTGGAGGAGCTGCTCCCCGAGAAGGCGGATGCGAAGGCCGTGGCGGAGTCTGCGCCTCCGGTTGGATTCCAGGACGCGAATCCCTGCTACGAAGGGAAGCCTTCCGCCCTTCGCGAGGGTATGACCGCGTCACGGTCCGGCAGCGGAAAGTCGTTCTTCCGACCGGGAATCCTCCTCGGGGCCGGCGGGACGGTCTTGGTTCCCGTGGCGATCGCCTTGCTTGCCGACGGGGGCAAGGAGGAGCGAAAGACCCTCGTCCAAACCTCTCTTCAGGACGGAGACGCATCGGCGTCGGAGGAAATCGTCTTGGAGCTCACCCAGGGGAAGGAAAAGCTCCGATTCCCTCCGTCGAAGTACCGGCGCTCGGAGAAGGAGAGCGTTCTCGAGGAGGTAACGACTCGAGAATCAAGGACGCTCACGCCGGAGGCGATCCGCGAGCGCTGATGGCATGCCTAGTATAATTCTCCTAGACTAGGATTCGATCTCGGCCTACCATGACCGTCATGGTTCGGTTTGCTACGGTGGCGGACTTTCGAGTGAATCCTTCCAAGGTCTTCCGCGAGCTTCGTCGCGGAGAAAAAGTCGTCGTCACCCGAGAGGGAAAGCCGGTCGGGGTCTTGATCGGAATCTCGGAGGACGACCTGGAGGACTTCATCCTCGAGAACCATCCTGCTTATCGGGAACGCTATCGGAAAGCGCGGCGAGAGTATTCCCGGGGTCAGGTAAGGACGCTCGCTCAGGTTCTGGGTCGGTGATCCTCTTTCCCCGCTCGGCCGAACGCGATTCGGACCGCCTGGACCGGCCCGTGAGGGAACGCTTGGGAGCGGCCCTGGCCGTGATTGAGCCCGATCCGTGCGGGGGCTCCAACGTCAAGAGACTGCGGGGCGCTCCCGCTCGGTTTCGTCTTCGTGTCGGAGACTACCGGATCGTCTTCGACCTCCTCGGGAAGACCCTCGTCGTGCTCCTCGTTACTCACCGCAGCGAGGTGTACAAACGCGCGCGGCGAATACGAAGAGGAGATCTCGGAGCAGGGCCGTAGTCACGGGCGTTGCAGTGCGGCGAAGAACTTCGCCATGCGATCGTGCGGGGAACCGAACTTGGCGCGATAGTCTTCCAGCGCCCGAGCGATGGCTTCGTGAGCCTCGGCGCGGTCGTAGACGTGAGGAATCTCCACGCGGCGAGATTCTCCCGCCGTGCCCGGGAGTTCCTTGTAGGTCAGGAAGTAGTGCCGCAGTCGATCCAGGAGCCCCGGGGGAACGTCTCCGATCTCGCGCCAGGAACCGTACGTGGCGTCTCCCTTAAGAACGCAGAGGATTTTGTCGTCCGCCTGTCGAGCTTCGATCATCCGCAGTCCGCCGATAGGGATGACGGGCACCAGAATGTCTCCGTGAGTGAAGTGTCGCTCCGTGATCACGCAGACGTCCATCGGATCGCCGTCCCCCAGGATCCCCGGGGTGCCGGTCCGTTCGGAGCAGAGCGCGCCGACCCGTTCGCCGCAATACGTCTGCGGGAGGAATCCGTAGAGCGTCGGACAGGCGTTCGAGTACTTCTGCGGGCGATCCACCTTGAGATGGCCGCTTGTCTTGTCGATCTCGTATTTCACCGTGTCGGTCGGCGTGAGCTCGATGTAGCCGTTGTAGACTCCGTCCTCACCGCCTGGCGCGATGCCGTGCCAGGGGTGCGGCTTGAAGAGCTGTCCCATGAGGGTCGTGAGCTCGTTCATGCCTCCTCCAGGACTTCGCGGATCGCGCCCGCCTCCTCGCAGACCCACGGATCGATGCCGGTGTAGTCGCCGTGGAGTGCGCTGGGCGGCCCGGGAGAACGCCGGCACCACGATTTCAATTCGCACGGGGCGCAGGAGGGAAAGTCCGCCACGCGCAATTCCCGGATGCGACGGAACAGCGGCGAGGTGCGCCAGATCTCGCGAAACGACCGGCGGCGGACGTTTCCCGCGGCCAGGGGCACCGCGATGCAGGGACTTACGTCCCCCGAGGAGAAGATGCCGCAATTGCTGCGAGCGCAGTTGCACTTGAACTCGTCGTCCGTCGGATCGGCCGGCCGCCTCGAGAGATGGGGCCGGAGCGGACCCCGATACAGCTCCTTCAGTCGGGGGATGTCCAGCCTGGTGGCCAGGCTTCCGTCGGTCCCGTCATAGCGACCCGTGATGGTGGTGTCGATTCCGTACGTGAGGCCCCGCCGGGCGGCGAGTTCGATCATCTCCTGCGTTTCGGCCGCATTCCCTTTCATCAAGGGGAATTTCATTCTGACATAGACCCCGCGTTCTTGGAGCCGATCGATCCCACGCATCGTCCTCTCCCACGAGCCGCGGACGCCGGTGATCGCATCGTGGATCGCCGGAGTGGCCCCGTACACGGAGATCGAAACGCCGAGCAGGCGGTCGTGCGCGGCGAGGCGATCGCATGCCTCGGCGGTCAGGAGCGTGCCGTTCGAGAGCAGCGCGACGGCGAAGTTCAGGGCACAGGCCTCCGCCAGGAGATCCCAGAACCGCGGATGAACCATGGCCTCCCCGCCCGTGAGACTGAGGTAGAGCGTGCCCTCTTCCCGCAACTCCCGGAACACCCGAATCCAATCCTCGTACTGCATCCCATCCGCGTGCCTCGGAGCGGGAACCCGGCGATCGAAGTTGTAGCAGTGGACGCATCGGATATTGCATCGGAGAGTCAGCTCCACGCTGGCTCCTAGGGGGATGCAGCGTCGATAGGCTTCGCGGATCAGCTCAGTTCCCAGGCCGTCGGAGACGGGGAGTCCGTGCTCGAACATGTGGCCGGATTCTATCACCAGCGGATACGATCCCGCCTCAGAATCCAGAGGAAAAAGGGTCCGCCGAGGAGCGCCGTGACGGCGCCCACGGGGAGTCCGACCGGGGGGATGGCGGCTCGGGAGACGAGGTCGCAGGCGAGGAGGAGCGCGCCCCCGCCCATCGCGGAGCACGGAAGGAGCGTCCGGTGATCCGGCCCGACGATTCGGCGGGCGACGTGGGGGACCATCAGGCCGACGAATCCGATCATGCCGAACAGCGAAGTCGCCGCCGCGGTCGCAAGCGCTCCGGCGAAGAGGATGGCCGCCGACGTCCGCCGCGCATCGATGCCCAGCGGCGCGGCGTGCTCCTCGCCGAGGGAGAGGGCGTTCAGCGGTCGCGCCATCAAGCACAACAAGGCGAAGGGAGCGGCGACGTAGGGAAAGAGGGCGCGCGCTCCGTCCCAATTCGCCGACGCGAAACTTCCCAGGAGCCAGAAGAGGACGTCGTTCCAGTTTCTCGTGGTGAGGAAAAGAACGACGGAGACGAGCGCCGAAGTGAAGGAACCCACGGCGAATCCGACGAGGATGAGATTGCCGATCGGAAAGCGTCCGCCGATGCGGGCGAGCGCATAGACGAGAGCGACGGCCGCGAGGGATCCGGCGAAGGCGGCCCACGAGACGGCGTGGACGCCCGCGAACGACGTTTTCCATCCGAGGGCGACCGCAACGACGGCGCCGAGAGCGCCGCCTCCGGACGTGCCGGCGACGAACGGATCCGCCAGCGGATTTCGGAAGAGTCCCTGGAAGGCCGCGCCCGCGGACGCCAGCGCCCAGCCGGCGAGGATGGCCGCCGCGACGCGGGGGAGGCGCATCTCGAGAACGACCAGTCGGTCCG
>Ga0137796_10002200_pt1 | contig 10620 bp, 7 predicted proteins | sample OV2TP3_FD_97704 | JGI IMG/M metagenome (GOLD analysis project Ga0137796, IMG submission 97704)
AGCCCCTGCGAAAGTGCTTCGGCCACCTTGGCCGGCTCGTCGCCGCGCGCGAGCAGCTTGAGCGCGCGGTCGAGCTCGTGGCGCCGCGCTTCCTCGGCCTGCTCGCGCAGGGCGCGGATCAGCGGCACGCTCTCGCGCACCTGCATCCAGTGCATGAACTGGCCCACCTGCGTATCGATGATCGCCTCGGCCTGCTCGACTGCCGAGCGGCGCGCGTCGAGGTTCGCGGCGACGATCTGCGACAGGTCGTCGACCGTGTAGAGAAACACGTCGTCGAGCTCGCCCGCCTCCTGCTCGATGTCGCGCGGCACGGCGAGGTCGACCATGAAAATCGGGCGATGGCGCCGTGCCCGCAGCGCGCGCTCGACCAGCCCCTTGCCCAGGATCGGCAGCGACGAGGCGGTGCACGAAACCACGATGTCGTACTCGTGCAGGTGCTCGGCGAGCGAGCGCAGCTCGATGGCGCGTCCGTTGAAGCGGTGGGCGAGCCGCTCGGCGCGCTCGAGCGTGCGGTTCGCCACCGTGATGCGCGCCGGGCCCTGCGCGGCGAAATGCGTCGCGGTGAGCTCGATCATCTCGCCCGCGCCGATGAGGAGCACGCTCTGGTCCTTGAGCATCGGAAAGATGCGCGCCGCGAGCTTCACCGCAGCGGCGGCCATCGATACGCTCGCGGCGCCGACGCGCGTGGTCGAGCGCACCTCCTTCGCCACGGCGAAGGAGCGCTGGAACAGCTTGTGCAGCACCGTGCCGAGCGTTCCGGCCGATTCCGCGGCGCGCGCCGCCTCCTTCATCTGGCCGAGGATCTGCGGCTCGCCGAGCACCATCGAGTCGAGGCCCGAGGCGACCCGGAAGGCGTGGCGCACCGCCTGCTCCCGCGGCAGGGTATAGAGATAGGGCTGCAGCTCGGCGGGCTCGAAGCGGTGGTATTGCGCGAGCCAGCGGGCGAGCTCGCCCGGCTCGTTCCCCGATATGTACAGCTCGGTGCGGTTGCAGGTGGAAAGGATCGCGGCTTCCCGGGCGAAGCCGCGCTTGATCTCCGCGAGCGCCTCGCGCAGGCGCTCGACGTGAAACACCACGCGCTCGCGCACCGCGAGCGGAGCGGTCTGGTGATTGAGGCCGAGAGCGTACAAGGGCATTCCGCGAATGACGTGCTAAGGCCGCAGATTATAAGCGGTCTTCCCCCGCGCTTTGCGCTGGATCAAACCGTCGCGGTCTTCAGCTGCTGCTCGATCTCCGCGGCCGCGACCGGCGGGCTGAAGAGGTAGCCCTGCGCCTGATCGCAGCGCAGCAGCCGCAGCAGGAGCGACTGCTGCTCGGTCTCGACCCCTTCGGCGACCACCTTGAGGCGCAGCGCCTGGGCGAGCGAGATGATGGTCGAGATGATGCTGGTGTCGTCCGCGTTGTCGGTCATGCCGTGCACGAAGCCGCGGTCGATCTTCAGCGAATCGAGGGGCAGCCTGCTCAGGTAGGCGAGCGAGGAGTACCCGGTGCCGAAGTCGTCGAGGGCGATGCGCAGCCCCATGTCGCGCAGCTCGCGCAGCTTGCGGATGCTTTCGTCGATGTCGGTCATGAGGAGGCTCTCGGTGATCTCGACATCGACCCCGCCGCCCTCGGTTTCGACGCTTCCCAGCGCGGCGCGCAGCTCGGCAACGAAGCTGCGCCTGCGCAGCTGCAGGGCCGAGACATTCACCGCGATGCGCGGCGGGTTGAGCCCGCGGCTGCGCCAATCCGCGTACGCGCGCTTCGCCGCGGCCAGCACCTGCTTGCCGGCTTCCAGGATGAGGCCCGTCTGCTCGAGCACCGGCACGAATTTCACGGGCGAAACCGGGCCGTCCGTCGACTCCCAGCGCATGAGCGCTTCCAGGCCGACGATGCGCCGCGTGACGAGGTCGAACTTGGGCTGGTAATGAAGGTGGAGCTCGCCCCGTTCGACGGCCTTGCGCAACCGGTGCTCGAGCTCGACCTGCTCCGACACCCGCGCGTTGATCTCGGGCGCGTAGAAGAGGTAGCGCTCGCCGGTTTCCCTGGCCCGCTTGAGCGAGGCTTCGGCGTTGCGAAACAGCGCATCGGCGTCGTCGCCGTCCGCGGGATAGACGGCAATGCCCGCCTTCGCCGCGAGACTCACCTCCTGGCCGTCGATTTCGTAGGGTGCGCCGAATATCCTCTCCCCCGCCTGCTCGATCTGGCGTCCGGCCTCCTCGGCGCCGCTGATGCCGGGCATGAGCGAGGCGAAAAGGTTGCTCCCCAGCCGCGCGACATGGTCGGGATTGCCGATGGCCTCCCTGTAGCGCTGCGCGACGGCTTGCAGAAGCCGGTCGCCGGTATGCTGGCCGAGCGTGTCGTTGATCGCCTTGAAGCGCTCCAGGTCGACAAGCACCAGGGCGAGGCTGCCTTGCTCGCGGCGCGCGGCATCGATCAGCTGGGTCAGCCGCTCGTGGAACAGCGTGCGGTTGGGCAGCCCGGTCAGCGCGTCGTAGAGCGCAAGATAGGTGATGCGGTCCTGCTTGGCGATGAGCTCGAGCGCGAATGAAATGTTGGCCGTCAGCTCCTCGAGCATTTGCATCTCGTCGCGATCGAACAATCCCGCCTCCGACGCGTGCAGCCCCATCAGCCCGATCGGCTTTCCTTCGACGATCAGCGGGAATGCGCCTACCGCCCCGATGCGGCGCTCGATGAAACGGCTGCGGTCGGGCACGTCGGCATCATTCGCGACGTCGTTCCACACCGCCGGTTTTCCCGAGCGCAAGGCCCGCCCCCCGAGGGTGCGCCCTTTTTCGATGTCTTCCGATATCGACGCGGTGGCGCTCTTCAGGTGCGAGGCGCTGGTGCCGACGCGTGCCACCCACTCGATCGCGCCGCCCTCGCGAAGCAGGCCGATATGCGCCCCGGTGAATTTGCCGACCTCCACGGCGATGCCGCAGATTTCCTCGAACAGCGCGCCCCGCTCGCGCAGCCGCACCAGGGCGGAGTTGATGCTGCTGCCGATGTCGCGGATGCGCGAAAGCCGGGCGATGCGGCTCCGGTGCTCGACCTGCTCGGTGATGTCGCGCAGCACGCCGTCGACGCGATCGGCGCCGTTGCTCACGCGGCGGGCGCGGTCGCTGACCCAGCGCGCGATGCCGTCGCGCCGCAGGACGCGGTATTCGATGTCGAACGAGCCGCCCTTCGCGACGAGGTTGCGCCACGCTTCGAGCAGCCTTGGCCGGTCGTCGGCATGCACCATGTCGATCCACACCGGCTCGCCGAGGAAATCGTCCGCCGGGATGCCCAGGATCGCGCTCGATGCCGGCCCGACATAGATGATGCGCTCATCGGGCAGGGCCACCGACCACAGCATGTCGGGCAGCGAATCGATCACGCCGGCGAGGCGCTCGCGCGCCATCTCGAGCTCGACCTCCACCTTGCGCCGCTCGCGGCGCTCGCGCGCCTCGGCGAGCGCGCGCTCCACCGCCGCGGGCAGGCGCATCAGGTTCGACTTCAGCACGTAATCGGTAGCGCCGTTCTTCAGCGCCCGGATCGCGTACTCCTCGCCGATGGTGCCGGAGACGAAGACGAAGGGGACGTCGGGGCAGGTTTCGCGTGCGATGGCGAGCGCCGCCATGCCGTCGAAGCCCGGCATGGAGAAATCCGAGAGGATCACGTCGGGAGAAAACTCGCGCAGGGCGGTGGTGAACGATTGCTCGGTATCGACGATGCGGTGCGTGAGGCGCAGGCCGGCGCGCCTCAGCTCGCGCACCTCGAGCTCGGCGTCTGCGGCCACGTCCTCGGTGAGCAGCACGCGGATCGTGGGCGCGGTCATTGCCGGGGCTTCACTGCGGAACACGGTTCGTCAGAACCCAGTAGAGGCCGATCTTCGCCACCGTCTCGAGGAAGGCCTCGAAGCCCACCGGCTTCACGATGTAGCTGTTGACGCCGAGCCGGTAGCTTTCGACGACGTCCTGCTCCTCGTCCGAGGAAGTCATGACCACCACCGGGATCGTCTTGGTCTGCGGGTCTGCCTTGAGGCGGCGCAGGACCTCGATGCCGTCGACCTTCGGCATCTTGATGTCCAGCATGATCAGCTTGGGCACCGACTCCGGCGTGAGCCCGGCGTAGCGTCCGGTGCGGAACATGAAGGCAAGCGCTTCCTCGCCGTCCTTCACCCAGTGCAGCTTGTTGGCGAGGTTGTTGCGGCGTAGCGCCCGCAGGGTCATCTCGGCATCGGCGGCGTTGTCCTCCACGAGCAGGATCTCCACCTGTTCCAGATCGGCCATCAGCCCATCCTCGGCAAGGAGAAATAGAAGCAGGCGCCCTCGCCCTCCTTGGCCTGCGCCCAGACGCGCCCGCCGTGGCGCGCGATCACGCGCTGCACGATGGCCAGGCCGACGCCGGTTCCCGGGAACTCATCCGCCGCGTGCAGGCGCTGGAACACGCCGAAGAGCTTGCCGGCGTAGCGCATGTCGAAGCCGACGCCGTTGTCGCGCACCCAGTAGAGCGCCTCGCCCGCCTCCTCGCGTCCCGCGATCTCGACGCGCGGGGGGTCGCGCCTGGCGCTGTATTTCAGGGCATTGCCGATCAGGTTCACCCAGACCTGCCTGAGCAGAGCGCGGTCGGCCTGCGCCGAAGGAAGCGCCGATACCTCGATCACGGCCGCTGCGTCGCGAGCGAGTTCGCCGAGCACCTCGCGGACCAGGCTCGCCATGTCGATGCGGCGTTTTGCCGGCTCCTGCCGGCCAAGCCGCGAGAAGGCGAGCAGATCGTCGATCAGCTGCCCCATCTGCCGGCTGCTCGAGCGCACCACGCCGAGGAGGCGCCGCCCCTCTGCATCGAGGCGCCCGGCATGGTCCTCCTCGAGCATGCGCGCATAGCCGTCGACCGCGCGCAGCGGCGCGCGCAGGTCGTGCGACACCGAGTAGCTGAACCCCTCGAGCTCCTTGTTCGTCGACTCGAGCTCGGCGGTGTAGCGCTTCAGGCTGGCATTGAGCGCGTCGATTCTCTCGCCCGCGCGCTTGCGCTGGATCACGGGGCCGATCTGCGTCGCGAGGATCGCGATCAGCCGCAGTACCCGCTCATCGCGGCTGCGGAGCTCCTTGTCGAAAAACTCGATCACCGCGATGACCTCGTCGCCCGCAAGCACCGGGAAGCCGGTCCAGGAGCGCAAGCCGGCCTCGATCATCAGCGGACGGCGAACCGCTTGCGCCGCCGGCTGCAGATCCCACACCCAGTCCGGCTTGCGCTCGCGCCATACTCGCTCCAGCGCGCCGTGCGGCGGCGCGAAGGCGACGCGCTCGTTCGCCTTGCGGAACCCTTCCAATCCGGCGATGCGGCTGTGCCACGCCGGCCCCAGCTCGAGCCGATCGCGGCTCTCGTCGGGCAGCCAGCTCTGCGCGCAGCTCCAGCCGGAATACTCGCAGACCTTGCGCAGCAGGATCCCGAGCGCCTCGGAGCTTCCGGGCGCCTTGCTGATTTCGAGCGTCGCGTCATGGAGCATGCGCAGTTCCTGCTCGCTTTCGCGTATCGACTGCTCGGCGCGCTTGCGGTCGCTCACGTCGAAGACGGTCGAGCGGCTCATCACGTAGCACCCCGCCTCGTCGTGGATCGAGGTGGCGTTGAGCACTGCGGGAAACCTGCTGCCGTCCTTGCGCCGGTACTCGAATTCCGTGTCCTTCAGCCAGCCCTGGCGCCTGAAGAGCGGAAACGCCTGCTTCCAGAATTTCTCGGCGCTCGCCGGCGTCATGAGGTCGGGATGGTGCATCTTCCCCACCACTTCCTCGCGCGTATAGCGGAGCCACGAAAGCCAGGTGTCGTTCATCCGCACGATCCGGCCCTCGGCATCCACCGAGTGATAGCCGCACGGCGCCTGGTTGTAGAGGTCTTCGAGCTCGCGCTTGGCCGAATCGAGGGCGGAGGTGCGCTCGGCGACGCGCTGCTCGAGCTCCCCGGCATGACGCCTGACGCGCTCGTGCAGGCGTGTCTGGGCGATGGCGATCGCGAGCTGCGTCGCCGCCTCCTGCGCGATGGCGATCTGTTCCGGAGGGAAGACTGCCGATTCGCCGCCGAAGCTGATCGCTCCTATCAGCTCGCCCCCCGCGATCATCGGCACCGCCATGTAGGCGTGCACGCCGGAGGCGAGCAGCGCGTCCGCCTCGGGACCGCGGGGCAGCGCATGCACGTCGATGCGCTGCGGCTCGCCGCGGCGCAAGGCCTCGACGTCGCCCATCAGCCGCATCGGGTAGCGCACGCCGGGGCCGACGCGCGTGCGGCGCCGGCCTGCCGCCGCCATCCATTCCACCTCGCCCGCCGCGGCATCGAAGCGATTCACGATGGCGCGCGGCACCCCGAGCAGCTCGCGCAAAGGCTGGATCACCGCCGCGGCGATCGCCTCGGGCGCTTCCTGCGCGAGCAGCGCGCGATCGACCTCTCGCAGGATCCTGAGACGCTCGGCGTGGCTGGCGAGGATGCGTTGCGTGCGTCTGAGCGCCTTCACGTTGCGCATTCCGAGCCATGCCGCCGTGAGCAGCAGCAGGGCGCCCAGGGCATACGCGATCTCGAGGAACCTCAGCTGCAGGTCGCGCGCGGCGAATGCCGCGCTTGCCGGCTCCTCGGTGGCGATTCCCCAGCCGTGCCTTGCCGGAACGAATGCGTACAGCCGCGCTTCGCCCGAACCCGCAGGCACGGCAACCTCGGTGCCGGAACGCCCCTCCCTGAGCCGCAGGACGGCGGGGCTCGCCGACAGGTCGGCGATCGGAGCTTGCGCAGATACGCCGGTCGCGTAGCCCGCCTTTCCCTGGGCGTCGACCGCGAAGAGCCGGGCGCCCTGTTCGAGGCCGATCGCCTTCGCCCAGTCGAAGAACGCCTCCAGCGACAACTGCGCCACCAGGATCCCCGCCACCCGGCCGGTCGAGCGCTCGTGGATCGGCGCCGCCACCGCGATCAGGTTGAGCTGCGGCTCGGCCGATCGCCGATAGACCGCCGAGACGTAGGGCTTCCACTCGCGAGCAACGCCCTGATACCAGTCGCGATGCGCGAAGTTGGTCCCCCTGACGCTTTGCACCTCGGGGACATCGGCCATCAGCGTGCCGTGGATGTCGGCGACGAAAATGCGATCGACGAAGCGGAATTCGCCGGGTACCTTGCGAAGGATCTCCGCGGCGGCCTGCCATTGGCCCGCCGCGACAAGCTCGGCGAACCGCACCCGCGTCGCAAGCGATACGCCGAGATCGACCATGCGGTCGAGGCGCTCGGAGAGCGTGGCGGCCGCGAGCTGCGCCAGCGCCGCGCGCCGCGCCATGACGCTGTCGGTGAGCTCCGCCTTCACTGCCGAGTGATAACGCAGCGCGAGCGCGCCAAGGCCGAGCAGCAGGATCACGATCAAGGCATAGGCGAGGCGCGGTTCGACAAGCCTGGCCACGCGCTCGAACCATCGGCCGCCTATGCCGCGAAGCCCTGCAACGCGTTCCTCCTGCGGCAGATCCGACATGCTTGAGGACATGTCCCTATTTCCCTGTTTCGGTGGAGGAAACTAACGGGAACCGATAGCGTTGTCTGTCAGGAAATCACCGTAGGGAATTCTTGATGCAGCCGACCGTGAACTATTCCACACTCGTGATGCCGTGGCGGATCGCGAACTTGACCAGCGCCGGCATGTCGTCGATGCCGAGCTTGGTCATCACCCGGCTGCGGTAGGTCTCGACGCTCTTGGGCGAAAGCCCGAGCCGCTGCGCGGTCTGGGCGATCGTGCGTCCCTCGACCGTTTGCCTGAGCACTTCGCGCTCGCGCGCGCTGAGCAGCGCGAGCGGATCGCGCGTTTCGGGGCTTTGCAGATAGCGTTGCAGCGCCTCCTGTCCGAGCGAATCGCACAGGTAGCGCCGCCCGGCCTGAACGGTGCGCACCGCCTCCACCAGCGCCGGCCCGGCCGATTCCTTCGCCACGTAGCCGAGTGCGCCGGCGAGCAGCGCCTGGTAGACGTACTCGGGACTGGAGTGCATGGAAAGCACGAGAAGATGCGTGTCGGGCGAGGCGTCGCGCAGCTGCCGCGCAATGTCGATGCCGCTCGCGTGCGGCATGGCGATGTCGACGATGGCCACGTCGGGCTCTTCGCTGGCGGCGAACTGCACCGCAGCCGCGCCGTCGCCGAAGGAGCCGACGACCCGCATATCCGGCTGCGCTTCGAGCAGCTGGGTCACGCCCTCGCGCACCAGGGCGTGATCCTCAACCAGCATGATGCGGATCACCCGCCACCTGCCGCGCCTGTAAGGAAATCTCGATGCATGAAGCAACGATAGAGGCGGATTACTGAACGCGTTTCGCGCTGCCGCCGGCGCCGCGGGCAATTCGACTTCCACCTGTGCGTTTACGCACACGTTCCATGCTAAAGGGGGAATTAGGGGTTTACGGACCCCGCCACAGACAGCCCGACGTGGCGCGCGCCGGCCCTTCCTCACTGCGGGCCGGCAATTTCGCGCCGTATCCGTCTCCTCAGGCAAAACCTTTCATTGTTCCCCATGCCGTGGCGATTGATGAAGCCGGTGCTTCATGTGCCACCGTATGGGACCGCCGCATCAGCGGCGGACAGCCAATCGACCAACGCATGCAAGGAGAAACTCATGGCCAGCAAGAAGCAGCGCCCCGTGGTACGCAAATCCCCGAGCAGCAAAACCGCTGACGCGAAGCGCGTGCGCTTCGGCGGCGGCATGGCGCCCGTATGCCTCGCCCGCAACGGCGACCCCGCGACGCGCGATTCCGGCCGCATCCGCTTCGGCGGCGGGATGATTTCTGCGGCGTTGAAGAAATAGCCGCCGGTGAACGTCGTGATGCGAAAGCCGGAGGTCCGGCTTTCGCATCCCTCGCGGAGAACAGGAACATGAGCTTCCCGGAACGAGACCACCCGGTCCTGACCTTTTACCGCGCCATCCCCGAGGCCCGGATGCCGATCCGCGCGGATGCCGCGGTGCTCGGCACCTTGCCGACAAGGGGATTCCAGTACTGCGAAGCGCTTCGCTCGGCGTCCGCTTTCGGCTGGTACGCCTTTCCGCCGATCGACTTCAGCCTGATGTGGGACGGCTCGGAAGTGATCTGGACCTACGGCGGCGCAAAGGCGTGGTATCCGCTGCAGAGCGCGCAATATCCGGGCTTCGCCCGTTACTTCGACCGCGTCGCCCCCAGGCGGCTGCGCGGCTTCTCGCCGCCGTTTCTCACTTCGACCTGGGATCCCTCCCTTATCCAGGTATGGACCGGGCTGTTCGTGGAGAGCGCTCCGGACTGGAGCATCCTGGTGCGGCCGCCGGCAAATCTGCAGCGCCATGAGGGATACCACTTGTACGAAGGAATCGTGGAATCGGATCGCTGGTTCGGTCCCCTGTTCACTAACCTGCGGCTCGTCAAGACCGACGTGCCGATTCATTTCACCACCGAGGTGCCTTTGATCCAGGTGCAGCCGCTGCATCGCAGCACGTACGCCGACGAGCTCGCGACCACGGCGATGCTGGTACATGACGCGAAAGGCTTTCCGGACGACGTGTGGACGCGATACGAGGAAACTCTGGTCAAGCCCAGCCTGGATCCGAATCGAGCGATTGCCGCTTACGCGACGGCCGTGAGAAAGCGCCGCAAAGGCGTCTGCCCGATGGCCGCTCTGGCCAAAGCCTAGGGACGCGGCGGCCGATGACTGGGTACGTCACCGCCGCTGTGTCAGTGCTGATTTTCGCAGCGTACCCGGTGGCCACGCGCGCCGACGTCACCGGCGCCTTCAGGCCCGACGAGCTGGTTCTCCTCAGGTTCGGCATCGCAGCGCTTCTCTTTCTTCCCTACGCGCTTCTGCGCTTGCGCCGCATGCCGGCGAGCATGTGGCGCAACGGCGCGACGCTCAGCGTCTATCAGGGCGCAGGCATGGCGGCCTTGGTCATCTGCGGCTTGCAGTTCGCCCCGGCAAGCCATGCCGCCGCGCTCGGGCCTGGCGTGGCCCCGGCCTGGGCCGCATTGTTCGGATACCTGGCGTTTTCCAGGCGGCCGTCGCCCGCGGGCATTGCCGGGGCGGCGCTGATTGCGCTCGGCGCGATGGGGCTTATTCGCGTCGGTACGCCGGGGTTGTCTCCTGAGGTTGTTCTCGGCGATGCGCTGTTTCTCGGCGCTTCGGCACTGGGTGCGCTTTACTTTCTTCGCCTGCGCGAGTCGGGGATCGGCGTGTTCGCCGGAGCGGCGGTGGTTTCCTTTTACTCGGCCACCGCCGTCATCATCTGGTACCTGACGACCCGGTCGATTCCGTTTACCGGCATCCGGATCTCCGAGCTGCTCTGGCAGGTCATGTGGCAAGGGGTGCTGATCGGCTTCGTGGCCCTGATCGCCCTGAACCACGCGATCTCGAAGCTGGGAAGCGAGCGGGCGAGCGCATTGATAGCCCTGGTTCCGGTGACGGGAATGGTTCTGGGGAGGATATTTCTCGCCGAGATTCCGACCCGCGGCGAGTGGATCGGGAGCGCGGCGATTTCTCTCGGCGTTGCGATCGCGTCGTTTCAGGCGGGCAGCCCGGCAGCCAGCAGCGCGCGCGCGAAGATCTCGGCCTGGGGGCTGTCGCGACCCGGATAGTGACGGCTGAAAGCGCTCACCGTCAACGCCGGCTCCAATTCGCGCAGCGCAGTCACC